>Ga0068853_100005019_pt1 | contig 10318 bp, 4 predicted proteins | sample KBSCornC32_FD_65655 | JGI IMG/M metagenome (GOLD analysis project Ga0068853, IMG submission 65655) | Corn rhizosphere microbial communities from Kellogg Biological Station, Michigan, USA - KBS Corn C3-2 | ecosystem: Host-associated > Plants > Roots > Rhizosphere > Soil ... | reverse complement strand
GTCTTGCGCGCGCCGATCTGGAAGGTGATGAAGAACTTCTCCGGCGCATCGCCCGCCTCGAGCTGCCCGTCGTCGAGCGCACGGAACAGCGCCCAGGGCCCATCCACGGCAGCGCCCGAGCTGCCCGTGGTCGAAGGCGGGCTCACCTGGATGCGCACCTGGTTGCTGCCCTTCGGCCCCGGCCACTGCACCGCCATCGGCACCACGGGGCCGTGCGCGTACTTCACGAGCTGGCCGTCCACGTCGAGGATGAACTGGGTGATGCCCGCGTCCATCTCCACCGGCTTGAAGTCCAGCCGCATCGACGGGCCGCGGCCGCCGCCGCGGAAGAAGATGTCCTTGATGCGCGCAGCGCGTTCGAACTGCGCGAGCGCCTGCGTGGTGATGGCGCCGCGCTCGGCCACGGGCTTGTAGCGCCAGGGGCGGGTGCTGGTGTCGACCAGCGCGGCCAGGCGCTTCTGGAAGAAGTCGTCCATCAGGCCGCCGGGGCCGAACATCTGGCCGAAGTCTTCGGGCAGCACGTCGCGCTTGCTGTTGCCCACGAACGGATAGCGGCCCGCGATGGCGCGCGCGCAGAACTCGGCCACGGGGCGCAGGTCCTGGCTCAGGTTGCCGCGCTCGGCCACCTGGGCCTGCGCGGCGCCGGACTGGCTCAGGTTCTCGACCATCGAGCGCACGGGCTCCGGCAGCCGGCCCGCGTCCGACTTGAGCTTGCCCGCCACGTCGCCGGGCGGCGGCGAGGTGCGGCCCTTCACGGCCGTGTCGACCGCGTTGAGGTACACGTACACCTCGTTGAAGAGCTTGAGTGCATCGTCGATGGGCGCCGGCTGGTTGGGGCCGCCGGCGGTGACGAGGCGGCGCAGCGGCTCGAAGCGGTCGTCCACGATGCTCTCGATGCGCTTGCCCGGTGCCACCTGGCGGCCGGGGTCGCTGCCGAACAGGTCTTCCAGGCCCTTGCGCGTGTTGCGCACGGTCTCGGTCGCCTTGCTGACCACGTCCTTGTTGGCGTCGGCCGCCGGGATCAGCGTGGTCTGCCTGACCACCGCGCGCAGGAAGTTTGCGAGCGGGGAATCGACGCCCGACAGAATGCGCGCGGTCTCGATGTTCTTCTCCAGGCCGGTGGCGCGGATCAGCCGCACGTCGGCGAGCAGCGCTTCCCACTGCTTCACGTATTCCTCCAGGTACAGGCGGCGCACGCGGCCGGTCAGCGCGCCGAGCGCGGCCACGTCGCGCAGGCGGTCGGCGGCGTTGCGGTCCTGCCCCAGCACCCACGGGTCTTCGTTGGCGAGCAGGCCGGTGAGCACGGTCACCTCGTTCTGGAAGCGCTTGTGATAACCGTCGTAGGTGAACATGCCCGGCACGCCATCGGTCAGCGGCTTGCCGCTGATGCGCTCGAACACCAGCGGGCCCGAGGGGCCGGTGGCGGCCGCCACGCTGAAGGCCGGGATGTCCTTGGTGGCGCGCTGGCGCTTCAGGCGGCTGAACACGCGCTGCTCCAGCGGGTAGCTCGCGAGCACGGCGCGCACGCTGCGCACCAGGTTCTCGTCCATCTTCAGCGGCGAGCGCGGCGGGCCTTGGGCGATGAGCACGTCGAGCTGGTCTTCGAGCTGCTTGCGCTGGTCTTCTGGAATGCCGCGGTCGAGGTTGCGCGACCAGTCGAGCGTGATCCAGGCCTTCAGCGCCTCGGCGTCGAAGTGCTCGGGCTGGTAGAGCATCAGGTAGCTCTTGAGCGCCTCGTACGTGAATTCGAGGTTGTCCTTCTGCGCGGTGCGCAGCTGGTCCTCGATGCGCTTGGCGATCTGCGGCAGGAAGGCGTCGTTCAACGCGCGCTGGTGCGTGAGCATGGCGGCCGCGTCGAGCTTGTCGCCCTGGTAGAGGCCCAGCGTCATCGACAGCGGCTCGTCGCCCTGGCGGTTGTCGGGCGTCTTCCAGATGTCGCGCAGGCTCTGCAGCACGGGTGCCACTTCGACCAGGTTCTGCACGCGCGCGGGCAGCGCCGCGAGGTTCTGCCGGGCGGGCTCCACGCGGGCCTCGACCGACTTCAGGTAGTTCATGTTCTGCAGCGTGCTGTAGCCCCAGGCCGCGAGCAGGCCGACGGTGACGAGCGTCATGGCCGTCACGCCGATCACGCGCAGCGTGTGGCGGCGGCGCTCCAGCTTCACGTCGGCGCCGGCCAGGCGCTGCTCGGGGAACACCACCTCGCGCAGCAGCGAAGTGAGGAAGTAGCTGCGCCCGCTGGACTTCTGCGGCGCGAGCATCGCGCGCTCGATGCCGAAGCTGCGCGCCAGGCTGCCCATCACGCGGTCGATGGGGCTGCCTTCCTGCGTGCCGCTGGTGAAGTACACGCCCCGCACCCACGGCGGCTGCGCGAAGCGCGAGCCGGTGAACACCTGCTCCAGCAGGTCCGACAGCAGCGGGCCGATGGAGCCGAACTGCGCCGGGAAGCCGAAGATCGCCGCGCGGCGGTTGCCGTCGGTCTCGCGCTGCATGCGCGCGATGAGGCCGTCGTTCACGCGGTTGTGCAGCAGCGCGAACTCGCGGTTGAAGGCGGCGGAAAGCCCCTTTTCTTCCACCTGCAGGTTCTCGTCGGCCGGCAGCGTGAAGCCGAAGACCTGCGCGCGCTGCTCCTTGCCGAGATCGTCGAAGTAGTCGGTGAAGCCGTAGAGCAGGTCGCTCTTGGTGACGAGCACATACACCGGCAGCCGCGTGGTGAGCTTGCCGTCGAGCTCCAGCAGGCGCGCGCGTATCGATGCCGCGAGCTGGGTGCGCGCCTCGGGACCCTGGCTCAGCAGGTCGGCCACGCTGACGGTGAGGAACACGCCGTTCAGCGGACGGCGCGGGCGCACCTTCTTCAGCAGGCCCAGGAAGCCTTCCCACGCGCTCTTGTCTTCCGACTGGTGGCTGTCCTGCGTGGTGTAGCGCCCGGCGGTGTCGATGAGCACGGCCTCGTCGGTGAACCACCAGTCGCAGTTGCGCGTGCCGCCCACGCCGCGAATCGCGCCGGGGCCGAACTTCTCGGCCAGCGGGAAGCTCAGGCCCGAGTTGACCAGCGCGGTGGTCTTGCCCGCGCCCGGTGCGCCGATGAAGACGTACCACGGCAGGTCGTAGAGATAGCTGCCGCCCGAGATGGAAAGCCAGTCGCGCCAGCCCGGCTTCTTGCCGGCGGCGTGCATGCGCATCTGCTTGAGGGTGGCGACGGCTTCGCTGAAGCGGGTGTCGAGGATCTTCTGCTCGCCGTTGACCGGCGCATCGGCCTTGGCGGCCGGTGCCTTCATGAGGCCGTCGGTCAGATGCTGGCTCGCGCGGCGGGCGCGCCAGCGGCGGTACAACGCGCGCAGCACCACGATGAGCACGATCACGCCGATGACGATGGCGCGCGTGGTCTCGCTTTCCAGCGGGGCGAGCGAGCCGATCTTCACCAGCGGGCCGATCCACCAGATCAGCAGCGCGACGACGATCAGCGCCAGCAGCGTGAGCAGCAGCGGGCTGAAGAGGAAGCCGAAGATTTTCTTGATCATTTCGTCGCTCCCGTGGCTGGAGCAGGAACGGCGGCAGCGGCCGGCGCGGCCGGTGCGGCGGGAGCGACGCCCGCGACGCCCTCTGGCCCGGTCAGCAGCACCACTTCCACGCGGCGGTTGCGCGCGCGGTTGGCAGGCGTGTCGTTGGGCGCCACCGGCTCGGCGTCGGCCTTGCCGTCGGAACGCATGCGGGCCGGGTCGACCAGCGTGGAGAGCGCGCCTTTCACCGCATCGGCGCGCGCGGCCGAGAGGTGCCAGTTCGACGGATAGCGCAGCGAGCGGATGGGTTGGTTGTCGGAATGGCCGGTGATCAGCACCTCGCCCTTCACCTCGGCCAGTGCCTGACCGATGCGGCGCAGCACCGGCAGCGACTGCGGCATCGGCTCGGCGCTGCCGGAGCCGAAGAAGGAATCGCCGCGCAGGCGCACCACGCTGCGGTCGGCCTCGTCGGTCACCGTCACCAGGCCCTGCTTCACCTCAGGCTCCAGGAAGCGTGCGAGGCGCGGCGTCTTCGCCGGCAGCGCGGGCGGCGCGATCTGGATGTTGGGCGCGCGCAGGCTGGACACCGCCGCATACGTGGTGTCGGAGCGGTAGTTCAGCGTGAGCCGCAGGCCGAACCATGCGAGCGCGAGCAGCAGCGCGAAGCCGGCCGCGAACACCCACAGCGGCAGCGACTCGCGCAGCCGCACCGTGCCCGCGCCCTGCCCGCGCCAGTGCGGCGAGAGTTCGGCTTCCACCGGCGGGCGATCTTTCGCAATCAGGTCCGCCAGGCGCTGGCGCACCGAATCGAGCTGCGCGCGGCCGTTGTCGATCACGCGATAGCGGCCCTCGAAGCCCAGCGCGAGCACGCTGTAGATCAGCTCCAGCAGCTGGCGGTGCGTGGGCACGTCCTGCGCGAGCTTGGCCAGCAGCTGGAAGACCTTCTCGCCACCCCATGTCTCGTTGTGGAACTGCACCAACAGGCTCTGCTTGTTCCAGCCGGCCTGCACGCCCCAGGGCGTGTTGGCGACAGCCTCGTCGAGCGCGGTGCACAGCACGTAGCGCGCGGCCAGCACCGATTCATTGCCGACGCCTGCGCGCCTCGCACTGGCGTCGAACTGGTTCACCGCGTCGGCGGTCGATGCGCGCAAGGCCGGCACATTGGGCGGCTGCGCGAGGTTGCGCAGCTTGCCGATCAGCACCAGCAGCTTGCCGGCGGCCGACACCAGCGGATTGAGCAGGCCCAGCTCGCCCACGTCGGCGGCCGGCGTCGGATCGGCACCGCCGAAGAAGGGCGCGGGCGCCGGCGCGCTGGGCGTGCCACCCGGCGTGCGCGGCTTGGGCTTGATGACCGTGCGTTCCGACTCGAAGGCGGCGAAGGGATCGGGAGGTGTGCTCATGATGTGTTCCGTTTCCGTCGTCCGGATGGCTAGGAACGAATGGCCCAGAATTGAAGATCGAGCCCGGGGAAGTCGCCCGCGATGTGCATCGCGATGCCGCCCGACTGCTCGAGCTGCCGCCACAGGTCGCTGTTGCGCGTCTCCAGCTCGAAGTAGCTGGCGCCGGTGTGGAAGGGAATCTGCCTCGGCGCCACCGGCATCGGCGTGAGCGTGACGCCCGGCAGCGCGAGGTTCACGAGATCGCGGATGCGCTCGACCGGGCCGATCTTGACCTGCGTGGGAAAGCGCGCGCGCAGCGCCTCGCTGGGCATGCTCGCGCTCACCGCGAGCACGAAGGTGGCCTTGCGCTGCAGCTCCACATCGGTGACCACCGCCACGCGCACGCCGTGCTTGCGGTCGTGCAGGTCGATGCGGATCGCCGACTGCTCGAACACCATCGAGAGGCTGCGCCGCAGGTCGTCCATGAGCGGGCGGAAGCTCATGGCAAGGTCGTCGTGGATGTAGGGGCCGAAGCGCGACACGCGGCGCGAGTCGCGAAAGCTCGCGAGATCGCCGGCCAGGCCCAGCGCATGTTCGAAGAAATGCTGCGGATGCAGCATCGCGCTCCTGGCGAGGTGCGCGAAGACGGCCTCGTTGCGGTTGACGGCCTGCAGCAGCATGAAGTCGGCGATCTCGGCCACGCCGCCGGTGCCGCCCTGCGTCAGCCGGCCGGCCAGCGCCTCGCCGCGCTGGCGCAGCAGTCCGAGCAGTTCGTCGAGCCAAGCGCGGATGACGGCATGGCCGGCCACGTCAAGCAGCGGCGGCAGCATGGCGCGGTCGAGCTGCACCTGGTTGTCGACGCGGCGCTCGACCACGCGGGCCACGCCGATGGTGGTCCAGGCGTCGGTGGCTTCGCTGGCGCGCATCAGGCGCGTGTGGAGCTGGCCCAGCTGCAGCATCGCGGTGCGCTCGCCGGCGGTATTGGAGTCGGGCACTTCCGACTCGAGCACGCGGTGGCGCACCAGCTCTTCATATTCCTCGGCATCGGCTTCGCGCGCGCCGGCGCGGCGCAGCGGCAGCGCGAGCACCACGGCTTCGTCGCGCATGGTGGATGGAATGTCGACGGGCTCGGGCAGCGGATCGACCGCCGGCATGTCGAAGACGGTGCCATCGCCGAACACGCCGACCGCGCGCACCAGCGCCAGCTTGCCCAGCGTGAGCGCGGCGGAGTCGATCTCCAGCTCGGCGAAGCCCCAGGCGTAGGGCGTGGTGGAACGCAGCAGCACGTGCCGCGCGTGATCGGCATGACGCTCGCTCTGCTGCAGGTGCTGAGGCTGCAACAGCATCCCCTCGCTCCAGACCACTTTTGTTCGCCAACTCATCCGCACTCCGTCAACGGCAAGGGTTGCCTGAAAGAAACACGAAGTTTCCGGCTCGGGGGGCTGGTGGCAAATCCGCCTTAAGGCCTAGCTAATGGCCTAGGCGAGGGCCTGGAGCTACGGCGAAGGGAGTAGAGATTTGCCCGGCGCGCGGGCTTGCCTGTTCAGCGCGCGGCGCCGCGCAGCGTCTCGACCTGCTCGGCGTAGGTCTTCTCGATGCGCTGCAGGCGCTGCTCGCGCGCGGCCTCGTTGACCCACGACGCGGCCATGGCGCGCTGCCTGCCGAGCTGGTGCTCCAGCCGCGCCTGCGGCAGCAGCGCGCTGTCGTCGGCCGCCGCGTAGCCGTAGGCCGCGCGCAGATTCTTGAGCACTTCGCGCTCGGCGTCGCCGCGCGCACCCTTGGCCTTGCCGTAGCCGGTCAGGAAGTTCTGCAGCCGCGCCTGGAACTCGGGCGGGAAGTCGCGCCGCACCACCATCGGCGCGCCGGGCGGCGGCTCCGATTCCCACACCACCTGCAGCCGCTCGGCCTCGATGGGGAACTGCTTTCGGAAGCGCTCCAGATCGGTGGTGTTGTTGGTGGCCACGTCGGCGTCGCCATTCGCCACGGCCAGCGCGGTGGCCTGGTGGGTGCCGACGAACTCGCTGAGAAAGCGCGTCTCCATCTCGATGTTGTGCGGCAGGAAGAGCTGGCTCTGCGGCACGATGAAGCCGGTGACCGAGCGGCTGTCGCCGCGCGCGAGCCGCCACTTCTCGGGCTGCGCGAGCAGGCCTTCGAGCGTGTTGAGCGGGCCGGCCTTGCGCACCAGCAGCACGGCGCGGTGCTCGGGCACGCCGGGCTGCCGCGCGATCTGCGCCACCACCTTCATGCGCCGCTGCATCACAGCGTCGAGCGCCATCTTTCCGGAGAGAAAGGCCATGTCGATCTCGTCGCGGCCGATGGCGCGGTCGAGCTCTTCATAGGTGGGCACCGAATACATGCTGACCGGCATGCCGAGGGCGCGGCCCAGGTCGGTCATGAGCGGGGTCCACAGCGCGCGCGATTCGACGGTGCCTCCCAGCGGCAGCACGCCGAAGCGGATCATGCGGATGGCCGCCGGCGGTGCGCCCTTCTCGGCGGGCGAGACCACCGCCGCCTGCTGCGCCATCACTGGCAAGGCGATGAAGGCCAGCAGTGCGGCGGCCGCGCGCCAGAGCCTGGCCCGCATGCTCACGGCGACACGTCCTTCAGCACGCTGACCTGCTCGGCGTAGCTGCTCTCGATGCGCTGCAGGCGGGCTTCGCGCGCGGCGTCGTTCACCCATTGCGCGGTCATGGCGTTCTGCTTTGCGAGCTGGTAGGCCAGCCTGGCTGCCGGCTGCAGCGAGCTGTTGTCGGCGGCCACGAAGCCGGCCAGGTCGTGCAGCGACTTCAGCACCAGGCGCTCGGCGTCGCCACGCGGCCCCTTGGCGCGGCCGTAGCCGGTCAGGAAGGCCTGCACGCGCTTGCGCAGCTCGGGCGTGTATTCGCGGCGCACCACGATCTGCGCGTGCGGGATCAGGTCGGACTCCCAAAGCACCTGCAGCCGCTCGGTCTCGGCCGGAAAGCGCGTCTTGAAGCGCTCGAAGTCGGCCGTGTTGTTGGTGGCCACGTCGGCCTCGTTGTTGGCCACGGCCAGCGCGGTGGCCTGGTGGGTGCCGACGATCTCGCTGCGAAAGCGCGTCTCCATCGCGATGTGGTTCGGCAGGAAGAGCTGCAGCTGCGGCACGATGAAACCCGACACCGACTGCTTCTCGCCGCGCGCCAGCCGCCAGCGCTCGGGCTGCTCCAGCATGTTCTTCAGCGAGTTGAAGGGCGGCGCCTTGCGCGACAGCAGCAGCGCGCGGTAGCCGGGCAGGCCGTCGTGGCGCACTACCTGGGCCACCACCTTCATGCGGCGCTGGGTGACGGCGTCGAGCGCCATCTTTCCGGAGAGGAAGGCCATGTCGACCTCGTCGCGCTGGATGGCCTGCTCCAGCGCCTCGTACGAGTTGACCGACAGCACGCTCACCGGCCGGTTGATGGCACGGCTGAGCTCGGCCAGCAGCGGGTCCCAGTCGCTGCGCGACTCGAAGGCGCCGCCCAGCGGCAGGATGCCGAAGCGCACCGGGCCCTCCGGCGGATTGCCCTGCGCCGGCGCCGCCAGGGGCAGCGCCGCCAGCAGCGCCAGGGCCGCCGCGCGGAGCCAGGCGGCTGGAAACTGGGCGAATCGGCGCATGGAAGCCTGCATTTCTGGAGCGAAAGACATAGGGCCGGCGCGCATCGGCGGGTCTAACATGGGCAGCGCGGACGCCATTAAATATCAATTGCAAACATTTTTTGTGATGTTTTTCCCAGCTTTCCCGTCCCGGATCGCTCTCATAAGCTCGGCGCCCATGCGTCCGATGCCTCCATGAACTGGAATTTCCGCTTCATCCGGGGCCTGGCCCGCCTGACCTTCGCCCAGCAGCTGATCCTGCTGGCGATGGTGCCGGCGGCCCTGGCCACGCTGGCGGCGATTGCTGTGCTGACGCGGCAGCACCTGGGCAACCTGACCGAGCTGATGCGCGCCAACGCGCAGACGGTGGCGCTGCAGGTGGCCACGGTGGCGCAGGCGCCGCTGGCGCGCATGGACCGCCGCGCGCTGGCGCGCACCGCCCAGTCGGGCACGTATCAGCCCAACGTGCAGCAGGTGCAGATCTGGACCGAGGACGGCGAGATCGTCGCCAACTCCGAGACCATGGACCGCACCCGCGCCGAGGGCCTGCAGGTGGTGGTGCCCATCGTGAGCGACGACGGCCGCCACAACGGCAAGGTGATGGTCGAGATGAGCCTGGCGGCCGTGCAGAGCGCACGGCGCTCGGTGTGGCTCAACGTGGGGCTGGTGCTGGCGATCAGCCTGGTGGGCGTGGGCCTGGCCGGCTGGTGGGCGGCGCGGCGCATCAGCGAGCCCATCCGCGCGCTGGGCAAGGCGGTCGACCGGCTGGGCGCGGGCGAGGACGCGAGCGTGGCCATCGAGGGCACGGCCGAGGTGCGCCACCTGCAGCAGGGCTTCAACGAGGCCGCGCGCGCGCTCGCCGAGAGCCACAGGCTGCTGCAGAGCCGCATCAACGAGGCCACGGCCGAGCTGGCGCGCAAGAACCAGCTGCTCGAAGTGGCCAGCCAGGCCAAGACCCGGCTGCTGGCCGCCGCCAGCCACGACCTGCGCCAGCCGCTGCACGCGCTCACGCTGTTCTCCGACGGGCTGGCCAACGGCGAGAGCGACCCGGTGAAGCTGCAGCGCATCGGCCACATCCGCGAGTGCGTGGATTCGCTGGACCGCCTCTTCTCCGAGCTGCTGAACCTGTCGCAGCTCGACGCGGGCGTGCTGCAGCCGCAGTGGATCGACTTTCCGCTCGACCGGCTCTTCGAGGAGATCAGCCGCAACTTCCGCCCGGTGGCCGAGCAGCAGGGCCTGCGGCTGGTGGTGCGCAAGACCGACGTGTGGGTGCGCTGCGACTACGTGATGCTCTCGCGCATCCTGAACAACCTGGTGTCGAACTCGCTGCGCCACACCATCGAGGGCGGCGTGCTCATCGGCGCCCGGCGGCGCGGCCGGGGCGTGCGCATCGACGTGGTCGACACCGGCGTGGGCATCGCCGCGCAGCACCAGGCGCGGGTGTTCGAGGAGTTCTACCAGGTGGAGCCCGCCGGCCGGCAGGCATCGCGCGGCGCGCGCGGCATGGGGCTGGGCCTGGCCACGGTGCAGCGGCTGGCCGAGCTGCTCAACACGCGCGTGGAGCTGAGCTCGAAGCTGCACAAGGGCACCTGCGTGCGGGTGCTGGTGCGCTCGGCGCCGGCCGCGCTGCCGGCGCCCGCGGCATCGCCCGCCGTCGCAGCCATCGAGGAAGAAGAGAGCCTGGCCGGCGTGCGCATTCTCGTGATCGACGACGAGCGCACCATCCTGGAGGGCCTGACGGTGGTGCTCTCCAACTGGGGCGCCGAGGTGCTGCCCGCGCAGACCCGCGCCGAGGCGCTGGTCATGGCCGACGGCTGGGCGCAGCCGCCCGACGTGGTCATCAGCGACCTG
>Ga0068853_100005017_pt1 | contig 10321 bp, 5 predicted proteins | sample KBSCornC32_FD_65655 | JGI IMG/M metagenome (GOLD analysis project Ga0068853, IMG submission 65655) | Corn rhizosphere microbial communities from Kellogg Biological Station, Michigan, USA - KBS Corn C3-2 | ecosystem: Host-associated > Plants > Roots > Rhizosphere > Soil ... | reverse complement strand
TACAAAAAGTATTACCAGCCCGACAACGCCATGCTGATCGTCGCCGGCAGTTTCGACGAAAAGAAGGCCCTGGCGTCGATCACCAAGACGTTCGGAGCGATCCCGCGTCCCGAACGGATTCTCGAACCCACCTACACCGAAGAACCCGCGCAAGACGGCGAGCGAATCGTGACGCTGCACCGCGTGGGCAAAGTCCCGACTGTCGGAATCCTGTACCACATTCCGGCCGGTGCCCACCCCGATTTTGAGCCGGTCGACGTCATGGAAAGTATTCTCACGGCGCCCCCTTCCGGCCGGCTCTATAAAGCGCTCGTCGAAACCCGCAAGGCATCGACCGTCTCGGGTGGCGCTTATGCCCTGCACGACCCGGGCGTGTTGGGCTTCTTCGCCGAAGTCATCGAGGGGATCGAGTCGAATGTCGTGCTCGAAGCCATGTTCGACACGTTCGAAAAGGTTCGCGCTGACGGCGTGACCGACGAAGAGACCCAGCGGGCCAAGGGACAGCTCATCAAGCAATTCGAATTGGAAGCAGCCGACAGCACCAAGCTGGCCATCGACCTCTCGAACTGGGCGGCGCAGGGAGACTGGAGGCTGTATTTCCTGTATCGCGATCGAATCGAAAAAGTGACGGCCGACGACGTGAAACGGGTCGCCAACGCTTATCTGCGCCCCGATAACCGGACAGTGGGAATGTTTATCCCGGTCAAGCAGTCCGAGAAGATCTCGATTCCTGAAACTCCCGATCTGGCCAAGATGATCGGCGACTACAAGGGCCGCACCAAAGTCGCCGAAGGAGAAGTCTTCGATGTCGCTCCCGATAAGATCGAACAACGGGTCGTGCGCCCCAAACTGCCGGGCAACATCAAGGCGGCGCTCCTGTCGAAGAAGACCCGCGGAGAAGCAGTGAACCTGCGGTTGACGTTGCGTTACGGAGACGAGAAGAGCCTGCGAGGATTGAGCGCGGCAACGGAGCTGCTGCCCGATCTCATGGAGCGCGGGACGAAAAAGCTGTCCCGGCTCGAAATTCAGGACTTGCTCGATAAGCAGCGCGCCGAACTGGGCACCTCGGGCACGAACCCCGGCGAAGCGGTTTTTACGATCAACGCGAAACGGACGAACTTGCTCGCCGTGCTCGAACTTTTGGGCCAGGTGCTTCGCGAGCCGAGCCTGCCGGAAGAAGAACTGGCGATCCTGAAGAGGGAGCTCTCGGCCGCACTGGAAAAGCAGCTTCACGAGCCGCAGCCGCTGGCGTTCGTTGCCATGCGACGGGCCATCACTCCTTACGAGCCCGAAGACCCGCGTTATATCCCGACCCTTGCGGAAAAGATCGAACGGATCAAGGGGGTCTCTCGTGACACGATCCATAAACTGTATGGCGAATTCCTGGGCGCCGAGGGTGAGCTGGCCATCACCGGCGACTTCGACGTCGACCAGACGGTCGCCGCTTTGACCAGCATCCTGGCCGACTGGAAGCCGGCGAAACCGTTTGCAGAATTGCATAAGTCGGGCGACGTGAAACTTAGCCGTAAGATCGAGACGATCGACACGCCGGAAAAAGCCAATGCGACGTTCGCGGCCGGAACGGTCTTCCCGATGCGCGACGACGATCCCGATTATCCGTCGCTGGTGTTGGCCGATTTCATCCTCGGCGGCGGCTCGCTCTCATCGCGGCTGGGAGATCGGGTACGACAGAAAGAAGGGCTTTCGTACGGTGTGGGATCCAATTTTTATGCCTCGTCCATCGATAAACGCGCCGCTTTCGCGATCTTCGCGATCTGCAATCCGGCGAATATGGAAAAGGTGAAGACGGCAATCGACGAAGAGGTCTCGCGGCTCCTCAAAGACGGCGTCACCGAAAGCGAGCTCACGCGAGCCAAAGGCGGGTATCTGCAAGGCCAGGAAGTCGGCCGCACCGACGATCGCAGTCTGGCGGGAATCCTGTCCAACAATCTGCGCGCGGGGCGAACGATGAAGTATTATTCCGACCTTGAGCAGAAAATCAAAGCGGCGACGCCGGCACAGGTCAACGAAGCATTCCGCAAATATGTCGACCCCAAACGAATCGTCATCATCGAGGCCGGCGACTTCAAAGGCAAACCCGCCGAAGCCAAGGCAGCACCAGCCGGAGGTCCATCCAAGTAACCACGCAATCGGGCGTTCTGCCAGACTAAAACAGACCCCTTGGTCGCGGACCAACGCGGATGTGCCAGTTAATATCCGCGCGGGTTCACTGTCCGGCCTTACCTCTCAAACCTTTGTGTCCTTTGTGCTCTTTGTGGTTCATGAATCTTGTATCTTGTAAAAAAGTGAGCCACAAAGGACACAAAGAGCACAAAGGATAAAGAAATGTCGCCAGGATTCTTTCCGCAGTTCCATATGACGACACTGATCGAGGAGCAAACATGCACAAATTGATTGTGGCATCGGCAGCGATCGGGCTCGCGGTGCTGGCGGCTTTTTTTTCGGCTGGCAAGGCTCCCGAACCGGCTCTCGGTAATACGTTCGCGAACGCAGTGAATGTCGCCGCCGAGCCGGTGCAGATTCGCAGCGAAGGCAAAAATCCCTGGACGAACCTGGGCTTCAATAACCAGCAGCGAAATTTCCAGTTCGCGATCATCACCGATCGCACCGGGGGACACCGGCCGGGAGTCTTTGCCGCGGCCGTCAAGAAAATCAATCTGATGCAGCCCGAATTCGTGATTTCGGTCGGTGACCTGATCGAAGGCTATTCCGAAGACAAGGGCCAATGGGCCCTCGAATGGGCCGAGTTCCAGGGCAAAGTGCAGGCCTTGCAAATGCCCTTCTTTTACGTCCCCGGCAACCACGACCTGGCGAATGCGCTGATGGCCGAAAACTGGAATCGCAAATTCGGCCGCACGTACTACGAGTTCCGTTATCACGACGTATTGTTCGTGGCCCTCAACAGCGAAGATCCGCCGGCCAGCGAGCCGTATAAATTCAGTGCCGAGCAACAGACATGGCTGGCCGACGTCCTCAAACGAAATGCGGACGTCCGCTGGACTTTCGTGTTGATGCACAAGCCGGCCTGGGTATTTGCCGATGCCGATCCGGAACAGACCGGCTGGAGCGCCGTCGAGCGGGCCCTGGGCGATCGCAAGTACACGGTCTTCGCCGGGCACGTCCACAATTACGCCCGCTTCGTCCGCAACGGCCGCGATCATATCATGCTTGCCACGACGGGAGGCGCTTCCAAACTTCGCGGCAAGGCCGACGGCGAGTTCGATCAGATCGTCTGGGTCACCATGAAAGGCGACGAACCGGTCATCGCTAATCTGTTGCTCGATGGTATCGAAGACAAAGAGGTGCGAAACTTGCCGTTGCCGAAGCCCAGTCCTAAAAAAGCCTCGCAATGAGAATGAGTCAGTAGGCAGTTGGCAGTTGGCAGTTGTGAAATTGAATTGCTGAATGACACTGACAACTGCCTACTGACCACTGACAACTACCCATCCTCCACACCAACGACACGCCAGGTACCACATCCATGTCCGATCGAATTCTTCAAGGAAAAATAGCTCTCGTCACCGGCGCCGGCCGCGGGTTGGGACGCGCCTTTGCCGAACGCCTCGCCGCACTTGGATGCGCCGTCGGCATCCACGGCATGCGCGAACAGGGACCGGCCGAATATGGCGAAGGCACGACGCTGACCGACACGGCCAGGCAGGTGGGCGAGCAGTTCGGCGTGAAAACGATTCGCGTTCTGGGCGATCTGACGAAACAAGCCGATGCCGAGCGCGTGGCCGCCACGGTCACGGCCGAGCTGGGCTCGATCGACATTCTCGTGCACAATGCCGGGGGCGACATCGCCGCCGCGGGGGGCAAGCCCAATCCCAACGACGCCGTGGCGATCAAGGAAGAAGACATCCGCTCGGTCCTCGACCGCAACCTGCTTTCGACGATCCTGATCTGCCGCGAAGTGGCCCGCCGCATGATGGAACGCCGCACGGGGCGAATCGTGACGATCAGCTCGATCGCCGCGTTCAAGGGCTTTGCGAACCAGGCCATCTACTCGACAGCCAAGGCGGCGGCTATCGAATACACCCGTTGTTTGGCCATGCAGCTCCGCGAATACAATATCAACGTCAACAGCCTGGCGCCGGGAGACACGCGCACCGGCCGGTATTTGGGCACGCGGCCCGTCGACGCCGCGCGGCTCGCGACCGAAGGCACGCTCGATCGCATTGCCCAGGTCGACGAAGTGGCCCGCGTCGTCGATTTCTTCGCCGGCCCGCTGGGCGCCTTCGTCACCGGCCAGGTACTGCGCGTCGACGGCGGAACGCAATGCTGGCCAAGCTGATGCCACGGCCGCACGCGCCGGCGTTGCAGGGCCTCGATTTTTCCCGCGGCATTCCGCGAGAGGACGTATTATTCCAACAAGTGAGCGGCATCCGATAAGATAATTCGTTTAACCTCGAGCCTGCGGCGAGGCCGGCCAGAGTCGAGACCAAATCGCCCCGTCGCTCCCGGTCGCGAGTGTGGGTTTTGCCGTGCGTATTGTCGCGAGCGAACGCGTTATATCTCCCCAAGCGAACCCTGGCCGGCGTCGGACCAACGCTCTTCGCGTTGGTGCCCGGCTCCGGGTTAAACGACTTAAATGCGACCGCGTAGAGAATATGGTCGCTTCCGGCCGATAGCCGCTACCAGATTAATCAACTTACAGATCGAGCCCGCTCGGTGCCAAATCCAAAACAGAATTATGCCCACGGATGGCGCGGCAGTCCCACGGATGAATCCCCGCGGCTCAATCTCGGCGCTGCCCAGAAGTTCTCATCCGTGGGATTGCCTCGCCATCCGTGGGCATTTCCCCGTCTGTTGGATCGACTCTCGCCTCGCCCCTCTGCGGCGCGAAAAATAGCCTGGATATTGCTCCTGGTTCCGGCGTTGGCAGGCTGCCCACAGGAAGAGCCCACCCACCAGAAGGCATCCGAGCTGCCGTTTGCCGGACAGGAAGTCCGAATCGCCGTCCCGGCAGGCTACGACTTTCGCGCGGGCTGGGAAGGTCCGCTCAATGAATGGGCCGTCCAGTCGGGAGCCAAGTACAGCCTGATTGACTACGCGCCTGCCGACGGGTCTAGTCCATTTGCCGCAACTTCCGATCCTGCGCCATCCACGTTCGCCATCTTTCCCCTCGAACAGGCGCGGGAGCTGATCGCGACCGAACAACTGGCTGCCATTCCGCCGTCCGTTGTCGAACAAACTGACAATGGAATCGGCTGGCTGGATCTTTTCCTGGGTCTGCGAGAAAAGATCGCGTGCAAAAAGGGGGTGCCTCAATTCATTCCCCTCTCGAGCCCGGTCCTGGTCTGTTATTTTCGCCGTGACCTGCTGGCAGCGGCCGGTTTGTCGCCGCCACAAACCTGGGACGAGTATCAGCAGTTGCTCGACACTCTGGCAAGCTGGGCCCCGGGATGTACGGCCGTCGAACCTTGGAGCGAATCGTTTCGCGCGACCATGTTTCTGGCGCGGGCCGTATCGCTGGCGCAGCATCCCGGTCAGTATTCGCTCTACTTCGACATCGAATCCGGTGAGCCGTTGATCGACGGCCCCGGCTTCGTCCGCGCTCTGGAAGCCGCCCGCAAGGCGCTCGACAAGATGCCGACAGACGTGCGACGTTACGATCCGGCTGATTGCCGCCAACAACTGTTGCGCGGACGGGCCGCGCTGGCGATCGCGTACGAGCCTCTCTCGGGCGCGTCGCTCCGCGCCGCGGACGCAGCGATCGAACGCCGGCCAGGCATGGAAATCGGGTTCATCCGACTACCCGGCTCGCGCGAGATCTATCACACCGAGCGCCGAATCTGGGAACCAGTTGCCGACAAGGGAGCGAATTACGTGACGTTGACGGCATTCGCAGGCTGGGGCATCGGCGCATCGAGTCGGAATTCGATATTGCAGACCGAGGCTGGCTGGAACGCGCTGGCGAAGGCCTGCGGCGCCAACCTGACGTCAGCCTTTCCCCCTGGAATCACGGGATTGTGCCGCGAATCGCAATTGCAGGACGCGGCCGTCGCGCCAGGATTGGAACCACGTGAAGCCGATTCGCTGTCGCAGGCCGTCGCCACCAGTCTGCGCGACACGCGCCTCGTGGCCGATCTGCCGATCATTGGCCGGTCACAATTTCGTCTGGCCCTGGCCCGCGCGCTCGCGGCTGCAATCGACGACTCGACAGCTCCCGACCAGGCGCTGCGCGACGCGGCCCGAGACTGGCGGGAAATCATCCAGAAATTGGGAGCGCCGAAAGTCCACGACAGCTACCGTGACAGCCTGGGGTTGAGTCCTAAACCCGTCCGGAGACAGTGATCCGGGCGCGAACCGCCTTCACGTTATCGACTGTCAATCTCGCGCGCACCCTGAATCGGGCTTGCCTCTTCACGACGTTACACCTCACGATGATCGCAACATTACGATCCCGACAGGTCTATCAACTACGCCATTCGGCCAATCTGTCGCAATCCTTGAATTGGGGCCTTTCCTTTGCCGCCGCGACCGCTATTATTTTGACTGCAAAATATTATAATCTCCAGCAGACGTCTTTGATATCATCTGTTTCACCTCGGAAAGGCGTGCTTGAATGAGAGCGATTGTGCGGAGCGTTTCGAGACGAAGTGCGTTTACACTGATTGAGTTGCTCGTCGTCATAGCCATTATTGCCGTGCTGGTGGCGCTGCTGCTGCCAGCCGTTCAGCAGGCGCGTGAGGCGGCTCGCCGCTCACAATGCAAAAACAACCTCAAGCAATTGGGCCTGGCCCTGCACAATTACCACGACGTGTATAAGTTGTTTGTCCCCAAGCAGACGGGCGCAGACAACGGCACTGGCAACCCGCGCGAGAACGGTATCGTCGGATTGCTGCCCTATCTCGATCAGCAGCCGAGGTACAACATGATTTCCGCGCCCGGCAATTGGACCGGCAGCAATGCGTATGGTCCGTTTGGCGCCACCGGTTGGGATGGAAATTACAAGCCCTGGGCCGGCGATATTCCAGCCTTGATCTGTCCTTCCGACACGGGCTTGAGGGGCAGCGGCCAGTGTAATACGAACTGGGGCCCCATGAGCATCTTGAACTATAAATTCTGCGTGGGAACGTCAGTCTGCAATAACGACGTGGCCTGGACCACGCCGCAAAATGGCGTCTTCGCCGGATATCCGCAATGTTATGGAATCAGAGACATCATCGATGGCTCTTCGACCACTGTTCTGATGGGCGAGCGTTGTGCCGGAAATGTCAGTCTTCCCAACGACGTTTTCGGTAATACGGCTTCCGTGGGCGGCTTTTCCAATCCGGACGTTTTCCCGGTGATGAGCAATCCCGGGGTGATCGCGTGTGCGGCCACCGTCGCGGGGACGAACGGCGGTAATTTCTACAACGCGGGCGCCACGATTCCAACCGTGAGCACGGGCGCCTGGTTTCCTGGCTCGCGGTGGGGAGACGGTCGTCCGTATTACAACTCCTTCAACACGATCATGCCGCCGAATGGGCCGAGTTGCACGCAGAATTTTGACGGCGGCTGGTCGATGATGGCGGCCACCAGCCGGCACTCGGGGGGCGTGCAGGTCGTCATGGCAGACGGTTCCGTTCGGTTTATCAAACAGAGCATCAACCTGCCGACGTGGAATGCCTTGGGGACCCGTTCAGGGCAAGAAACTGTGGGCGACTATTAGTGCCCGGGCGCTAGTCCAGCCTAATTGAGCCAAAGTGGGACCACTCCTTGCAAGTTGAACGGCATGGCGCGCATCAGTACCCCGGAGGGGTTATGCAGCAGAGCCCAGGGTTGCCCGACGCAGGAGGGCTACCCTGGGAAATGACCCAAAACATCGATCGAACCCTGAAGGGGTTCTGCAGTCGCGCTGTCATCTGCACAACCCCTTCAAGGTTGCCGGCTTCTTGGAATCGTTTACCCAAGGTTGCCCGCAATGCCGGGCAACCCTGCGCTGTGCTGCATAACGCCTTCAGCGTTAATGAAATAGGAGCATCCTCAGCGCCGCAACGGGCCGTTAACTACCCGCGCACCCGCGGGTTTGCTTCTCACCAAAATGATGAATGCTCGATTACGGCGGTTCTGTTCCCTGGGGTTGGCCCTGTCGTTGGGTTTTTGCGCCGGGAATGCCAGCATGTGGTGGTTCGTCCGCGGCGACGTGCGCGCGACGACCGTCCAGCTTGTGGCAGACGCTGCGCGGGCCCTGGAACGCGCCGATTACGAAATCGCCGCTAATCTGGCCCAGCGAGCGCTGGCGCAGTCGCCCGAATCCACCGCCGCCATGTTGCTTGCTGGCGAATCAGCCGTGAGGCGCAATCGATTTGCCGACGCCGTCACGTTCTACTCGCAGGTCCCCGACACGGGCGATCAACAGGCGTTCAAATCATTGGCAGCCAAAGCCGATGCTCTGTTTCGCCTGGGTCGACTTGCCGAATCGGAAGCCGCCTTTCGCCGCGTCCTCGAGATTGACCCCGAAAACGAATTGATTCTGCATCGGCTTTCCGGGCTGCTTGATGCGGTCGGGCGCCGCTGGAGCTCGCGGCCTTACCTGTTGAGTCTGGTCAGAAGCGGAAAGTTTACGTTCCAGGAGTTATGCCTCCTGGCAAGCTACAACGATCCCGTCGACGTGGGGCAGTTCATCGACAAGGCGCTCGAAGCGGTGCCCGGCGATCTGAACCCGCTGCTGGCCCGGGTGCGACTTCAATTGGTCGAGAATCAGACGTCCGACGCCGCGCGCACGCTCTGGAAGATCGTTCGCGCAGATCCTTCAAATCTTGAAGCGCAGGGCCTGCTCGGAACAGTCATCGTCGACGCCGCAAATGATCAGGAATTCCATGAATGGCGAAACCAGTTGCCGGCAGATGCCCATCACAATCCGGCCATCTGGTTTGCGCGCGGTCTGTGGTGCGAGCATCACCGACAAACCGAAGCAGCAGCGCGCTGCTATTGGGAGGCCTTGCGCATCGAGCCCGACCATCGCCGGGCCAACTACCAGGCGGGTCTGGTCTTGAAATCGCTTGGTCGAAACGAGTGGGCCGCAGGGTTCGCCCGGCGGGCCGACCTGCTGGCCGACCTCAACAACGAAGTCCACCCGGTGTATTCCGAAGGCCTGCAAAGCCCGCGCGTGCCCAAAATCGCCCAGCGTCTGGAAGAATTGGGGCGGTACTGGGAGGCCTGGGCGTGGAACGTGGCCCTTGTCACAACCGGGTCTCAGACAGCCGGAGCCGCGCGAGACCGCCTGAAAAAATCTCTGGGAACCGCCTTTCCCCAGACGTTGGCCAAATTCAAACCGGCGTTGCAGGTCGACTTGTCACATTTTCCGTTGCCTGTTTGGAGCATGGAGCAGACGCCGGCCGCGTCAGCCGCAGCGCATCAACGAGATTCGTCCGTTTCCGGCGAGCCGGCCTCGTTCGTGGAATCGACGCAGGCGGCCGGCATTGATTTCACCTATTTCAACGGGGACGATTCCCAGTCGAAGGGGATGAAGCTGCACCAGACGATGGGAGGGGGAATCGCCGTCCTCGACTACGATGGCGATGGCTGGCCCGATCTGCATTTCACCCAGGGCGCCACCGACCCGCTGATCGACGCCGACGCCGCTCACGTCGACCGCTTGTACCGCAACCTGGGAAACGGCCGCTTCGCCGACGTGACGCTGGCCGCGAGCGTGGGCGACGACCGTTACAGCCAGGGAGCGACGGTGGGCGACTACGACAATGACGGCTTTGCGGATCTGTTCGTCTCGAATATCGGCAAGAGCCGCCTGTATCGAAACAACGGCGATGGCACGTTCACCGACCGCACTCTGGCGGCGGGAATCCAACTCGATCATTGGAGCACGAGCAGCCTGCTGGCCGACCTCAACGGCGACGGTTTCCCCGATCTGTATGACGTCACCTATGTGCGTGGCAACGAAGTGTACCAGTCAATGTGCGGCGAAGACCTGGCGCGGGCCTGCACTCCTCTGGAATTCGAAGGAGAGAAAGACCATTTGCTGGTCAGTCTGGGAGATGGAACATTTCGAGACGTGAGCGACGAGGCCGGATTGGCCTCGATCGCCGGAAAAGGGCTCGGAATTCTGGCGGCTGATTTCGACCGCTCCGGGCAGCTCAGTCTGGTCGTGGCGAACGATACCGAACCGAATTTCTATCTGTCGCATCTCACCGGAAAACGCAGCGGGCAACGCGGCGCCGTGCCGCTGTTCGAAGACCATGGCATGCTCAATGGCCTGGCTTTCAACCGCGACGGTCTCACGCAGGCCAACATGGGAATTGCGGCGGACGATTGCAACGGCGACGGCCTGCTCGACCTGTTCATCACGACGTTT
>Ga0068853_100005015_pt1 | contig 10321 bp, 10 predicted proteins | sample KBSCornC32_FD_65655 | JGI IMG/M metagenome (GOLD analysis project Ga0068853, IMG submission 65655) | Corn rhizosphere microbial communities from Kellogg Biological Station, Michigan, USA - KBS Corn C3-2 | ecosystem: Host-associated > Plants > Roots > Rhizosphere > Soil ... | reverse complement strand
TACTGGATGTGCGGCGAGTCGACGGGGCGCACGGCATGCGGATACGGCTCACGACCGTACTTTCCGCTGCCCGGCTCGCTCTGCCACATCAGGTCGTGGTCCCGCCACAACACGAACCGGCCCAGACCGGCCGCCCGCCCGTACCGCGCGATGGCCTGGTACAACGCCTTGGTGTAGATGATGTTCTCCGGCAGCGTGCCGTTCTCCACCACCACGAACGTCACACCGGCCCGCCGCCACGCCGCCACGATCCGGTCGGCCACAACGGAAGCCAGCGCCTCCACCCGGGGCAGTAGCGCCGGGCGGCCCGCGCCGACCACCTCGCGCAGCACCTCGGCGACGAATTCCCCGTGGTAGCCCTCGATTCCCGCCAGCGAGGGACGGTCGAGCCGCACCCAGTCGGGCAGCGCCGAGTGCTCCTGCCGGTACGGCCGGAAGAAGGCGTTCTTGTCGGCCTTGATGTCGTAGCCCAGATCGAGGTGCACCCGGTGGCCGCGGTCGCGGAACACCGATGCCGTCTTCACGAACTCGACCACGAGTCCGGAGATCGGGGTCGCGTCGAACGAGATTCCCCACAGCACCGACATGCACTGCACGCTAACCCGGTGCCGGGCCGGAAAGCCCGGTCGACCGGGGAGGTCTGCCCGGACTTGCCTCACGCGCTGCGAGCCGACGTGGCCAGGACTACCATATGCCGCGCGAGATGATCAACACGCCGATCCGCTTGGCGGTCAGGCCATCGGCCGGCGCCGGCTGAGCGGCGCTCGCCGCGGGAGCCCACCCGGCCGGTAACACAGGCGGGAAACCTCCGATCGGTGGGTCGGCGAGCGGGAATCGCCCCTGGTGGGTGAGAGTATGCGGCGTGACTACGTGGTACCGGCTGATGCGTCCTCGGGGCATGCACGAGGTGCACCGGGTGTCGACCCCACTGGAACTGTTCTTCGACCTCTGTTTCGTGGTCGCCGTCTCGCAGGCGGCGGCGCAGCTGCACCATGCGCTGGGCAGCGAGCACCCCGGCAACGGGGTGCTGCACTACGTGATGATCTTCTTCGGCATCTGGTGGGCGTGGATGAACTTCACCTGGTTCGCCACCGCCTACGACACCGATGACGGCGTCTACCGGACGACCACGCTGGTGCAGATCACCGGCGTGCTGATCATGGCGGCCGGCGTGCCGCGGGCGTTCGATGACGACTTCCGGATCGTGATCGCCGGTTACGTGGTGATGCGGCTGGCCATGGTCAGCCAGTGGCTGCGCGCCGCCAAGGCCGATCCCGACCGCCGCCGGACCGCACTGCGCTACGCCGGCGGCATCTTCGTCGCCCAGGTGCTGTGGGTGTGCCTGCCATTGCTGCCGATGTGGGCGTTCGGGGTGTTCGTCCTGCTGGAGCTGGCCGTGCCGATCTTCGCCGAGCACACCGAGCCGACGACCTGGCACCCGCACCACATCACCGAGCGGTACAGCCTGTTCACGTTGATCGTGCTGGGCGAGTCGGTGCTGGCGGCGACCACGGCCACCCAGGCGGCGCTGGACTCCGGCACCGGCGTCGGCGACCTGGCCACGCTGGCCGCGAGCGGGCTGCTGATCGTGTTCGGCATGTGGTGGCTGTACTTCGACCGGCCGACACACTATCTGCTGACGTCGCTGCGCACCTCGATCATCTGGGGCTACAGCCACTACCTGGTCTTTGCCTCGGCGGCAGCGGTCGGCGCGGGGCTGGAGGAGGCGGTGCAGGCCCACGACCACATCGGCTGGGCCGTTGCCGTGCCGGTGGCCGTCTACGTGCTCAGCGCGTGGGCGTTGCAAGTGCGGCCGCGCAGGGAACACACGCTGAACGCTGTGCACCTGCTGGCGGCGGTGTTGGTCCTGCTCACGCCGCTGACGCCGTGGGCGGTGCCGGCCACGGCGGCGGTCGTCGTGCTGCTGGTGGTGTTCAGCCTGCTGCTGGGCCGGCCGTCGAGTCTCGAACAACCAGCTCTGTCGGAACCGTGACCACGGCCTGCCCGTCGGCCGAGCCGAAAGCCAGTTCGACGGCCTTGCGGCCGATCTCCTCCAGCGGCACGTGCACGGTGGTGAGGTTGGGCCACACGTCGACGGCGGTGGGCAGGTTGTCGTAGCCGGCGACCGAGACGTCGTCGGGGATGCGGTAGCCGGCGGTCCGCAGCGCGCTGACGGCTCCCGCGGCGACGAGGTCGTTGGCCGCCAGCACGGCGGTGAAGTCGCGGCCGGCGGCGAGCAGGTTCTCCACTGCCTCGCGGCCGGCCTGGCGGCTGAAGTCGCCGTGCACGACCAGGTTCTCGTCGACGGCAAGGCCGGCTTCGGCCAGCGCGGCCCGGAAACCGGCCAGCCGGGCGGTGGTGGTGCTGCGGCCGTCGGGACCGGTGACGTAGGCGATGCGGCGGTGGCCCAGCTCGACGAGGTGCCGGGTGATGGCCGTCGAGCCGGCCTCGTTGTCGATCGTCACGACGTCGCCGGGCGCGTCGTCGGCGGGGGCGGGGCGGCCGCACAGCACGAGCCGCGTGCCGCTGCTGCGCAGGCCCTTGGCCCGTGCGGTCGCGGCGGCCCGGTACTCCTCGTCCTCCGGCGCCGCGCCGACCAGGATCACCGCGTCGGCCCGGTGCCCGCGCAGCAGGTCGAGGAAGGCGAACTCCTGCTCGGGGTCGCCCTCGGAGTTGCAGATCACCGACAGCCGGCTGGTCTCGGCGGCCGCGCCCTGGATGCCCCGGGCGATGCCGGCGAAGAACGGGTCGGACGCGTCGTTGAGGATGACGCCGACGATGCCGCTGGTGGCGTGCAGCAGGGCCCGGGCGTGCGCGTTGACCACGTAGTCCAGCTCGCGCACGGCCTGCTCGACCCGCTGCCGCGTGCTCTCCGCGACCGGGTAGTTGCCGTTGAGCACACGGGACACCGTGGCCGGCGACACGCCGGCGCGGGCGGCCACCTCGACCAGCGTGACGGGCATGCGGAACCCCCGGATTCGTCCCGTTCAGACCAGGTGATCACGGTAGCGCCGAACGACCTCGGCAAGCACCTCGGCCCCGTTGCGTTTCCTCAGGTCGGCGTTGAATATCTCCACCTCGACGGGGCCTCGGTAGCCACCAACGTCGACTTGGTGGCGCAGCTCCCGCAGCGGGATGTGGCCGTCGCCGAGCTGGCCCCGGCCGAGCAGCACGCCTTCGGGCAGCGGGGTGATCCAGTCCGCGACCTGGAACAGCGCGATCCGGCCGGCCGCGCCGAGTTCGTCGATCCGGTCGTCGAGATCGGGCTCCCACCAGCAGTGATAGGTGTCGACGACCACGCCGACCTGCTCCGCCGGGAACGGTTGGGCCAGGTCGAGGGCCTGTTTCAGGGTCGAGACCACGCAGCGGTCGGAGCAGAACATCGGGTGCAGCGGCTCGATGGCCAGCGTGACGCGGCGTTCGCCGGCGTACGGCGCGAGCTCGGCGATCGCGTCGGCCACCCGGTCGCGGGCGCCCTTGAGGTCCCGGTCGTCCAGTCCGCCGGAGACCAGGACCAGTACTGCACTGTTCAGTTCAGCTGCCTCGTCGATGGCCCGGCGGTTGTCGTCCAGGGCCTGCTTGCGGGCGGCCGGCTCCTTGGCCGTGTAGAAACCGCCGCGGCACAGGCTGGTGACCGTGAGCCCGGCGTTCCGGATCAGCCGCGCGGCCTTGGCCAGCCCGTATGCCTCGACCGGCTCCCGCCACGGCGCCATGCCCGGCACGCCGGCGTCGACACAGCCGGCGACCAGCTCTTCGAGCGACCACTGCTTGATCGTCTCGCTGTTGACGCTGAGCCGCTGGAGATCGTTCACAGCAGCGCCGCCCGGCTCGCGGCCAACTCCGGATCGGGGAACAGGTCCAGCTCGGCCGCGAGCTCGTAGCAGCGCAGCAGGTGCTCGCGGGACCGTGCGGTCTCGAGGCCGCCGATCATGCTGAAGTGGTCCTGGTGGCCGGACAGCCAGGCCAGGAACACCACGCCCGTCTTGTAGAACCGGGTCGGCGGCTCGAAGACGTGTCGGGCCAACGCCACCGTTGGCTCCAATGTGGACAGGAAGCCCGCGGTGTCGCCGTCGTCCAGCCGGGCCAGCGCCCGCTCGGCCACGACGGCCAGCGGGTCGAAGATGCCCAGCAGGGCGTCGCTGTGGCCGTGCTCGTCGCCGGCGATCAGTCGCGGGTAGTTGAAGTCGTCGCCCGTGTAGCAGCGCACGCCCTTGGGCAGCCGGCGGCGCAGCTGGATCTCGCGTTCCGCGTCCAGCAGCGAGATCTTCACGCCGTCGATGTGCTCGGCGTTGGCCTCGATCACCGCCAGGAACGTCTCGGTCGCCCGGTCGAGATCCTCGCTGCCCCAGTACCCGGTCAGCGCCGGATCGAACATCGGGCCCAGCCAGTGCAGGATCGCCTTGTCCGACAACTGACCGAGCAGCCGGCCGTACACCTCGTGATAGTCGTCGGCATCGCGGGCGATCGCCGCCAGCTGCCGGCTGGCCATCAGAATCGGTTGCGCCCCAGCGCTTTCCACCACCGACAGCTGCTCGGTGTAGGCCGCGATCACCTCGTCAAGGCTGGTCGGCGTCCCGGCCAGCTGATCGGTGCCGGCGCCGCAGGCGATCAGGCCGCCATCGGCCTCGGCGGCGCTGCGCTTGATCAGCTCGGCCGCCGTCGGCCAGTCCAGGCCCATGCCCCGCTGCGCGGTGTCCATCGCCTCGGCGACGCCAAGACCCGACTGCCAGAGATGACGCCGGAACGCCATCGTGGCGTCCCAGTCCAGCCGCGTGACGTCATCCGGATCGGCGACGACGTGTGCGGCGGCGAAGACGACCCGGCTGCTCACTGTCCCACCTCGCTAGCGCTCGGCGGGAGCCCTGTGGTGCCCATTGGTGACCTCGCAAGCTCGGTCACAGCGTCAGCTCCGGGACGTCGATACGACGGCCCTCGGCGGCCGATTTCAGGCCCAGCTCGGCCAGTTGCACGCCGCGCGCGCCGGCCAGCAGGTCCCAGTGCCACGGCTCGTCGAGCACCACGTGGCGGAGGAACAGCTCCCACTGCTCCTTGAAGCCGTTGTCGAACTCCGTGTTGTCCGGCACTTCCTGCCACTGCGCGCGGAAGTCCACCGGGGACGGCAGATCGGGGTTCCACACCGCTTTCGGGGTGATGGAACGGTGTTGCACACGGCAGTGCCGCAGCCCGGCGACGGCGCTGCCCTCGGTTCCGTCCACATGGAACTCGACGAGCTCGTCGCGGTTCACCCTGGTCGCCCAGGACGAGTTGATCTGGGCCACGATTCCGTTGTCCAGCTGGAAGATCCCGTACGCCGCGTCGTCGGCGGTGGCCGGGTAGGGCAGGCCGCGCTCGTCCACCCGCTCGGGGATATGGGTCGCGGTAAGCGCTTGCACGCTGCGGACCGGGCCGAAGATGTCACGTAAGACGTACTGCCAGTGGCAGAACATGTCCAGCACGATGCCGCCGCCCTGCTCGGCCCGGTAGTTCCAGGACGGGCGCTGCGCCGGCTGCCAGTCGCCCTCGAACACCCAGTAGCCGAACTCGCCGCGCACCGACAGCACCCGGCCGAAGAAGCCGCTGTCGACCAGCCGCTTGAGCTTGCGCAGCCCCGGCAGGAACAGTTTGTCTTGCACCACACCGGTTTTCACGCCGGCCGCGGCGGCTTTCCTGGCCAGGTCCAGCGCGTCGTCCAGGGACTCGGCCGTCGGCTTCTCGCAGTAGATGTGCTTGCCGGCGTCGATGGCCGCCAGCACGCCGTCCTTGCGGGCCGAGGTGACCTGGGCGTCGAAGTAGATCTCCACGTCCGGCTCGGCCAGCGCCTTGGCCACGTCGGTCGTCCAGCGCTCGAGGCCGTGCCGCTCGGCGAGGGCCCGGATCCGGTCCTCGTTGCGGCCGATGAGCACCGGCTCCGGCCAGATCACGGTGCCGTCGGCCGTGGTCAGGCCGCCCTGGTCGCGGATGGCCAGCACGGAGCGGAGCAGATGCTGGTTGTAGCCCATCCGCCCGGTAACCCCGTTCATGGCCACCCCGACGGTCCTCCGCGCCACGCGCCACCTCCCGCATAGAAAAGCCTTTCTACGGGGAGGCTAGGAGCAAGGTTCGGGGGTGTCAACCAGGACCACCCGCATGCGGAGGCCGTTGACCGGCGGCTGCCGGAAAACTGGACACCGTCCTCGGGAAAGGCGGCTCAGCCGGCGGTCTTCTCCTCGACCGGGCCCAGCACACGGGTGGCGAAGTCGCGCTGGGCGACGAGAACGCGTTCGGCCAGGGCGAAGTTGGCCTCGACGAGGTCGGCCGGCTGGGGCAGGGTGGCGCCGAAGGCGGTGACGGTCTTGGCGATGTCGGCCACGAACGGCACCTTGCTCACGTCGACCAGCGAGGTCAGGCGGGTGACGGCGTCGCCGGTGCGCTTGACGGCGGCGACGTACTGGTCGCCGAACTGCTGGGTCATCTCGCGGTACGTGGTCATGGCAGTCTTCTCCTCAAGAACGGGGGCGTGAAAAGGGCAGGGCTGTGCCGTGAAAGGGACAGCTGAGAGATCAGCTGTCGCCGACCATGGCCTGGTAGGTCTGGGCGAGCGCGGATTTCTGAGCGGGGCTCAGTCGCTCGTCGGCGGCGATGGCGGCCAGCACGCTCGGCGCGGACGCGGCCTCGCCGCCGTCCTGGTCGAGCCAGCCGAGCCGGCGGAACAGGTCGTCGGCGGAGATGCCGAGACCTTCGGCGATCGACTTGAGCACCTCGGCCGACGGGCGGTACAGCCCTCGTTCGACCTGGCTCAGATAGGAGTCGGACACGTTGGTGACCCGGGCGAGGTGACGCAGCGAGAGTCGTGCGATCTCCCGCTGCGCCCGGATGTACTTGCCGAGGTCGGAGAGGGCCTCACTGTGCTGGTCCGCCATCTCCGACCTCCTTCGCTGATGACACAAGGAGACCACGCGGGTGCGTGGTGCGTCAAGCACTCGCGAAGTGACCCACGCGACTTACCGCGCGGCGGCCGCCTTGAGCAGCAGGTTGAGCTCGTCGACCAGGTAGGTGGCCAGGTTCTCGATGTCCGGCACCAGCTCCCGGCAGGCCACCAGCCCGAAGTGCAGCTCGCCGAGATAGCCGACCAGCGTGATGTTCAGGCCCTGCCCGTCCAGGATCACCGACATCGGGTACTGGGCCAGCAGCCGTGCCCCGGCCAGGTACACCGGCACGTTCGGCCCGGGCACGTTGGAGATGCAGATGTTGAACGGCGGCAACCGGTGCATCATGCCGGTGGCGAAGGCGACCCGGGCCACCCGCGCGGTCAGCGCAGGCGGCGCGAAGTCGGAGATGTCGTCGACCAGTCCTTGCGGGATGGTGGCCTGCTGCGACTTGGCGACCTTCGTGGCCTCGTGCACCACGGACAGCCGCTGCTCGGGATCGTCCAGATTGGTCGGCAGCACGGCCAACATCGCCGACACCCGGTTGCCCATCTTGCCCTTGGCCGCCTCGTCGCGGACCGACACCGGGATCATCGCGTTCAACGGACTCGCCGGCAGCGCGTCGTGATCGGTGAGCCACTTGCGCAGCGCACCGGCGCACATGCCCATCACCACGTCGTTGACCGAGGTGCCGAAGGCGTTCTTGACCGTCTTCACGTCGGCGAGGCTGACGCTGCGGAACGCCACCCGGCGGTGCGGGGTGATCTTCTTGTTGAACGGGGTGCTCGGCGCCAGGCCCAGCGTGGTCGGGATGACGCTGCCGTCGCCGCGGTTGAGGCCGAGCATCTCGCCGACCAGCGGGCTGACCAGCGGCGCCAGCGTCGGCACCTTGCGCACGAACTCGCCGGCCAGCTGCACGGTCTGCACCGGCCGCCAGGCCAGCCGGGCCGCCGCCCGGGCCATCAGGGTCACCGGGTTCGGCGGCTTGGCCGGCACGAACTCCTTGGCCGGCGGCAGTTTCCGCCCCTCCGGCTTCAGGTCCAGCAGCACGGTCAGCAGCTCGGCGCCGGACACGCCGTCGATGGCCGCGTGGTGCACCTTGGTGTAGACGGCCACCAGCCCGTCGGCCAGGCCGGTGATCAGGTACGTCTCCCACAGCGGACGCCGCCGGTCCAGCGGGCGGGCGTGCAGCCGGGCCAGCTGTTCGGTCAGCTGGGCCATCGAGCCCGGGCTGGGCAGCCCCACCTCGCGGATGTGGTACTCGATGTCGAACTCGGCGTCGTCCACCCAGTACGGCTGGTCCAGGCCCAGCGGCACCTCGAGCAGCTTGCGGCGCATCACCGGCACGAGCGGCAGCCGCTGTCCCAGCACCTCGGTGAGCAGCGCCAGGTCGAGCGGCCGTGGCGCCTCGCTCGGATCGAGGATGCAGACACCGCCGACGTGGCCGGTGGAGTTGGTCGTCTCCAACGCGAGGAACGCGGCGTCCAGTCCGGTGAGTTGCTGCATGGCACCCTTCACTTTCCGGCGATGGTGGTAGTGCGGGCGAGCCACGTCGTCACGGCGTCGATCACCGCGGCCGGCGTCTCCAGTTGGGGTGTGTGGCCGACACCGGCCATGAACACGGTGTCCCACTTCGGATTGGCGGCCGCGACCCGGCGGGCCGCCGCGATCGGCACCAGCCGGTCGGCGTCGCCGCTGATCAGCAGGACCGGTTTTGTGAGGCCGGCCATGATGTCCCGGTAGCGGTCGGGTCGGGCCAGGAACCGCATCAGCGAGCGGGTGGCGCCGAGGAACGACTCCTCCTTGCCGCGGATCTGCCGGCGTTGCTCGACGAGCGCGATCGACGCCTCTTCCAGCTTCGGGTCGACACGGCGGGGATCGGCGAACACCAGGCCGTGCATGCGACGAACCTGTTGCCGTGCCGGCAATCGTGACTGCGCGAGGCGCATGTACAGCTCGCCGAGACCGGGCAGCAGATAGGTGGCGAACATGCCCGCCACGCGTAGGTCCGGGCGGGTGGAGACCGGCGGCAGCGCCGGGTCGACCAACACCAATCCCGCCACCGACGACGGGTTGTTGTGCGTCTGCAGCACGGAGATCACGCCGCCCATCGAGTTGCCGACGAGCACCGCAGGCCCGCCGACGACCTCCTGGATGAACGCGTCGAGCAGGCGCACGTTGGACCGGATCGTGGTGCTGCGCGGCGATCCTGGCGTCAGCCCGAAGCCGCGCAGGTCCAGCGCCACCGCGCGGCGGCCGTCAGCCAGCGCCGAGCCGATCAGCGCCCAGTTCAGGTGCGAGCCGCCCAGCCCGTGCACGAACACGATCGGCGGCCCGTCACCCTCGCCGCCGAAGTCGATCCAGTGCACGGGGCCGTCGATGTCGGTGATCCACCCCTTGGCGCCCCACGGCTCGGCGAACGTCCACGGCGCCGGCCGGGTCATCGGGCTGCCGGGTAGAACGCGCGGGCCCAGCCGGCCGGCCGGAACGGCTGCCACTGGCCGCGCTTCTGGGCCAGCCGGTCGGCGACCGCCCACAGCGTGGCCGGATCGACACCGAAGCCCAGGTGAGCGCAGGTGACCTCGATGTTCTCCCGGTCCGCCGCCGGCTCCTGCATGCAGGCCCGCCAGTGCACGATGCCGTCCGATTTGGAGTAGATCGCCGTGGAGGGCACGGGAATCGGCCGGCTCAGCGTGTCGCGGCCGGGCACCCGATCCGGATGCGCGTGCCGGCGGGAACGACGGCGGAAGGCGGGCTCGGCCCGGCTCTGCCGCGGATCGACCAACGCGAACGGGCTGCCCAACGTGATCACCTGACGGACCAGGTGCGGATGGTCGCGGGCCAGCTCGCGGGCGTAGATGCCGCCCAGGCTCCAGCCGACCAGCGAGACCGGGCCGCCGGTCGCCGCGGCCATGTCCTGCAACAGCACCGGCATGCCGTCCAGCACCGCGTCGGTCGGCCCGATGTTGCGGCCGAGACCCCAGCCGCGCGTGGCGTACCCCAGTGAGGCGAGGTACGCCCGCAGCGCCTGGTTGCTCATGTCGTCCGCCATCAGCCCCGGCAGCAGCAGCACGCCGTGCCCGTCGCCGCGCGGTGCCCGGGACAGCAGCGGGACGGCGAACGGCAGCGTGCCGAACGTCATCGCGCCGCGGACCGGCTCGGTCAGGAACCAGTGCAGGGACGGGCGTCGCGCCGCGTCGTCGGTGACGGACATGCTGGCCCCTCTCGTTTCGCCGGGGCGTTACTTTGCGTTAACCCCGATCGTAAGGAGAGGGTCCGGCGACAAGCAAGATCGCTAGGGGTGTTCGGGCAGAACACCCGTCATCGATCGCGCATCGTGCTCACTGCCCGTGACACTCGGGGGTCGGTCAGGAACGCGGCGAGATGGATCGGGAACGGAATCCGCCAGTTGGGGT
>Ga0068853_100005011_pt1 | contig 10325 bp, 8 predicted proteins | sample KBSCornC32_FD_65655 | JGI IMG/M metagenome (GOLD analysis project Ga0068853, IMG submission 65655) | Corn rhizosphere microbial communities from Kellogg Biological Station, Michigan, USA - KBS Corn C3-2 | ecosystem: Host-associated > Plants > Roots > Rhizosphere > Soil ... | reverse complement strand
TCGTCAGCGCGGTGGCGGTCATTCCGCTGGTGACGCACGGCGTGCGCCTCATCAGCCGCTTCCAGATCCTGACCCAGCCGGTCTGGATTGTGCTCAACGTCGCGCCCCTCGTCTTCATCGCCTTCGTCGACTGGAGCAAGCTCGACATCTGGCGCGCCTTCGCCGGCGTTGGTCATGCCTCTGGTCCTCCGGGCAGCATCGCGCCCTTCGACCTCGCCCAGTTCGGCGCGGCCTCGGCGGTTATCCTCGCGCTGATGACGCAGATTGGCGAGCAGGTCGACTTTCTGCGCTTCATGCCGCCCCAAGGCGGGCCTCGCCGGCGACGCGTTCTGGTTTTCCTCGCGGGTGCCGGCTGGGTGGTGATGGGCGCGCCAAAACTGCTGGCGGGCTCGTTCCTCGCGGTCGTGGCGCTGGCTTCGGGCGTTCCGGCGGATCGGGCGGGGCAGCCGGCCGAAATGTACGCCGTCGCCTTCGGCTACATGCTGCCCTGGCCGGCCGCGGCGCTCGGTCTGATGGCCGTGTTCGTCGTCGTGAGCCAGCTCAAGATCAACGTGATGAACGCCTATGCGGGCTCGCTCGCCTGGTCGAACTTTTTCTCCCGATTGACCCATAGTCATCCGGGCCGAGTCATCTGGCTGGTGTTCAACGTCGCCATCGCGCTCTTGCTGATGGAACTCGGCATCTATCGTGTGCTCGAGGAGACGCTCTCCGTCTTCTCGATCATCGCCATGGCCTGGCTCTGCACCATCTCGGCCGATCTCTTCATCAACAAGCCGCTTGGCCTGGCTCCGCCCGGCATCGAGTTCAAGCGTGCGCACCTCTACGACATCAACCCGGTCGGCCTCGGCTCGATGACCGCCGCCGCAGCGATCGCGCTTCTCGCTCATGCCGGGATCGCGGGTCCGGTTGCCGCCTCGCTCGCCCCATTCATCGCGGCGGGAGCGGCGTTTATCGCGGCGCCGGCAATCGCCTACTCCACCAAAGGCCGGTTCTATCTGGCGCGAAAGCCGCGCAAGGCCTGGGCAGCGCAGAAGACGCTGACCTGCTCGATCTGCCAGCACCCGTTCGAGCCCGAGGACATGGCGTGGTGTCCGGCTTACGCGGCGCCAATCTGCTCGCTCTGCTGCTCGCTCGACGCGCGCTGCCACGATCTCTGCAAGCCGCACGCCACCGTCCACGCGCAAGTCGCAACGCTTGCCTCGGCGGTGCTGCCCGCGTGGGTCCTCGAGCGGCTCGCAACCCGCCTCGGCCGATATGGCATCACCGTCGGGGTCGCCCTGGCGCTGCTCGGGTCGATCCTCTTCTTCATCTACGAAGCCGCGGTCCGCGCTGCGCCGGGTACCGCAGATGTCGTCGCGGGGACGATCGCAGTCGTGTTCTTCGTCTTCGCCGTGGTGACCGGTACCGCCTGCTGGTACCTCGTCCTCGCCCACGACAGCCGGCGCGTCGCCGAGGAAGAAAGCTCGCGGCAGACGACGCTGCTGCTCAAGGAAATCGAAGCGCACAACCGCACCGATGCCGCGCTGCAAAAGGCCAAGGAGGATGCCGAGGCCGCCAACCGTGCCAAGAGCCGTTACGTCGTCGGCCTTTCACACGAGCTCCGCACGCCGCTCAACGCCGTCCTGGGCTACGCCCAGATTCTCGAGCGCGACGAGACGATCCCCGAACGTCGCCAGGGCTCGATCAAGACCATCCGCCGTAGCGCGGAGCATCTATCGGGCCTCATCGACGGCCTCCTCGATATCTCGCGCATCGAAGCCGGCCGCATGCAGGTCTATTCGAACGAGATCAACGCCCACGACTTCCTCGACCAGCTGGTCGAGATGTTTCGCCTCCAGGCCGAGGCCAAGGGCGTCGCCTTCCATCACTTGCGCCCGCCCGAGCTGCCGCTCCATGTGCGGACCGATGAAAAGCGGCTGCGGCAGATCCTGGTCAACCTGCTCTCGAACGCCATCAAGTATACCGATGCCGGCCGCATCGATTTCGACGTCGCCTACCGCTCCCAGGTCGCGACGTTCACCGTGCGCGACACCGGCTCGGGTATCCCGCCGGGCGAGATCGAGCACATCTTCGAGCCTTTCGTGCGGGGCGAAGCCGAACGCCACCGCATGCTGCCGGGCCTCGGGCTGGGACTCACCATCACCAAGCTGCTCAGCGAAACCCTGGGCGGCAGCATCGGCGTCGAAAGCCAGCCCGAGCAAGGCTCGGCGTTCACCGTTCGGCTGATGCTGGCGCGGGTCAACCGGCCGGCCGTCCGCGTCGTGCCGGCTCGCCGGATCGAGACCTATGCGGGGCCGCCGATGACCATCATGGTCGTCGACGACAATGCCGACCACCGCGAGCTGATGCGGGAGCTGCTTCAGCCGCTGGGCTTCATCGTGCTCACCGCCGGCGATGCGGCTCAGTGCCTGGTGCTGATCCGCGATACGGCGCCCGACCTCTATTTCGTCGACATCTCGATGCCGGGCATGAACGGCTGGGAGCTGGTGAGCCGTCTCCGCGGTGAAGCTATCGCCGCGCCGATCATCATGCTCTCGGCCAATATCGGCGACGGCATTCTCGCCGACGCCGGGCACAACGACACTATCCCCAAGCCCTTCGACGTGCGGCAGGTGCTCGACAAGCTCGAAGCGCATTTGAAGCTCCGCTGGGTCGAGGCCGGCGGCGCTGCGGACTTGCCGGAGACGCCAGCCCTCGTGCGGCCCGCCGAGGCACATGTCGCCGAGCTCAGAAATCTCGCCGAGATCGGCCATGTGCGCGGCATCGAGTCAAAGCTTGCCGAACTGGCGCAGGAGCCGGCGCAGGCGCCGTTCGTCGAGCTGCTGCGCGCGCGCGTGCAGGCCTTCGATTTCGAGGGATTTGCGCGGTTGCTCGAGGGCGCCGGCCATGGCTGAACCGGTCGTCCGCGAGACGCTCCTGGTGGTCGATGATTCCCCGGATTCGCTCGGCTTCCTCACCGACGCCCTCGAAGCCGACGGCAGGACGGTGCTCGTTGCGCCCAGCGGGACGGCGGCGCTGCGGATCGTCGAGCGCGTCACCCCCGACCTCATCCTCATGGATGCGGTGATGCCGGGCATGGATGGGTTCGAGGTCTGCCGGCGGCTCAAGTCGATGCGCGAGCTGGCGCATGTGCCGGTGATCTTCATGACCGGCCTCACCGAGACGGAGCACATCGTCCACGCCCTGAATTCCGGAGGCGTCGACTACCTCACCAAGCCGATCGACATCGACGAGCTCAGGGCCCGCATCCGGGTGCACCTCGCCAATGCGCGCAGCGCGCAAAGCGCCCGCGTGGCGCTCGATGCCGCCGGCCGCCACCTGCTGGCGGTCTCCGCCGCCGGCGCGGTGCTCTGGGCGACCCCGCAGGCAGCACGCCTGGTCGGGGACGGAGATAAAGCATCGCTCGTCAACCTCGCCGGCCGGGTTTCGGCCTGGGCCGAGCGAGAGGGCGGCATGTCCCGCCTTGCCGGGCAATCGCTCGACGTGCCGGCGGCCGGCGCGGTCCTGCAGCTCACCGGCCTCGGGGCTGTCGGACCGGACGAATATCTCTTCCGTCTCGCCACGACGACACCTGCCGATCACCCCGAAAAGCTGCGCCAGGCATTCGGCCTCACTGCCCGCGAAAGCGAGGTGCTGCTCTGGATCGCCCGCGGCAAGCCAAACCGCGACATCGCTGAAATTCTCGGCATGAGCCCGAGGACGGTCAACAAGCACCTCGAGCAGATCTATACGAAACTCGGCGTCGAGAACCGCGCCTCCGCGGCGATAGTGGCGGTGGAGGCCATTGCAAAGCCCTAGTCCGCTTCTGGCGGAAAGCAGACCTCCCTCAGATATTTCGGCGTCACGATTTCGAACGGCACCGTAGCGACTGCTGAGCGCAAGTACTACCGCTGCTGCTCTCACTTGGTCAGTCGCGGCGGGCTGGCCGATGCCCCCGAGTGTCCAGCTAGTTCAGAAGGGGGATCACCGATCGCCGGCGGGCCCGCCTTCATTGCCAAGAAGGTGCGCTTGGCCATCACCGCATCCGGGCTCTCGGTGACGAAAAGCTCCTTGTCGCGCCCTTGAAGCGTAATCTTGGACCCAGTGCCGTCCGGGGTCACCAATGTGGCTGCCGCCATATTCACCCACACCCGGGCGCGATCGAGCCGCGAGGTGAGTTGAATCCACTGCCGGCACTGCGAACGCCAGATAGCTCTCAAGGTAAAAGGTGGAGAGTACGTCCGCACTTTCGGTTGGAAGGGCGAGTGGCCGATTGACCGAACGATCCCTGAGAATGCCGCACTAAGCCCAGCGCCGGACACCGTCGAACCGACGAGCATCACGGCGACGTTCGACCAGTAGAGACCGCCGAGAGTGACGAGAACCCCGGCGACGAGCGTAAAGCTGCCTCCCAAAAGCTCCTTGCGGGCGGCGACATTCTGCAGGGTAACCAACGCAGCGGACCCGGCGACCATAAACAGCCTCGCGATGCTCGCCCGAGGGGATGTTTGATCACCAGTCTGTGGCGGCTAGGACTGCAGTCGATGCTCAAAGGCCGTAATGGCTTCGTCTACCGCCGCCGCACCCCAGCCGTAGCTTATCCGGTCGCCGGCGGGCAGGTCCGCTCGTGCCGCCGCCGCGACGGAGAGGATCGTCAGCCGCGTGGCATCTGGCATAGGTGTGGAGTCACCGACGAGCGACGCGCAGGCAGCCGTGAGAGCCGCGGACAAGTCAGCCCGCGTCACGTTGTGAAATCCCTCGCCCTCGGGATAGGCCACGAGCGCGTCGAAAATCGGCTCGATATCACTTAGCCGGCGAAGTTCGTTGGCAATCAGCCGTCGTAGTTCGGAAACGTCGATCATCTGCAATCCTCAAAGGCGCAACACCCTTTAACGCCTGGGTCGACGCTTGGTCATCGCTATCCGACCTTGGTCGCAAGAAAATGACGAGCAAGCGCCAGCGTCCAAGGGGCAGGCGCCCGCTGCCGGCTGGCCCCGAGCGCACCACGACGGGACGTTCGGCTTTCAAAGCCAGTCCGGCACCGATGTTCCGCTTCGCGCTGGTTCGCCGACCGGCTCCGCCCCGAAAGGCAGGAAGCGAGCGCCGGTCGACAGACAGCCTGACAGAGGACCGAGTCAGGCGCGCTTTTCGACCGGCGCCAGCCAGGCGCTTGCTGGCGTCACCATCAGGAGGACGTTGTCACGCTTGATGCCGATCTTGGCGAGCTCTTCCGAGATGGCCGTCAGGCCGCGCTGCATCTGCGCGGGGGAGTAGTTCGGCGAGGCCAGAATCTCGAGAAAGATCATGTCGTCACGATCGGCGTTCACGTGCGTCCGGCTGAAAACGAGCTCACCTGGCTGGTGCAGGCGGAAAATCTGGAACAGGTCGTCCTCGGGCATCTCGAAGCCGTCGACCATGCCTTTCAGTATGGCCGCGCTCATCTGAGCCATTTTGGGACGAAGCGCTTCGTGCATGTCGATGCGGGCGTGGGGCATTCTCTATCTCCATTGAGAGGACAAGGCGGGAAGTTCAAAAGCTCAAAGGTCATCCGTTTGCGCAGGAATCGACTGAGACGTCCATCACTAGCCGGGGTTGATCAGGCGCGAAATGTCCGCAGAGTCGATGGGTGCGGGGCGGAGCGGTGCTGACCTCAACGGCACGGCGGTGTCCGTCGTTGCCGACGCAACAATCGCATCCGCCACTTCGACGACATGGGTTGCGAGATCGGCGGGCGTGCGGTGGGGCCGGCCTGCCTCGAGCGCATCGATCATCTCGGCAAGGCCGATGCCGCGATAGTTGCTCGAGGAAGGCGCGTCGGGCGGCCAATTGGCGAGGGTGAGGGCATTTGCGTCAACGGCGACCGTCTGCCAATCACCGCCGGGCGCTGCAAACTTCACGGGGCCGTGGTGCCATGCCGGGTGGGGCAGCTGAAGCGAGCCCTTGGTGCCATGCACCTCTATGGCAGGCTGCGAGGTTTTCCAGACATCCCAGCTCGCGGAGAGCGTAGCCTCGACTGCAGATTGGAACCGCAGGAGCGCAAAGACGGTCGTCAGCACCTCGACCGGGACAGTCATGCCCTTCTCCGGCCCTTCGGCGGTTACAGTACGGCTCTCGAAGCCCCGAAGGCCTCTCGCTGTGGCTTCCCCAACGGGACCAAAAAGGTTGACCAGCGCGCCGATGAAATAGGGCCCCACGTCATGGACCGGGCCACCGCCAGCCGCCCGGTAAAAGAACGCCGGATTGGGATGCCAGCCGTCGGCGCCGTGATACATGATCGATGCGGTCGCCATCAACGGCCGCCCGATTTCGCCTCCGTCGATCATTTGGCGGGCGCGTTGTAGTTCGGGGCCGAGAGTGGTGTCTGGCGCGACGCCAAGCCTCAGCTTCCGCTCGGCGGCAAGCTCCGAAAGAGCCAGCGCCTCCGCCGCGTTGATGCCGAGCGGCTTCTCACTGAAGACATGCTTGCCGGCCTCGAGCGCTGCGCGCGTCGTCGCAAGATGAGCTGCGGGTGGGGTCAGGTTCAGGATGACGTCGACGTCCTTGCGAGCAATGAGCCCCTCGGGCGTGTGCGCAGCCACGCCCCAGTGACGCGCGCGCTCCTCGGTTCGGGCCGCATCGCGCGCTGCCATCGCTACTACCCTGCAATTGGGCATGCGCCTCATATTGTGCAGGTAAACATCGGCGATTGAGCCGATGCCTAGAACGCCCACCGTTTTCACCGAACCGGCACTCCAAATTTGGCGATCGGACTAACCCTTAAGCGCACCGGCGGTAAGGCCGCTGACGAATTGCCGCTGCAGCACGAGGTAGACCACAACCACCGGCACGAGGGCGATGATGAGTCCCGAGCAAAGCGCGGTGTAATCCGTGGCATACTGACCAACCGCCTGAAACACCGCCGACTGCACGGTCTTGTTCTGCGGCGACGTCAGGAAGGTGTTCGAGAACATGAACTCGTTCCAGGTGTAGAGCGACTGTATGATCACCACGGTCGCAATCCCTGGGCGCGCGAGTGGCAGGTAGACGCGCCAGAACACCTGAAAGTCGTTGCAGCCATCTATGCGGGCGGCGTCACCAAGCTCACGCGGCAGGCTCAGGAAAAACGTGCGCATCAGAAACACCGAGAAGGCGATGCCGCCGCCGACAAAGGAAAGCGCCAACCCGGTGAGCGAGTTCAGCATGTGCAGCGATTTGAGGAACTGGAACATCGGAATGAGGATGGCCTGCGGCGGAATCATCATTGCGCCGATGAACGCGTAGAAGACGATTTCCCGCCCCGGAAACCGATACCGCGCGAACGCGTAGGCCGCGGGCGTGGCGAGCAGCACGACGAGCCCTACGGTCAGGCAGGTGACGTAGAGCGAGTTGGCGAGGTGGACCGGAAAATTCATCGCGGTCCATACGCGAGGGAAGTTGTCCCACCGGAATTGCGTCGGCAGGAAGGTATTGAACACCTCGTGCGTGTCTTTAACCGACGTCAGCAGCATCCACAGCAAGGGGAATGCCTCGACGATGACGATCAGCGTCAGGATCACGTAGATCAGCGAACGCATGAAGATAAGCTGCCAGGGAGCCCCGACGGCGGTGGTCCGGCTGGAACGCGAGATCGGCGCAATCGCTGGTGTAGTGGTAGTCATCTCCAGCTGCCTCAAACTTCGATCTGCGAGTCGATGTCTTTGCGCCGCCCGAGCCGTATCTGGACCATCGAGACGACGATGCTCAGCAGCAGGATGATGATGGCGATCGCCGCCGCGTATCCTAGCCGCGAGTTGGACGCGCCCATCGCGCCGAAAGCGATTGAATAGAGGTATGTGCCGAGCGTCGCGCTGGCGTAGTCGGGGCCGCCGGCCGTCATGACCCAGATCTGGTCGAAGACCTTGATGCCGTTGATCGTGTTGAGCACGACGACGATGACGATGACGGGCCGGATCGTTGGCACGGTGACGTTGATGAAGCGGCGCCAGGCGTTGGCGCCGTCGATCGTCGCCGCCTCATAAAGGTCCTTGGGCACCGCCTGCAGCGCGGCGAAGAAGATCACGAGGTAGAACCCAAGCGATTGCCATACCGACACCAGAATGACGCTGGGCATGACGGTCGTCGGGCTCGCAAGCCACAACTGGCTTAGCCCACCTAGCCCTACGAAGCGCAGCACCGTATTTACCGGCCCGAAATTCGGCTCGAACAGCATCGCCCAGAGGAGGCCGCTGATCGCCAGCGAGATGATGACCGGCATGAAATAGAGGGTGCGAAAAACCGTGCTGCCGCGGATGCCGGAGTTGAGAAGACTGGCAATCAGCAGCGGCAGGATGGTCTGCAGCACTGCTGTGCAGACGGTAAAATAGACGGTTTGCCAGAGGGCCCGGAAGAAAGTCGCGTCCTGCGCCAGCCTGACGTAGTTGCCGAAGCCGACCCAGGTCGGCGGCTTCATGCCATTCCAGTTCTGAAAGCTCAGCGCGACGGCGTCCGCCATGGGCACGGCCATCAGCAGAACCAGCGCAAGCCCCGCCGGTGCAATGAACAGTGCCGGAACCGCAAGCGAGCGCAGACGTGACGGCGGATTTCTGAGACGTTCAGCCATGATGGACCGCTTTGAAATTGGGATGCGCCGCCGCTGTCGCGGCGACGCAAAACTGAGGAGTTCGGTATGGGCGCTTAGTTATTTTCGCGCGCGGCCATCACGTCGGCTTCGATCTTCTTGGCGCCATCCTCCGGCGTGATCGAGCCGTCGAGCGTGCTCTGGCAGACGTTCGAGACGGCGTCCCAGCTGCCGGGCCCGAAGAGGATAGGGTCCGCGGAGTCGGTGCCGATCCACGAGATCATGGTCTTGACCTTCGGGTTGTCGATCTGGTCGACGGCGCTTTGCATCGACAGGAACGACTGGAGGCCCTTGGCGCGCCAGTTGTAGACCTCGGGCCGGTAGAGGTAGGCGATGAACTTGACCGCGAGGTCCTTGTTGGGACTGTCGGCGTTCACCGACCAGGCTTCGCCGGCGCCGTCGCCGGCGTAGTGGATGCCGTCAGGCGTGAGCGCCGGCACCTTGTTGACCGAGTAGTTGTCGAGCCAATCCTTCGTGCCGTTTTGCGCGAAGATGCCCGGCGTCCACGAGCCGCCGAAGAGCATCGCGGCCTTGCCCTGATAGGCGAGCTGCTGCCCCTGGCTGTCGTCGATGCCGTTGATGCCTTCGGGGAAGACGCCGGCCTTGGCGAGCTTCTGCACGAGCCCCAGCGCATCGATAACGGGCTTCGAATCCCAGCTGAGGCCAGGCTTCGTGTGGTCGTCGAGCGCGTAGACGTCGCCGCCATACTGGGCGATGAGCGGCAGGAAGAAGTCCGGACACGTGTTGCGCGTCAGGTTGCCCCAGGCGAGCGGGATATAACCCTTCGCCTTGAACTTCGGCACGTCTGCGATCAGCTCGTCCCAGGTATTGGGCATCTTGACGCCAACTTCCTTCATGATCCGGTCGTTGGCGAAAATGCCAAAGTCCTGCGCCATGTCGGGAAGGCCATATGGCTTGTCGTCAAAGGTGTACTGGCGCAGCGGCCCCTTGAAGAACTGGGCGAAGAACTTGTCGTCGAACACGTCCTTGAAATTCACCAGATGCCCGGAGCGGCCGAGTTCGCCGGTCTTGGTGCCGCCGTTGAAAACGTCCGGCAGCGAGTCAGAGGCGATCATCGCCGTCAGCGAGGGCAGGTACTGCGCGAACGCGATGAAATTGCTTTCGACCTTCACCCCGGGATTTTCTGCTTCGAACCCGGCCACGGTCTTTTTCCAGTAATCGGTGCCGTCGACGTAGGCCGGCTGCCAGCTCAGCACGTGCAGAACCGTGTCCGCGTGCGCAGGGGCTGCGGCCAACGCGATGGCCGCCGCAACGGTAGTCATCAGTTTCTTCACGACATTTCTCCTTCCATGTCCTCCCAGGTCCTTGCGGACCTCGAGCTGCACTGCCCCTTCCGGCGGATCCGGAGGGACGCAAGCGGCGCCAGCAGTGCCGGCCGCTTCAAGTTTGCTGGTGAGGCGGTGCCCATTCGGCCAACTAGCCATGCGAGGTCCCCGCAGGCTGCGCCCCGTCGGCCCCGTTCAGGCGCGAGGTCTGATCCGTCGACCTGGTCTCATGCGCGCCAACGGCAGCGCCGAAGAGTTCGCCCGCACGCAGCGAGCCATTGACCGCCCACATCGATTGCACGGCGCGATCCTGATAGGGATGATCGCGAACGACGGTCTCGTTGAGCTCGATGCCCAGCCCCGGCAGCGTGCTGACCGGATAGGCGCCACCCACCGGCATCGGGTAGTTGGCGATCAGCTCGCGACACCAGAGCGCGTCGAACTCGGCGAACGACTCCTGCAGC
>Ga0068853_100005003_pt1 | contig 10331 bp, 7 predicted proteins | sample KBSCornC32_FD_65655 | JGI IMG/M metagenome (GOLD analysis project Ga0068853, IMG submission 65655) | Corn rhizosphere microbial communities from Kellogg Biological Station, Michigan, USA - KBS Corn C3-2 | ecosystem: Host-associated > Plants > Roots > Rhizosphere > Soil ... | reverse complement strand
GACCTCGTCCACGGCGATCAGGCCCATCCGGGTTTCCGGCCCGCTGATGGAGATCGCCGCGTTGGACGGCGAGCCCGGCACGGCCACGGCCAGGCAGCGCACGCCGATCTCCTGCTCGCCGTCGTCGACGGCGTAGCCCTGGTCGCGGATCACGGACAGCTCGGTGCGCATGGCGTCCACTGTCGTGATCGACCGCTCGGTCTGCGGCTTCATGGTGGCCCGCGCCAGCACCTGTTCGACGGTCTCGTCCGGCAGCTGGGCCAGGATGGCCTTGCCGACGGCGGTGCAGTGCGCGTCAACGCGCCGCCCGACCTCGGTGAACATGCGCATGGAGTGCCGTGACGGGGCCTGCGCGACGTAGACGACCTGGTCGCCGTCCAGCACCGCCATGTTCGAGGTCTCGCCGGTGACCTCGGTCAGCTCGGCCAGGTAGGGCCGGGCCCACGCGCCGAGGGTGCGGCTGGCGGTCTCACCGAGCCGGATGAGCCGCGGGCCCAGCGCATAGCGACGGGACGGCTGCTGCCGCACGTAGCCGCCGCCGACCAGGGTGCGCATGATCCGGTGGATCGTCGGCAGCGGCAGCCCCGAGCTGGCCGCGAGCTGGCTCAGCGCGACCTCGCCGCCGGCCTCGGCCATCAGCTCCAGCAGCTCGAAGGTGCGCTCGACCGACTGCACCCCACCGGTGTTCGTCATGCGATCAGGCTCTCCCTGTACTTGGCTGGACCCCAAGGGTAGCGTGGCTGCCGACGGTTCTGGAAGAAAAACTCCACGATGAGGAAAACAGTGCCTGAGATCCTGACCCCGGAGGCGGTGGATTTCATCACCGACCTCAACCGGACGTTCGCCCCGCGCCGCGACGAGCTGATCGCCGCCCGCGCGACCAAGCGCGGCCAGAAGCTGGACTTCCTGCCCGAGACCGCGCACATCCGTGACGCGCAGTGGCAGGTGGCGGAAGCGCCGCCGGCGTTGCGGGACCGGCGGGTGGAGATCACCGGGCCGACCGAGCGCAAGATGGCGATCAACGCGCTCAACTCCGGGGCCAAGGTGTGGCTGGCCGACCTGGAGGACGCCAACACCCCGCACTGGCACAACGTGCTGTCCGGCCAGGAGAACCTGTACGACGCGGTGCGCGGCACGATCGTGCACACCTCGCCCGAGGGCAAGCACTACGCGCTGCGCTCGGACGTCCGCCCGGCGACCATCGTGATGCGCCCCCGGGGCTGGCACCTCGACGAGCGGCACATCGACGTGGACGGCCGGCCCGCGGTCGGCGCGCTGGTCGACTTCGGCCTGTACTTCTTCCACAACGTTCGCGAGCTGCTGGCCCGCGGCAGCGGCCCGTACTTCTACCTGCCGAAGATGGAAAGCCACCTGGAAGCGCGGCTGTGGAACGACGTCTTCACCTACGCCCAGGAGAAGCTGAACATCCCGCACGGCACCATCCGCGCCACCGTGCTGATCGAGACCGTGCCGGCCGCGTTCGAGATGGAGGAGATCCTCTACGAGCTGCGCGACCACGCCTCCGGTCTCAACGCCGGCCGCTGGGACTACCTGTTCAGCCTGATCAAGACCTTCCGTGACGCCGGCGAGGAGTTCGTGCTGCCGGACCGCAACACCGTCACGATGACCGCCCCGTTCATGCGGGCCTACACCGAGCTTCTCGTGCGCACCTGCCACAAGCGCGGGGCTTTCGCCATGGGCGGCATGGCCGCCTTCATCCCCAACCGCCGCGACCCCGATGTCACCGCGGCCGCGCTGGAGAAGGTGCGTGCCGACAAGACCCGCGAGGCCAACGACGGCTTCGACGGCTCGTGGGTGGCGCATCCCGGCCTGGTCTCGGTGTGCCAGGAGGTGTTCGACGAGGTGCTGGGCAGCAAGCCCAACCAACTGGACAAGCTGCGGCCCGAGGTCAAGGTCACCGCCGATCAGCTGCTGGACGTCAAGTCCACGCCCGGCGAGGCCACCTTCGCCGGCGTTCGGTCCGCTGTGGACGTCGGCGTTCGGTACATCCAGTCCTGGCTTTCCGGCAACGGCGCGGCCGCCATCCACAACCTGATGGAGGACGCCGCCACCGCCGAGATCTCCCGTTCGCAGCTGTGGCAGTGGGTGCACAACGGCACCGTGCTGTCCGACGGTCAGGTCGTGACCGCCGACCTGGTCCGCCAGGTGCTGGCCGAGGTCAAGGAAACGCTCGCCGGCGACCACCTCGACGAGGCCGCCGAGCTGTTCGAGCAGGTCGCACTGGACGACGATTTCGTGGACTTCCTGACCCTGCCGGCCTACGCCAAGATCGACTGATGGACCTCGACAAGCTGGTGTCCGAACTGGACAGTCAACTGTCCGATGTGGATGCTGAGCGGGACGAGCTGTTCCCGGGCTCGACCGGCGTCCGCCAGCCCGTGCACACCGTGTACGTGCCGGCGGACCAGGTCGGGCCCGGCCTGGCCCGCACGTGGGGCGACCGGGCGCTGGCCGCGCTGGACACCTTCGCCCCCAACGCCGGCGCGCTGACCGATGCCACCGGATTCGAGGCTGTCGGCGTCTACGATCGCCTGCGGGACAAGCTTTCCCGTGAGCCGATCGAGGACCTGCGCATCGATTTCGAGGACGGCTACGGCTTTCCCGACGACGCCACCGAGGATCGGCACGTGCTCGCCGCGGCTGAAGTCCTGAAGGCCGCCGAAACCCCGTTCTGCGGCGTCCGGATCAAGGGCTTCGAGCCCGCCGGCCGTCGTCGCGGCGTGCGCACCCTCGCGCTGCTGGTCGACGCCCTGAATCCGTTGCCGCCCAACTTCGTCGTCACGCTGCCCAAGGTCACGTCGGTCGAGCAGGTCGAGTCCATGGTGTGGCTGTGCACGCAGCTCGAACGGTTCGACCGAGAGCTCCGCTTCGAGCTCCAGATCGAGACCACCCAGGCCGTGCTCGGTCCCGACGGCGCCGCCACCGTCGCGCGCATGATCCACGCGTCCGAGGGCCGGTGCACGTCGTTGCACTACGGCACCTACGACTACAGCGCCGCCTGCGGCGTCACGGCCGCGCACCAGTCGATGGCCCATCCCGTCGCCGATCACGCCAAGAACATCATGCTGCTGGCCGCCGCCGGCACCGGCGTCACCGTCTCCGACGGCTCCACCAACATCCTGCCCGTCGGCGACTCCGACGCCGTCCATGCCGGCTGGCGGCTACACACCCGGCTCGTCACGCGGTCGTTGGAACACGCCCTCTATCAGGGCTGGGACCTGCACCCGCATCAGCTCCCCACCCGCTACCTGGCGACCTTTTCCTTCTATCGCAATGCTTTCCCGCAAGCCGCTGCCCGGCTCAACGCCTATCTGGCCAAGACCTCCAGCACGTTCCTGGACGAGCCCGCCACCGCCCAGGCCATGAGTGCCGCCCTCGTTCGTGGCCTCGACTGCGGCGCTCTTGACCCGTCCGAGGTCGAGGAAGCCGTTGGCGCTCCACGTTCAGTGCTCGACGGCTTCGCCCGCCGCCGCGTCGGCTGACCTCGAACAGCGAATTCATTCATGACGTCGACCGCCCGAGATAGGTCAGTTCCCCGGCGTCGGGCACATCGATCACGTGAAAACCGAGCCGGTCGTAGAACTTTCGCGCGCCGACATTCACCGTGACCATTCCGAGGTGCACGGCCGGCACACCGCGCTCGGCCAATGCTCCGAACAGCCGAGTCATCAACTGCCGGCCAAGGCCTTTGCCCTGATAGGCCGGCAGCAGGTCGATGTGCAGATGGGCCGGATACGCGGCCAGCTCGGGGACGAGCATGCGCTCCGGGTTGTGCAGCAGCGCCAGCATCTGATCCGTCGGCGTCGCCACCGAGGTCGGCTCCGGGTAGGCCACCGTCGGCAGCCACTCGGACCGCCACCGCCGCACGAACTCAGGCGTGTCGGCGGTGGCGATCACGTACCCCACGGCCCGGGACCCGTCGTCGACGACGAACGCCAGCGACGGGTCCAGCGCCACGTACGGGGCCAGGAAGATCGTCGGCATCAGGTCCTGGTCGGGATAGAGGTGCCGGGCGTCGCCGCCCGCGTCGGCGGTCCGCACGCAGACGTCGTACAGCGACGGCAGATCACCCGGTTCATACGATCGGATCACGCCTGCATTGTGCCCAATCCGGCCTCCCGGGCGAGCACGATCGCCTCGGCCCGTGACCCGGTCCGCAGCTTGGCGAAGATCGCCGACAGGTGGTTGCTGACGGTCTTCGGCGACAGCCGCAGCTGTCGCGCGATCCGCTGGTTGGACAGCCCGGCGGCGACCAGGTTCAGCACTTCCCGCTCGCGCCCGGTCAGCCCGGGAAACGGCGTCGTCGCCACGTTCAGCGGCCGCCCGACCAGGCCGAGCAGCCGGTCGGCGGCGGCCCGTCCGAAGATCATCTCGCCGGCCGCGACGCCCTCGATCGCCCGCACGATCTCGTCGCGTGCCGCATCCCTGTGCAGGTAGCCGCGTACACCGGAGCGCAGCGCCGCCCGCAGCGAGTCGTCGTCGTCCGACGAGGTCAGCGCCAGCACGGCCACGTGCCGCGCCGACCGCCGCAGCTCGGCCAGCACGGCGTCGCTGTCGGCCAGGTCGAGCACCAGCACGTCCGGCCGGTGCAGCAGCACCTCCCGCACCGCGTCGCGCGCGCACGACGCCTCGCCGACCACGTCGAAGTCCCCGCACAGCACCCGTAGGCCGAGTCTCACCACCGGTTCGCCGCTGGCCACGACGACCGACACCGCATCGGTGACCGCCCGCCGCGCCGGCAGCGTGAGGACGGCCCCCGCGGCCGCCACGTTGCTCATCGCCATAGTCCTGACCCCCAAGGTCCTCAGCTGGCGTTGACGCTAGGGCAGCGCGTTCATATCCCGTTCAAATCCCGGGTCGTGACCATTCCGTGACGCGAAGAAAGTAATTCCGGAATGGGTGGCAAGACTGGCCTTCCCCTAGGGGGGTCCCTGTTACGTTCACTACGTCGGAGCCGTTCCGGCAGTGTTGTGGCAGGCCGCGGGCAGGCGGTGCGAATTACCCCGATGAGGGTTTTCTTCGCGAGCAGTGCGAACGTGGGGTGAGTGCACTATGGAGCTTGTCGATCGGTCTGGCGAATGGGAACTGCTCAAGGACGCCTTCACCGCCTGCGGCGAGGGCCGGGGCCAGCTGGTCCTGGTCGGCGGCCGCTTCGCCAGCGGCAAGACCGAACTGCTGCACACCTTCGCCGACCACGTGGCCGATGCCGGCGCCCTGCTGCTCAGCGCCACCGGCGCCCGCTCGGAAGGCGCGCTCCAACGCGGCGTGCTCGGCCAGCTGTTCCACAGTGACACCCTGCCGCCCGCGGTGATCGCGCGCGCGGCCAGCCTGATCCTGCCGGCGGCCGATCCGGGCCAGTTCGGCGGCCCGTCGATGCGCCCGTCGGACGCCCGGGTGGCGCAGGAGCTGTGCACGATCGTGTCCACGCTGGCCAAGGACCGGCCGGTGGTGCTGCTTGTAGACGATGTGCAGTACGCAGACGACGCTTCGCTGCAGGCGCTGCTCTATCTGATCCGCCGCATGCGCACGATCCCGGTGTTGATGGTCCTGAGCGAATGCGCCCAGCCGTGGACGCCGCGGCCGTGGTTCCACGCCGAGCTGGCCGGCTGCCCGCACCGCGAACTAACGCTGCAACCGTTATCTGCCGACGGCGTGGCCGAGCTGGTGGAGCTCAGGCTCGGCTCGACCGAGTTGGCCGACGGCATCCACGCGGTCAGCGGCGGCGTGCCGCTGCTGGTGAAGGCGCTGATCGAGGACCAGCCGCACGGTGTCGGCCAGCCCTACGTCGGCACCGCGTTCGGCCGGGCGATCCTGGCCTGCCTGCACCGCTGCGAGCCGAGTTTCCTCGAGGTGGCAAGGGGCATGGCCATCCTGGGCGACCAGGCAACGCCGGCGCTGGTCGGCCCGTTGATCGGCATGGACGGCGGTTCCGTCGTGCAGCACCTGGACGGCATGGCCCGCTCCGGCCAGTTCAGCCCGGCCGAGTTGAAGCGGCCGGCCGTGCACGCCGCGCTGCTGGACAGCCTGAGCCCGGCCGAGCGCGTCACCATGCACCGCGACGCCGCGGAACTCCTGTACTGGAACGGGGCTTCGCCGGTCACGGTGGCCCGGCACGTGCTCGGCGCGGACGACTCCAGCGCCCAGTGGGCGATCCGGATCCTGCGCGAGGCGGCCGACCAGTCGCTGGTCGACGACGACGTGGACACCGCGATCCGTTGCCTGACACTGGCTCTGCGCGCCAGCACCGACCACAAGGAGCGCATCCTCATCACGACCGCGCTGGCGCGAGCGGAGTGGCGGGTCAATCCGCTGGCCGCCTCGCGCCGGCTCGCGCCGCTGCACGACGCCCTTGCGGACGGCACGCTGACCGGCCGCGATCTCGTGACGTTCATCCGATACCTGCTGTGGCAAGGGAAACTGGACGACGCGACCGTGCAGCTGGGCACCGTGCTGGAGTCGCTGACCCAGGCCGACGCGCAGATCGCCGCCGAACTCGGCCTGGCCTACCAGTTCGTCTACGGCACGGCCCCCGGTTCGCTGCCGCAGGAGACCACCAACAACCCGTGGACGCGGGCCCGGGTCACGCTGACGTCGATGATGCAGCACGGCGGTGGCGAGGAGCTCGTGAACAACGCGCTGCACGTGCTGGCCAGCTGCGCGCTGGGCGACTCCACGCTGGAGATGCTCGCGACCGCGCTGTCGGTGTTGCTCGGCGCGGACCGGGTGGACGAGGCGGCGGCGTCCAGCGACCGCCTGCTGGCCGACGCCGAGCGGCGCAATGCCCCTATGTGGCAGGCGGTTCTGGCGTCCATGCGGGCGCACATCGCGCTGCGCCAAGGAGATCCGGTCAAGGCCGACGAGCTGGCGGCGTCCGCGCTTGAGCTGATGAGCCCCCAGAACTGGGGTGTGCTCATCGGTTATCCGCTGTCCACGTTGATGCTGGCCAACACCGCGATGGGCCGGCACGAGCAGGCGGCCGCGTTGGCCCAGCAGATCGTGCCGGAGGCCATGTTCAAGACGATCTTCGGCCCGCGTTACCTGAACGCCCGCGGCCACCACTACCTGGCCACCGGCCGGCTGCTGGCCGCGTTCTCCGACTTCGAGGAGTGCGGCGAGCTGGTCGGCCGGCTCGGCCTCGACCTGCCGGTGATCTCCATGTGGCGCGGCGATCTGGCCGAGGTGCAGGTGCTGCTCGGCCGGCCGTGGACGGCCAAGGAACTGGTCACCGCCCAGCTGGAGTGGGCCGGTGGCGTCACCGGCCGGGTCCGTGGCGTGTCGCTGCGCGTGTTGGCGGCCACCTCGGAGCCGGCGGAACGGCCACGGCTGCTCTATGCCGCGCTGGATCACCTACAGGTCAGCGGGGACCGGCTGGAGCTGGCCCGCTGCCTGGTCGACCTGGCCCAGGCGCACCACGAGCTGGGCGAACTGGAACTGGCGCGGTCCGCCGCGCTGCGGGCGAGTCAGGAGGCCAGGTCGTGTCACGCCGCACCGCTGCTGGATCGGTTGTCCCGCTGGAGTGTCGATGTCGGGGAGACGCCGACCCCGGCGCCGGAGGAGGCCGACGAGGCGGTCGGCTCGGTGCTGAGCGCGGCCGAGCTGCGGGTGGCCGCCCTGGCGACCCTCGGGCACACCAACCGCGAGATCGGTCGCCGCCTCTACATCACGCCCAGCACCGTCGAACAGCACCTGACCAAGGTGTACCGGAAGCTCAATGTGGGTGGCCGCAAGGACCTCCCGGCCGGTCTGTCCCTGCACGTGGCGTCAACGGCGCCCACGGGCTGAGCCAACTACTCGACTTCTGTCTAGGACATTTGTATAGAACCGGTGGTAGAGTGGAGGCATGGGACATCGTGAAGACCTGCTGGCCGGCGCCAAGCGCTGCCTCGTCGAGAAGGGTTACGCCAGAACGACTGCGCGTGACATCGTGGCCGCCTCCGGCGCCAATCTGGCGTCCATCGGCTACCACTACGGGTCGAAAGAGGCCCTGCTGAACCAGGCACTGATCCAGTCGGTTCGGGAGTGGGGTGAACAGCTTGCGAAGACGCTGATCGAGGCCGAGGTGAACCATCTGGGCCCGCGCGAGCGGTACGAGGCGATCTGGGGCCGCGTCGTCGAGATGTTCGGTGCCAACAAACAGTTGTGGACCGCGCAGTTCGAGGTGCTGGCCCAGATCGAGCACGCCGAGGACGTTCGCCAGGTGCTGACCGCCGGCAACGCCGAGGGTTGGCCGGGCCTTGGCATGCTCTTCAACAACATCGACCCCGAGGTGGACGGGCGGCAGGCGTCGCTGGTCGGCGCGTTCAACCAGGCGCTGCTGACCGGGATCATGGCCCAGTGGCTGATCGATCCCACCACCGCGTTGAACGGTGACGACATCACCGAGGCGCTGGGCATCATCGCGCGCAGCTTCTCCGGCGAGGACAAGACCGTTCCGGTCGGCAGTGCCAGCAACTGATCCTTGGTTGACCCGGGCGCCGCGACCCCGCTAGCGGGGTCGCGCCCGACTGGCCCTGTTCGACCACGGAGTCGAGCGGGGCATGGGTGTTCACGAGCCGCTGCCGCGTGGTGATCCGCCGGCGCTCGATCTGAGAGTCGCTCAACTTCCTTCCGACGCCGTCCGGCGTTGATGCCGCACGCCCTTGGTCCGCCGCGCACTGCCCCGCGCGGGGGAGTGGTCGAGGCTTGCCTTTTTCTGCCCGCCGAGGGCTCTCACCTGCGCTTTTCGTACATTTAAACGTACGTCATAGACAAGCATCTCATACGTATGTATAGTTCGAGCCAACGCAGATCCGAAGTGCCGATCCCACATCAGGAGTCTGAAGTGACAACCACGCAGCTCAGCACGGGCACCACCGTCCAGCTCGACCAGGTGCGCAAGGTCTATGGCAAGGGGGACAACGAGGTCGTCGCGCTCGGCGGCGTCAGCATCGGCTTCCGCCAGGGCACCTTCACCGCCGTGATGGGGCCTTCCGGCTCCGGCAAGTCCACGCTGCTGCACTGCGCGGCCGGCCTGGACACGCCCACCTCCGGCTCGGTCACGCTGGCCGGCCAGCAGATCGACGGCCTGTCCGAGGCGAAGCTGACCATGCTGCGCCGGGACCGCATCGGCTTCATCTTCCAGTCGTTCAACCTGCTGCCGGCGCTGACCGTCTACCAGAACGTCACGCTGCCGCTGCAGCTCGCGGGCCGCAAGCCGATCAAGGCCGAGGTCAACCGGATCATCGAGCAGGTCGGCCTGGCCGAGCGCAAGCACCACCGCCCGGCCCAGCTGTCCGGCGGCCAGCAGCAGCGGGTGGCCATCGCCCGCGCGCTGGTCACCCGCCCCGCGGTGATCTTCGCCGACGAGCCGACCGGCGCGCTCGACACCCGCACCGCGCGGGATGTCCTCACCCTGCTGGGCAATTCGGTCCGCGCCACCGGCCAGACCATCGTCATGGTCACGCACGACCCGGTGGCCGCCTCGCACGCCGACAGCGTGGTCTTCCTCGCCGACGGCCAACTGGCCGGCGAGCTGCACCAGCCGACGCCCGAGTCGGTGGCCGAGCGGATGACCCAGCTCGGCAACTTCGTCGCTGCCCGCCGCAACACCGTCGCCACCGGGAGCAAGTGATGTTCAAGCTTGCCATGCGCTCGTTGCGGCACCGCTGGGGCGGTTTCGTCGCGACCTTCATCGCCATGTTCTTCTGCGCCGGCCTGCTGATGGCCGCCGGCGGCCTGGTCCAGACCTCGGCCGAACACGCCGTGCCGCCGCAGCGGCTGGCCAACGCGCCGATCATCGTGGCCGGCAACTCCAACTACAACCTGCCCGGCGGGCAGACGCCCTACACGCTGGCCGAGCAGGTCCGCGTCAACCAGTCCGTCGTGGACGCCGTCAGCAAGACCCCGGGTGTGGACAAGGCCATCACCGACGTCGCCTTCCCGGCCGTGGTGCTCAAGGACGGCAAGCCCGTCACGTCGAGCGGCCAGCTGTTCCGCGGCCACGGTTCCCGGGTCGAGACCGACACGACTTCCCTCGGCCACGGCTGGTCCTCGGCCGAGCTCGCGCCGTACACGCTGACGTCCGGCAGCCAGCCGACCAAGGCCGGCCAGGTCGTGATCGACTCGGAGTCCGCCGCGGTGGCGGGTGTCCAAGTTGGACAGACGGTGGATGTGTTGGTGCACGGTGCCACCCAGAGCTTCACCGTCAGCGGCATCGCCGCCGCGTCCGGCCCGGTCTCGCAGGCGGCGGTCTTCTTCAGCGACCCCGACGTGGCCAAGTACAACACCGAGCCCGGCACCGTGAACGCGATCGGCGTCATCCCGGCGGCCGG
>Ga0068853_100004997_pt1 | contig 10335 bp, 9 predicted proteins | sample KBSCornC32_FD_65655 | JGI IMG/M metagenome (GOLD analysis project Ga0068853, IMG submission 65655) | Corn rhizosphere microbial communities from Kellogg Biological Station, Michigan, USA - KBS Corn C3-2 | ecosystem: Host-associated > Plants > Roots > Rhizosphere > Soil ... | reverse complement strand
CCGGCGATGGTGCCGCCGGTGGCGAGGATCACCACGTTGGGCAGCGCCTGTTGCGCTTGCGCGAGCGCGCTGGCGGCCAGCAGTGCGGCACCGGCCGCGAAGGCACGGAAACGGGGAGAGAGGTACATAAACAACTCCTGTGTTGAGAGAATCTTTCGAGGCGGCGAGGAAGATACAGGAACCATGCCTGCATGCCCTGCGCGCTCATGCCGGCATGGCATGCGGTCATGCCGGGGGCACCGGTGGTATTACCATCGTCATCGACCGCGCGTACTGGCGCGCACCCGCCACCATGAACGCCGACCCCACCGCCCTCCCCGTCTCGACCGCCCAGGAAATGCCCGCGCCCGACGGGCCCCTGTCGCGCGCGCGACCCGGACGCGAACGCATCATGGCGGCGATCCGCGCCGCCGCCGTCACCGAGTTCAGCCTGCATGGCCTCAAGGGCACCTCGACCCAGGCCATCGCGGCGCGCGCCGGCCTCACCAAGCCTCAGCTGCACTACTACATCGCCGGCAAGGAAGAGCTCTACGAAGAGCTGCTGATGCAGGTGCTGCACGCATGGAAGGTGGTGTTCTCCTTCGAGGACGCGAGCGATCCGGCCACGGTGCTGGGCGACTACATCCGCAAGAAGCTGGACCACGCCATCGACAGCCCCGAGATGTCGCGCATCTTCACGCGCGAAATTCTGGATGGCGGACGCAACCTCGACCGCTACTGGCCCAACGCGAGGGCCTGGACGCAGAAGAAGATCGACGTCATCAACGGCTGGATCGCGCGCGGGCAGATGCGCCCGCTCGACGCACGCATCCTGCTGATGCACATCTGGGCCATGACGCAGAGCTACGCCGACTACGCGATCCAGACGCGCGTGATGCTCGGCCTGCCGCCCGACGCGCCCTTCGACCGCGAGCCGATCGCGCGCGAGCTGGTGGCCTTCGTGCTGCACGGCTGCGGCATCGAGGCCTGAGCGCCGGCTGCGGCCGGGGCCAATCCTTTCTTCTTAACCCGCTCTCCGTTTTCCTGCGGCCTCCTGCCACGCAGTGACTTTGTGCACTGTGTTCGGCGCGCCCGCGCGCCTACCTTCGCACGCTTCGCTGTCCAGGCTGTCTCATGACGGCGAATCACGAATACACAGGAGAAGAGGGACCATGAAAATCAGATTTTTTCTTGCCGCGATCGCAACAGTTGCGGCTTTGGCAGCTTGCGGCGGAGGCGACTCAGGCCCAGGCTTCGTCGCCCTGCCCCCGCCCCAGCAGAACGAGCCGCCGCCACCGCCTCCTCCCCCACCGCCACCGCCGCAGCAGAGCAACGCGAAGGTCAGCGGCCGCGTGACGAATGCGCTCGACGGCCGGGGGGTCGCGCAGGTCACGGTCACGGCCGCGGGCGTCTCCGCCGTGACGGACGCCGATGGCAGCTACTCGCTCACAGAGATCCCGCCGAATGCGTCGGTGCTGCTGAGCTTCTCGAAGAGCGGCATGGTGCCGCAGAGCCGGGCCACGGCCGCGCTCGCCGGATCGGGTGCATCGACGGTGATCAACGTGCCGATGCTCCCTGTTGCGGTGACAGAGAGCTTCGACGGGCAATCGGCGCACGACGTCGTCGTTCCGGGCTCGACCGCGATGGTTCGCCTGAGCGCCAATTCCCTTCGCCGCCCCGATGGCAGCGCGCCCGGCGGACTGGTGACCGCGCAGGTGACACCCATCGCGCCGGCCAACGACGTCAACGTGATGCCCGGCAACTATCTGGCCGCAGCAGAAGGCGGCAGCGCGCCGATGGAGAGCTTCGGCGCGCTCGACGCCAGCTTCACGGACGCCGACGGCACGCCGCTGAACCTGGCTGCAGGCACCAGCGCGACGGTGCGCATCGCCCCGTCCTCGCGCAGCGGCACGCTGCCGCCGTCGGTGCCGCTGTTCTTCTACAACACCACCACGGGCCTGTGGGTGCAGGAGGGCTCCGCCACGCTGCAGGGCACGGCACCCAACCAGTACTACGAAGGCACGGTGACGCACTTCACCACCTGGAACGCCGACCAGATCTACAACACCGTGCGCATCAACGGCTGCGTGCAGGATGCGGCGGGCGCACGGGTCGCGGGTGCGCTGGTGGCGTCGGAAGGCAAGTCGTACACCGGCCTGGCATCGACGCTGACGAATGCGAACGGTGAGTTCTCGGTCGCCGTGAAGCGTTCCAGCTCGGCCTTCGTGGTCGCCACCACCGCGAGCGAGATTTCCAACTCCCCGACGGTAGAAGCCGGGGACCAGGACATCTCGCTGGGCGGCTGCCTCCAACTCACGCGCTCCGCGCTGTCGATCAAGCTGACCTGGGGCGAGCGTCCGCGCGACCTCGACTCGCACACGCTGGGCGCCAACGCCGACGAGCATGTCTACTACAGCGACAAGGGCAGCCTCGCTACAGCGCCGTTCATCGCGCTCGACGTGGACGACGTGGACAGCTTCGGCCCCGAAGTCACGACCTTTGCCAAGCTGGCCAAGAACCGCACCTACCGTTTCTATGTCCGCAACTTCTCGGGCACCTTCGATCCGGGGCAGACCGGTTCGCCCGCGCGGGTCGAGGTGAGCAACCGCGGGGCACAGACGGTCTTCTCGCCGCCCGCAGGCGAAAGCGGCAGCACGGACTTCTGGCATGTCTTCGACATCCGCACCGACGAAGCCTGCAACGCGTCCGTGGTTCCAGTCCAGCAGTTCCTGGCCGATCCTCCGGTGTCGCTCGACACCAGCGGCAACGCGCAGTACTGCAACTGACCAGTGTGACGCGGCGGCGCGGGCAAGCGATGCGCGCGCCGCCTACAGGCCGTGCACGACCCAGGCGCCCGCGGGCGCCGCCGGGACGTGCACGGTGTGCTCGCCGGGCCGGGCAAAGCTGTACTCGCGGCCGCCGATGGTGATCGACCTCATGTTGGTCCAGACCAGATAGTCGTACCCCTCGGCGGTCTGCGCGGCCCGCAGCACCTGGAACACCGGCGGCACGATCACCACGAGGCGCACCTGCGCGGTCGCTGAGTTGGCACCGAAGCTGCTCTCCGCCGCGCACAGCAGCGGCGCGAGCATCGCGAGCGCGGCCAAGACAGCGCGCACCGATTGAAGCCGATGTACCGACGTGGGGCCCGATCCGTTGTCCATTGCAAGAACGTGAGGCGCGGGCGCGGCACAGGCGCCCGACCTCCGGATATCGGCAGGAACGGAAAGAAATGCAGGGGCTCAGTACGTCACTGTCACCCGAGTCGCGTTGCTGCCGTCGCCGGCCGCGGCGCTCGCGGACTGCGGCGAAGCGCCGCCAGCGGTCACCGCCATTGCACCGAGCGAGCCGTGCAAGGCGGCACCGAGGCTGTCGCGGCCGTCGGCATCGGCACCCGGCACCATGAAGCTCGCTTCTCCGACCTTGTCGAACCGGTACTCCCGCCCCTTGATGACCACCGACGCCATGTTGGTCCAGACGCGGTACGCATGCCCGCCTTTCACGGGCGTGACCTCGAGCACCTTGAAGGTCGGAAGGACGGTGATGCTCAGGGTGAAGCGGCCAGTGGCGCTGCCCGCGCCGTGCGTCGGCTCCGCGGAACTGAGCTGCAGGGGCAGCGGCAGCAGGAGCAACAGCACGCCGGCAGCTGCCAGCGATGGAGCCGTTCGCGGCGACCGCAGCGCAGTCGCCCTTGCAGTACGCCTGTTTCCGGGCATGGGAACTCCTCTCGTCGCGACCTGGATGGAGGCATCGAATCGATGCCCAGTCAGGCTTATCGGCAGAGTCGCGGAAAAATGAAGGCCATCCGGACGCCATTCTTCGCGCATTGCCCGCAAATTGCCAGCGGGCATCCCATTTCAGTGCGGCCGCGGGCGCGGCCCAGGCGTGAACTCAGTAGGTCACGGTGACCGTCACGATGTCCATGTAGCTGTCCGGCCGCACGTTGGTGCTGGCACCGAGAACGCGGCCATACATGGGCAGCGGCTGGACCTGGCCATTGCCCGTGCCCCCGATGGTGTTGGTTCCCGCGATGTTGCCCCAGGCATTCGTGCGGCCGGAGTTGCGGTAGAGCTGGTAGGGCACCGTGTCCGTGTTGCCGGGTACGCCCCCGGTCGGCGTCATCGCCCCCGCACCATTGGCCACGTTGTTGGACGGCGTCAGCCCGACCGTGTAGGAGGTGGGCGTCGTGCAGGTGACGTAGATGGTGCTGAGCTGGTCGATGTTGGCCCCGCCCGGCAGGCCGGCGACGGAGCCGAAGTTCAGCGGATCGGCCGTGACGATGCAGCTCTTGGAGACGGTCGCGCTGACGATGAAGGCGAACTGGTCTGCCAGCGTCGTACCGCAGGTGGTCGGCGCGCCGGCCGTGCTCGACGTGAGCGTGATCGACGTGTGGATTCCGGCGAAGTTGTCCTGGTACGAGCCCGGAGGCACCGTGCCCTGGCCCGCGAGCAGCTCGCCGCGCATCGTGGCGGTTCCCGAGGTGGTGGTGGACCGGGCAGGAATGCTGATGTTGATGGTGAACGGGTTCGGCACCGCGGCGTTGCCGTTCGAGCCCCAGATCGTGCTGCCCGTCCCCTGGTAGAGCTGGAACTTCAGGCTGTCGCCCGCGCCGCTTTTCATGACGCGCGGATTGAAGTTCGTCAGGCCTTCGTTGCCATCGCCGATGTTGAAGCAGACCCTGGCGTACTCGGTGGTGTTGGTGTTGCCGGTCTTGGTGCAGGTGTAGCTCAGCGTGGCATTGGCGGGCGCGGCCGTGCCGGCGACCAGGTCGACGGTGCCGAAGGCCACGCCCGTCATCGATGCGGTGCAGTTGATCGACGCCTGCGCGCTGCCCGCCGACATCAGCCACAGCAGCACGCAGAACAGGGGCAGGCGCAGGGCCTGCAGGGTGCGGGTCAGATGGCTCGTCATGGTGGTCATGGTGTCTTGGCCTCCCTGGCGCAGCGCAGCGGCCCGATCTGCGGGATCGCCGCGCCTTCCTTGCGATAGTCGAAGCTGCTGCGGCAGACGCCACCGGGCGTCTGCACGTCGAGCGTGTTGTGGGCCTGCAGCGATTCCAGGTACACGGCGCCGTCGAAGCCGACCAGCGCCGGCTCGCCGCCCTGGCCGTTGGCGCGCACCCGGCTGCCCAGCGGCAGCGGCTTGCCCGCCTCGTCCACCAGCAGCAGCGCGGCCGCGCTGACCGGCGTGATGCCGAAGCGCACCAGCGTGCCGGCGCGGTCGCTCGGCGAGGCCACTGTCTTCACGCGCTCGATCCTCACATCGGCTGGCAGCTGCATCGGGTCGATGGACAGCTGGTTGTTCTGGTAGGAGCGCAGCGGCGCCACCAGCAGCATGCCCTTGTCGTCCGTGGTGCCGATGTCGCGGTTCTCCAGCTTCACGGGCACGCCGGCGATGCCGTCGGTGGAGACCACCGCGAAGGCATCGTCGATGCGCCGGGCCGCGAAGGGCTGGCCGCCCATGAACGCGATCGAGCCGGTGGCGCCGGCGTAGGCATAGCGGGTGTCGCCGAGCACGCTGATACCGGCCATGGCGCGGCCGTAGCGGCCGAGGTAGTCGATCTCTGCCTGTCCGCCGTTCTGGCCGCCGCCCTGGCGCAAGCCGGCGCGCCAGCCGATGCCGCCGTCGCCCGGCATGGAGCTTTGCGCGTCGGCGGTGTAGACGGTCTGGTCGCGGTCGCGCTGGACGCCAGCGCTGGCGGTGATGTTTCCGTCCAGCGCCCAGGTGAAGCCGACGAAGAGGCTGCGCTCGCGGCGCTTGTCCAGGTTCTGGTTGACGCTCACGTTCATCGAGGCGCTCTTTCCGATGGCCCGGAACCAGTAGACGCTGGCCAGGCGCGTCGCCTCCTGCGCCGGATAGCGCAGGTAGAGATAGCTGACGCCGAAGCTGCCGATGTCCTTCGTGCTGTAGCCGATCGACGCCCGGCCCGAGCCGCGCGGCGGCGCGCTGCCGTACAGGGAGGCGACGTCGCGGTACTCGCCGCGCGTGCGCGTGCCCTCGACCGCGAAGTTGAACTGGTTGTCGCGCCAGCTGTAGCCCAGGTTGAACAGCGAGCCCTGCTCGCCGCGATAGCTGCTGTGCGCCACGGCGCCGGTGAACACGCCGCTCTGCCCGAAGAGCCACGCACCGCCGACGCCTCCCTTGACCAGCCCCTTGGTGGTCTCGCCGTGCGCCTCCAGCGTGAAGCTGTTGCTCACGCCGTAGCGCCAGGTGCCGGTGGCGGCGGGGTCGCTGCCGTAGTCATTCGAGCGCAGGCCGTAGTTCTTTCTCACCATGCCGAGGTCGACGGACCAGTCGGACAGGCCCTCCTGCAGCAGCCGCTGGGTGTCGTACAGCGAGAAGTCGAGCGTGGTGGCACGGCCGAACGCGTCGGTGAGGACCACCTGCGCGTTGCCCGCGCCGTTGATGCTCGGCACCGTGTTGAGCTGGAAGGGCCCTGCCGGGACCTGGCCCGTGTACTGGCGCAGGCCGTTGATGTAGAGCTCCACCTGCGAGGGCAGCGCGGCCGCCCCCAGGAACGCCGGCAGCGGGGTGGTGGTGCGGTAGGGCTGCAGCGAGAAGTTGCGCGAAAGCTGGATGCCGCCGATGCGGGTGGAGCGCGACCACGGCAGCGACGCGGTGGTGGTGTCGCCCACGCGCAGCGTCAGCATGTCGTCGGGGAAGGACCGGCTCCAGGTGGTGTCGAGCCGCACCGAGTCGTGCGTCCAGTCCTCGTTGCCGGAGCGATAGGCGCGCGACATCATGGTGCTGGTGAACACGCTGCTGCCGCTGAAGGCGCGCACTTCGGCCAGGGCATTGAGGCTGGTGCTGTTGCCTCGGCCCTGCGTGCCGTAGAGGTCGTAGTTGAGCAGCACGCCGGGGGAGGCGCTGGCCTTCGGCGAGGTGATCGTCGACGTGTTGACCACGGTCGTGGGCAGGCGCAGTGCGTCGGCGGTGGCATTGATCGCAACGCTCTGGGTTGCGGCGTCGTACGCGACCTTCACGCCGGGAAGGCTGTTGAGGCGCACGGGGTCGGACGCGCCCGCCGGCAGGACGAAGCCCAGCTGCCGCAAGATGGAGGCGCTGGCCCAGAGCTCGCGGCCGCGCAGGCCGAAATGCACCAGTCCCTGGGGGTTGCCGTTGAGGCTCAGCTCCAGGTAGAGGTCGCTGCCGCCCGGGCCGGTGATGTCGCCTTCGGCCGCGGATGCGACCAGCCAGGGCCCCTGTTCGGCTGCAGTCTTCTCGGCCTGAGCGGCGAATGACGCCAGACCCGACAGAAGCAGCAGTGGAAGCAGACGCTCAGCGGACGCGTGGAAGTGGCGGGATCTTTTCCTGCGTCGCGTTGCCATTGATCTTCGTTTCCAGGACTCCGCCGGAGGCAAAGGCTTCCGCGGGTGTCTTCAAGGGCCAACGCATGCTCGCGCCCGGCAGCACGTAGCCCATCAGGCCTGCGTGCACCGCGCTGCGCTTGCCGGCGGCATCGACAAAATCCAGATCGGCGAGCTGGGCGTGCATGCCGCCGCCGTTGGCGACTTCGAGCATCGCCTGGCCGCCCTCGCGGCGCAGCGACCAGCTCAGTTGGGGTGCGGCCGGCTGTGCGCCGGCGGGCGCGATGAAGATGGGAACCGAGTAGCGCAGCACCAGCTGCAGGCCCTTCTTCTCCTTCATCTCGACGGGCAGCTCGTCGATGATGACCCGGTAGGAATTCTCGACCGCACCGGGCGGAACGCCGGTGCGGATGACGCGGATCAGCTGCCGCGAGGAAGCAGCCAGCTGCACCATCGGCGGGCTCACGAGGAGCTCGCGCGAGGGGGTGAGCTTTTCGTTGCCGTCTTCCTGCGACCACTGATAGACGCGAACCTGCGCGTGCACCACGTCGTCGCCGGTGTTGCTGAGCCACAGGCCGTCGGCGTTCTGTGTGGCCTGCAGCGTCAGCGTGACCGGCGAGACCTGCAGGCCGCTCGCCGAAGCGGCCGCGTGCGCCAGCAGGGCGAACGCGAGGGCAAGGGTGTGGCGCAGCAAGCGGTGCACGGTCGGGCAATCGATCAGTAGTTGACTTGGACGGTCACGGTGTCGAGGTAGGCGCCAGGCGTCACGTTGACGCTCGCGACCGTCGCCCACACGGGGATCGACTGGGCCGCGCCGGTGCCGGTGCCGGCCACGCCGTTGCCGACCGCCGTCGGCGTGGCGGTGTTACCCCAGATCGGCCCCGTCGCGCTCACCGAGCGCAGCTGGTAGGCGATGGTGTCCGGGCCGGCCACGACAGGGCTCATCACGCCGGCGCCAGTGGTGTTGTTGTTCGAGGGCAGCATGCCGATGTTGTAGGGCGTCGACTTGGAGCAGGTCACGCTGATGTTGCTGCTGGCCGAAAGGGCGGTGGCGGTGGAGGCCACCGAGCCGAAATCGATGTTCGAGGCCGTACCCGCCGTGACCGAGCAGGCCTTGGTCACGGTGATGAGCACCTGGAAGGTGGAAGTCGCCGTTGCGGCAACTGCCGCGCTGGTGGCCAAGGCAGCAAGGACGGCTGCAACGATGAGGGAAGGTTTTTTCATGAGGACGGACTCTCGGATATCGAACGGTTGATGAAGAGAGAAAAATGAGGCCCAAAGTTCACAAATTTGGGACTGTGAATTTTAGTTAACAATTGGAAGAAATGGTGAGTTGTTGTTACGGCAACGGCGAAATTCACCGTTCGCAGCTCGCGTTTTTCTGACTTGCGTGACTTTTGTTACGAAATCCGGCCACACCTTGAGCCGCCTCCCGACAGTTCCGTAGCGCACTTGCCACGCCGCCCCAACCCGGTGCGCAGGCACTGGCACGTCGCTTGCATAACCTGACCACTTGCTCTGATTAAGCGGTCAAACACACTATGCGCGTGCTCGTCGTCTACTGCCATCCGGTCGAAACCAGCTTCCACGCCGCCCTGCACCAGGAGGTTCTGAAGAACCTGCGCGCGGCAGGGCACGAGGTGGACGACTGCGACCTCTACGCCGAGGGCTTCAACCCGGTGCTGTCGCGCGAGGAGCGGCTGGGCTATCACGACGTGCCCTCCAACCAGCTGCCGCTCGCGCCCTACGTGGAGCGGCTGCAGTGGGCCGAGGGCATCGTGTTCTGCTTTCCGACCTGGTGCTTCGGGCTGCCGGCGATGCTCAAGGGCTACTTCGACCGGCTCTTCATGCCGGGCGTGGCCTTCGACATCAGCGACCCGGCCAACGTGAAGCCGATGCTCACGCACATCAAGCGCATCAGCGCCGTCGTCACCTACGGGCGGCCGCGCTGGATGGCCATCTACATGGGCGATCCGCCGCGCAAGATCGTCACGCGGTACATGAAGCGGCTGACCGGTCAGCGCGCCAAGGTGGACTACCACGCCCACTACCACATGAACGTCGCGACCGAGCCCCAGCTCAAGCGCTTCATGGCACGCGTGGGGCAAGCGATGGCGCGCTTCGCATGAGCACGCCATCGCTCCTCGACAACGTGCGCCTGCCGCGCTGGCTGCTGCCGGCCGACTGGCCACAGCGCGACGGTGTGCCGGAACTCGCGCGCATCGCGATCGAGGCCGGCCGCGTGCAGTCGGTGCTGCCCGCCACGCCCGCTGCGCGGCCTTCTGCCTGGAACCTCGACGGCGCACTGGCCTTGCCCTGCTTCGTCGACGTCCACACGCACCTCGACAAGGCCTTCACGCTGCCGCGCATGAAACAGGTGCAGCCCGGCCTGCTCGGCGCCATCGACGCGATGCTCGCCGACCGCGTGCACTGGACGCCCGCCGACGTGCGCGAGCGCGCCTCGCGCGGCCTTCAGTGGGCCTGGGAATGCGGCACCTCGCATCTGCGCACGCACGTCGACTGGTGGGAGCCCGATGCCGTGCCGATGGCCTGGCCGGTGATGGCCGAGCTGGCGCAGGAGTGGGCCGGCAAGGTGCGGCTGGAGCAGGTGAGCCTCATCAAGCTGCCGCTCTTCGAAGATGCGGCGCAGGCCATGCGCCTTGCGAAGCAGGTGAAGGCCACGGGGCCGCACGCGTTGCTCGGCGGCTTCGTGCACTCCACCAACTGGAGCGAGAACGCGCTGCGCAACCTGCTGGTGTCGGCGCAGGCCTGCGACCTGGACATCGACCTGCACGTGGACGAGGAACTCAACGCCTCGGCAGTGGGCCTGCAGACCACCGCGCGCATCCTGCGCGAGATCGGCTACGAAGGCCGCGTGGTCTGCGGGCACATCTGCGCGCTCGCGGCCCAGCCCGAGGCGCAGGCCTTCGCCACGCTCGACGCTGTGGCGCGCGCGCCGATCACGGTGGTGTCGCTGCCCGCCACCAACCTGCTGCTGCAGGACGCCGTCACCGGCCGCACGCCGCGCCTGCGCGGCATCACGCTGGTG
>Ga0068853_100004996_pt1 | contig 10336 bp, 10 predicted proteins | sample KBSCornC32_FD_65655 | JGI IMG/M metagenome (GOLD analysis project Ga0068853, IMG submission 65655) | Corn rhizosphere microbial communities from Kellogg Biological Station, Michigan, USA - KBS Corn C3-2 | ecosystem: Host-associated > Plants > Roots > Rhizosphere > Soil ... | reverse complement strand
TACTTGAACTCGAACGTGCCGCGCGGCGTGTGCAGGAATTTGCGCGTGGTCACGCGGCTGATCGTCGATTCGTGCATGCCGATCTCGTCGGCGACATCCTTGAGCACGAGCGGGCGCATCGCCTCCGCACCGAACTCGAGGAACGCTTCCTGCGCGCGCACGATCGCGCCGGCGACCTTGAGCATCGTCTCGGCGCGCGTCTTCAGGCTCTTGATGAGCCAGCGTGCTTCCTGCAGCTGGCCCTTGAGGTAACTTGCATCCTCGCGCCGCGCCTTCGCGATCAGGCTCGCGTAGTGCTCGTTGATGCCCAGCCGCGGCTGGCAACCGGGCGCGAGCGCGACCTGCCAGCGGCCGCTGACCTTGCGCGCGTAGGCGTCCGGCGCGACGTACTCGGCGTTCGTGCTCGCGAACGAGCCGCCAGGCTTGGGCACGAGCGAGCGGATCAGCGCGAGCGCGGTCTCGAACTCCGCCTCGTCGGTCTGCAGGCGCTGGCAGATGCGCACCCGGTCCTGCCGGGCGAGCGCTTCGAGGTGGTCGGCGACGAGCAGCTGGGCGAGCGACAGCCCCGGCGTCTGCACGTCGAACGCGTCGAGCTGCACGGCTAGGCATTCGCGCAGGTTGCGGCTGGCGACGCCGACCGGGTCGAAGTGCTGCACGCGATGGCGCACCGACTCGATTTCCTCCGGGGTCACGGTGTACAGCGAGGCGAGCGCGTCGCGGATCGTGTCGTCGCTTTCGGCGAGGTAGCCGTCGTCGTCGACGGCCTCGATGATCGCGGTCGCGATCGCGCGGTCGCGCGGCGACATCGGCGTGAGGTTGAGCTGCCACAGCAGGTGGTCGCGCAGGTCCTCGATCTCGGCGTCCTGCGGCTCGAGGCCGTCCTCGTCGGTCGCGCCGCTGCCGCGGTAGTCGGTCGGGTCGGGGTCGACGTCGATGTCGAGCGGCGGCTCTTCGTCGGCCGAATCGGCCGACTCCGCCGGCGCCTCGTCGACCGCATCGAGCTCGTCGGCCCCTTCGCCGTCCTCGCCCTCGCCGCCGTCCTCGGTCATGTCGAGCAGCGGGTTCGATTCGAGCGCGGTATTGAGCTCCAGCTCCAGCTCCATGCGCGACAGCTGCAGCAGCCTGATCGCCTGTTGCAGCTGTGGCGTCAGGGCCAGCGACTGGCCGAGGCGGAGTTGGAGAGCGGGTTTCATGCCGAAAACGTGCCAAGTGGCGTTTCGGTCATCCTAGCGCCAAAGATCGGCCGAGGGCAGGTCTTGACGCGGCGCCGCAACCGGCGGAATCTCCACGGAATCGCCAGCGCCGTCCGCGCGTGACGGTGTTCACGGGCGCCCGCTCACATGCGGAATTCGCGCCCGAGGTAGACCTCGCGGACCTGCTCGTTGGCGAGGATCTCCGCCGGCGTGCCCTGCGCGAGCACGCTGCCTTCGCTCATGATGTACGCGCGCTCGCAGATGCCGAGCGTCTCGCGCACGTTGTGGTCGGTGATGAGGATGCCGATGCCGCGCGACTTGAGCTGGCGCACGATGCGCTGGATGTCGACGACCGAGATCGGATCGATGCCCGCGAACGGCTCGTCGAGCAGCATGTAGCGCGGTTTCGCCGCGAGCGCGCGCGCGATCTCGACGCGGCGGCGCTCGCCGCCGGACAGGCTGATGCCCTTCTGGCCCGCGATGTGGCCGATCTGCAGGTCGTCGAGCAGCGCCTCGAGTTCGCCCTGGCGGCCAGCTTCGTCGAGGTCGTCGCGCAGCTCGAGGATCGCGAGGATGTTGTCGGCGACGCTGAGGCGGCGGAACACCGACGGTTCCTGCGGCAGGTAGCCGACGCCGAGGCGCGCGCGCGCGTGCATCGGCATCGCGGTGACGTCGCGCTCGTCGATGCGGATCGCGCCGGTCTCGGCGGCGACGAGGCCGACGATCATGTAGAACGAGGTGGTCTTGCCGGCGCCGTTCGGGCCGAGCAGGCCGACGATCTCGCCCTGGCGCAGGTGGAACGCGAAGTCGCGCACGACGGCGCGACCACGGAAGCTCTTGCGCAGTCCGGACGCGCTCAGCATCAGCGCGGCGCGCCCTTGCCGTCGGCGGGCTTCTCGTCCGTCTTGCCGTCGGCGGCGGGCTTCGCGGCGGGCTTCGCCTCGCCCGCCGGCTTCGCCTTCGGCTGCAGGATGATGTGCGCGCGGCTGTTGCCGCTGGTGTCGCCGCTCTCCATCTCGCCGGTGTTGGTGTTGTAGGTCATCTTCTCGCCGTGGAACTCGCCACGGCCGGCCTGCACGACCTTCACGTCGCCGGTCAGCACGGCGATGCTCGTCTCGTTGTTGAAATCGATCTGGTCGGCGTCGGCGGTCATCGTGCCGCCGCCGTCCTGCTGCTGCTCGACGTGCGCCTGCTTGCCGTTCATGACCACGCGCAGCACGTCGCCGTTCGACTTCTGGTGGATCGTCGCCTCGGCCGCGTTCGCCTTCATCGTGCCCTGCACGACGCGGACGTTGCCGCGCAGGTAGGTCGTACCCGGCTGCTTGTCCTTGCCCTGGTTGATCTTCGAGTAGTCCGCGGTCACGTCCATCGGCTTTTCGCGGTCGCTGCTGAGCGCGTGCGCGGCCGGAACCGCGGCGCAGGCGAGCAACGCGGCGAGCAAGCGCAGCGCGCGGTCATTGCGCGCCGTCGCGCGGGTGCCTCGATTGCAGGGTCGAGCTGACATCGGAGAGGAGCTCCAGGGTCTTGTCGTTGAGGTCGCCGCGCAGGCCGGTGCCGCGCAGTATAGAGCCGGGCTGGGTGATCGTCGCCGCGGCCGCGGTTTCCATCTTCTTGTCCTTCGGCCAGGTCGTGAGGTCGCTCGTCACGACGTCGACCGGCTCGGACTTGTCGTCGCCGGCGCGATGCATCTCGACGTGGCCGAGCAGCTTCATGATCGTGCCGTCCTTGTTGACCCAGGCCGATTCGGACTTGCCCGTCCACGGATGGCCGGCGCCGTCGACGAGCTTGTAGTCGGGCGCGTCGACGAAGATCGAACCGTCGTCGCCGCGTCGCGCGAGGCGCGGCCCGCTGACCTGGAACGTGCGCTTGCCTGCCGAGTCGAGCGCGTCGAGCGTGAAGTCGCTCAGCGTGTAGTCCGAGCGTGGCGGGCCGGCGAAGGTCTGCGCGTTGGTGCGGTCACGCACGAGCCAGAGCAGCGCCTCCGTGCCGATCACGAGCAGGCCGAGCACGAACACGATGACCCAGTAGCGGCGCTCCATCGGCGGCTCAGCGCAGGAACGCGGCGAGCTCGGACTCCGCGCGTCCCTGCGCGCCGAGCAGGAGGTCGCACACTTCGCGCGCGGCACCGTTGCCGCCGGTCAGGCGCGTGCGCCAGTGCGCGCGCTCGCGCACCCACGGATGCGCGTTGGCGACCGCGATCGCGAGGCCGACCTTCTGCATCGCGGCGAGGTCGGGCAGGTCGTCGCCGGTGTAGGCGACGTCGTTCGCGTCGAGCTTGAGCGCGTGCAGCAGTTCGTCGAGGCAGGCGCGCTTGTCCTGCTGGTCCTGGTAGACGTGCGCGACGCCGAGCGCGGCCATGCGCTCGGTCACGACGTGGCTGAGGCGCGCGGTGATCACCGCGACCTCGATGCCGTTGGCGAGCAGGCGCTTGAAGCCGAGCCCGTCGAGCACGTTGAACGCCTTGATCTCGTGGCCGTCGGCAGTGAAGCAGAGCTTGCCGTCGGTGAGCACGCCGTCGACGTCGAACACGGCGAGCTTCACGCGCGCGGCGCGTTCGCGGATGTCGGCGGGCAGGTCGTTGGGCAGCATGGCGGGTTCGGCGGCGGGAACGGGCATCCCGACGCGGTCGCGTCGGTGCACGGAATGATAGGGGTGTCCGCCGCCGCCGGCTACCGCCGGGCGTCAGACCACGCGTGCGCGCAGCAGGTCGTGGATGTTGAGCGCGCCGACCACGCGGTTGTCCGCATCGACGACGAGCAGGGCGTGGATCTTGTGCGCTTCCATGAGCTGCGCCGCCTCGACCGCGAGCTTGTCGGCGGTGATCGTCTTCGGCTGCGGGGTCATCAGGCGCATGACCGGCGTCGTGCGCAGGTCGATGTCGTCGTCGTCGACCGCGCGGCGCAGGTCGCCGTCGGTGAACACGCCGAGCAGGCGCTGGTCGGCCGGGTCGACGATCGCGGTCATGCCGAGGCCCTTGCGCGTCATTTCGACGAGCGCCTCGGTGAGGGTGACGTCGGGGCCGACCGAGGGGATCTGGCCGTCGCGGTGCATGACGTCGCTGATCTTCAGCAGCAGCTGGCGGCCGAGGCTGCCGGCCGGGTGCGAGCGCGCGAAGTCCTCGTCGGTGAAGCCGCGCGCCTCGAGCAGCGCGATCGCGAGCGCGTCGCCCATGACGAGCGCGGCGGTCGTGCTGGAGGTCGGCGCGAGGCCGAGCGGGCACGCTTCGGCCGGCACGCTCGTGTCCAGGTGCACGTCGGCGAGGCGCGCGAGCGAGGAACCGTTGTTGCCGCTCATCGCGATGAGCGGGATGCCCTGGCGCTTGATCAGCGGCAGGATCGTCAGCAACTCGTCGGTCTCGCCGGAATTGCTGAGCGCGAGCACGACGTCCTTCTGCGTGATCATGCCGAGGTCGCCGTGGCTCGCTTCGCCCGGATGCACGAAGAACGCGGGCGTGCCGGTGGAGGCGAGCGTCGCGGCGATCTTGCGCGCGATGTGCCCGGACTTGCCCATCCCCGAGACGACCACGCGGCCGCTGCACTCGAACATGAGCTGGCAGGCGCGCAGGAAGTTCGCGTCGATGCGCCCGTGCAGCGCCTCGATCGCCTGTGCCTCGGTCGCGATCACGGCCTGGGCGCTGCGCACGAGGGCAGTCGCGTCGAGCAGCGGATTGCTCAGGGGGCGGGCGGCGGCGAGCATCGGGGCGTTCATCGTGACGAGGTGGAGGGCCGCATAGGCGTGGAAGACGTCGGGTTTTCTGCGCTGCCCAAGGATTTTGAGTACCATGCGCCGCCTCCATTGTAGCTGCTTCCCCGCCGGGATTGGTCCGGCAGGCCGGCTACAGGACGGGTCATGCGGCCCCAGCGTCGCACGCGGCGCCCCGCCGCCCGTCCGCCGATCGCCCGAGGAAACGCAGAAGATGGACAGTTCGACCGTGCAGAGTCTGATCCAGCAAGGCATGCCGGAGGCGAAGGTCGAGGTACACGGCCCGGACGGCGTGCATTTCGAGGCGCTCGTGGTCAGCCCGGCGTTCGCCGGCAAGCTGCCGCTCGCGCGCCATCGCATGGTCTACGCGACGCTCGGCGACCTCATGGGCGGCGCGATCCACGCGCTGTCGCTGCGCACGCTCACCCCCGAGGAAGCCGCGCGCGGCTGACCGCGGGCGCCCGCGCCGGGCGGCGTGCATCGAATCGTGCGGCCAGGACGGCCGCTCCACATGCCGGCATGGATGCCGCGGAAAAACCCCGTGCGGCCGGGATGGCCGCCCTTTGGTCCGGGCATGGATGCCTGTCAGGAGAAGCAGAAACCGTGGCGAAGATCGTGATCAACGGGGGACAGCCCCTCAACGGCGACGTGTGGATTTCCGGCGCGAAGAATGCAGTGCTGCCGATCCTCGCCGCGACCCTGCTGGCCGACGGCCCGGTCACGATCGGCAACGTGCCACACCTGCACGACGTGACGACGACGATGGAACTGCTCGGCCAGATGGGCGTCGAGCTCGTCATCGACGAGCGCATGAAGATCCACGTCGATCCACGCCCGGCGCGCCACTATTTCGCGCCGTACGACCTCGTCAAGACGATGCGCGCGTCGATCCTCGTGCTCGGCCCGCTGGTCGCGCGCTTCGGCGAAGCGGTCGTCTCGCTGCCGGGCGGCTGCGCGATCGGCTCGCGCCCGGTCGACCTGCACCTCAAGGGCCTGCAGGCGCTCGGCGCCGAGGTCAGCGTCGAGGGTGGCTACATCAAGGCGCGCGCGAAGCGCCTCAAGGGCGCGCGCATCAACATGGACCTCGTCACCGTCACCGGCACCGAGAACCTCATGATGGCCGCTGCGCTCGCGCACGGCACCACGATCATCGAGAACGCGGCGCAGGAGCCCGAGGTCGTCGACCTCGCCAACTGCCTCAACTCGATGGGCGCGAAGATCAGCGGCGCGGGCACCGCGACGCTCGTCATCGAAGGCGTCGAACGCCTGTCCGGCACGACCTACGAAGTGCTGCCCGACCGCATCGAGACGGGCACGTTCCTCGTCGCCGGCGCGATCACCGGCGGCAAGGTCACCGCCAAGCACGCGCGGCCGAAGACGCTCGACGCGGTGCTGTCCAAGCTCGAGGACGCCGGCGCGCACCTCAACACCGGCGACGACTGGATCGAACTCGACATGCGCGGCCGCCGGCCGAAGGCGGTCAACGTGACGACCGCGCCGTATCCGGCGTTCCCGACCGACATGCAGGCGCAGTTCACCGCGCTCAACTGCGTCGCCGAAGGCGTCGGCATCATCACCGAGACGGTGTTCGAGAACCGCTTCATGCACGCGCTCGAGCTGCAGCGCCTCGGCGCCGACATCCAGCTCGAGGGCAACAGCGCGATCATCAAGGGCGTCGAGAAGATGTCCGGCGCGCCGATGATGGCGACCGACCTGCGCGCGTCGGCGTCGCTCGTGCTCGCCGGCCTCGTCGCCAGCGGCGACACGATGATCGACCGCATCTACCACATCGATCGCGGCTACGAGAACATCGAAGAAAAGCTCGGCGGCCTCGGCGCGCATATCCGGCGCCTGCCCGCGTAGTCCTTCGTCTGTGGGAGCGGCGGAAGCCGCGATGCTCTTTCGCCACACCCAGCGAGAGCATCGCGGCTTCCGCCGCTCCCACAAAAGGCGCGGCGTACCGGCGGCACGCGCTGCGCGAACCGCCCTACTGGATCTGCGCGCCGACGAGGCGGCCGCGCTCGTCGTACTCGACGTTGCCGTAGCCGCGCTCGTCCTCGAGCTTGATGTAGACGTGCGGCCTGCCGCACAGCCCGCTGCGGTAGACCGCGACGTCCTTGACCTGTGCCTGCGGCATCGGCGGAATCCGCGACGGCGCGTCGGCGACCAGGTCGGGCAGCTGCGCGAGCGGGAAATCGCCGGCCGCGAACGGCTTGTTGCAGTCGAACGGGATCGTGTCGTCCTCGCGCCAGAGCTTGATCGCGCCGTCGTCGCCGACGAGCCAGGTCGACACGCGCTTGCGATTGGCGCTCTGGAACACGTCGACCGAAAGCTGCGTGCGGTCGATGCCGATGTGCTTGAAGCCGAGCGGCGCGCCGACCTCGGCCTCGAGGCGCGCGAGGTCGGCGTCGATGCCGCGGCGGAAATCGCGCTTGCGGCCGTCGCCCGCGACCGTCTTCGGTTCCGCCTTCGGCGCGGCGGGCGCGACCTTCGCGCTGCCGGCGAGCAGCTTCGCGACGTCGACCTTGCGCCAGCCGCCGTCGTGCAGTTCCTGCGCCTTCGGCGACGTGCCGTCCGGGGCCCAGACGATCTGCAGCATCGCGTCGTCGTTGGCGTCGCTGGTGAGGATCGCGCGCCAGCCGAAGTCGTTGCAGAACACGTCGGCGCCGAGGGTGACGTTGTCGGGCGTCTTGTAGCCGTTCGCCGCCGCGGCGGCGCGCGCCTGCGCGAGCGCGCGTGCGCCCGCGTCGAGGTCGAGCGCGGCGAACGCGATCTTCTTGCGGCAATCGACCTCGCCGGCTTTCTTCGGCCGGCCCGGTTCGAGCGGCCGGCCGGGCACCGCCTCGTACTCGTCGAACTCGTCGGGCGCGGCCGCGTTCTGCACGAGCGCCTGCGCGTAGTGTTCGCCGAAACCGAAGCTCAGCACGTTCACCGGGTGGCCGATGCGTTCGGCGAACGCGGACTTGAGCGCGGCCGGCGCGTCGAGCGGATGCGCCGGCGCGACCGGCGCGTCGGCCGCGGCGACGTCGAGCGCGCACAGCGCGGCGAGTGCGAACGCGTAGTGCAGCTCAGTCCTTGTCGACATCGAGCACCCTCCCTTGCAGGTCGAACTCGACGCGGCCGTCGTGGCGCGCCGAGTCGAGGGCGATGGTCCAGATCGGCGTGTCGGTGACCGAGATGAAGCCGCTCGAGTCGCCGCGTTCGAGTTCGATGAAGACGACGCGCGCGTCGGGCAGGCCCAGTTTCGTGCGTGCAGTGGCGAGCATCGCCGGCAGGCGCGGGAAGTCGATCGTGGTCAGCTCGATCACGTGGTGGTCGAGCGCGGCGACGGACGGGTAATGGTCGAACTTGACCGGGATCGGGCCTTCGATCGCGCCGTGGTCGTATTCCCAGCTGTCGACCAGGTCGGGATGCGCCTGGTCCTGGATCCACAGGTCGACCTTGCCGTCGCGGTCCATCGCGAGCTTGTACACCTTGACCGGCGCACCGACCTTGGCGATGAGCTGCTTGAGGAAATCGGTGAGGTTGGGCCAGCCGTAGTCGGTGCCGGGCGCTTCCGCCCCGGCGACCGCGCCCGCCAGCATGAGGCTCGCGCCGAGCGCGAGCAGGATCTTAGCCACCGCCGTCTTCGCCATTGCGCGCTCTCCCCGTGCCGCAACCGCCACGCGAGCATACGCCCGCGGGCCTGCATCGAGGGAAACGGAAAAACGCGCCGAACCCGAACAGTCGCGTCGCCCCGGCGGGGTGGGCGGCGTCAGCGCACGGAGACGAGGCGCAAGGTGACCGTGTCGCCTTTCTTCTCGGTCTGCTCGATCTCGACCGGCAGCCAGCCGAGCGATTCGGCGAACCAGCTGCGCGCAACGCGCTTGCGGTCCTCGCCCGGTTCACCGTCGCGCTGCATGAGCTGCGCCTTGTACTCGCCCGCCGGCACCTTGCGCGTCTCGACCGCACCGCGCCGGTAGCGCATCGTCTCGACGCGATCCTTGACCGCGACCGGGTACTCGAACGCGGTCGCGCCGTGCACGAGGTCGCTGGCGAGCGCGAGCGTGACCGACTGGCGGTCGATCAGCCCCGGCACGGTCGCGTAGTGGAAATCCTGGCCGCCTTCGTTCACCGCGACCGCGGCGGCCTGCCAGTCGAACGCGGCGTGGCGCGTGCGCTGCTTGAACGCGCCTTCCTGCTTGTAGTCGTAGGCGAGCGCCTCGGGCCGGCCGTCCTTCCAGCGGAAGCGCGAGGTCTCGACGATGTGGATGCCGGCGATCCTGGCGAGCCCCGAGGTGCCGCGCGTCTCGCTGCGCAGGGTCCAGCTGCCGTCACCGTTGTCGGCGAGGTCGAGCGTGGTATGGCCGATCTCGTCGCCGTTGCGCAAGGTCGCGTACTCGGCGTGGAACGGCTTGATCGCATCGGCGGCGAACACGGGCGCGGCGAAGGCGAGCAGGGCGGCAGCGACGAACGGAATCTTCATGGTGGGCTTGGCGTCGACGTGACGCTGCAGTATCGCCGCGTTTGCCTGAACGAAGCGTGCAGAGCGGAAAGCCTGAAACACGAAGCACACGAAGGCGAGCACAAGAGCAGGAGACAGGAAGAGAGCAAGGGATGAACGTGCGTTCTCTCTTTTGCTGTCCTCGGTGTGCTCCGTGTTCGAGGCTCTTCCTTTGAAGGCTTCTCTTCGTGTCCTTCGTGTTTCAGGCTTTCCAGCTCCTCAGGTCCCCAGCTTCAAAGGTCCGCGCCGAGGCGCAGCGGCGAGGTCAGCGCGCTGCCGTCGAGGCGCACCCGGGTGCCGTCGAGCGCGATGCGGCCCGCCGCGATGAGGGCGATGCAGGCGACGAGCAGGCGGTGTTCTTCGACGAGCAGGCGCTCGGCGAGCCGCTCCGGCGTGTCGCCCGCGTGCACGGGAATTTCGGCGCAGGCGATCGGCGGGCCGCCGTCGAGTTCGGCGGTCACGTAGTGCACGGTCGCGCCGTGCAGTGCGTCGCCGGCTTCGATCGCGCGGCGGTGCGTGTGCAGTCCGGGGTACTTCGGCAGCAGCGACGGATGGATGTTGACGATGCGCCCCGCCCACGGCACCAGCACGGCCGGGTCGATGATGCGCATGAAGCCGGCGAGCACGATCAGGTCCGGCGTGGCCGCGGCGACGCGCGCGAACAGGTCGGCGTCGTAGGCGGCGCGCGTCGGCGCGGACTTCGGCGCGAGCGCGAGCGTCGGGATGCCGGCCGCCTCGGCGCGCCGCAGTGCGTACGCGTCGACCTTGTCGCTCGCGACGAGCACGAGTTCGATCGGCAGCGTGCCCGCGCGCCGCGCGTCGATCAGCGCCTGCAGGTTCGAGCCGCGCCCGGAGGCGAGCACGGCGATGCGAAAAGGGGACGGAGGCATTTTTTCGGGTTTCGTCGGTCGCGCATCGGGCATTTCGCGAAAAAATGCCTCCGTCCCCTTTTCGCCTT
>Ga0068853_100004995_pt1 | contig 10336 bp, 7 predicted proteins | sample KBSCornC32_FD_65655 | JGI IMG/M metagenome (GOLD analysis project Ga0068853, IMG submission 65655) | Corn rhizosphere microbial communities from Kellogg Biological Station, Michigan, USA - KBS Corn C3-2 | ecosystem: Host-associated > Plants > Roots > Rhizosphere > Soil ... | reverse complement strand
CGTGTTCAACAACGGCCGCATCGAGCAGTTCGCGCCGCCGCTGGAAGTCTACGCGCGGCCTGCGACGCAATTCGTCGGCGCGTTCGTCGGCGACAGCAACTTCTTCGATGTCAGGCTGCGCGATCCGGCGCAGGGCACGGTCGTGTCAGCCGAACTGGGCGAAGTTGCCACGGTTGCCTCGCCGCTTGCGGCGTCGTCGTCGGCGAGGCTGATGATTCGTCCGGAAGCGTTTCGCATCGTCGATGCGGCGCGCCCTGCGCAGGAAGCAATGAACCAGTGCGACGTGCTGATCGACGGCAGCGTCAATTACGGCGACAGCGTGCTGGTGCTCGGACGCGCCGGCACTGCATCGATTCGCCTGCGCATATCCGGCCGCGAGGCGATGGTATTGCAGGAGGGCCAGACGATCCGAGTCGGCTGGCGCGCGGAGGATTCCTGCCTGCTCGCGAGCGTGGACTGATACTGCCGGCCTGTGGCGCGTATTCGAACGCGATCTGCTTCCTCTATCCGCTGACGAACCCGCAACCCGTGTTTGACGAGGCGCTCGATAACCTTCGCGCACGCTCGGCGAGGCAAGCGCCACCAGGCGAAGCGCGCTCGCTGCATAATCCGGGCACGCCCATTTCGGGCATGGACCGGCGATGGAACAGATGGGCGCACTGCGGAAGACGATGAGTCAGAGAATGCTCGAGATAAGGAGCGAGGACCTCTGGGCGCGACAGCGCAACATTTTCTTCGTGTCGGTCATCGCCATGGTGGCCATTGCCTGCTGCATGGCTGCGCCCGTGCTTGCCCAGCCATCGCCCGCGATGACCGCCGCAAACGATCTGTTTGCGAAGTCCGACTGGGAGCAGGCGGCTGGCGCCTACGAAAAAATTACAGCCGGCGAGCCCGGCAACGGCCTCGCCTGGCAGAACCTCGGCGAATCGCAGCTGCGGCTGCGCAAATACGACGACGCGACGCGCGCATTCGGCAAGGCGCTCGATATCAAATTCCGGCCGCTGATCAACATGGTCAACCTGGCGCGGGCGCAGGCGGCCAAGGGTGATCGCGACGCAGCGTTGAAGACGATCGAGCAGATCGTAGCCACCGGGCAGGGTGGGCGGATGCGGCCCCTCATCGCGCGGGCCACGGAATTTTCGCGCTACGGCGACGACGCGCAGTTCAAGTCGCTGATCGAGGCAATGGCGCCGTGCCGCACAGCGCCCTATCGGCAATTCGATTTCTGGGTCGGCGATTGGGAAGTCGAGGATCCGGGGAAGAACGTCGTCGGCCGGAACAAGGTGACGCTCGAGCAGGAAGGCTGCCTGATCGTCGAGAACTGGGCCAGCGCGCAGGGCGGCCAGACCGGCACCAGCTTCAACTTCTACGACGTGCGCGACGGGAAATGGCACCAGCTGTACATCGACAATTCGGGCAACGCCGGCGCCTTCCCCGCGATGGCCGGCGAATTGAAGGACGGCAGGATGGTGCTGATGACCGACGACAGGGTCAGCCCTGTATCGCGCTGGACGTGGTACGCGATCACGCCGGATCGCGTGCGGCAGATGGCCGAGCAATCGACCGACGGCCAGAAGACCTGGCAGGTGACGTGGGACTCGTATTACGTGCGCAAGGTCGCCGCGAAGAATTGATCGAAGCGCTCGCTGCGCCATCCGCCACTTGGTGGCAAAATCGGCGGATGACCCGAATCATCACCGTCGGCGCAGCACAGATGGGCCCGATCCAGCGCACCGAGTCGCGCGCGCAGGCGGTCGAGCGGCTGATCAAGCTGCTGGGCGACGCTAAATCGAACGCCTGCGATTTCGTCGTCTTTCCCGAATGCGCGCTGACTGCGTTTTTTCCGCACTGGTGGTTCGACAACCAGGACGACATCGATGCGTTCTTCGAGCGCGAGATGCCCAATGCGGCGACAGAGCCGCTGTTCAAGCTGGCGCGCGACTGGCGGATCGGGTTCTACCTGGGCTTCGCGGAGCTGGCGATCGAGGACGGCGTCGCGCGACACTTCAACACGTCGATCCTGGTCGACAAGACCGGGCACATCGTCGGCAAGTACCGGAAGGTGCACCTGCCCGGGCATCGCGAGCACAAGCCGGCCAATCCTTTCCAGAACCTGGAGAAGCGCTACTTCGAAGTCGGCAACCTCGGCTTTCCGGTGTTCAGGGTATTCGGCGGCATCGTGGGGATGGCGATCTGCAACGATCGCCGCTGGCCTGAAACGTATCGCGTGATGGGCCTGCAAGGCGTCGAGATGATCGTGCTCGGCTACAACACGCCGATCCACAATCCGCCGGCACCGGAGCACGACAATCTCGGCAACTTCCACAACCAGCTGGTGATGCAGGCCGGCGCGTATCAGAACGGGACGTGGGTCGTCGGCGTGGCGAAGGCCGGCGACGAAGGCGGCATCCGGCAGATCGGCAATTCGATGATCATCGCGCCGTCAGGCGAGATCGTCGCGGCATGCACGACCGAGCGCGATGAGCTGGCGATCGCCCGCTGCGACCTCGACCTCTGCGCGTCGTACAAGAGCACGACATTCAATTTCGCCGCGCATCGGCGGACCGAAGCGTATCGGCTGATCGTCGAGCAGACCGGCGTCGTGCTCCCGCCCGACTGAAAAACAGGGACAGACCACGTTTTTCGCGGGAAAGTCTGTGCAAGGGCGTTGGCTATTCCGCGAAAAACGTGGTCTGTCCCTGTTTTTCAACTGTCCCCGTTTTTGGTTGGCTGTTTTAGCGCTTGCCGGTGCCGAGGGCGACGATCGACGCAACCACGATCAGCGCGCCTGCGATCTGTAATGGCGTGAGCGCCTGGCCGATCGTGATCCACGCGATGCCGATCACGGCGATCGGCTCGAAGTTGAGCGCCGCCATATCGCTGGCCGATGCGAGGCGCGGGACCAGCATGAAGAGCGACGTGATTGCGGTCCCATAGAACAGCGTGAGCAATGCGAGGCCGGTCCAGGCCTGCGCATCGGCGGGCAGTGCCAGCGACCCGGTCGCGGCGCCGGCCGCAAGCGCCAGCACCGCAACCGTCGCCATCGTCAGGCAACTGCGCAGACGACCGTCGATGCCTTTCAGCCAGCGCGCGGACAGGAACATCGCCGACGCAAACGACAGCGCAGCGGCGAAAGCGAATCCGGCGCCGGCTCCGATTTCGGACCAGCGGCCCGCGAGACTGGCGCTGCCCTGCAGGTCGAGCACCAGCGTCAACCCGAAAAGCGCGACAGGCATCGCGCCGAGCGCACGCCGGTCGGGGCGTTGGCCGCCGGCAGCCCACGACATCAACGTCAACATCATCGGGTGGAGGTTGAAGATCAACAGCGCGAGCGCCGCCGGAATGCGCGCCACGGCCGAATACAGGCAGTAGCTTTGCACCGAGAGGATCACGCCTATGGCCAGGCCGCGTTTCCACGTGGCCCGCGGCAATGTCAGCGGAACGCGAAGGGCCAGCAGCAGCATCAGCACGGCCAGCGCCGTAATGCCGGAGCGCGCCGCCACTGCGCTCGTGATGCTCAGGCCATGATCGAACGCAAGTCGCGCGGCGATGTGATTGCAGCCGAAGACGACCGCAAGGACGAGCAGCAGCGAGATGCCCAGCCAGCGGGCGAGTGATTTGTCGTGCACGTTCGATCGGCAGGATTCGGGGTCGGAGCAAGCATTCTTTCACGTTCGGTCGATCCGCCGCGCGGCGGCGCGATGAAGGATCCGATTTCATGGATCTTTCAGGGTTTCTTAATGACTCCTGCGATCGGCTGTCGCAGGATGCAATCGTGAATCGGAGAATGACAAAACACCGAAGGCCGCAACCAATCATTGCAACAGGAGAAAAAATTGCAACCCAACGTATCAGGCCGTCGCGACGGCCATCGAAGTACTACGCTTTTCAAGAAGTCACGTGCTGCCTGGCTCGGCCTGGCTGCAGTCGTCTGTGCGACGCTGGTCGGCGTCGGGCCTGCGCGCCCGCTGCTGCGTGCAGCCGCCATGGTGGTGCTCGCAAAACAGAGTGTCGACGCGCAAGCTGCCGGGACGGCGCCGGCCGTCCGGGTGGTGCCGGCACGGCTCGATGCCGCATCGGAGAGTCTTCCGGTCGCCCCCGCGCAAGGGGCGAGTGACGGGCCGCGTGAATGCCGGCTCGAAGCGGGCATCTCTACCGATTGTATTTTCAACTGAGCTCAGCTGCGCAACAGCCCGGGCAGGCTCGCGAGCTTCGATCCCTGCGGAAACAGCGTCCGCGCGACGCGCTCCGGCTCGATCGCGAAGCACTCGGCCGCCGCGGAGGCGATCAGCGAATCCAGGTTCGTCGTCGGCTGCAGATCGCGTCCCTGATACAACGCGCTCGACGCGAGCCCCGGCCAATCGCCCAGCACGCGCCCGCCCTGCACGGCGCCGCCAAGCAGCATCGCCACCGACGCGGTGCCGTGATCGGTCCCGCCGGTGCCGTTCGCCGCGGCGGTGCGGCCGAACTCGGTTGCGACGAGCACCGTCGTGTTGGACCATGCGTCGCCCAGGCCGTCGCGCAGCGCGGCGACCATCGCATCGAGCGCCTTCAACTGGTTGGCCAGACGCCCGGCCTGCGCGCTGTGCGTATCCCAGCCGCCGGTCTCGAGCATCGCGATCCGCGGCCCGTCTTTCTGCGCGAGGAAGCGCGATGCGAGCTGGCCCAGCTCGGCCGGATTCTGCCGCAGCGGCGTGCCCGCCATCGTTCGCGCATCCATCGCGGCAGACCACATCGCGTGCAGTTGCGCATCGTGCGCATACAGTTGCTCGACGCGTTGCAGCAGGTCGTCCCCCGCCTGCTTCGGCGCCGATGGCGCATAGCTGCTGACGTCGGCGCTGCCGCGCAACGCGAGCGGAACGGTGGGCGTGATCGCGATCGCCTCGCCGGTCTTTTTCGGGAGAAGGCCGGTCAGCCGGTTGAGCCAGCCGTCTTTCAGCTCATACGGAAACGAGCCACCCGACTCGAGCACGTTCTGCCCGTCGAAATGCGAGCGGTCGCGATACGGCGACGCGACGGCGTGGACGAACAACGCCTGCTTCGCTGAATAGAGCTTTGCAATTTCAACCAGCGACGGATGCAGTGCGAACGTTCCATCGAGCTTCGTCGCTGCCGACGCATCGATGGCCAGCGCGCGGCGCAGGCTCGCATACGCCGGATCGGCATACGGGATCACCGTGTCGAGGCCGTCGGCGCCGCCGCGCTGGATGACGAACACGAAGCGGCGCTCGGTGGAAGCCCTGGCTGCCAGCACCATTCCGGGCGCTGCGAGCAATACGCCAGCGCCGGCTGCAGCCAGTTGCAGGAAGCGGCGGCGAGTCACGGGCGAAGGTTGCGATGGCATGATTTATCTCCTCAGGAATTCGGGCGATGCGAGCAACAGCGCCAGCGCGGTGGACGGGCTCTCCGCGCGCGAGATGGTCAGCGCGGTGTCCTTCGAAAGGCTCGCCGGTAACAGCTTCGGACCGAGCTCGCGCGCATCGATGTTGCTGCTCGCGCGGTCGGCCAAGCGCTGCGCGACTTCGACCCGTCGCATCAGCGCATCCGGCGCCATCCAGCTTGCCGCGGTGTCGTCGAAGCCGGCCGGCGATCCGGGCCGCCACGCCGGCTGGCCAAGCTGCGTGAGCATCGGCGCGACCAGCTCATTGCCCAGGTCGCGCACGCCCAGGCCCCGCAGCGATGAAACCGTCCATTCCCACGGCGTCTTGAACTTGACCTGCGCCGCATCCCACGGCTCCGGCGAATCGATCAGCGTCCGATAGAGGGCCGGCAGATCGCCGCGGCTCTTGACGAAGCTTGCGGTCAATCGCTCGACCAGCGCCGGTGGCGGACTGTCCCCGGCGAAATGGCGCGCAAGCTTTGTCGCGATATGCGCAGCCGTTGCTGGCGCTGTTGCAAGATCGCGCAGCACCGCCGCTGCCTGGTCTTCGCCGCGCTGGTCATAGCGCTTTCCGAGGACGCTGCGCGCGCCGTCTTCATGCATCAGTGGTTGAAACACGAATTCGCCCGGCGCTCCCGCGGGAGGAAGGCCGAGGAAACCGCCGACGCTCCAGCCGGTCAGCGCGCGCGCGAATTCGGTGACGTCGTCCTGGCTGTAGCCGGTGCGCACGCCGAGCGTGTGCAGCTCCATGATCTCGCGCGCCAGGTTTTCGTTCAGGCCGCGCGGATTGTCCGGATTGTTGCGCGCGCGGCGGCGGGCGACGATGCTGCCCGGCCCGATCGAGCGCACCTGGTCGAGGTAGATGATCATCGCCGGGTGATGCTCGACGGCCATCAGCATGTCTTCGAAGCGCCCGAACACATTGGGTCGTATCGCCTCCGCCTCGAAGGCGCCGGCCAGCGACGCGAGCGGGACCTTCTCGATCGACACGGCGAAATGATTGGCCCAGAAGTGCACGAGCCGCTCGGCAAACGGCGTCGAAGTGTTCAGCGCACTCGTCACGCGCGCATTGACCGCGGCGCGATAGCGCTCGGCTGAAATCTTCGCGAGCTTCTGGCGCCCGGGCAGTTCGTTGTCCGCTTTCGCCTGGCGCCGCTCACGCTGGTATTCGGTGAACGCCGCGACCAGTTGCGCGCTGCCCGGCTCGGCAGACAATGCTGCAGGGCGAGGCTGGTAATGGTCCGGCTGCGCGAGCAGCCAGGCCCTGGGATCGGCGGGCAGCGTCTCGTCGGGCCGCACGCCCAGGCCAAAGCGGTTGACCGCAATGGCAGGTTTCAATTCGGATGAAGTGGTCATCGGCATTCCAGTGTTTCGGATTCAGCGCCCTGGTCGGGAACCCTGCGTCGTTGCCGTGCAGGCAGCACACAGGTTAATCCGTTAAACGCGCGACGACTGGAATTCGGTCGAGGAAAATTGTTGCAAGAAGTTTCGCGGCGGCAAGATATGCCGGCGCGATCGCCAGCGCATCAACGGGATCCGGGCAACGCGCAGCGCCGGCGTTACCGTCCGGTCTCGTTTCTCAGGGATCGATCCGCTGGTAGTGGCGGACAGTCTTGGACGCGACCCAGTCAGCCGTTCCCGTGTTGAATTCGGCGTAGTGTGCCGTCGCGAGATGCGCATCGAACGCCGCGCGGTCGTCGTATGAGGGCAGCTGGCATCGCAACTGCCGGAACGCCGGTTGACGACGCTGGGGCGGCAATCGATATTTGACTGTATCCTGCCGCGATACCGAAAAGTCCAATGCGCTGCAGGGTGACCGCAAGTTGACCGAATCGCCGGCGCCGACCGCGCCGCGGGGAATGCTGATGATGAACCAGACGACGATCGATCCCGCGACGTTTGCCGAATTGCAGGCGACGGCGGGTTCCGATTTTGTGATCGATCTCGTGGATACCTTTGCCGAAGAGGCGCCGCAGATGCTGGCCGAGATGCGCGCGGCGCAGGCAGCCGCCGCGGCGGAGCGGTTTCGCCGGGCCGCGCATTCGCTGAAGAGCAACGGCAACACCTTCGGCGCGCTGCGGCTGGGCGAGATGGCGCGCACGCTCGAACTGGGTGGGCTGCCGTCGTCCGCCGAAGGCTTCAGAGCGGTGGATGCGCTCGCCGCGGAACTCGAACATGCGCTGAGCGCGCTGAAGGCGCTGGCGCGCAGCCGGATCGAATGATTTACGCCGCAACGAGGATAAGATAGCCCATGCCGGAAGCGATTCAATTCGGCCGCTTCGAAATCCGTTTCGACGAACGCCAGCTTTGCGCCGACGGGCAAGCCGTGCCGCTCGGCAGCCGCGCGTTCGATCTGCTCGCTGCCCTCGTCGAAAGGCGCGAGCGGCTGGTGGCGAAAAGCGAACTGCTCGAGGTCGTCTGGCCCGGGCTCATCGTCGAAGAGAACAACTTGCAGGTACAGGTTTCCGCGCTGCGCAAGATTCTCGGCCCGCGAGTGATCGCGACGATACCAGGCCTCGGCTATCGCTTCACGGCGACGCTCGAGGCTCCGCGTGATGCAACTGCTCAGGCGGCGGCGATCGCAGCGACAACGGGATCGGCGGTCCGGCTCCCGTCTCCCGCGTCGCGCGCGCGCCTGTTGATCGCCGACGACAACAAGGTCAACCGGCTCTTGCTTGGGCGCACGCTCGAATTGCAGGGGCATCACGTCGTCAGCGTCGACAACGGCCGTGAGGCGCTCGACCGATTGCGCAGCGAGCGGTTCGACCTGCTCCTGCTCGACCTCGAGATGCCGCAGATGGATGGTTTCGCGGTGCTCGAGCATCTCGCGTCCGATTCCGCGCTGCGCGACCTGCCGGTAATCGTCACCAGCTCGGTCGAGGGCGTGGCGCAGGTGGCGCGCTGCATCGAACTGGGCGCCGATGATTTTCTGCACAAGCCGGTGAATCCTGTGCTCTTGAAGGCTCGCGTCGGCTCGTGCCTGGAGAAGAAGCGGCTGCGCGACCAGCAGAAGGAGTTGATCGAGCGCTACGCAACCGGCGCGGCAGCGGCCGAGGATCGGCGGGATGGCATGACGCCGGGCGGCCAGCGCCTGCCGGCGACGGTGCTGTGCACGCGGCTGCGCGACTTCACCGCCTACGCCGAATCGGAGCCTCCGGAAGAAACGATCGAGCTGCTCAACATCTGGTACACGCTGATGTTCGATGCGGTCGGCTCGCAGGGCGGGGCCGTCAACCGGATGAGCGGCGACGGACTGATGGCGGTGTTCGGCGCGCCGATGCCCCCGGCCGACCCGGCCGACGCGCCGCTCGCTGCAGTGCGCGCCGCGCTCGACATGGTGGAGATGCTCGAGATCTTCAACGCCGAGCGCGCCGCCGCCGGCAAGTCCCAGCTTGCCATCGGCGTGGGCATCGCCAGCGGCGACGTGATTGCCGGCACCACCGGCGCGCCGCGGCGCGCCGCGTACACATGTGTCGGTGAAACGGTGAATGCGGCAGCGGCAATGGAGGTGCTGGCAACGGGTTCGGCACGCGCGATCCTGATCGACGAGGCCACGCAGGCCGCGGTGGCCGGGCGCGTGGCGACCGACACCGTAATCGCTGCCGAACTGCCTGTGAAAGAGCTCGCGGCGCCGGTGCATGCGGTGCGCACATCGTGATCGGTGCGTGAGATGGCCGCGGACAAAAAGGCCGCTCCTGCGGAGCTGTCGTCACCGGACGCAGCCGCCCGCTCGCTCGCGCTTGCAGGGCAGCACCAGCAAGCCATAGATCTGCTCACCACCGAGCTGGCTGCGTCGAACGCACGCACCGGCCAGCGCGAGGCCGAACTGGCCATAGTCAACAGCGTGCAGTCCGGGCTGGCCGCCAAACTGGACATGCAGGCCATCTACGATCTGGTTGGCGACAAGATCCGTGAGGTCTTCAACGCGCAGGTCGTGGGCATCGGAATCATGGAACCGGCTACCGGCCTGGCACGCATTCCGTACCTGGTCGAACGGGGCTTGCGCATCGCCGTCCCTACCCGCAAACCCAGGGATCGGGGCTTCGCCCCCCATGTGCGCCGGACCGGCCAAACGCTGCTCATCAACAGCGGCATGGCAGCCCGGATGGCCGAGTACGGCGAGGTCACCACGCAGGGCGAGACCCCGAAGTCGTGTATCTGGGTGCCGCTGCGCGTGACGGGGCAATCGCTGGGCGTGATCACGGTGCAGAGCCTGGACTTCGAGAACGCCTTTTCCGAGGCCGACGTTCGCCTGCTCGAAACCCTGTCGGGCAGCATGGCCGTGGCACTGGAAAACGCGCGCCTCTTCGACGAGACCCAAAGATTGCTGAAGGAGACCGAGCAGCGCAATGCCGAGCTGGCGGTGATCAACAGCATCCAGCAGGGACTCGCCGGGGAGCTGAGCTTTCAGGCCATCGTCGACCTGGTGGGCGACACGTTGCTGCGGGTGCTCGACTTGAAGGATATCGGCATCCGGTGGTTCGACCACGATGCCCGCATGAGTCACCGGCTCTACGATGTCGAGCATGGCGTCCGGTTAACCCTCGCGCCCGCGCCGATCAGGCCGGGCAGCGTCACGGATCGGTTGATCGAAACGAAAATGCCGCTGGTCACGCACACCGCCGCCGAAGAAGCGACGGTGCACACGGTCGTCGCCGGCACCGATGCGGCCAGGTGCAGCGCCGCGATCCCCATCATGGCCAACGACCGCGTGCTGGGAATGTTGATGCTCGACAACCACGAGCGCGAGTACGCGTTCGACGACGCGGAAGTGCGGATGCTGTCCACAGTGGCGGCCAGCATGGGCGCGGCGCTCGAAAACGCGCGCCTCTTCGAAGAGACGCAGCGCCAGGCGAAGGAAGCGGCGGCACTGGCCGACGTCGGCCGCGACCTCTCTTCATCGCTCGAGTTGCAGCCAGTGATGAACGGCATCGCGCGGCACGCGAAGGAATTGCT
>Ga0068853_100004993_pt1 | contig 10339 bp, 12 predicted proteins | sample KBSCornC32_FD_65655 | JGI IMG/M metagenome (GOLD analysis project Ga0068853, IMG submission 65655) | Corn rhizosphere microbial communities from Kellogg Biological Station, Michigan, USA - KBS Corn C3-2 | ecosystem: Host-associated > Plants > Roots > Rhizosphere > Soil ... | reverse complement strand
ACGAACGCCGCGCGGCTGATCATGCGCAAGGACTTGTTCGAAATACTGGAGAAGGCCATCGATCGCTGCCGCGATGCCGGCAACGTGATCTACGCCATCGTGTTGAAGAATTCCTGAAGGACGCGCTGTGAGCCTCACTCTCGTCCTGCTGGTGCTGCTGGTCGCGCTGACCTTCGAGTACATCAACGGTTTCCACGACACCGCCAATTCGATCGCCACGGTCGTCGCGACCAAGGTGCTGACGCCGGGCAAGGCGGTGATCCTGGCCGCGATCACGAACTTCCTCGGCGCGATGTGGGGCACGGCGGTGGCCAAGACCATCTCGTCGGGCCTGATCGACGCGACGCAGGTTGCGGTCACGCCGGAACTGATCATCTGCGCGCTGCTCGGCGCGACGATCTGGGACCTGATCACCTGGTGGTGGGGCCTGCCGTCGAGTTCCTCGCACGCGCTGGTCGGCGGGCTGTGCGGCGCGGCGCTCGCCGCGGCCGGCGGCAACTGGCATTCGATCATCTGGTCGGTGCCGGCGGAGCACTGGTGGATGGGCAAGGGCATGCTCAACAAGGTGATCCTGCCGATGGTCGTGTCGCCGCTGGCCGGGTTCATCCTCGGCTTCGTGATCATGGGCCTGCTGTTTGCGCTGCTGTCGTTCCTCGGCGGCCTCGGCGGACGCGTGCAGCACGCCGCGCGCCCGCACGTGGTCAACGCGATCTTCGCCAAGGTGCAGATCCTGTCGTCGAGCTTCATGGGCCTGTCGCATGGCCTCAACGATGCGCAGAAGACCATGGGCATCATCGCGCTCGCGCTCGCCGCGGCGACGTCCGCCGGATCGCTCGAGCACCTGCCGGCGTGGCTGTCGTTCCTGCGCATCGAGGCGGATCCGAAAGGCCAGTTCGAGATCGCGACCTGGATCAAGGCGACCTGCGCGGTGGTGATGGCGGCAGGCACCATGGCCGGCGGCTGGCGCATCATCCGCACGCTCGGCCACAAGATGGTCAAGCTGCATCCGATCAACGGCGTCGCCGCGGACACCGCGTCGTCGACCGTGATCATCACCGCGTCGGTGCTCGGCATCCCGGTCTCGACCACGCACAACGTGTCGTCGGCGATCATGGGCGTGGGCACCGCCAAGCGCACCAATGCGATCCGCTGGACCGTGGTCGAACGCATGGTGTGGGCGTGGATCCTCACCATCCCGATCGCGGGCGGCCTGGGCTACCTGCTCGTGATGCTGCTCAAGTTGATGGGCTGGACCAGCTAGGCGCCTGATTCCGGTTGCAGCGCGAGCGCAATCTCGTCGCCCACCGCGATGCCCGCATCGCGTGTCACGGACGGCGGCAGCAACAGCCAGAACTTGCGCGCGCGCGCGACGACGTACGATTCGAACGCCACGCCATTGACGCGCGCGCGCACCGCGAAGCCGCGGCGTCCGGGACGGATCGCGCGCGCCGCGATATGCCACTTCACGGCCGGGTCGAACGGCACCTCGACGGCGTGCTGCTTGTGGCCGGCGAGCACGGTGGCGCGCAGCCGCACGGCGCTCATGACGCGCCCTTGCTCTCGAGATGGAACTTGTGCATGAAGCGGTGCACGACCGGCGCGAACACGACGCCGACCACGACGATCACGGTCAACCCGCAATAAAGCGCGTAGACGCCGGCGAAAACCTTGCCGGCGGTCGTGTGCGGCGCATCGACCGGACCCATGCCGCCGAGCAGCATGGCCGAATTCAGGAACGCATCCGTCCACGACAGGTTCTCCAGCGCGTGGTAGCCGAGCATGCCGGCGAGCAGCGACAGCCCGATCAGGCCGAGACCGAGCGACGCGCTGCGCGCGAAGCGCCGCAGGAACAGGCCGCGTGGCAGCAGCGGTTGCGAACGGTGCTCGAACAGTGGCGTGGCGTGTGCGGTCATGCGTCGAATCTCCGTTGCGCGTCCCAGTCGCGATGGTTGAGCACCTGCCCGTCGCGGCGTACCGCGGCGAGCTTGGCCGGATCGAGCGTGGCATACACCCACTGCGGTTCATTCATGCGGCCGATCGCGAGCACGCCGTCGTCGGGAAAACCACGGTCGACCGGCGCGTACACCGCGGCGGCGCCGACGTTCACGTCGAGCGCTGCGGACCACGGCGCGGTGCCGACCGTCGCCGAGTGCACCACGTAGCATTGGTTCTCGAGCGCGCGCGCCTGGCAGCCGATGCGCACGCGCCAATAGCCGGCCAGCGTGTCGGTGCAACTGGGCACGAGGATCACGTCGGCGCCCTGTTCGACCATGCGCCGCGCGAGCAGCGGGAACTCCGCGTCGTAGCACACCGCGATGCCGAGCCGGCCGACCTCGCTGTCGAAGGTGCGCAGCGCGTCGCCCGCGTCGATGCGCCATTGCTCGCGCTCGAAACGCGTCATCTGCAGCTTTTCCTGCACGTCGATGCGGCCATCCGGATGAAACAGATGGCAGCGATTGCGGAAACCGCCGCCGACGCGCACCGGAAACGTACCCGCACAGATCAGCACGCCATGCATGCGCGCCTGCGCCGCGAACAGGCGCAGGAACCCCGGCAGCAGTTCCTGCAGCGCGTCGAGCTGCGCGGCGAGCGATGCCTGCACCGGCGGCGCGAACAGCGCCGCCAGTTCCATGCTGAAGTATTCCGGGAACAGCAGCAGGCGCGCGCCGTGCGCGGCCGCCGCGGCGACCCAGTGCGCGATCCTGGTCTCGTACTGCGCCCAGTCGCGCGGTGCTTCGATCGGATACTGCGCGGCCGCGGCGACGAACGGCGCGCTCATGACGCGCCGTCCGTGAGCGGCTTGGTCCAGAAGCGCATGGTCTTCGCGCTCGGCTGCGCCTCGTCGATGTCCTTCCAGGTGTACTGCGTGGTCAGTTGCGGCTGCTCGCGATAGCCGAAATGCCGCCACGCCGCGTCGAGCGGTTCATAGCCGGGCGGGCGCAGCGCGTGGTCCGGCGGGCGCTGCACGCAGCAGAACGCGCACAGGCTGAACACACCCAGGTTGCGCGCGTGATCCTCGCGCGCGCGGAACAGGTGCTTGTAGACGCCGCGGCCGCGATAACGCCGGTCGAGCACCGACTCGCCGCAATAGAACACGCGCGCGATGTCGTGGCCGGCGGCCAGGAACGGGCGCTGGAATTCCTCGGTCTCGTCGCACAGCGGCAGCGCGGTGCTCGCGCCGACCAGCGTGTCGCCATCGTGCACCAGCACGACCAGGCTGCGCGGCGAATCGACGTAGGTTTGCAGATAGCTGCGCTCGTACGCTTCGCTGCCGTCGTACAGATAGGGGAACTCACGGAACACGCCGATGCGCAGGCGCGCAAGGCCCGCCAGCTGCGGCGCGATCGCCGCGCCGTGCAGCCGGGTGAAGCGCAACGTGGCTTGCGTCGTGGTCATCGGTTCTTCGAGCGCTGCGCGCAGCTCAGGACGTTTCGATCTGCGCGATCCAGTCCTGCAGATTGTAGTAGTTGCTGATGCGCGCGACCTTGCCGGCGCGGATCTCGAAGAACGCACCGGCCGGCAACGCGTATTTCTGGCCGTGCGCGGGCGGCAGGCCCGCGTCGGTCTTCAGGTATTGCCCGTGCACGACGAACTCGGCGGACGCGCGCGTGCCGGCGTCGTTGGCGAGAATCGAAATGTCGGCGAGGCGTTCGCGATAGGCGCCGTTCATGCGCTGCATGAACGCGGCAAAGGCCGGCTTGCCGGTTTCGCGCGCGCCCTGATTGATGTCGTGCACCACCGCTTCGTCGAGCAGGCCGATGAACCGGTCCATGTCGCCGGCGTTGAACGCGGCGTAGTAGTCCTCGATCAGGCGGATCGCCGCCGCGCGCGCGCCGGACGTCATCAGAACGCGTCGCCGCCGGCGGAAATGGCTTTCTCCAATTCATCGCCGAGCGGGCCGATTTCCTGGATCACGCGGTCGAGCTCGGCTTCGCTGAGCAACTCGTACGGGCGGTTTTCGCACAGGTGCAGGTACGGCGAGCCGTCCAGGTCGCTGACCGCGAGGAAGCCGACGCGCTGCTCCCAGTTGAAGCGCAGGCAGCGCTTGGCATCCATGCCGGTGAGCGGCCCGATCGGCGTCGAGATGCGCACGTATTTGCGCCCGTCCTCGCCTTCCAGCTCGGTCAGGTACAGGCCCTGGTGGCGCTCGCCGGACGTCTCCAGATCGAAGCTGATCAGGTACGGATCGTTGATGCGCAGCGCGTAGCGCGAATTGACATGCGAGCGGACTTCTTCAAACGAATGCACGGGCAGCTCCTGGTTGTTTCCGCAATCGATCATCCGAACATCCGGTTCGTCCGATCGAGCACCGCTTTGCGGCGCCGGTTGCGCAGTCTGGCCAGCATCAGAGCATGCCCCGACGCGGACTGTCCATCCGTGGACCGCCGGTCGGCGCGGACCGCCGCGTCAACCTGCCGGCGCGTATGCTAACGTGCCGCGCCTATGATGTCAGTCGCCGCCTCGCCGTCGCCCGAACACGCCGCGATCCTGCGCGCGATCGCCGCGATCCCGCGCGGCCGTGTGTCGAGCTACGGCGAGATCGCCGCGCGCGCCGGGCTGCCGCGCCGCGCGCGCCTGGTCGGCCGCGTGCTGGGCCAGTATCCGGCGCTCGCGCTGCCCTGGCAGCGCGTGTTGCGCTCGGACGGCCGCATCGCGTTCCCGCCCGGCAGCCGGGGTTTCCGCGAACAGCGGGCGCGGCTGATCGAGGAGGGTGTGATCGTGCGCAACGGCCGCGTCGATCTGGCCCGCTTCGGCTGGCAACGCGACATCGATGCGGAAATCTGGGGAACTCCGCCTGTGGCGCCGCGTGCGAAACGCGCGCGCTGACCCCATCACCGAACAGGACGAAAATCGCATGCAGCTTCCGAACGTCACCCGCGCGCTGTTGATCGCCAACGTGCTCGTGTTCATCGCGCAGCAGATGAGCGGCGAGCTGTGGCTGCTGGCGCATTACGCGTTGTGGCCGGTCGGGCCGCATCATCTGGAACGGCTGAGCCACGGCGAGGTGGTCGAAGTCGGGTTCGCGCCATGGCAGCTGCTCACGTACGCATTCCTGCACGGCGATTTTGCGCACATCGCGTTCAACATGCTGGCGCTGTGGATGTTCGGCGGGCCGGTGGAAAACGCGCTGGGCGCGCGCCGCTACCTGGTGTTCTATGTCGTGTGCGTGCTCGGCGCGGCGCTGGCGCAACTGGCCACGATCGCGCTGTTTCAGCCGGAGGACTTCTACCCGACCCTGGGCGCGTCCGGTGGCGTGTTCGGCCTGCTGCTCGCGTTCGCGGTGCTGTATCCGCAGGCGCGCGTGATGCTGTTTTTCGTGCCGGTGCCGGTGCCGGCGCGCATCGCGGTGGTCGGTTACATGGTCATCGAGCTGGTGCTGGGCGTGACCGGCACGCAGGCGGGCGTGGCGCATTTCGCGCACCTCGGCGGCGCGCTGGTCGGTTTCGCGCTGATCCAGTACTGGCGCATGCAGCGGCGCCGCAGCGGCTGACTATTGCTTGTACACGACGCCGTTCTTCATCACGAACTGGACGTGCTCGAGCGCGTGGATGTCGGCGAGCGGATCGCCGGGCACGGCGACGATGTCGGCGTAGCAGCCCGCGCACAGCCGGCCGATGTCGCGTTCCCAGCCGAGCAGCTTCGCGCCATTGCGGGTGCCGGCCTGGATCGCCGCCAGCGGCGTCATGCCATGCTCGACCAGCAACGCGAACTCGCGTGCCTGCGTGCCGTGCGGAAACGGACCCACATCCGAGCCGAGCGCGATCGGCACCTGCGCGGCGAGCTGCAACTTGAACTGCGCGGCGTGATACGCGCCGATCGCGCGGTAGCGCGCGGCGGCTTCCGGCGTGGCGGCATGCGCGGTGAAGTATTCGAGCACCGCGAACGTCGGCACGGCAAAGATGCCGCGTTCACGCATCAGCCGCATGGTGTCGCCGCTCAACTGATAGGCGTGGTCGATCGAAGCCACGCCGGCGCGGGCGGCCATGCCGGTGCCGGGTTCGCCGGTCGCGTGCACGGCGACGCGGCGATTCAGGCGCGCCGCCTCGCGCACCGCGGCGCGCAGTTCGTCCTCGCTGAACTGGTACGGCGTCGTGAACACGCCGTCCTGCATGCGGTCCTTGCCGGTCTCGTAGATCTTGACGAAGTCGCTGCCCAGTTTCGCCTGCGTGCGCATCACCTTCACCAGCTCGTCGGCGCCGTTGGCGCGATCGGCGTTCGGCAACGCGTGCTGCTCGGGGTTGTAGCCGTTCGCATCCTCGTGGCCGCCGAGGATGTCGATCGCATTGCCGCTGACGCGCAGGCGCGGGCCGGGAATCCAGCCGCGGTCGATCGCGTCGCGCAGCGCGCTGTCGGCCGCGCCGGCGCCTTCGGTACCCATGTCGCGTTCGGCCGTGAAGCCGGCCAGCAGGTCCTCGCGCGCGGCGAGCGTCGCGCGGATCGTGCGTTCCGGCACCGATTCGTTGAACGTCTGCGCATCCTCGGCGCCCGGATGCAGGAACAGGTGCACGTGCGCGTCGATCAGGCCGGGCAGCAGGGTACGGTCGCCGAGATCGATCACGCGCGCGCCGGCGGGATGCTCGACATTGGTGCCGGCCGCGACGATGCGTTCGCCCTGCACGAGCACCTCGCCGGGCGAAAGCGTCTTGCCGGTGTCGACGTCGAGCAGGCGCGCGGCGTGCAGCACGAGCGGCGCGTCTTCCGCGCGGCAGTCGATCGCGCCAGCAAGCAGCAGCGCGGCGGCGAGACAGGCGGAGCGAAGGATCGTCATCGTGATCAGGTCCATGCCGGGACGGCGGCAGTGTAGCGATTCACCGGCACGCTGGCTTGCAGCGCAGCGAGGCCGCTCCCGGCTTGCGTCAGCGCATACCGACGAAGTCGGGACTGCATACGAAGCGCACCGCGTCCAGGCGCAACAGCGCGCGCGGCAGCGCGTCGCGCAAGGCGCTCAGCTCGTTCTGGATCGCATCGACTTCCTGGCTCGCGATCGCAGGATTCACGCGCCGCAACGCGCTCAGCCGCGCGTGTTCGGCGCCGAGTTCCTGGCTGGCCGCCGCGAGCGCGTCGGCAATCGCCGCGTCGGCGCGCGTGCGCGCGATTTCGGTGCAGCGCTTGAGCATCGGCGGCACCAGCGCGGCCAGGTACTTGCGGTAACGCGTCGCGTCGACCAGGCGTTCCGCGGCGCGCGCCAGCGCCGCCGCGCTCGGCCGCCAGTCGGCGCGTTCGATCAGGCGCGTGTCCACGATGCAGGTCAGCGGACTCGGCGGCAGGAAGCGATCCGCGTGCAGCGCGGGCGCGGCGACGCATTCGAGCACGAACACTGTCTCGAGCAGCACCGTCTTCGGCGCCAGCGCGTCTTCCACCAGCAGCGCGGCGTTGCCCTGTTCGGAGCCGAGCAACAGATCGATCGCGCCGGCCAGCATCGGATGGTCGGGGCGCAGCAGCGGCAGCTCCTCGCGCGCCAGCGCGACGGCGCGATCGAACGTGATCTGCTGCGGGCCGTCCTTGAGTCCCGGAAAACCGTCCGTGCTCAGGTACTCCGGATCCAGCAGCCAGGTCCGCGCGGCGCCGGAGATCTCGTCGTGATGCACGCCGAACTGCTCGAACAGGCGCAATGCGAATTCGTCGTTGCCGCGGTCCGCGTCGACGCGCCCCAGCGCGTGCCGCAGCGCCTCGTCGCGCGCCTCGCGCTGGTTCGCAAGCTCCAGCAGGCGGTCGCGGCCGTGCTGGATCAATGCCGACAACTGCGCGTGCGCGCCGCGCGTCTCGGCGATCAGCGCGTCGATTTCCGCGTCCGGCTCCTCGTCGCCATGCGCGTGCTCGACGGCCAGTTCTACCAGGCGCGCGCCGAAGCGCTTGTACAGCTCGCGTCCGTCGGCGGGGCTGGAGCCGAACGCATCCAGCGCGTCGCGATACCAGCGCACCAGCACGTGCTGCGCGCTGTCGGTGAACGCGCACACGTGCACGTGGATGTCGTGGCGCTGGCCGATGCGGTCGAGGCGGCCGATGCGTTGCTCGAGCAGGTCCGGATCGAGCGGCAGGTCCCACATGATCACGTGATGGGCGAACTGGAAGTTGCGTCCTTCCGAGCCGATCTCCGCGCACAGCAGCAGGCGCGCGCCTTCCGTTTCGGCGAAGAACGCGGCATTGCGGTCGCGCTGCAGCAGCGTCATGCCTTCGTGGAAGCGCGCCAGCTTGATGCCGCTGCGCGTGCGCAGCGCTTCCTCGAGCGCCAGCACCTTGGCCTGGCTGCGGCAGACCAGCAGGAACTTGTCGCGCGGCGCGCGCTCGACCAGCTCGAGCAGCCAGGGCAGGCGCGGATCGCCCGCGTAGTCGAACGCGAGCGGCGCGGGCGGCTGCTGCACGTCGGACAGGAACTCGGTGAGCAGGTGCTGGCGCTGCACTTCGTCGAGCGTGCCGCCGTCGGGCTCGGCGAGCTGCAGCGCGCGCTTCGGAAAGCCGCCGACCACCGCGCGCCGGTTGCGGAACATCACGCGCCCGGTGCCGTGCCGGTCGATCAGCGTTTCCAGCAGCGCCGTGTGCGCGGCCGGATCCGCGCCGAGCCCGGCCAGCGCCGCCTGCGCGGCCGGATCGTCGTGCAGGCGCGCGGCGAGCTCGGCGCGGTCCGCGCCGTCGAGCGGCTGTCCACTTTGCAACTTTTCCACAATGCGCGACAGGCGCGCGTAGCCGTCCGCTTCGTGCTGGTAGTCTTCGAGCGCGTGGTAGCGCGCCGGGTCGAGCAGGCGCAGGCGCGCGAAATGGCCGCTGCGGCCGAGCTGCTCCGGCGTGGCGGTGAGCAGGATCAGGCCGGCGGTCGCGGCGGCGAAGCGCTCGGCGAGCGCGTAGTCGGGGCTCGCCGCTTCCGGGCTCCAGGCCAGGTGATGCGCCTCGTCGATCACCGCCACGTCCCAGCCGGCCGCGAGCGCCTGTTCGGCACGCCGCGGCGCATCGCGCAGCCAGGCCAGCTCGGCGATCACCAGTTGCTCGTCCTCGAACGGATTGCGCCCGTCGCCGGTGATCTCGATCGATTCGCAGCGCTCTTCGTCGAACACGGCGAACGACAGGTTGAAACGGCGCAGCAGTTCCAGGTACCACTGATAGATGAGCGGCTCGGGCAGCAGGATCAGCACGCGCGAGGCGCGGCCGCTGGCAATCTGGCGCGCCAGGATCAGACCGGCTTCGATGGTCTTGCCCAGGCCCACCTCGTCGGCCAGCAGCACGCGCGGCGGACGCCGTGCCGCGGCGATCTGCGCAACGCGCAACTGATGCGGGATCAGGTCGACGCGCGCCGACATCACGCCCCACGCTGGCGATCTGCGCGACTCGGCGCGGCGCCGCAGTGCCTCGACGCGCAGGTCGAACTGGTCGGCGCGGTCCACGCGCCCGGCCATCAGGCGCGCGTCGGCCTGCGACACGTTCTGCACGTCGTCGAGTTCGCCCTCGCTGATGCGCTGGCCGGCGCCGAAATAGCTCAGCACGCCGCCGGCGCGCTCGACGCGCTCGACCACGAACGCGTGCCCCGCGCCGCTGACGCGTTCACCGGGACGGAATTCCGCGCGCGTGAGCGGCGCCATCTGCTGCGCGTAGTGGCGCACGACGCCGGAAGCGGGGAAGGCGAGCTGGACGGTACGGCCCTCGACGCGCAACACGGTGCCAAGGCCGAGTTCGGGCTCGGCGGTGGAAATCCAGCGTTGTCCGGGCGAAAACGTCACGATGGCATTGTACCGTCTTGCGTGCAATGATCGGGAAATCCCTCCGCGCGACGCGGACGGATGCTCCCGGATCAACCGCAGGAGATTCGCTATGGGAAACACCGACAAGCCCGACTTCTCGAATGTGCAAAGCGGCACTTCGACGACTGCTCCCGCCAAGACTGCGCCGGATTTCAGCAATGTGCAGTCCGGCAGTTCCACCACCGCCCCAGCCGCAGCCACGACGTATACGGTCGTGAGCGGCGACACGCTGTCGAAGATCGCGAAGAAGTTTTTCGGCAACGCGAATCGCTGGCATGAAATCTACGACGCCAATCGCGATCAGATCAGCAATCCGGACCTGATTCGTGTCGGCCAGGTATTGAAGATTCCCGCGGCTGCGGGCAATCCACGCTAACCAGGAGGAATGCATCATGATCACGCATCAACGTGGCAGTACGCTCATCCTCGTGCTGGCCGGCGCGCTCGCGCTGACCGCTTGCGGCAAGCAGGAACCGGCGCCGCCGCCGCCGCCGAAAGCTCCGGCGCCCGCCGCGACGCCTGCGCCTCCACCGCCCGCCGCGACGCCCGCGCCGGCACCTGCGGCGGCGGTCACCAACGTGACTTCGGTGACGCTCGGCAATGCGCTT
>Ga0068853_100004991_pt1 | contig 10341 bp, 12 predicted proteins | sample KBSCornC32_FD_65655 | JGI IMG/M metagenome (GOLD analysis project Ga0068853, IMG submission 65655) | Corn rhizosphere microbial communities from Kellogg Biological Station, Michigan, USA - KBS Corn C3-2 | ecosystem: Host-associated > Plants > Roots > Rhizosphere > Soil ... | reverse complement strand
TCGCCATTCATCTTGCGCAGCGAGCGCAGCACTTTCACCTTCTCGTCGCGCACCGCCGTGGAGTCGAGCCGCGCGGGCGCTTCCATGGCGATGATCGAGAGGATCTGGAGCACATGATTCTGCACCATGTCGCGCAGCGCGCCGACGCCGTCATAATAGGAGACGCGGCCCTCCAGCCCGACCGTCTCGCCAACCGTGATCTGGACATGTTCGATGGCGTTGGCGTTCCACAACGGCTCGAACAACATGTTGCCGAAGCGCAGGGCGAACAGGTTCTGCACCGTCTCCTTGCCCAGATAATGATCGACGCGGAAGATATTCTCCTCGTCGAACAGCGCGCCGATCGCGTCGTTCACCACCTTGGACGAGGCGAGATCGGTGCCGATCGGCTTTTCCATGGCGATGCGGGTGTGGGCGTCGATCAGGCCCGCGTCGGCAAAGGCCTGGGCGGTCGGCGCGAACAGCGAGGGCGGGGTGGAGAGATAGACCGCGACCGGCCCGCCGTTGCCATCGCGCATCCGGTCGGCCAGGCACTGGACGCTTTCCTTCTGGCTGACATCGACGGGGCAATAGCTGACCATGTCCATGAAGGCCGCGACCCGGGCCGCGTCCCAGCTGTCAGCGGGAAGGTAATCCTTCAGGCTCTTCTCGACGCTCTCCCGGAACGCCGCATCGTCCATGGCCGTCCGGCCCGACGCGAGGATCGAGAAGCCTTCCGGCAGCAACCCGTCCGAGAACAGATTGTAGAGCGACGGAAAGAGCATACGGTGGGCAAGGTCGCCCGTGGCACCGAACAGGACGAGATTCGTTGATTTGTCTGGCACTGACCACCCCTTGCTTCGCAGTGGCGCGATATTCCGCGTTTCACGGACCTTTGTTTTGTCGCTTTGCCAGTGGTTGGGCCAATGGCTGGCGCGTTTCGATCCGGGAGCGATACAAGGTAGGCAAGCCCGCCGAGAAAGAAAGACCGATTATGCGTGAATGCCGGAAAAGGCCGAATTTAGCGTCGAGCGGAGGCGCCGCGGGCTTGCTGCTGCTCCTGGCGGCCTGCTCCGGCGGCGCGCCGGAGAAGGCGCCGGCAGAGGGCAATGCTGCACGGCAGGCCTCCCACCCCGCCCCGCCCCCGGCGATGCCGAAGCCGGTGGCGCGCAAGGCCCAGCCGCAGGCACTGTCGAGCAAGACGGCCAGCTTCGACTTCAGCTATAAATGGCCCGGCGAGGCGGCGGCGATACCGGAACTCGACACCTGGCTGCGCGCCAATGGCGAAACGCTGCGCGATCACGGCGCGGCGCAGGCGGCATCCGACAAGGCGCAGGCGAAGAAGGACGGCTATCCGTTCAACGGCCACAGCTATGACGAGGATTATGTGGTGGTCGCGGATACACCGCGCATGCTGGTGCTGCTCAGCGACGGCTATGTCTTTACCGGCGGCGCGCATGGCATGCCGATCAACACGGCGATCATCTGGGACAAGGCGGCGAAGCAGCGGCTCGCCCTTTCGCAACTGGTCGATGTCCCACGCCTCGCCGCTCTCGCCAAGAAGCGGTTCTGCCGGGAGCTGGACAAGCAGCGCGCGGAGAAGCGCGGCGGGCCGGTGAACCCGAACGATCCCGATACGCTGACCGAATTCGTCCAGTGCGTGGACATGACCAAGCAGCTGATCCTGCCGGTGTCGGCGGACGGCATGGCGTTCGATGCCCTGCGCGTGGTGATCGGTCCCTATGAGGCGGGGCCTTATGCCGAGGGCAGCTATGTCATCGACCTGCCGATGGACAAGGGGCTGATGGCGGCGGTGAAGCCCGACTATCGGGGGGCGTTCGAAGGGTAGCCGGGCGTCGAGCGGGCGGCGGCAAATTAGCGGACCGATCTCAGGTCGACAGGAACCACCGCTCCGTACCCTCCAGCCCGATGGCGGTCAGCTTGTCGCTGGCATAGGCTCCGGTGTCGATGCCGATGCGGTTGTGCTGCTCATCGACGAATTCGGTGATGTTGTGGCCGTGCACGATCATGTGCGGATGGGCGGGACCATGGTCCAGAAAGTCGCCGCGTATCCAGCGCATGTCGCGGCCGTCCTGATCCTCCAGCGCGATGCCGGGACGGATTCCCGCGTGTACGAACAGATAATCGCCCACCACCAGAAAGCTCGGCAAGCCGGTGAGGAAGTCACGGTGCGCCTCCGGCACCTGCGTCAATATCGCGGTCTGCAACGCCGAATCATCCTCATCGGCGATGACATCCTCCCCGATCCCGTAGCTCAGCAGCGTCTCGCGCCCCAAGCCGCGAAAGAAGCGCAGTGCCGCGTGGTCGCCGCGAAAGGCGTTGCCCAGGATTTCCTCATGATTGCCCTTCAGGCAGCTGAAGCCCTGCCACAGTTCCGCCATGGCGATCGCCAGGCTGACCACGCTGGCCGAATCGGGGCCGCGGTCGATCAGATCGCCCAACAGGATGATGCGAAACTCATCGACCGCGCCACGCTCGCCATGATCCGCGACGATGGCGCGGATGAGTTGCTGGAAGAGATCGTATCGGCCATGAATGTCGCCGATCGCATAGACGCGCCGTCCCGCGCCCACGCTGACCACGCGGGGTTCCTCGGGCACTTCGACAACAGCGCGACGAAACAGGTTGAACATCTTGCTCATTGGTCGCTCGACACGGAAAGAATCAAGGTAAACGATGACACAAGGGCGATGATCCGTCCATATGAACGGCCGGCGTTTTAAAGACGCGGCAAAGTAACGCCGCGTTGCCCCATATATTTGCCGGCGCGGTCGGCATAGCTGGTCTCACACGGTTCATTGCCCTGCAGGAACAGGAACTGGCAGGCGCCCTCATTGGCATAGATTCGCGCGGGCAGCGGTGTGGTGTTGGAAAATTCCAGCGTCACATGCCCTTCCCAGCCCGGCTCCAGCGGGGTGACGTTCACGATGATGCCGCAGCGCGCGTAGGTCGATTTGCCGAGGCAGATGACGAGCACGTCGCGCGGGATGCGGAAATATTCCACCGTGCGCGCCAGCGCAAAGCTGTTGGGAGGGATGATGCAGCAGTCGGTCTTGCGGTCGACCAGACTGGCTCCGTCGAAGTTCTTGGGATCTACGATGGTGCTGTTCACATTGGTGAAGATCTTGAACTCGTCGGCCACGCGCGCGTCATAGCCGTAGGAGGACAGGCCGTAGCTGATGCAGCCGTCCCGCCGTTGCGATTCGACGAACGGCTCGATCATGCCGCTCGTCTGCGCCTGCGCGCGAATCCATTTGTCGGAAAGTATTGCCATGCCCCGCCCCTTATCGTCCGTGCGCGCGGCGCGCCAGACCTAGAGGCTGCCCGGCCCAAAGGCGTGGGGCAGCAGGTCGGCGACCGAGTGCACCACTAGTCCTTCCGCGCCGACGGCATCCACCGACGCTGTATAGATGGCGAGAGGTCGCCCCGCTACATGCTCTGCCTCGACCAGCATCTGGCGGCAACGGCCGCAGGGTGTCACGACCGCGCCCGACGGAGAAATTACCGAGTCGCCCACGATTGCGATGGCAACAGCGGTGCCCATCAAGCCCCCTGCGTGGGTCTCCGCCAGTACAACCGCTTCCGCGCATAGCGACAAGCCATAACTCGCGTTCTCGACATTGGCGCCCGTTATGATCGCGTCCTCAGTCGTGGCGATAGCGGCGCCAACGTGAAACCCGCTGTAGGGTGCATAGGCGTTGGTGCGGGCCGCCCTCGCCGCGTCGAGAAGTGTGCCAGGGTCGATACTCATGACTTGACGACCGTCCAGTCCACCGTCTCCTCCGCTCCGCGCAGGCGGCGGCGGTGGCTCGCCGTCCACAGCACCCAGGGATGCGCGCCATAGCGCGGCGTGAACAGGTCGCGATCGAGCCAGATGGTGCGGTTGATCCCCCCGCTGATCGCAAAGGCGTCCTCGAACGGCTCGGCGATGCGCAGGATCGCGGCCTTGCCGCTGTGCGCCTCGATCTCGTTCAGGAAGGTGTTGAGTTCAGACAGCACCACGTCGCGCGTCGGCCGCGCCGTGCAGGTCGGATCGAAATCGAGCGCGATCACCGGCGGCAATGCCCCATTGTCGCGCGGCACGCTGGCGATGAACAGCCGCGCCTGATCGCTGGCGAGGCTGCACAGGCTGAAGGCATGGATCGCGCCATAGCGCAGCCCCGCGCCGCGCGCGCCGGCCCAGTTCGCCGCAAAGGCCGGATCGCGGCGCGCGGCGCCTCCCGTGGCGGCGAGATAGGCGAAGTCGACGCCTTGCGCGCGCAGGGTCGGCCATTCGACCACGCCGTTGCGCGCGGAAATGGCGACGCCCTGCACCGGATAGGTCTCGCGCGAGGGCATCCAGCTTGCCGCCAGTCCCCACAGCGCCAGCGCGCCGCAGGCCAGCAGCAGCAACACCGCGACGACGATCCGCAGCGGAGTCCACATGCGACGGCGGCGCGACGCTTGCCCGCCCCGTGTCCATACCGATGCCATGCGCCCTTATCCCTTGATGTGCAGCACGCAGATGAGCGTGAACAGGCGGCGGGCCGTGTCGAAATCCACGGTGACCTTGCCGTCGAGCCGCTCCATCAGCAGTTCCGCCGCCTCATTGTGGATGCCGCGCCGGGCCATGTCCACCGTCTCGATCTGTGCCGGGGTCGCCTGGCGGATCGCCTGGAAATAGGAGTCGCAGATCGCGAAATAATCCTTGATCGAACGGCGGAAGCGCCCGAGGCCAAGGATGATCGCCTCCAGCGGTTCGTCATTCTCCCGCTTTATCTCGATCGCCAGTCGCCCCTCCTCGACGCGCAGGAACACCCGGTATGGGCCGGCATAGCCGTCCGCATGCACGCGCTGCGGCGCGAAGTGATTCTCCTCCAGCAGATCGAAGATCGCGATGCGCCGTTCCTGCTCGACGTCCGCGTTGCGCCACAGGATGGTCTTGTCATCCAGCGCGATGTCGATGATGCGGGGGTCGGCCATGGTCTTCGTTCCGTATCGCCGACAGGCGTTCAGGACAAGCGGGCGTGTCGCGGCGGGAGCATCCCCTGGTCCAGCCGTGGCCGCAGCGCCGCAGTCGGGCCGGGCACAAGAGTGTTATGGCCAATGCTCTGTGGATAACGGGGATAGGCCATAACGCTCTTGTGTCCGGCCCATGCAGAGCCGATGAGGAGCCCATGGGTGAAATACGCGCGATGATTCAAAACGGGCAGGACAACCAGGGTCCACGCCTGCCCGCCAATACCGTTGCCGAGGCGGCTTTGCTCGGCGCGTTGATGCTGGACAACCGCATCGCGGAGGATGTGCAGGTCCGCCTCAAGCCCGACCATTTCCACGATCCCCTGCACGGCAAGATCTACCAGACGATCCTGCAACTGCTCGACCGCAACATGGTGGCCAACGCCATCACCCTGCGCCCGATGCTGGAAAATGCGGAGGGCATGGCCGATCGCAAGGGCGCGGGCGCCTATCTGGCCGAACTGTCGGGCAGCAGCGTCGCGGTGATCGGCGCGCGGGATTTCGCGCAGCAGATATATGATCTCGCACTTTTGCGCGAACTGATCGGCGTCGGCCGTACCCTCGTCGAAAATGCACTCGACACCAGCGAGAGCGTCGATCCGCTCGGCCAGATCGAGGCGGCCGAAGTCGCGCTCTACAAGGTATCCGAAGGCGAAGGCGAAGGCGGGTCGGTCAAGAGCTTCCTCTCCGCCTCGACCATGGCGGTGCAGGTCGCGGAGCGCGCGCTCAATTCCGGCGGCCATCTGTCGGGTATCACCACCGGCATCAACGGCATCAACGACAAGGTCGGCGGTCTGCACAACAGCGATCTCATCATCCTGGCCGGCCGTCCGGGCATGGGCAAGACCTCGCTCGTCACCAATATCGCCTATAACGCCGCGTCCCGCTACATGCGGGACAAGGCGGACGGCATCGCCGACGACCGCAACATGGGCGCGCCCACGGCTTTCTTCAGCCTGGAAATGTCGGCGGACCAGCTCGCCACCCGTATCCTCGCCGAACAATCGGGGATCAGCAGCGAGAATCTGCGCATGGGCAAGATCAGCCGGGCGGAGTTCCAGAACCTGAGCCGCGCCGCGCGCGATCTTCAGGAACTGCCGCTCTATATCGACGACACGCCGGGTCTCACCATCGCGGCGCTGCGCACGCGGGCGCGCCGGCTGAAACGGCGCCACGACATCGGCCTCGTCATCATCGACTATCTCCAGCTGTTGCAGGGCAGCGGCAAGGCCAGCGACAATCGCGTGAACGAAATTTCGGAGATTTCGCGCGGCCTGAAAACGCTGGCCAAGGAACTGCACGTTCCGGTGATCGCCCTGTCCCAGCTCAGCCGCGCGGTGGAAAGCCGCGAGGACAAGCGCCCGATCCTCTCCGACCTGCGCGAATCCGGCTCGATCGAGCAGGATGCGGATATGGTCTGGTTCGTGTTCCGCGAAGACTATTATGAGATGATCAAGCAGCCCCGCATCGAGGAGGAAGCCGCCTATCAGGCGTGGAAAGACCGCATGGAGCGCATCCACGGCGTCGCGGAGTTGATCGTCGCCAAGCAGCGCCACGGCGCGACCGGCAAGGTGCGCATGAAGTTCGAGGCGCATATCACCAAGTTCAGCGACCTTGCCGACGACGGTTATGTCGACATGGGCTATGAATGAAACGCGTGCCGACAACCCCGAGAAATACTGACATCGGGCGGCAGCCTGTGTAGCAGGATGAGATGAACGCTCCCCTCGAAATCCGCCCTGCCCGCGCCGACGATCTGCGGGAGCTGCACGCCCTGATCGAAAGCGCCTATCGCGGCGAGAGCGCCAAGGCGGGCTGGACGCACGAGGCGGACTTGCTGGAGGCGCCGCGCACCAGCACCGCCGCGTTGAAATCGCTGCTCGACGATCCCAGCGAACTGTTGCTGCTCGCGCACGACGGGTCCGCCATCGTGGGCAGTGCCCAAGTCACGCACTTGTCGGACGACATCGCCTATCTCGGCCTGTTGACGGTCAACCCCCGTATGCAGGCCGGCGGCCTGGGCAAACAGATCCTCGCGGCGGCGGAACGCGAGGCACGCGAGCGTTTCGGTGTGGGCAATGTCGAGCTGGCGGTGATCTCGCGCCGCACCGAACTGATCGCCTATTATGGGCGACGCGGCTACCTGCCCACGGGCGAGGAACGGTCCTTCCCCGTTTCCATCGACCCGCCGCTGTTCCTTGCCGTGCTGCGGAAGAAACTCGCGGAGGGTTAGCCGCAAGGCCTAGTCGAGTGGTGACCCCGGCGCGATTCGAACGCACGGCCCTTAGATTAGGAATCTAATGCTCTATCCGGCTGAGCTACGGGGCCACTCGTCGGTGCAATAACTTTCAGCGATTGCCGCGTCCACCCTCTTCGCCCACACGGCCGTCGAAAATGAAATGAGGGGGCGCGCCCCTCACCCCACCGTCACTTCCGCGATCACCGCTCTGGCTTTGATGATCGCGGCATCGGTATTCAGCGTGCCCGCTTGAATATCGTCCGCAAAGCCCATCAGCCGCTCGCCCGATGCCGATCCGGTGTCGGCGACTTTGACGCCCTTGTTCCGGTCGATGGCCTCGGCCCAGAGCCTGCGGACCGCGGTCCAATAATCGCGGGTCGCGGTCCAGTAGCCATCGGCCGCGGCGACATCGAAGGTCGCGTCGCGGACATAGCTGTTCAGCACCGTCTCCTGCACGAAGGGCACAAGCTTGCCGTCGACCAGTCCCTGCTTGATATTGTCCTGCCAGTGGATCCAGCCGGTCGGCGTGGGCGAGTGGCGATTGATGCCGAGATAGCGGTCATAGCGCGGCTTGCGAACCGCATCGCGGCGCGCGAGCGGGCGCGACGTCCAGCTGGAGCGCCAGCGACGAACCCCGCCCTCTTCGGTCCACTGCCCCCAGCCGCCATAGCGGGGTGAATCGTCGGTCTGCCATACGGTCTGCGACCAGCGCCCCTTGCGCAAGCCGGCCGGCACCTCTTCAAGCTTCCATGCGCCCGGCCCGGCATAGGTCAGCACGGTCGCTGGCTCATAGGTCCAGTCCTGCCGCCAGTGCTTGATGACGAAGCTCTTGCCCTTGCCGTCGGGGACGACCAGCAGATGCTGGAGGATGATCGTCCGCCCGTCGTCCGCGACGACTCGAACCGCCTCATGCCCGCCCGTGACCTTGGCCGGGATCGGCGTATAGTCGGGGCGCCAGGCGGTCGTCTCCCGCATGTCGAACGTCACCTTGAAATTTCCGGCCATGGCGAGGATCGACGCGCGGTCCGCGTCGAACGCAGCCTTTTCATCCTTTGCGGATGCGGTGGCGCCTGAACTTTGGCCATAAGCAGGCACCGTCAGCGGCTGGGCAAGGAGGACGATGGCGAGCAACATCAAGGGGCGGCGACGGAACATGCGATTGCTCCTCATTATCAAGATGGGAAGAACTACTCTCCATACGCTGCCTTGCCTGACCCGCAAGCTCGCCGACGCTTAGAAAACGGTGAGTTCCTTCGCCGGCCTTTAGCGCCGCCCGATAATCAGTTGCGTTCGCTCGGCGGCACCACCGGAATTGGCAGCGGCGCGACCGCAATGCCTTCCTCGACCAGCGCCTGCGCCTCCTCGACGTTGGCGGTGCCGTGGATGCTCTCCTGCGGGGCGTCGCCATAATGCATGGCGCGCGCCTTGTCGGCAAAGGCATCGCCAACCCAGGCGCTGTTCTCCAGCAATTGCGCCTGCACTTCGGCGAGCTTGTGCATAACCTCCTGCAGCTTCGCCACTTCCCCGGCGTCCATGGTCGCGACGGAGCGCGGTCCCTGCGGGCTTGGCGGCGTCGGCATGCGCGCCCCGCGACGGTTGCCCTTCGCACCGACGGCGGGGGCCATCACCGCCTTGTCCACCGCCGGATCATTGCACACGGGGCAGGAGACGAGACGGCGCGCCTTCTGATCCTCATAATCCTGCGAGGAGCCGAACCAGGCCTCGAACTTGTGGCCGTGGGAACATTGGAGGTCGAACACTATCATATGAGTGTCACATCGGGACTCCCGCGCCGATGGTCAAGAGCAGGAATGCGGCCCCGTACCGAAGCGATACGGTCCAGATCCAGGTCGATCACCGCGACGCCCGGCGCCTCGCCCATATCGAGCAGCACCTCGCCCCACGGATCGACGACGAGGCTATGCCCATAGGTGCGCCGGCCGTCCTCATGCTCGCCCGTCTGCGCGGCCGCGATGACATAGGCCCCCGCTTCGATCGCGCGGGCGCGCAGCAGTACATGCCAGTGCGCTTCCCCAGTGGGGACGGTAAAGGCGGCGGGGATGGACAGGATACCCGCCCCCGCATCGCTCAACGCGCGATAGAGGTCGGGAAAGCGGATGTCGTAGCAGATGGAGAGGCCCAGCTTTGCCCAGGGCGTGGTCGCCACTATGGCCCCATCGCCCGCGACATAGGCATTCGATTCGCGCCAGCTCTCGCCGGTGGGCAGATCCACGTCGAACAGATGCATCTTGTCGTAGCGCCCACGGATCGCGCCGCCATCGTCGATCAGAAAGGCCCGGTTGCGCGCCTTGTCCGGCACGGCGGAATCACGCACCGCCAGCGACCCGATCGCGACCCACAGGCCCAGTTCGCTCGCCAGCGCGCGCACGCCCGCGAGAACGGCATCCCCCTCTTCCGCGACGACCCGCGCGGCGGCACGGCTCCGGTCGCGGTCGAGATAGCCGGACATTTCCGGCGTGAACAGAATGTCGGCGCCCTGTTCCTTCGCCGAGCGCATCGCGCCCGCAATGGTAGCAAGGTTCGCCGCCGGGTCGATGCCCGACGTCATCTGCAACAAGGCGACACGCATATGCTAGGCGCTCAGCAGGGGGTCGAGCTGGTTGCGCGCTTCGAGCGCCTGGAGGTCGTCGCATCCGCCGATATGCCGTCCGTCGATGAAAATCTGCGGCACCGTCGACCGGCCGTTGGCGCGGTCGAGCATCTCGCCCCGCTTCGGGCCGCCCATGGTGATATCATATTCCTCGAAATCCACGCCCTTGGCGTTCAGCAACGCCTTGGCGCGAGCACAGAATCCGCAAAATGCCTTGGTATAGATTTCGACTTTCACCACGCAGGCGCACTCCTTGACGGGACAGCCCTGATCTTGGGGGCCAGCGTCCCATTGTCAATCCGCCGCGCCGTCTTCCTCGTCGGCGAGCACGCGCGCCCAGCACAGAAGATCGACACGCGCCGCACCGCCGCGCCGCAAGATGGCCGCGCAGGCGGCTGCGGTGGCGCCCGTCGTCCAGATATCGTCGATCAGGATGATGTGGCGTCCATCTACTGCTTCGGCACGTCGCGGGGCGAGCGCGAACGCGCCCTGC
>Ga0068853_100004982_pt1 | contig 10352 bp, 8 predicted proteins | sample KBSCornC32_FD_65655 | JGI IMG/M metagenome (GOLD analysis project Ga0068853, IMG submission 65655) | Corn rhizosphere microbial communities from Kellogg Biological Station, Michigan, USA - KBS Corn C3-2 | ecosystem: Host-associated > Plants > Roots > Rhizosphere > Soil ... | reverse complement strand
GTTGATGAGGGCGAGCGAGAAGGCCGTGAGGGCGATGGCCATGCCCGGCACGACGAATGTCCACCATGCGCCGCGCAGCAGGGCCGAGGAGTTCTGCGCCCAGAACAGCATGGTGCCCCACGTGACCTGCCCGGAGTTGCCGAGCCCCAGGAACTCCAGCGAGGCCTCGGCGCTGACCGCAAAGATCACCTGGTTGACGAAGAAGGCGGCAACGATCGAGACCATGTTCGGCAGGAGCTCGATGAAGACGACACGCCAGCGGCTCTCGCCGGCCCCATCGGCGGCGGCGATGAACTCGCGCTCGCGCAGCGACAGCGCCTGCGAGCGGAAGAGCCGCGCGCCGAACGCCCAGCCGGTCAGCGTCAGCACGAAGACGATGGTCACCGGCCCCGGCGGCAGGAAGGCGGCGAGCAGCACCATCAGTGGCAGGCTCGGGATGACCAGGAAGACGTTGGTGACGAGCGTCAGCACATCATCCACCAGCCCCCGGAAATAAGCCGCCGTCAGCGCCACCGCGAGCGCGATCAGTGTCGTCAGGACGGCGATCGTCAGCCCAACCGCGAGCGAAATTCGTCCGCCATAGAGGAACTGGCTGAAGACGTCCTGCCCCTGGCCGGTGGTGCCGAGGAGATGCGTTGCCGAGGGGAACTCGTTGATGCCCCCGGTGGCGCGCGTCGGGTTCCAATGAGTGAGCAGTGGCGCCGCGGCTGTTGCGACGATCAGCAGCACGATGATCGTCGCGCCGATCGTCGCCAAAGGCGCACGCGAGAGCCATCTGCCGAGCCGCCGCCGATGCCGAGTGGAGGCTTGCATCTCCAGAGCCATCGCCATTTACGCCGCCGCTCCGACACGGACGCGCGGATCGAGCAGCACGTAGAGCGTGTCGACGATGAAGTTCGCCGCGAGCACCGCGAGGGTGATGATGAGGAACAGCGCTTGCATCAGCGGGTAGTCGAGCGCCGTCACCGCCTGCATGAGCAGGAACCCCAGGCCCGGATAGGTGAAGACGATCTCGGTCAGGATCTGACCCGAGAAGACTCCGCCCAGCGCCGCACCCAGCGCCGTGACATTGGGAAGGAGAGCGTTTCGCACTGCCTGGAGCAGCACCCGCCGCGGCGGCAACCCCTTGGCTTCGGCGAGCGTCAGGTGGTCCTCGCCCAACACCGCGATCATCGCGTTGCGCATGTTGAGCGTCCACTGCCCGAGCGAAACGAGGACGATGGTGCCGGCCGGGAGAATGAGATGCCAGGCAATGTCGGCAAGGCCGCCGAGCGAAAAGTCGGGTGTGCCCACCGCCGCATAGGCGCGCCCGAGCGGAAACCATTTCAGCTGGAAGGCGAGGAGGTAGAACAGCAGCAAGGCAAGAAAGAAGTAGGGGAATGAGCTCAGGAACACGAGCGTCGGCGGTACGATGCGGTCGATGAGGCCGCCGCGCCGCCAGGCCGCCACTGCACCGAGCCCGCACCCGATGAGAAAGCTCAGCGTCACCGCCGTGAGCCCGAGCAGGATCGACCAGCCGATCGACTGGCTCACGAGCTCGGTAACCGGCGCCGGGAACTGCGACAGCGAGATGCCAAAATCTCCGTGCGCCAGGTTGCCGAGATACTCGAAATACTGGGTGACCAGCGGCTCGTCCGACAGTCCATAGGCGACGCGGAGGCTATGCAGCGCGTTGGCATCGAGCGTCCCGCCATAGGTCGCAAAGATCGCCTGGGCGGGGTCGCCCGGCGTCAGGCGTGGCAGGAAGAAGTTCACCGTGATGGCGACGAGCGCCGCCAGCACGTAGAACCCCAGTCGCTTGAGGATGTAGCGCATGAATAGCCTCCGCGCCGGCCGTTACTTGGCGACGGGCTTGAGGTGCGGGAACACCAGAAGCGGCGTGTTCGCCATCTGGAGGCTCAGCGGCGCGTACGGGTCCTTCTCGCTCGGGAAGCCGGTGAAGCGCATCGTGTTGTAGAGGCCCCAATCCGGCTGCTCGTAGAGGGGGATGACCGGGGCATCGGCCGAGAACATCGTCTCGAGCTGGGAGGCGATCGTCTTCTGCTCGGCCTGGTCGGTGCTCGCCGCGAACTTGTCGAGCAGCGGGTCGGCCGCCTTGTCGGCAAAGCGCTGGACGTTGTTGGCCGAGGACTGGCCCACCGGCACGACCGTCGCCGAGCTCATATTGTTGCGGTAGAACTCGAAGGGGGTTGCCGTCGGCTGCGCCGAACCGAGCGCCATCTGGAACGAGCCGTTGAAGGTCGAATTGGTCCAGTTCTCGACCGTGGTGACCTTCACCTCGACGTTGATGCCGATGTCCTTGAGGTTTTCCGAGATCGTCTGGCAGTCCGAGATCCAATCGTTCCAGCCGTTCGGCACGATGATCGAATAGCTGAGCGGCTTGCCGTCCTTGCCGACGCGGATGCCATCGGACCCGGCCTTGTAGCCGGCGTCATCCAGCATCTTCTTGGCGGTATCGGGATCGTCGCCGATCCAGGAGCTGCCGGCATCGACGACCTTCTGGTCGATCCAGTCCTTGAACGGCGTAACCGCGAGGCCGGTGGCATTGGCGGGCACGCTCTTGCCCCAGACGGCGGTGTTGATCATCCGCTGGCGGTCGAGGGCGAGGCTCATCGCCTTGCGGACTTTGACGTCGCCGAGGGTGGGGTCGGTGGTGTTGACGACGAACTGCACGACCGACGAGCGCGGCCACCAGTAGCCGAAGTGGGCCGGGTCGCGCGCGACGAAGGTGGTGTCGGGGTCAGGCACTAGCCCACCCCAGTCGATCTGCCCGGAAAGTACCGCAGCGCTGATCTGGTCGTTGCCCGAGAATGCCTGGACGTTGATGCCTTTGATGGCGATCGGCTGCCAGTAATTTGGGTTGTTGGTGACCTGATATTGCTGCGGCCCGAAATTGGCGATGGTGGTGAAGGGACCGGTCGCGACCGGTGCGTCATTGGCAAACGTCACCGGGTCCTTGACGTCCTTCCAGACGTGCTCGGGCACGATGAACTGGCTGACGATCGAAAAAAGCCCGGGCGTATAGACCTTCGAGAAGGTGAACTTGACGGTCTTGTCACCATCGGCCGCGACCGACTTGAGATAGTCCTTGAAGGCGCCGCTCGCCGGGCCGATCAGCCCGTCATGGTCCTTCATCAGGTTGAAGGTGAAGGCGACGTCGGCGGCGGTCAGCGGCTGCCCATCCGACCACTTCACGCCATCGCGCAACGTCACGTCGAGCTCGGTCGCATCGGCGGACCATTTGTAGTCGGTCGCGAGCCACGGCTCGAGTTTGCCCGTGGCAAAGTTCTGGATCATCAGCGGTTCGTACATCGTCCGGTTGGTGACCCAGCGCGACGTCGGCGAGAACGGGTTGAAGGTTTTGGTGAAGGTGCGGCTGTTTTCCGCAACGACGCTCACAAGTTGATCGGCGGGGATGGCATCGGCGAAGGCCGGCAACGTCGCCACGGCGCCGATCGCCAACAAACTCACGGCGAGCGCAGGGCCGGCCGCTCGGTGTGCGGCCCATTTCGCGAAACTGGTCAGGAGTCCCCCTGCGGGACTCCTCTCTGCCGATAAGCTCTGCATAATGACCTCCGGGGAAGGGGTTGATTCAGCGTTCAGTCCAGTCTCCATTCACGGGAGGCCGCGTGCGGCGCTGCCTCCCGTGAACACTCGCTCGCGCGTGTGCTCGAGCGCGAGTTCGATGGCCCCGGCGCGCACGGCGTAGTCGCCGACCGCGCTGGGTACGATTTGTGGAATGGCGATGGGCAACGCCGAGAGCGTTGCGATGACGCGCTGGGCGAGCGCGCGCCCGCCGGCGACGCCGATGTCGCCAGCCAGCACAACCATTTCGGGATCGAGGATGCCGATGGCGCCGGCCAGGGCCGCGGACACCCGATAGGCAAGGTCGTCGATGACCTTACCCTGGCGGCGCAGATCGTGCGCGGCCACCTGGATTTCGGCAGCAACATCCTCACCGGGCAGGCCATTGGCGCGAAGCAACTCGGCGATCGCGTCCGGTGACAGCAGCTCTTCGACCGTCGCGGGGCGAACGAGGTCGACCGGCCGATCCGGGACCAGGGCACCACCAAGTTCACCGGCGCTTCCCGTCGAGCCGCGCACCAGCCGGCCATCGAGCATCAGGCCGCCGCCAACACCTTCGCCGATCCAGAACAGGATGACGGAATTGACGCCCTTGGCGGCGCCGCGCGCGCCTTCTTCGATCGTCACGAGGTTCACGTCGTTCTCGATGAGAACGTGGCGATGCCCAAGCGCGTCCCGCAGCGCCGCCGAAATATCAAAACCTTCCCAGTCCGGCACTTGCCGGCCTTTGCGCAGGTGACCCGTCTCGGTATCGACAATGCCGGGGAGGCCGACGACGACCTGATCGAGGCGGGTGATCGGAAGCCCGACATTGCCCGAGGCGTGGCGCAGCAATTCGAGCAGAACCGGTCCGACCGGATCGCGGCTCGAGGCACTCCGTTGTTCGGCCAGCGTGGTGACGATCCGCCCGCTGATGTCGGCGATGGCAATGTCGAGGGCATGCGAGGTCACGCTCACCCCGGCGACATAGCTGGACGACGGCTCCAATGCCCAAAGGCCGGCCTTCGGCCCGTACGTTCCCGCCTTCTGCCCGTCGCGGCGGATGAGTTGGGATGTCTCGAGCCGCCGCAGCAGCTCCGACATCGCCGGCTTGGACAGCCCGGTGAACGCTTCGAGCTCCATCCGGGTCAGCGGGCCTTCACCAAGCAGGCGCTCGAGTACCGCTTTCTCGTTGAGATTGCGGAGGAGGCGAGGGCTGCCGGCAAGGACGCGAACGTTCATCTGAAACAGACTGGTAAGTTTCCTTACAGTCTAACGTGCAACTGTCCGCCGATGCTGTCAAGGCCGTTTGCTGTCGGGGTCTCAGACCGTCAGCCGGGCCATCATTTGGGAATAATCGCGGGCGTAGTCGCCGGCGGCCAGCGACTGCTCAAGCACCCCGATTGCCGCACGCCGGAGGTGCGGGACCAGCTCCTGAAGCGCTTCGTCTTCGGCCCAGAAGGAAGGTGCAGCAACGGTGCCTTCTGCCGAGGTCCACCCGTCCCAGCCGTTCAGCTTTCGCAGTATGGCGTCGATACCGTCGTGGGTCGCGCCTGGTTGCGAAGGCCGCAGCAGCGCGATGACGCAGTTGATGAGCGCGTCGGGCTCGGCTGGTGAATCGAATGCATGGAGCGCGGCGCCGAGCCACCCCAGCGAGGCCTTCAATCGCTTCCCCGTCTCAGCGTCCGCGTGAACGCGAAACAACTCGTCCTCGACCGCAAAAAACCCGGTCGCCCTGAGCTGCGGTTCAATGGCGATCAGATCGATCGGTGGAAGGTCGGCGACGGGAGCCAGCCGTTCGCCCCACATCGAATAGCTGTCGGCTCCGATCGAGGGCACCAAGCTGCAGGACACGGCGAGGAAGCCATAAGCTTCGAGGAGAATCCGACGAGCCGCGTACGTCGACGCATGGCCGTCCGGAAAATGGACCACCGCGCGAGCCGCTGCGGCCGTCGTTCCTGACAGGGCCGGCGAACTCTCGCGGGGAGCGTCCGAATCGGGCGGAAATTCGCATGTGCCAACATGCAGACGCCGCATGTGCTGAGGCAATGTGGTTACCACGAGACCGGGGGCAGCGAGACTGACTGTTGAATTCACCGCGGGCGCTCTTCATCGTCGACCAAAACAGAACCATCTAAGCCGAGCCGGCTTCGGGCCGAAAGCTGGCAGAGGGCTGACAAGATGATGCCGGTTGCTCGCCACGCCGGCCCGCCAACCGGAAACGCCCCGGATCACGCCTCTCGGCACCCGCCCCAATGGCATTCTGATACCGAACGCCAGTTCGCTATGGACGCGAGACCTCGTGCGCCTCGGCTGGCGCGCTGGATTTTGCGCCCTATATCGCCTAGAGACGATGCGTAAGAGGCGAACCATCACATGCCCAGAACCGATCTTGCACGGCGCGTCTACAACCATACCTGGAAGCTCGATCCGATCATTCGTAGCCTCCTCGATACGGATTTCTATAAGCTGTTGATGTTGCAGATGATCTGGGGGCTTTACCCCGAGGTCAAGGCAACCTTCTCGCTGATCAACCGGCACCATTCGGTGCGCCTCGCCGACGACATCGACGAGGGCGAGCTCCGGGCGCAGCTCGACCACGCGCGCACCATCCGGATGACCAAGAAGGAGATGATCTGGCTCGCCGGCAACAGCTTTGCCGGGCGCCTCCAGATCTTCGAGCCGGAGTTTCTGGCCTGGCTCGGCAAGTTCCAGCTGCCCGAATACGAGCTGCGCAAGGTGGATGGGCAGTTCGACCTCCATTTCCACGGGCCCTGGATGGAAACCACGATGTGGGAGATTCCGGCGCTCGCCATCATCAACGAGCTCCGTTCCCGCGCCGCAATGAAGGGGCTCGGCCCGTTCGCGCTCGACGTGCTCTATGCCCGCGCCAAGGCCAAGATGTGGAGCAAGGTGGAGCAGCTGAAGCGCCTGCCGGACCTCCGCATTTCCGATTTTGGCACCCGCCGCCGCCACAGCTTCCTCTGGCAGCGCTGGTGCGTCGAGGCGCTCAAGGAAGGTATCGGCGACAACTTTACCGGTACCTCTAACGTGCTGCTTGCGATGGACAACGACCTCGAGGCGGTGGGCACCAACGCCCACGAGCTGCCGATGGTGCTGGCGGCGCTGGCCCGCAACGAGAAGGAGCTGCGCGCCGCGCCCTATCGGGTGCTCGAGGATTGGAAATCCTACTATGGCGGCAACCTGCTGATCGTGCTGCCGGATGCCTTCGGCACGGCGGCGTTCCTCCGCGACGCGCCCGACTGGGTTGCCGACTGGACGGGCTTTCGCCCCGACAGCGCCCCGGCCATCGAAGGCGGCGAGGCCATCGTCAGTTGGTGGAAGGAGAGGGGCCGCGATCCGCGCCAAAAACTCCTCATCTTCTCCGATGGGCTCGACGTCGATTCGATCGAGGAGGCCTACCACCACTTCCACGGCCGCGTGCGCATGGCGTTCGGTTGGGGCACCAACCTCACCAACGATTTCGAGGGCTGTGCGCCGGTCGAGATCCCGGAACTGTCGCCGATCTCGCTCGTCGTGAAAGTCACCGAGGCCAATGGCCGGCCGGCCGTAAAACTTTCCGACAATCCCGAGAAGGCGACCGGCGATCCCAAGGAGATCGCCCGCTACCTTAAGATTTTCGGCAGCGAAGGCATGGTCGAGCATCCGGTGCTCGTCTAGCCAGCCGGCAGTGGCCGAGCCGCCACGAACTTGCTACTGATCGGCGGCCTCCTGGCCGCCGGTATCCTCGCTGCCGCCCCTCCCGAGAAAAGCAATGTCCTTGCCGCCCGTTTCTGCCGCCGCGCCATTTCGCCTGGCCCTGGCCGGCCTCACGCATGATCATGTGCAGGGGTTTCACCGCTCCCCGCGCCGGCACATCGACCTCGTCGGCATCGCCGAGCCCAACGCGGCCCTCCGCGCAAAATTCGGGGCCGAGCACGCCATTCCGCTCGAGACGATGTTCGACAATCTGCCCGCCATGCTGGATGCGGCAAACCCCGAAGCGGTCTGCGCGTTCGGCTCGATCTTCGAGCATCTCGCGGTGGTCGAAGCCTGCGCTCCGCGCGGCATTCACGTGATGGTGGAAAAGCCGCTGGCCGTCAGCCCCGCCCACGCCGCGCGCATGGCGGAACTGGCCCGGCAACATGGCATCCACCTCATCACCAACTACGAGACCACCTGGTATGCCTCGAACCACGACGTCATAGCGCGCGCCGGGGCAGGGGACATTGGCGCCGTGCTCAAGGTTGTCATCCACGATGGCCACCGCGGCCCCCGCGAAATCGGCTGCAGCGAGGAGTTTCTCGCCTGGCTGACCGATCCGGTGGCGAACGGGGCAGGCGCGCTCGTCGATTTCGGCTGCTATGGTGCCAACCTGATGACCCGCCTCATGCAGGGCGCCCGGCCGCTCTCGGTGATAGCGGTGGCCCAGCAGTTCAAGCCCGCGATCTACCCCAAGGTCGATGACGAGGCGACGATCGTGCTCCGCTACGAGCGCGCCGTGGCCATCATCCAGGCCTCCTGGAACTGGGCGGTCAGCCGCAAGGACATGGAGGTCTACGGCGAGACCGGCTACCTCGTCGCCGCGGAGGCAACCACCGTCCGCGAGCGTCATAGCGACGATGCGCCGGAAACCGTGACGCAATTGGCGCCGCTCGCCGCGCCAAACGACGATCCGTTCGAGCAGCTGGCGGCGCTGGTGCGCGGCGAGATCACGCTCTCGCGCGACGACCTGGGCGAGCTCGAAAACAACCTGCTCGTGGTCGATATCCTCGATGCCGCGCGGCGCTCGGCCGCCTCGGGTACGGCAGTCAGCCTATAGGAGAAGCATATGGCAACGGCTCTGGTGACCGGCGCGTCGCGCGGTTTTGGCGCGGTGATTTCTAAAAAGCTCGCGGCTGACGGCTACGCGGTTGCGGTCAACTACGCCCACGATGACGCGGGCGCCGCGAAAACCGTCGACGCTATCAAGGCGGCCGGCGGGAAGGCCAAGGCGTTCCAGTTCGACGTGACGGATGAGGCCGCGGTGAAAGCCGGCATGGCGCGGATCGTTGCCGAGCTCGGGCCGATCGACGTCGTCGTCAACAACGCCATCGGCAGCCATGCCCCGCGTCCTATCGAGGAGCAGGGCTGGGACTATCACCTGCGGCAGCTCGAGTTCTGCGTGAAGGCGCCGCTCCAGGTACTGCAGGCCGTGCTCGCCGATTGGAAGGCGCGCCGCACCGGCGTCGTCATCAACATCGGCAGCGAGGTGACCAATATCGGCAACCCGGAATTCTCGCACTATGTCGGCGCCAAGTCCGCGATGGCCGGATTGACGCGGTCGTGGGCCCGGGAGCTTGGCCCGTTCGGCATTCGCGTCAACCTGATCGAACCGGGTTTTATCCTCGTCGAGCGGCACGCCAACGACTCGCCCGAGGGCATCGAGAAATACCGCAAGGATGTGCCGCTCGGTCACATGGGCGCCCCCGACGATATCGCCGAAATGGTGTCGTTCCTCGCTTCGGCGCGCTCGAAATTCATCACCGGCCAGACTTACGCGGTGAACGGCGGCCGCACGCTCGCCTGAGGCGGCTGGTAGGACGCGAGACACGCCCCTCCACGCATCAGACCTAAGGCTAACCCCATAAAATTGCTGCAACGCTCCCCGCTCGTGCGCGTTCGAGGGACACATGCCGAGGCGCTGAGGGAGGCGCCATCGGCGTTGCCTGGAACGCACCAATATCGGGAGTTGCAACTATGATTGCCAAGCTACTGGCCACGACCGCCGTGGTCCTCGCCCTCGGCACCGGCGCCTATGCGGCCAATACCAACACCGACGCCAATGCGCCGGCTGCGAGCGCTACAACGGCTGCGCCGGGTGTCGCCTACACGGTGGCCTCGACGGACGCGATCGCGAGCAAGATCATCGGCGCCAAGGTCTATGACAATACCGGGCAGAATGCCCAGGAGATCGGCACCATCAAGGACCTGGTGCTCGATCAGGCGGGCAAGATCACCGCGGCGGTGATCGGCGTCGGCGGCTTCCTCGGCGTCGGCGAAAAGAATGTTGCCATCGACTATGCGCAGATCAAATGGCAGCCGGCCGCAAACGGCGGCGGCACCGTGCCGGTGCTGAGCACCACGAAGGAAGCGCTGAACGCCGCGCCGGCCTTCCAGTATCCGGACACCGCCAACAACCAGGCCGCCAACAACGCGACCGTCCAGAACAACAACAGCGCGGCCACCACTACGACGGCCATGGCTCCGGCCAATAACGCCGCCAAGGACAACTCGAGCCTGACCTCGAACTCGGGTGCGGCGACAGCCACGAATGCGAACGCCGAGGTCGACCCATCGACCCTCAAGGCGGTCGACGTTGCCTCGATGAAGTCGGACGACCTCAAGGGCATCGATGTGATCAACTCGACGGGCGAAAAGCTCGGCTCGATCAATGACTTCGTGCTGACCAAGGATGGCAAGACGGTCGACGCCGTGATCGTCGATTTCGGCGGGTTCCTCGGCATCGGCACCAAGCAGGTGGCGCTCGGCTACGACCACCTCAAGTTCATGACCGACCAGAACAACAAGCGCTATCTCGAGGTCGACCTGACCAAGGACCAGCTCGACAAGCAGCAGGCCTACAACAAGGACACCTACGCCACCGATCGCGACCAGCAGCGCATGACGGTCAACTCGTAAGCACTGCTTCTCTTCGCATCTGCAGGGGTTGCCGGCTCGCGGCCGGCAGCCCCTTTTTTTAGAGCTCACCCGCCATGTAGCGCGGGAACCAGCCTTCATGCGCGGCC
>Ga0068853_100004979_pt1 | contig 10354 bp, 9 predicted proteins | sample KBSCornC32_FD_65655 | JGI IMG/M metagenome (GOLD analysis project Ga0068853, IMG submission 65655) | Corn rhizosphere microbial communities from Kellogg Biological Station, Michigan, USA - KBS Corn C3-2 | ecosystem: Host-associated > Plants > Roots > Rhizosphere > Soil ... | reverse complement strand
AATCCGCGCGCGCGCATCGGCAGCTTCGCCGATGCCGCGGGTTTCGGCGAACTCGTGGTGCTCGCGGTGAAGGGCACGGTCGCGCAAGCCGCGCTCGCCGGCGCGGGCGCCGCGAATCTGGACGGCAAGGTCGTCATCGACGCGACCAACCCCATCCGTGAGGAGCCGCCCGTCAACGGCGTGCTGAAATTCTTCACCAGCCACGACGAGTCGCTGATGGAACGCCTGCAACGCGCGTTCGCGGGCGCGCGCTTCGTCAAGGCGTTCAGCTCGGTCGGCAACACGCTGATGGTCGATCCGCAGTTCGCGGGCGGCAAGCCGACCATGTTCATCTGCGGCAACGACGCGGCCGCGAAACAGACCGTGCGCGGCATCCTGGATCAGTTCGGCTGGGAAACCGCCGACATGGGCATGGCCGAAAGCGCACGTGCGATCGAGCCACTGTGCATGCTCTGGTGCATTCCCGGCTTCCTGCACAACCAGTGGTCGCACGCGTTCAAGCTGCTGGCATGACGCGCGTTCAGCCGCGCACGCAGTTGCGCCCGTCGCGCTTGGCGTGATACAGCGCCTGGTCGGCTTCGCGCAGCAGCTCATGCGTGTCCCGTTCGTTGGCGAGCGCGCGCGCGGCGATGCCGGCGCTGATCGTGACGCGCTGTTGCTCGTCGCTGCCGGGTAGCGGGATGTCGCTGCGCTCGACCAGCGCGCGCATGCGTTCGGCAAGCGTGCGCGCCGCGGCGAGATCGGTGTCCGGCAGCAGGCAGGCGAATTCCTCGCCGCCGTAGCGTGCAACGACTGCCTGCGCCGGCGCGACGGCGAGCATCGCGCGCGCCACTTCGCGTAGCGCTTCGTCGCCGGCCGGATGGCCGTGCCGATCGTTGTAGGCCTTGAAATGGTCCACGTCGATGAACACCAGCGCCGTGGCGGCCGCATCCGGCGCCACCATCGCTTCGAGGCTTTCCAGCAGGCAGCGCCGGTTGCTCAAGCCGGTCAGCGCGTCGGTGTACGACAGCGCGTGCAGGCGCTCGTTCGCGGCGCGCAGTTCGCCAGTGCGGTCGGCGACGACCAGTTCCAGCCGCTTGCGCACGGCAACCAGCTGCCGCGTGCGCCAGCGTACCAGCCCGTAACCGACGACCAGCAGCGCCAGCGCCAGCAGCGCCTGCACGTCGCGTCGCTGCCACCATAGCGGCAGGGCCTGGAGCGGCAGCTCGAGCGGCGCGCTCGTGTTGCCGGCGTAGTCGCGGCCTTCGATGCGCAGCCGGTAGTCGCCCGGCGGCAGCGCGCTCAGGATCACGAAGTTGCGCGTGCTCCAGGGCGACGGCTGCGCATCGAGCCCGAGCAGTTGCGTGCGGAACTTCGTCTCGTTCTCGCGATTCCACGACAGCAGCGAAAAATCGACGCGCAACTCGTGACGTCCGGGCGGGATCTGCACGCCGGTCGCGACGACGTACTCGTCGTCGAGCCGGACTTCCTTGAGCTTGAGCGGTTTCGCGGTGACGTCGCGCACCTGCGCGGACGGATCGAACACGGTCGCGCCGCCGAGCGTGCCGGTCCAGAAGCGGTCGTGCGCATCGATCACCTGCGCGTTGGAATTGCATTCGTCGTGCAGCAGGCCGTCGCGGCGCGTGAACACGCGCGAGGCGTAGCCGCTGCCCGACGGCGTCAGCACCTGCACGCCGTCGTTGGTGCAGATGTAGACGCGCCCCTTCGAATCGCGCAGTGCGCCGTAGGTCGTCGGATCGGGCGCCGGCGGCAGGTCGGCCGGCAGCAGCAGCGGGTGCGCCGGATCGCTCACGTCGACGCGCTGGATGCCGCTGTTGCGACTGCCGATCCAGAGGATCTGGCGCTGTTGCGCATCCGGCAGCAGGCTGATGCCGTACAGCTCCTGATCCGGCAGCGCGAGCACCGCGGCCTGCCATTGCACGTTGTCGTAGCGTGCCAGGCCGCGCTTGGTGCTGGCCCACAGCCAGGAACGACCGTTGCGATCGATCTGCTCGAGCAACTGGTTCACGCCCAGCTCCGCGTCCGCGGCGTCGCCGAGGAACGACGACCAGGCGCCGTCGCGCCAGCGGAAAATGCCGGACTGGCGCGTCGCGATCCAGCGCTCGGTGCGGCCATCGAAGCGCCGTGCCAGCATGTCGATCACCGATTCCGCCGGCTGCTTCTTCCACGGCGTGGGCACTTCCTCGAAACGCGGCCCCTGCAGAACGCGCAGCAACTGCCCGCCGCCGACGCCGAGCCACAGCGCGGAACCGCCGTCGTCGTCGGCAACGCGCTTGATCATGCGCGCATCGTTGCCGGGCAGCGCATGGTTGTCGCGTGAGAAATAGCGCCACGCGCCCTGCTCGTACAGGCCGAGGCCGTCGGTTGCCGAGCCGATCCACAACCGCTCGCCGCCGCGGCCATCGGGTTCCGGCAGGATGCCGAACACGCCCGTGCCGCTGGCGCCCATCAGCGACACGGTCTGCCAGCGTCCGCCGCCGAGCACGGCGCGCGCCACGCCGGCCTCCGTGGCGAGCCACAGAACTTCGATGCCGTCCGGGCTGCACCAGACGCTGACGTCGCGCACGGCGTTCGACGGCAAGCCGTAACGCCGGTCGAACGCGCGCACCTGGTCGCCGTGCACGCGCAGCAATCCCGCGCGGCTGCCGAGCCACAGCGCATCGTCGCCGCACGTGCCGCCGGCCTGCGCGAATTCGTACAGATCGTCGGTCGGCAGTTCGCCGGCCGCGGCGCTCCAGTGACGCAGTCCGCCGCGGTCCAGGCGCCACAGGCCGTCGCCGATCGTCGACATCCACAGCGCTTCGTCGTCGTCCTTGCCCGTGGTGTGCATGTCCTCGATCCCGTACGGCGTGAAGCGCTCGTCGCTGAAGCGATGCCATGCGCCGTGCTCGCGATACCACAAGCCCGCGCCGATCGAGCCGATCCACAGCCGCTCCGCGCCGCCGAGGCGATGCGTGTGCACTGCCGAGGTAATGTGCGTGGGCAGTGCGGCGTTGCCCGGCACGGCGCTCCAGCCATCGTCGCCGTGCACGAGCAGGCCCGCGCCGAACGTCGCCGCGAACAGTTCGTAACGGCCCGCGTCGTCCTGCGTCTCGATCACGCGGCGCACGTGTTCGCCAGTCGGCGCGGCGTGGTTCGGCTCGAACTGCCAGCCGTTGCGATCCCAGCGCGCGATGCCGCGATCGCGGAACGCGACGCGCAGCGTGCCGGCATGATCGTTCGTGAAGGTGCCCAGCGTGCCGTGGATCGTCCACGGCTCGCGCGCCGACCATTCGCGGCCATCGTAGCGCGACACGCCATCGGCCGACGCCAGCCACACGTACCCTTCCGCGTCCGTACGCACGCCGACGATGACCGATTCGGGCACTCCGTCGCGCGCCGAAAACGTGACGAACGACGGCGCGGACAAGTCGGCGAGGTCGAGCGCCGCGGCCGACGATTCGGCCAGCGCGCCGCAGGCCGCCGCGGCGAATGCGAATGCCGCGCACAGCAGGCGCAGGCCAGACGACGCATAGCTGCGGCGCGGCGCGCGCTGCGCTGCGGCCAGTGCTCGCCACGAGCGTCCGCCACCGGCAGCGCCGCTGCGCTGGATCGACGTAGTGTTTCCGGATTCCCCCATCAACGTGTGCTGCTTGCCGTGCGCGTGGACCTTTGGCGGCGATGATACATGCCTGACACCGGCATGCCATGCACGTTCCATGCACAGCAGGGCGCGGCAGCCGGCCGCGGCGAAACGAGTGCCGCGCGCGCCGGAATGAACTCGCGCCGGCGCCCGCCGGCCGGCACAATGACGCTACCCTGGCTCACGCAGAGAATCCCATGATGCGCGGTGTGCTCATGCTTGGCGCGTTTGCGTCGCTGCTCGGTTGTGCCAGCGCGCGCGTCGACGCGGTGAAAAGCTGCTATCACCTGAATGCCGCGGTGGAGACCGACATCGGCTATTGCCAGGCGGTGCGCAGCGGCAACACGCTGCACATCTCCGGCAGCGTCGGCCGCGGCGACATGCCCGGCGCGATACGCGCGGCGTACGACGAGCTGAAGAAGACGCTGGCCGAGAACGGCCTGGATTTCCGAGCCGTGGTCAAGGAAAACGTGTACGCGACGGATCTCGACGCGTTCATCCGCAGCAAGGAGGTGCGCAAGGAGTACTACGGCACCGATTTCCCGGCTGCCACCTGGGTGCAGGTGCAGCGCCTGTACCTGCCCGCGTTCGTGGTCGAAGTGGAAGTGACAGCGGAATATCCGCACTGAAGGCGACCGCGCCGCGCGCGAACCAGGCGCGGCCGCACCATCGCCGGCAACTTGGTGCTATAACGGCTGCACTTGGAGAGCGCGAACGATCGCGATGATCAGCCTGCGTCACTGCCTGCTTGCCGCCGCCATCGTCGCGGCAACATTCCTCGAGGCGCTTCCCGCGCGCGCCATGGACCTGCTCTATGTCAATCGCTGCGTAGGCGGCTGCGCGCTGACCGGCGGCACCGACGATGCGGTCATGCGCAAGTCCAGCCTGTTGCAGGGCAGCACCACGGTGCCGGAGTTTCCGCACGGCGACGCCGCGTTTGATGCGACCGTGGACTGCGTGCGTTCGGTGCTGGCGCAATACGACGTCGCGGTCGTGACGAGCGACCCCGGCGCGGCGGTGCGGCGCGAGGTGATCCTCGGCGGCAGCAGTCAGAATGTGATCGGAATCGCGGGTGTCTGGGGTGTCGCGCCGTTCTTCAGCGGCGTGCCGCGGGACAACGCCATTGCGTTCGCCTTTGCCAACGACATCGGTGCCAACGTCGATGCGCTGTGCTGGATCGCGGCGCGGGGATTTGGCGCGCTCTACGGCCTGGACAACAATCTGTATTGCCCGGACGTGATGTCGGACACGCAAGGGTGCGGCACGAAGACATTCACGAATTTCGACGCCACCTGCGGCGAGTCGGCAACGCCGCGCACCTGCAACATTCCCGGGTCGCCGGCGACGCAGAACTCGGCCCTTCGGCTCGCGCAGGTTCCGGGGCGTGCCGATGTGATCTTCCGCGGACTGTTCGAGGCCGCCGGTCCCTCGCCCTGAGCCTGTTTCGGCGGCCCGCCAGGCCGGAGTAGACTCGGCGCGCTGCACAGCAACCTGACTTCCGGGGAAATCGTCATGGGACTACTGCAACAGTTGTGGCTGCCAATCCTGCTCGCCGCGGTGTTCGTGTTCATCGCCAGCAGCATCCTGCACATGGCATTGAAGTTCTGGCACGCGCCGGACTGCAAGGGATTTTCCAATGAGGACGAAGTCGGCGCGGCGATGCGCAAGGGCGCTTCCGGCGCGGGCCTGTACATGATTCCGTACTGCACGCCCGAGGCGATGAAGGATCCCGCCACGCAGGACAAGTTCAAGACCGGCCCGGTCGGCGTGATCTTCCTGCGCAAGCCCGGCGCGATGAACATGGGCGCGTTCCTCGGCCAGTGGTTCGCGTTCTGCCTGGTCGTGTCGTTCTTCTGCGCGCTGCTTGCGGTGCACGCGGTGGCGCCCGGTGCGCCGTTCCAGCACGTATTCCACTACACCGGGCTGGCGGCGGTGATGGCGTATTCGTTCGGTGTGATCCCGGATGCGATCTGGTGGGGACATCCGTGGCGCAGCGCGATCAAACACATCGTCGACGGCGTCATCTATGCGGTGATCACCGGTCTGACGTTCGCGTGGCTGTGGCCGGCGTGAGCGGGCGCTGATCGGGCGTGCGCGCGGCACGCACGCCTGGCCGCCCGAACCACTCGCTCCACCGCATTCGTGCACTTGCCTGCGACTGGCCCGGCCCGCCGCTCGTCTGTTAGCGGTCGTCCATTCATGCGGGGAATTGCCATGTCCATGCTTGCACGCAACAAACAGCGCGCCGTGCTGTGCATTCTCGCCTGCGCCGCCCTGTGCGGCGCTGCGCCGGTCGTGGCTGCAGACGCGCCCGCCGCCGGCGACGCGTACGCGGCGGCCGTCGCCCATCCGGGCCGCAGCGCAGACGACCTCAAGCGCGATCCGGTCGACCACCCCGCCGACGTGTTGCGCCTGTCCGGCATCAAGCCCGGCATGCAGGTCGCGGATTTCTTCGCGGCGGACGGCTACTACAGCGAGCTGCTGAGCTACCTGGTCGGCCCGCGGGGCCACGTGCTGCTGCTCAACAACGCGGGCTACGACAAGTTCGTCAAGCACGCCTGGAAGGAACGCATCGAGCATCAGCACCTGGGCAACGTCGAGCATCGCACCGTCGATCCGGAGCACATGGGCCTGGCCGACGCGTCGCTCGACGCGGTGTTGATGATCAAGGTGTATCACGACTTGTACTGGGTCGATCCGGCGAACGGCTGGAACAAGATCGACGTCGGCGCCGTGCTCGAGCAGATCCGCAAGGCGCTCAAGCCCGGCGGCGTGGTGCTGCTGGTCGATCATTCCGCGAAGGCCGGCACCGGCAGCGCGGACGCGGGCCGGCTGCATCGCATCGACGAAGCGTTCATGCGCGAGGATTTCGCGGCGCACGGCTTCGAAGTTGCGGCGAAAAGCGACTTGCTGCGCCGCCCGGACGACAAGCGCGACCTGATCTCCTACAAGCCGCCTGCGGTCGGCCAGACCGACCGCTTCATCTACGTGCTGCGCAAGAAGAAGGACGGCTGAACGCCCCGCTCACGGCACCTGCGCCGGCAATTCGCGCAGCAGGCGCGCGCGCGTCGCGGCGTCGGCGTTGCCGATCGCGGCCGCGGCGGCATGGAACGCGGCCCAGTCGCCATGCTGCTTTGTATACAATGCGTCAAAGCTTGCGACCCAGCGGTGGTACAGGCCGAACGGCAGCAGCTTCGCGTTGTTGATTTCGCCGTCCATCCAGGCGTCGAAGGACGTGTCGCCCGCCCATTGCGTGTCGCGCAAGCGCGCATGGTCCGTGCGCAGGCGCTCGATCTCGGCGTGCTTGCGCGCGCGCATCGCCTCCGGCGCCAGCCCGGATGCGTACAACGCCTGCAGCCGTTCGCGCGTGTCGAGCACGAGCCGGTTGAATTCCTCGGCATGGCGCTGCCGCGCGTCGTCGTCCGCGGGCAGGCCGCGCGACGCGCGCCATTGGCGCAGGCCTTCGCGCTGCACGAACGTCGCAAACGACTCGTTGAATTCGGTATCGCCCTTCACGTACAGGCGCTGATGCGCCAGCTCGTGGAAGATGGTCGCGGCCAGTTCGTCGTCGTCCCAGCGCAGCATGGTGTTCAGGATCGGATCGGCGAAAAAGCCGAGCGTGGAATACGCCGTCACGCCGCCGACCCAGGTGTCCATGCCGCGCGCGCGCAAGCGTGCCGCGTAGGCATCGGCGCGTTCGCGCGTGTAGTAGCCGCGATAGGCCACGCAACCGGCGATCGGAAAGCAGTGCTCGAACGGCTGCAGCGAAAATTCCGGCGCCGCAAAGACATTCCACATCGCGTAGGCGCGGTGCAGATCTGCGTAGTTCGTATAACTGCGGTTGCGCGGCAGCGCGAGGCGTTCGGATGCGAACGCGCGTGCCTGCTGCGCGAGTTGCAGCCGGGCCTTGAGGCGCCCGTCCGCGGCGGGGTCGGCCAGCACGCGCGCCACCGGCTTGCGCGCCGCGAGCAACGCGGCCTCGCCGTGCGCCAGATGCGCGTAGTAACCAACGGTCGAACACGCGCACAGCGGCAGTGCGGTGAGCGCGCCGCACCAGTTGCGCAGGGAACGAATCGCGATCGGCACGGGTCATTGTAACCATCGGCCGGTCACGCGCTAAGATAGCGCCCTTGCCAAAAAACGCTGTCGCGCCATGACTGCTACCCCGCTTCGCCATCTGATCTTCGCTGCCGGCATGCTTGCCGCCCCGGCATTTGCCGGTGTCGGCGCCTCCTCGTCAGGTGTATTGCCCACCGGCAACGCGGGCAGCACGGATCCGTCCGCCACGGTGCAGCAGCAATCCTCGGGGTTCGTACAGCAGAACCAGCAGAATGCGGCGGCCGGCAACGCGGCGCCGCAAGGCACCTCGACCACGGTCAACGGCGTGGTCGTGCCCGGCGCGAACGCGGGCGCGGCGGGCGGCACGCACGACAAGGCGCTCGACGGCGCCGGCGCACAGCCAGCCGCGGCCGCGGCACCCGCGACGCCGCCGCCACCACCACCGCCGACCTATGTGTCGAACGTCAAGCGCCTGAACGGAACGCCAGACGCCGCAACCGCCGCCACGAACAAGACTGTCGCTGCGGCGCCGGTCACTGCGGCACCCGCCGCGCCGGCCAAGCCGGATGGCGCGGTGCTGGAACCCGCGCCTGCCGAGCCCGTGGCCGCCGCGCCGCCCAAACCTGCGCCACCGCGCGCGGCGGCGAAGTCTCCGCCAGGCGCCGCCAGCCCCGCGGCCACTGCGAACGCCAACGCGCCGGCCAAAGCCACGGTCGCGCCGAAACCCGCCGAGGCAAGCGTGGTCACCGGCGGCAGCGGACCACCGCCGGACGGGTATACTTTTTATCTGGGCGTCGGCATCGCCCTGGCGCTGATGATCTTCGCGTTCGCGACCTGGCTGCGCACGCAGCAGGACGACACGGCGCGGCGCCGCCCGGCCTGAACGCTCAGGCGCGCTTGCCGCGCTTCGGCTTGAGCATCGTGCCCTTGCAGCGCGGCGCGCCGCAGTGGCAAGCCCAGATTTCCTTCAGCCGCTGCGTCTGTCGCTCTTCGAGCGTGATGCCGTAATCGTAGGTGAGTTCCTCGCCGGCGCGGATCGCACGGCGCGTCTCGATCATCACGCGGTCGCGGCGCGGATCGCCGCTGTCGTCCTCGACTACCCAGGCCTGGCAGTTCGGCGCACAGCTGTGGTTGATCCAGCGCGCCACATTGCCGCCGTCGTTGCCGTCGATCAGGTACTTCTCGTTCAGCGTGAACAGGAACGTATGGCCGCTGTCGACGTCGCCGCCATAGGTGCGGTTCGCTTGCGCGTGCGTGAGCCGCTTGCCGCGATACTCGACGACGGTGATGCCCTTGGGAAGATCGCGGGCGGCGAATACGCCGTTGCCATGGATCTGCGATTGACGGCGAACGATGCGACGAGCCATGCGTGAATCGGGACTGTTGGGGAATTGGTGATTATAGCGCAGCGCGCGCCGCGCCCGACCGCCACGCGCGTGCCGGTCTCAAGCGTGCGGGCAGGCGGCAAACTCTGGCACACTGCGACGCCTCGCAACATCGGAGAGACGTCATGCGCATCGCCACGCTCGTCACAGCCTTCCTGCTCGTTCTCGCGACAAGCGCCGCCGGCGCGCGCGGGCATGGCCACGGTCATCGCGACCAGTCGCGCGGCACGCCGGGACGCTTCGACTATTACCTGATGTCGTTGTCGTGGTCGCCGAGTTTCTGCGCGACGCATCCGGGCGAAACCGAACAATGCGGCAAGCAGGGCTTCGGCTTCGTGCTGCACGGCCTGTGGCCGCAATACCGCAACGGCAGCTGGCCGCAGTCCTGCCGCACCGAGCCGGGCCCCGACGAAGCAACGATCGCGCGCACGCTCGCGTTCATGCCCAGCCGCCATCTGATCGAGCACGAATGGGAAAAGCACGGCACCTGCACCGGCCTGGATCCGCATGCGTATTTCGATCTTGCCGATCGCGCGTTCGCCAGCGTCGCGATCCCGCCCGCGCTGCGCGCGCCACGCACGCCGCCGCAATTGAGCGCAAGGGACCTCGTCGATGCGTTCGTCGCCACGAACCCCGGACTGTCGCGCGACATGCTCAGCGTCGAATGCCACGACGGCGCGGAACTGACCGAGGTGCACGTGTGTCTGTCGCGCGACGATCTGACGCCGCAGGCGTGCGGCGGACGGGTACGCAATTCGTGCCGCACGGGGACGTTGAGGATTGTGGCGCTGCGCTGATTTTCTTGGCGCTTCCGCTCTTCGGGTTGAGAGCCAGAGCTTCCGCTGTCCTGCGGCCAGCGGGTAACTTTCTTTACTGGTGTAAAGAAAGTCACCAAAGAAACACCTTTTAGAATCTGAGCCGCCCCAGGTTTGACGATCGCTGGATCGGAAAGCCTGCGCAGATGGCTCTTACGTGCTCGTCGAGGAGGCGTGACGGCCTGTAGGAGCTGGCACTAGATTCGTCGGCGCGCGCCGTGGCGTAGACACTGGTGGACGTCTGCGTGGAATTCCTTGCACATCTCGCAATCGGCAGGGCATGTCGCTGCGCGCGACAATCGATCGAAAGTCGCCCGCCGCGTTAGTGTTGCCCATGGAGGGAGTTGCTTGACGACACCGCTTGTTCTGGCGACGACCACTTGGATCGGGAGGGTGCGCGATCTTTCAGGCAGCGAAAGCGTTCTCGAGTGGAGGCTCAGATTCTAAAAGGTGTTTCTTTGGTGACTTTCTTT
>Ga0068853_100004973_pt1 | contig 10360 bp, 8 predicted proteins | sample KBSCornC32_FD_65655 | JGI IMG/M metagenome (GOLD analysis project Ga0068853, IMG submission 65655) | Corn rhizosphere microbial communities from Kellogg Biological Station, Michigan, USA - KBS Corn C3-2 | ecosystem: Host-associated > Plants > Roots > Rhizosphere > Soil ... | reverse complement strand
AATTGCCGCGCGCTCTTGGCGGTGAAGCGCAGCGCGTAGTCTTCCAGCGTCTGGTTGGCGACCCAGCGATTATACTCGCGCCGGATCGGGATGATGCGCTGGCGGGGCATCAGGCGTAGCCATCACGAGAGGACGAGTCCGCCACCCCTGCCGCAACCACGCCGTCATTCCCGCGAAGGCGGGAATCCAGTTCGGCCGCGTGCGTAGCGTTTTTAGCGAAACTGGATTCCCGCCTTCGCGGGAATGACGCCGAGGGGAAGCAGCGAGTCTGAGGCGCTGGGATGAGGCTCATATATCAGACACATGCACGAACCATGCCCGCAGCTACGCCGCCCTGCTCGGCGAAAAACGCGTGATGTACCAACGCATTACGGGAAGACACAGGCAGCTGCGGCGCACCGGTGCACTTCCCAACACGGCAACTGCCTAATTCTTGGGCACACTGCTCGTCTGCGCAATCCTACGTCAATCGACGTATAGGGCGGGCGAAACAATCCGTCCCACTGTCGCCCACGGACAAGCCGGGCGCTCCTCCCTGCCTGGCATCCGCAAGAGTTCACAGGGGACAAACTGCATGGGCATTTCTCTCACACGGCGCATGGTGCTGGCGGGCGCGATCGCCTCCGCCATCGGCACCGCGGCCTTGCCGTCGCTGCCGGCCGTCGCTGCCGACGACACCATCAAGGTCGGCATCCTGCATTCGCTCTCGGGCACGATGGCGATCTCGGAATCGACCCTCAAGGACACGATGCTGTTCCTCATCGACCAGCAGAACAAGAAGGGCGGCTTGCTCGGCAAGAAGCTCGAGCCGGTGGTCGTCGACCCGGCCTCCGACTGGCCGACTTTCGCCGAAAAGGCGCGCGAGCTGATCTCGGTCGACAAGGTCGCGGCCGTCTTCGGCTGCTGGACCTCCTCGTCCCGCAAATCCGTGCTGCCGGTGTTCGAGGAACTGAACTCGATCCTCTTCTACCCGGTGCAATATGAGGGCGAGGAATCCTCGCGCAACATCATCTACACCGGCGCCGATCCCAACCAGCAGGCGATCCCTGCGGTCGACTACCTGATGAACGAAGAAGGCGTGAAGCGCTTCGTGCTCGAAGGGACCGACTACGTCTACCCGCGCACCACCAACAAGATCCTTGCCGCCTACCTCAAGGCGAAGGGGATCCCTGACGAAGACATCATCGTCAACTACACGCCGTTCGGCTTCTCCGACTGGCAGACAGAAGTTTCCAAGATCAAGGCGTTCGGCTCGGCCGGCAAGAAGACAGCGGTGGTGTCGACCATCAACGGCGATGCCAACGTGCCGTTCTACAAGGAGCTCGGCAACCAGGGCATCAAGGCGACCGACATCCCGGTCGTGGCCTTCTCGGTGGGTGAGCAGGAGCTCGCTGGCCTCGACACCAAGCCGCTCGTCGGCCACCTCGCCGCCTGGAACTACTTCGAGTCGGTCGATACGCCGATCAACAAGAAGTTCATCAAGGACTGGCACGTCTTCATCAAAGACGACAAGCGCGTCACCAATGACCCGATGGAAGCCGCCTATATCGGTTTCAACGCCTGGGTGAAGGCCGTGCAGGCCGCTGGCACCACCGATACCGACAAGGTGCTCGACGCCATCGTCGGCGTCTCGGTGCCTAACCTGACGGGCGGTTATGCGACCGTCATGCCGAACCACCAGATCACCAAGCCCGTGCTGATCGGCGAAATCCAGGCCAATGGCCAGTTCGATATCGTCAAGCAGACGCCGGAAGTGGTTGGCGACGAGTGGAGCGACTACCTGCCCGACTCCGCCCCGCTGATCTCCGATTGGCGCAAGCCGATGAGCTGCGGCAACTTCAACACCAAGACCGGTGTATGCGGCGGCGCCGCCAAGCCTTCGAGCTGACGAAGCCCCAACCCAAATCCACCTCACCCTGAGCCTGTCGAAGGGCGAGGTGGATCAAGCTCAGAGCCCGCGGCCTTGCTTCGACAAGCTCACCATGAGGCCGCCCAGAGTGTGACACGCCCCGCCATGCGCCTGCTCGGACCATTCTTGACGGTGTTACTCATCTGCATGGCCCTGGCTGCCCCGGCCATCGCCGACGACCAGCCGGCCGCCGGCACCTCCGGCATCTCCGACCTCGTCAACGCGCTAAGCCAGGGCGATTTCAGCGACCGCATCAATGCGATCAAGGCGCTGGTCGCGAGCCACGATCCGCATGTCCCAAAGATTCTCGACGAGCTGACGAACGGCCAGCTCTACGCCCCCGACGGCGGCGGCACGGTCTATCTCCAGGGCGGCGACGACGATAACCCGACCTATTCGGACCCGATCACCGGCGAGGCCGCCGATCCCGACTCCTACGACCCGGACTCGCTGGAGAAGGTCAAGATCAACAACAATGTCCGCGCCTTCCTCGAAGATCTCGGCAACCAGCAGACCCTGCTGAGCCCCGATCGCAATGCGCGCCTCAAGGCGGCGCAGGACATGCTGGGCGACGCCGACCCGAAGAACCTCGATCTGCTCAACGAAGCGCTCGCCAAGGAAGGCGACCCGGCCGTGAAATCGGCCATGGAGGCCGCTCGCGCGGTGATCCTGCTCGAGACCGATGCGCCCGCCGACCAGAAGGACGCGGCCATCAACATCATCGCGGCGCAGGGCAACCAGAACGCCGTCTCCATCCTGACGGCCGCGCTCGCCAAGGCTCCGGACGATGCGACCCGCGCGGACATCCTCAAGCACATCGCCGACATCAACCAGACCCTCGCCCTCTGGGGCATCGGGCAGAACATCTGGTACGGCATTGCGCTTGGCGCCGTGTTGCTGCTCGCGGCGATCGGCCTTGCCATCACCTTTGGGGTGATGGGCGTCATCAACATGGCGCATGGCGAGATGGTGATGCTCGGGGCCTACGCGACCTTCGTGGTGCAGACCCTCATCAACCGCTACGCACCGGGCCTCGCCGACTACTCGATCATCGCGGCTGTGCCGGCGGCATTCCTCTTCACCGGCCTCGTCGGCGTTGCGATCGAGCGCGGCCTCATCCGCTGGCTCTACGGCCGCCCGCTCGAAACGCTGCTCGCCACCTGGGGGCTGTCGCTGATCCTGCAACAGCTGGTCCGCTCGCTCTTCGGCGCCTCCAACGTCCTCGTGACGACGCCATCCTGGATGTCGGGCGCCTTCCAGCTCGGCGGCATTTCGATCACCACCAACCGGCTCTGGATCGTCGGCTTCACCATCATCGTCTTCATCGTGCTGCAGCTCGTCCTCAACCGGACGCCGCTCGGCCTGCAGATGCGGGCCGTGACGCAGAACCGTCGCATGGCGTCCGCCATGGGTATTCGCACGCCGTTCGTCGACGCGATGACTTTCGGCCTCGGCTCAGGCATTGCCGGCATCGCCGGAGTGGCGCTCAGCCAGATCGACAACGTCTCACCCAATCTCGGTCAGAACTACATCATCGACAGTTTCATGGTCGTGGTCTTCGGCGGCGTCGGCAATCTCTGGGGTACCTTGGTCGGCGCGCTAACGCTCGGCGTCGCCAACAAATTCCTCGAGCCCTATGCGGGGGCGGTGCTGGGGAAGATCCTGATCCTCGTCTTCATCATCCTGTTCATTCAGCGCCGCCCGCGCGGCCTCTTCGCCCTCAAGGGCCGGGCGGTGGAGCAATGATGGCTTTGAGCGCCTTGCCCACCCCCTCCCCATCCCTTCCCGCAAGGGGGAGGGTGCTCGATGTGGCAATGCCGCGCCGTAGGTCCACCTCCCCCCTTGCGGGGGAGGATGGGTGGGGGGAAGCCCCAAACACTAGGCGCGGAAGGTGCGCATGATCACCCGCTTCCTTCTCCGCGCCCTCGACCGCAAGGCGATCTGGCTCATTGTCGTGCTGGTTGCTGTCTCGATCCTCGTGCCGGTCGCCAATCTCGTGGTTCCGGCCGGAAATCCGCTGCATCTCGACGCGGTCTGGGTGCCGTTGCTCGGCAAGTACCTCACATGGGCGATGCTGGCGCTCGCGCTCGACCTCGTCTGGGGCTATTGCGGCATTCTCTCGCTCGGCCACGGCGCCTTCTTCGCGCTCGGCGGCTATGCCATGGGCATGTACCTGATGCGCCAGATCGGGGCGCGGGGCGTCTACGCCAACCCGATCCTCCCCGACTTCATGGTCTTCCTCAACTGGAAGGCTCTGCCCTGGTACTGGTACGGCTTCGACATGTTCTGGTTCGCGGCCATCATGGTGGTCGTCGCGCCGGGCGTCCTCGCTTTCCTCTTCGGCTGGTTCGCCTTCCGCAGCCGCGTCACCGGCGTCTATCTCTCGATCATCACGCAGGCCATGACCTATGCGCTGCTGCTCGCCTTCTTCCGCAACGACATGGGCTTTGGCGGCAATAACGGCCTCACCGACTTCAAGGACATCCTCGGCTTCAACGTGCAGGCCGAAGCCACCCGCGCGGCGCTCTTCGCCATCACGGCGCTGTTCCTCGCTGCGGCGGTGCTGGTCTGTTCGGGCATCGTCAACTCCAAGCTCGGCAACGTCATGATCGCTATTCGGGATGCCGAGAGCCGGGCTCGCTTCCTCGGCTACCGCGTCGACAACGTGAAGCTCTTTGCCTTCGTGGTCTCGGCGATCATTGCGGGCATCGCCGGCGCGCTCTATGTGCCCCAGGTCGGCATCATCAACCCGAACGAGTTCTCGCCCGCAAATTCGATCGAGGTGGTGATCTGGACCGCCGTCGGCGGCCGCGGCACGATCATCGGGCCGATCATCGGCGCGATCCTCGTCAACGCCGGCAAATCGTATTTCACCGCCGCGCTGCCGGACTATTGGCTCTATGCCCTCGGCGCGCTCTTCATGCTGACCACGATCTTCCTGCCGCACGGCATCGTCGGGCTGGTGCTGGGCCGCGGCCGCAAGCGGCGCGCCCCGAACAACCCCTCGGGCCAGCCCGAGCCGCTGCCGGAGCGTTCGGCCGACGCCGAGGCCGGCGAGGACATGGGCGTCCTTTCACCCCGGGCCGCGGAGTAGCAGATGACCGACGAGACCGCCCCGCCCGTGACCACTGTCGACGCCGCGCCGCAGGCGAGGACGATGCTTTATCTCAACGGCGTCTCAGTGAGCTTTGACGGGTTCCGGGCCCTCAACAACCTCTCGATCATCGTTCACCCGGCCGAGATGCTGGCGATCATCGGCCCCAACGGCGCCGGCAAGACGACGATGATGGACATCATCACCGGCAAGACCCGCGCCGACGCTGGCGAAGTGCTGTTCGACGACACGATCGACCTGAGGAAGCTCGACGAGGCCAAGATCGCCAATCTCGGCATCGGCCGGAAGTTCCAGAAGCCGACGGTGTTCGAGAGCCAGACCGTCTGGGACAACCTGCTGCTTGCCCTCAAGAAGCCGCGCGGCGTCTTCCCGACCCTCTTCTACGGCGCGGACAACGACGACGTGACCCGCATCGACGACATCCTCCGCATCATCCGGCTCTCGGCCCGCAAGGGCGAGCTCGCTGCCGGGCTTAGCCACGGGCAGAAGCAGTGGCTCGAGATCGGTATGCTGCTGGCGCAGGACCCAAAGCTGCTGCTCGTCGACGAGCCCGTCGCCGGCATGACCGATGCCGAAACCGTCGAGACCGCAAAGCTGCTCAAGGACATCGCGACCACCCGTTCCGTGGTGGTCGTCGAGCACGACATGAGCTTTGTGCGCGAGCTCGGCTGCCGCGTCACCTGCCTCGCCGAAGGCACGGTGCTGGCCGAGGGCACGCTCGACCAGGTGAGCGCCAATCCGGTGGTGATCGAGAGGTATCTGGGGAGATGAGCACACGGTTTTCTCCCTCCCCCTTGTGGGGAGGGATTAAGGGTGGGGGTGAGCCGGGCACTCGGCGTAGGTGGCTCACCCCCACCCGACCCCTCCGGGGCCACCCTCCCCACAAGGGGGAGGGAGAAGGAGAGCCATGACCACCGCTCTCTCGATCAAGTCCGTCGATCTCTACTACGGCGCGGCGCAGGCGCTCTACGGCGTCACCATCGACTGCAAGCCTGGGCGGATCACGGCCGTGCTCGGGCGGAACGGCGTGGGCAAATCCTCAACGCTGCGCGCCGTCACCGGCATCAACCACACGCAGGCCGGCGAGATCCTCTTCGACAACGACGTGCTGCATCGGGCGCCACCCTATAGGCGCGCGCGGATCGGTATCGGCTACGTGCCGCAGGGACGCGAGATCTTTCCGCTGCTCACGGTCAAGGAGAACCTCGAGACCGGCTATGCCGGCCTCAAGCGCGGCGAGCGCAACATCCCGGCCTACATCTTCGACCTCTTCCCCGTGCTGAAGTCGATGCTCGGCCGGCGCGGCGGTGACCTCTCGGGTGGCCAGCAGCAACAGCTCGCGATCGGGCGTGCGCTGGTCACCCGACCCAAGGTGTTGGTGCTGGACGAACCGACCGAAGGCATCCAGCCCTCGATCATCAAGGACATCGGCCGGGCGCTGCAGTTTCTCCGCGACGAGAAGGGCATGACCATCCTCCTCGTCGAGCAATACCTCGACTTCTGCCGCGAGATAGCCGACGACATCTACGTCATGGACCGCGGCGAGATTCAGCACGCCGGCCCGTCCAGCGACCTCGACCTACCCGAGGTGAGGCGGCACCTGATGGTGTGAATAGTGCCGGCCGCTTTGAGCGGCTAGGAGGTGCCCTCGCCTCAATATGGGCGCGCCGCCGCCCTTTGCGAAGACGGCAATGCAGTGCACCAATGTCCGCTACGGGCCAGCAGCGGTCGTCGGCCTCAATTACTCGGCATCAGAAGCACCTTGCCGCATTGTCCGGTTTCCTGGAGGGCGAAGGCGGCGCTGACGTCGCTTAGGGGAAACCGGTGCGTTGCGAACTTGTCGAGCAGCGGCGCTGAGAGGCGGACGCGCTGCGCCATTTCCTCGCCGTGCTGCTGGTGGTTCCAATGCCAGCAGCCGAAGATGTCGATGCCCTTGCCGGTGATGCGAGGCACAGGAATGGAGGCCGACCAGGTGATGAAGGCGAGCCGGCCACGCGCCCTGATCAACTCCAGGACGACCGGCGGCGCCGCTTCGGCGTTGCTGGTTTCGACCGCCGCATCGGCGCCGTAGCCTCCAGTTGCGGCCCGCACCTTCTCCAGCAGGTCGGGATCGCGCGGATCGAAGACGACCTCGGCACCAAGCGTTTTGGCGAGCGCCACCCGATAGGGATTGATCTCGAGCGCGATGACGCGGGCGCCGATGGTGCGGGCGTTGACGATGGCGCCGAGACCGACCGCGCCGCACCCCGAGACCAGCACCGTATCGCGGGCCGTCACCTGCATCCGCCGCATGGCGGTGAAGGTCGGGCCGAGCGCACAGACGGCCATCGCCGCATGCTCGGTCGAAATGTCGTCGGGCACCTTCCAGAGCAGGTAGTCCGGCTTGAGCAGATACTCGGCGTAGCAGGCGATGCCGGTAGTCGAGCCCGTCTCGGCGAGAAGATCGCGCTGCTCGATGCAGTGAATATGCTCGCCGGCGCGGCAGGCGGGGCACTTGCCACAGCCCGCGTGCGGCATCACCACCACGCGGTCGCCAACCTTGAGCGTTGTCGACTGCGCCGCATCGACGACGACGCCGACGCCTTCATGGCCGATCTCATGCGATTCCTTGCCCGCCCGCCAGGTCTGCCACTCCGTGCACATCGGGCAGATCAGCAGCTTGACCTTGACGATGTCGCCCGCCGCCTTTGGCTCCGGGCGCTCCTGCACCAGCGCCTCGCGCACTCCAAGGATATCGACTGCGAGTATTTTTGCCTCCTGTTGATGGCATGGGCGGCTAGGGCCGCGCGCGTTTGAGGGGGTCAGCCCTTGACCGAGCCCATTGAAAAGCCCGCCTGCAGCTGCCGGCGGAAGAAGACGTAGAGGATGAGGAGCGGCGCCGATGCGATCGCGCAGGCCGCAAAGAGGAAGCCGAAGTTGAACGAGAGCTGCCCATGCAGGAGGCTCAGGCCCACCTGCACCGTGCGGATGTCGTCGCTCGAGGACAGCATGTAGACGAGGACGTACTCGATCCAGCACGCCTGGAAGGTGAAGATCGCAATGGTCGTGATGATCGGCCGCGACATCGGCAGGACGATCGACCAGTAGATGCGCACATAGCCGGCGCCGTCGATCTTCGAGGCCTCGATGATTTCGGTGGCGATCGAGCGGATGAACGCCGCCGCCAGATAGATCGCGAACGAGATGTTGAAGGCGATGTAGGGGATCAGGATGCCGATCCGCGTATTGACGATGCCGAGGTAGTTTTCGGCTATGAAGATCGGCACGATCGCCGAGGAGATCGTCACCAGCAGCCCGAGCAGGATGAAGGCGTACCAGACGGGCGTATAGCGCGAGGGGATCTTGGTGAAGGCAAACGCCGCCGAGAGGGCGAGCAGCACCACGATCACCGTGGTCACGGCGCTATAGAGGATCGAATTGACGAAGAGGAGCGAGAACTCGCCGAGCTCCCAGGCCTGTGCGTAGTTCTCGAAGGTCCAGGTCGTGGGCCAGGCGATGATCGACTGGACGATCTCCTGCTCGGGCTTCAGCGACGTGTAGGCGAGCCAGACCAGCGGAAACAGCGTGAACAGCGTGAAGAAGCCGAGCGCCAGATAAGCGGCAATCCGGAACGGCATCGGCACGTAGGTCCTGACCATCCGCCGCTCCTACTCGAACCGCCGCGTCAGGCGCTGCGCGGCGCCCGACAGCACGATGATGAGCACGACGCTGAGCAGGATCATCACCACCGCGATGGCGCTGCCGAACCCGTATTTGTAGTAGGTGAAGGTGTTCTGGATCATGTAGAGCCCGAGCACGCTCGAGTAGTTGCTCGGGCCGCCATTGGTCATGATCCAGAGGATCTCGAAACTCTTGAAGCTGCCGGCGATGGCGTAGATCGCGGCGGTTAGAAACACCGGCACCTGGTTGGGCAGCACCACGCGCCGAAGGATGTCCCATTCACTGGCGCCATCGATGACGGCGGCCTCCAGCATCTCGGTGTTAGTCTTCTGCAGATTCGCGAGGAAGATGATCATGTAGATGCCGCTGTACATCCACAGCAGCACGATCAGGTACGGGATGATCGCCGTTCCCTTGGCATTGAAGACGTTGAGCGAGAACATCGCCTGTTGAGTGAAGGAGCCGATGATCTGGGCGATAAGGCCGGTCGGCGCGAACACGACGCCGAAGAGCAGCGCAACCACCACCGGGCTCAGCAGCGCCGGAAAGAAGATCAGGGATTCGAAGAAGCCACTGAAGCGCACCAGCCGGCGATAGATGATGTAGGCGAGGAAGAAGCCGAGCGGGATCTGGCCGAGGAGCGAGATCACGACCACGAGGCCATTGTTCCTCAGACTCCACCAGAAGATGGGGTCGGAAAACATCTGGGCGTAGTTGGTGAAGCCGATGAAGTGCGGCAGGCCGACGCCGGCCCAGTCGGTGAAGCTCAAGACCAGGCTGTAGAGCACCGGTACGACGATCACGAGGCCGTAGACGATGAGGGCGGGAGCGGCCAGCACCATGTAGCTGCGCCGGTCGGCGCCGCGCACGGCGGTCATCGTCGCCCCGCGCTCGGCGTGTCGAACGCGTACCGGCGTCACCAGAGAGGTGGCGACGCCGGCGCGGGCGGGAGCGGGAGTCATCCCACCGTCGGGAGCCATGATTACTGCTTGCGGTTCGAGTCGTTGGCGGCGACCCAGGTCTCGTACTTGGCGGCGAGATCCTTGGCCGTGGTCGAGCCCAGTACGATTTCCTGAAGGCCGGCGTTGATGATCTGCTGCACGCCTTCGGCGTCCATCTTGTCGTCGAGCACGGGCAGCACCTGGTCGACTGAGGTCGAGAAGGCGTAGCTCGTCTTCGACAAGGGGTCGGTGATCATGCCGGCGACGTTGTCGCCGCCCGACTTATAGACCGGCAGGTCGCCGTGCTTGACGTAGATGTCGGCTTGCTTGGAATCGATGGTGAACTTGATCCACTTCCACGCCGCCGCGGCCTGGTCGTCGGTCGATGCTTTCGAGATGCCGAAGCCCGTCGCGATCTCGCCCGAGGACGAATTGTCGTCGGTCATGGCGCCGCCGTCGACATGCGGGAAGGTGTGCATCTCGATCGAGCCCTTCATGTCCGCCGAGAGGGCGCTGTTGAGGTTGACCACCTCCCAGATGCCGCCGATGAAATAGGCGCTCTTGCCCGACACGAAGGCCGAGAGCGCCTGCTCGCGCGTTGTCTGCGGCTCGCTCTGGTCGATGAGGCCGGCGTCGGTCATGTCCTTGACGGTCTGAATGGCCTGCACGAATTGCGGGTCGTTGAAGCCGTGGCCGCCGGTGCCGTACTGCACCGTCTTGAACCAATCGGTGCCG
>Ga0068853_100004971_pt1 | contig 10363 bp, 4 predicted proteins | sample KBSCornC32_FD_65655 | JGI IMG/M metagenome (GOLD analysis project Ga0068853, IMG submission 65655) | Corn rhizosphere microbial communities from Kellogg Biological Station, Michigan, USA - KBS Corn C3-2 | ecosystem: Host-associated > Plants > Roots > Rhizosphere > Soil ... | reverse complement strand
CTGGCTCGCGCGCCGCGACGAACCGGGCTTCGAACAACAGGTCGCGCTCAAGCGCGTGCGTGGCGGTCTCGACGGCGCCGAAGCGCGTGCGCGCTTCCGGCGCGAGCGCGCGATCCTCGCGCGCCTCGCGCACGACCGCATCGCGCGCCTGCTCGACGGCGGCGTCGACGCCGACGGTCGCCCGTGGTTCGCGCTCGAGTACGTGGAAGGCGAGCCTATCGACCGCTGGTGCGATGCACGCGCGCTGCCGCTGCGCGCGCGCGTGCGCCTGTTCCTCGACGTGCTCGACGGCGTCGCCTGGGCGCACCGCAACCTCGTCGTGCACCGCGACCTCAAGCCGGCCAACGTGCTCGTCGACGGCGACGGCCACGTCAAGTTGCTCGACTTCGGCATCGCCAAGCTGCTCGAGGACGACGACGCCAACGCGACCGCGACCGGCATGCTGTTGATGACGCCGACCTACGCGGCGCCGGAACAGGTGCGTGGCGAGGCGGTCTCGACAGCGACCGACGTCTACGCGCTCGGCGTGCTGCTGTTCGATCTCGCGACGGGCCTGCTGCCGTACCGCACGCCGTCGTCGGCGCGACAGGCGTTCGTGCAGGCCGTGCTGGAACAGGACCCCGAGCGACCCGCGCGCGCGCTGCAGCGCGCGGGCATCGATGCGACGGCGCTCGCCGCGGCGCGCGGTACCACGCCCGCCGGGCTACGCGCGGCGCTCGACGCCGACTTCGCGCAGATCCTGTCGATCGCGCTCGCGAAGCAGCCCGAGCAGCGCCATGCGAGCGTGGACGCACTCGCCTCGGACCTGCGCGCCTGGCTCGAGCGACGTCCGTTGCTGAGCCGGCCGACGCCGCGCTGGCGCAGGCTCGCGCAGTTCGCTCGGCGCCACCGGGTCGGCTTCGCCGCGAGTGTACTGCTTTGCGCGACCGCGCTCGCCGGCATCGGCTCGACGCTGTGGCAGGCCCGCATCGCCACGCGCAATGCGCAAACGGCGCAGGCGGTACGCGAGTTCACCACCGGGCTGTTCGCCGCGGTCGATCCCGACCAGGCACGCGGCCGCGACGTGCCGTTGCGCGAGGTGCTCGATCTCGGCGCGCGGCGTGCCGAGACCGGCCTCGCCGACCAGCCCGCGGTGCGCGGCGCGTTGCTGTCCGACCTCGGCGCGATCTACACCTCGCTCGGCGACGATGCGCGCGGCATCGCACTGCTCGAGCAGGCGCGCGATGCGCTGCTCGCGCGTTCGGACGACGAAGAACTCGCGCGTGCACTGCTGCGCCTCGCCGAAGCGCAATTCGAGGACGGCCGCTACGATGCGGCCGCGGCGAGCACCGACGCAGCCTTGCACCTGCTCGCCGCACACGCTCCGACTGATCCGCTGCGCATCGAAGGCGAGCTGCGTCGCGTGCGCATCGACGAGGAGACGGACCGACTCGACGCGGCAGGCGGGCGCATCGAGCGCGTCGTCGCGGCGCTGCGCGCCGACCCGCGGGCGGGCGCGACGAGCCTGTCGGACGCGCTCGCCACGCTCGGCAACCTGCGCCGCTTGCAGGCGCGCAACGAGGAGGCGCTCGCGGCGCACGAGGAGGCGCTCGCGCTCGCCCGGCGCGTCGACCCCGACGACCCTATCGTCGCGTCGCGCCTGCACGAACTCGCCGCGGCGGAAGCCGCGGTCGCGCAACCGCAGCAGGCGATCGCGCACCTGCGCGAGGCGTACGCACTGCATCGTCGCGTGCACGGCGAGCGCCATCCGCTCACGTTGTCGACCGAGGGCGAGCTCGCGTTCGCGCTGGCCAACTCGGCGCAGTACGACGAGTCGGATGCGCTGTTCGAACGCAACGTCGCGGCGCGACGCGCGGTGTTCGGTGCCGATCACGTCGAAGTCGCCATCCCGCTCAGCAACCACGGCGTGAGCCTGTACACGCGCCATCGCTATGCCGAAGCGGCGCGGTCGTTCGGCGAGGCGTGGAAGATCTGGCGCGCCGCGCACGGCGCCGAGCATGCGGACACGCGTTCGGCGCTGACCGGCTACGGCGGCTCGCTGCTCGAAGCCGGCGACGCCACCAGCGCGGAACCGCTGCTGCGGCAGGCGTACGAGATGTCGCGCCGGCTCGATCCACCGCGCAAGCAGGAATCCCCGACCAATACGCTCGCGCTGCTGCTCGAGCGCACGCAGCGGCTCGACGAGGCCGAGCGCCTGCTGCGCGCGAACGCCGCGCTGCAGGCCGAAGCGAACCACGGCGACACGCGCAGCTACCCCTGGACGACGACCCTGCTCGGCCGCGTGCTGCGCGAACGCGGCGACCTCTCCGGCGCACGCGAGCAGCTCGAGCGCTGCTTCGTCGCATTCGACACCGACGATTATCCCGATGGCCCACGCACGGCGACCTGCCTCGTGCAGCTCGCGCTCGTGCGCGAAGCACAGCGCGAAGCGACGACGCAGGTGCGTCCGCTGCTCGAGCGCGCACTCGCCGCGCAGGAAGCGAAGCTCGGCCACGACGATGCCGAGACCGTCGCCACGCGCGCGCTGCTCGCGCGCCTGCCCACCGCACGCTGAGGCCCGGCGGGCGGGTCCCCACCGCAGGTTGCCGAGTCGAGCGGCATCGCCCGCTCGCGAGCTCAGTGCGCCCGACCGGCAACGCCTCGAACCGCGGATTGCCGCTTTCGCCCTGCCATTGCGTAACTGCCTGCGACGGTCGCGATGCGTGCACGGTGCGCGCCTGCGTGGCCGGCCCCGAATCTAGGAGTTCCCGCCATGTTCCGCCCGATCATCGCCGCCACCCTGCTGCTCGGCGCCACCCTCTGCACCGCCCGCGACGGCGATCTCGACCAGCGCTTCAACGGCAGCGGCATGCGCACGATCGCGTTCGACCTGTCGACGAGCCGCTTCGACAACGCGGTCGCCACATTCGTCGATTCGGCCGGCCGCTATACCGTGGTCGGCTACGCCGACTATGGCTACGTCGGCCTCGCCCGCCTGCTGCCGAACGGCGGCATCGATTCGAGCTTCGGCGGCGGGTACATCACGCAACCGCTGCCCGCCAACGCGACCGTGACCGTCGCGGCGACGGATTTCGCCGGACGCATCGTCGTCGGCGGCCATGCGATGAACCCGCTCGACAACGATCCGTTCGTCTGCCGCTACGCGGCCGACGGCACGCCGGACACGCTGGTCGGCCCGAACGGCTGTCGCGTCGTGCCGGTCGACTACGCCGTCAACGGCGATGACCGCGTCAATGCGATCACGATCGGCGAGAGCGGCTACATCTACCTCGCCGGTTCCGCGCAGCGCACGGATCCGGGCGACTACGACTTCTTCGTGATGCGCTTGCGCGAAACCGACGCCGCGCCCGATACCGGCTTCGGCGGCGGCGACGGCATCCAGACCGTCCCGTTCGACCTCGACGGCAATCACGCGGGCGGCGACGACGACGGCGCGACGACGCTGCTGCTCGCCGGTTCGTGGCTCTACGTCGGTGGCTACGCGTACACGAACGTGTTCTCCAACCATGATTTCGCGATCGCCAAGATGAACAGCGGCAGCGGCGTGCTCGACGCCACGTTCTGCCCGAACGCGACGGCCTGCACCGGCAGCGAGGCCTACCAGGGCAAGCGCACGCTGACCTTCACGCAGACGGCGACACGCTTCGACGAACAGGTACGCGGGCTGAAGTTCGATCGCAACGGCTACCTCATGATGGCCGGTACCGCGGCGGACAACACCGGCACGGACCTCATCCTCGCGCGCCTGCAGACCGACGGCGCGTTCCCTGCGCAAGCGTTCGGCAACGAAGGTGATCACGTGCGGGGAACGCTGCTCGAGGATCTTGCCGTCGGCGGTCTCGCGGTGGACTTCGACACCAATCGCATTCTCGTCTCGGGCTCCACCGCGACCACGCCCGGCGGCGCCAATCCCGATCGCCTGCTCTGGGTCGGCCGTTTCCTCGCCGATGGCACTGCAGACCTGAGTTTCGCGACGATCGGCGTGAATCCGAGCTGGGTCAAGGCGATCGCGTTCGAGCACCACGACGACGCGCAGCCGACCGACAACACCGGCGGCGCGCTGCTGGTCGACCGCGGGCGCATCGTGCTCACCGGTTCGCGCCTCTGGCAGCGCGACGCCGGCAGCGGGCTGAACGACTACGACTTCGCCATCGCGCGCTTCGAAGGTGACGCGATCTTCATCGACGGCCTGGACGGCAACTGATCAGGGCGCTCGGGCGCGCACGCGCGCCTCGCGGCGATGGGCCGGCGGTGCATTGGCGCCACCGGCCCGGTGTCCGATCCGCGGCTCCTGCGCACGGCTCGCACCGAGACAGCCGGACGACCCGCACGCCGCTCACGCCGCAGGAAGCACCCGCAGAATGTAGCCCTTGAGATAGTCGGTCTCGGGGATCGCCGGGTGCACCGGGTGGTCCGGCCCCTGCTGCAGCGAGACGAGCATCTGCACCTGGCGGTCGAGGTGCCGCGCACCCTGCTGCACGCCGTCGAGCAGCGCCTGCCGCGGCATGTGGTGCGAGCACGAACAGGTGACGAGGATGCCGTCGCGCGCGAGCACCTGCATGCCGAGCTCGTTGAGTCGCCGGTAGGCGAGGCTGCCTTCCTTGAAGTCCTTGCGCCGCTTGATGAACGCGGGCGGATCGAGGATCACGACGTCGTAGCGTTCGCGCGCCTCGCGCAACGCCTTGAGGTGGTCGAATGCGTCGGCGCGCAGCGCTTTCACGCGATTGGCGAGGCCGTTGCGCTCGATGTTGCGCGACGTCGCCTCGACCGCAACCGCGGAAGCGTCGACGCAATCGACCTCGCGCGCGCCGAACGCTGCCGCGCGTATGCCCCAGCCACCGAGGTAGCTGAACATGTCGAGCACGCGCTTGCCCGTCACGAAGCGCGCGAGCCCGTCTCGGTTCTCGCGCTGGTCGTAGAACCAGCCGGTCTTCTGCCCGCCGACCGGATCGACGCCGAAAACGAGGCCGCCCTCCTTCGCGACGACCTCGCCGCCATGCTCGCCATGGCCGAGAGCGGCGTAGTCGGGCAACTGCTCCATCGCGCGGATGCCCGCGTCGTTCTTCCACCACAGCTGGCGCGGCGCGAGCACCTTGACGATCGCGTCGGTGATCGCGTCCTTCTGCCGCTCCATGCCTGCCGTGGTGATCTGGCCGACGACGACGTCGCCGAAGCGGTCGAGCGTGAGGCCCGGCAGGCCGTCGCTCTCGCCGAACACGAGCCGGTAGTACGGCTCCGCGTAGAGCTGCTGGCGCAACGCGAGCGCGATGTTGAGGCGATGCACGATCAGCGAGCGGTCGAACGGATGCTCGAGGCCACGCACGACGAGGCGCGCGGCGATCAGCGAGTTCGGGTTCACGTAGCCGACGCCGATCGCCTTGCCGCGATGGTCGACGATCGCGACGACGTCGCCGGGCGCGAACTCGCCGAGCGGCGAGCGTGCGACGTCGATCTCGTTCGAGAACACCCACAGGTGCCCGGCGCGCAGGCGCGCGTCCTCGCCGCGCTTGAGGTAGAGAGCGGGATACTCGATCGACTCGGACACGGGATGGCCTGCGGCACGCGGAGCGGCGCACGGTAGCGCGCCGGGGCCGGCGCCACAACTCGGCGCGACGCGATGCCGCGGCGTCACGCGAGCCACGACGCGTCCCAGAACGGATACTCGCCGACGCGCCGGCACAGGCCCGCGCGCACCGGCTCGCGCACGATGTCGCGTGCGATCGCGGCGCAGTCCTCGTCGGGCCGCACCGCGCGCTCGTGGCAGCCGCGCGCCCACACCGCGCCGCTGCGGCCCGCGGCGAGGTTGATCGAGCCCGCCGCGACCGCCTTCAGCCGCGCGACGAGGATCGGCAACGAATCGAGCCCGGCGAGCCGTACGAGGCCATGCCAGCGATCCGGCAGCAAGGCCCAGCAGAGCAGCTGCGACGTGCGCCAGACGCGCGTTTCGCCGAACGCCCGCGCGGCGGCGCAGGCGAGCGTCCAGTCGTCGAACGTCCTCGCGTGATCGAGAGTGGCGAAATCGACGCGGTAGATGCGTCCCTCGCCGAGCGCATCGCATCGGTGGTCCGGTTTCACGTTTGCGGCGCAGGTCGGGGTGTCCATGCGGCGATCGTCGCAAGCGCCCGCGTGTGCGGCGACCGGCGACGCGCGCGCCCACCTGTACGAAATGCATGGCCGGGCGTGCGCGTCGTCGCCGGGTCGCGGCGTAGACTGCAGCCATGAGCAACCGCCTCGCCGACGAAACGAGCCCGTACCTGCGCCAACACGCGCACAACCCGGTCGACTGGTGGCCATGGTGCGACGAGGCGCTCGCGACCGCGCGGCGCGAACGCAAGCCGATCCTGCTGTCGATCGGCTACGCCGCGTGCCACTGGTGCCACGTGATGGCGCACGAGAGCTTCGAGGACGAGGCGACCGCGGCGCTCATGAACGCGCTGTACGTGAACATCAAGGTCGATCGCGAGGAGCGGCCCGACATCGACAAGGTGTATCAGCTCGCACACCAGGCACTCGCGCGGCGCGGCGGCGGCTGGCCACTGACGATGTTCCTCGGCGCCGACGACCTCGTGCCGTTCTACGCGGGCACGTATTTCCCGGAAATGCCGCGCCACGGCATGCCCGCATTCGCGCAGGTGCTGCGCGCGGTGCGCGCCTGGCACGACGACAAGCCGGACGAAGTCCGCGCGCAGAACGGCGCGCTCGCCCGCTTCCTCGCCGAACACGGCCGCGAGGCGACGCATGCGGGCATGCTCGACGATGCGCCGGCGCGCGACGCGCTCGCACGCATCGCGCGCGGATTCGATCGCGACAACGGCGGCCATCTCGGTGGACCGAAGTTCCCGCACGCGAGCGAGATCGAATGGCTGCTCGCGCAGGGCGACGATGCGCGCGCGATGGCGCACCGCACGCTCGCCGGCATGGCCGAGCGCGGCCTGACCGACCACCTCGGCGGCGGCTTCTTCCGCTATTGCGTCGACGAGCGCTGGGAGATCCCGCACTTCGAGAAGATGCTGTACGACAACGCGCAGCTGCTGCCGCAGTACGCGCGCGCGGCGCGCGTGTTCGGCGAGCCGGCGTTCGCACACGCGGCGAGCGCGTGCGCGCGCTGGCTCGAACGCGAACTGCAGGCACCCGAAGGCGGCCTGTGGAGTTCGTACGACGCCGATTCGGAAGGCGAGGAAGGCCGCTACTACGTCTGGCATCGCGACGACGTGCGTGCCGCGCTGGATGCCGCGGAGTACGCCGTCGTCGAACCGTTGTACGGACTCGACCGGCCGCCGAACTTCGAAGGCCATGCCTGGCACCTGGTCATGAAGCGGCCGGTCGTCGACATCGCGACGGCGCTCGGCCTCGGCGTCGGGGAAGCGGCGGCGCGACGCGCGACGGCCGACGCGAAACTGCTCGCCGCGCGCGAACGCCGCGTGCGTCCCGGCCTCGACGACAAGATCCTCACCGCGTGGAATGCGCTCGCGATCGCCGGCGCCGCGCGCGCGGCCCGCGACGTCGCGGATGCGCCGCTGCTCGCCGCGGCGGAACGCGCGCTCGACTTCCTGCATGCGAATGCCTGGATCGACGGTCGCCTGTACGCGTGCCACGCGAGCGGCCGCGCGCGCTTCGCGGCCTATCTCGACGATCATGCGTTCCTGCTCGATGCGCTCGTCGCGATGCTGCAGCTGCGCTGGCGCGAGCGCGATCTCGCCTGGGCGATCGCCCTCGCCGATGCGCTGCTCGCGCGCTTCGAGGACCGCGAGCAGGGCGGATTCTGGTTCACCGCGCACGACGCGGAACCGCTGCCACAGCGGCCGAAGCCGTTCATCGACGAATCGCTGCCCGCCGGCAACGGCGTCGCCGCGCGCGCGCTGCTCGCACTCGGCCATCTGGTCGGCGAGCCGCGCTGGATCGCCGCGACCGAGCGCTGCCTGCGCGCGGCGTGGCCGACGCTCGCCGAACTGCCGCATGCGTGCTGCAGCCTGTTGCTCGCGCTCGGCGACCACCTCGAACCGCGCACGATCGTCGTGCTGCGCGCCACCGACGACGAAGCCACGCGCTGGTACACCGCAATCGAGCACGCGCGCACCACCGGCACCGATCTCTGGCGCATTCCGCCCGCGGTGACGCTGCCGGGCGTGCTCGCGCAGCAGTCGCACGCGCCGGGCGGGGTCGCCTATGTCTGCCGCGGGCTCCGTTGCCTGCCGCCGGTCACCGATCCGGCCGCGCTCCTCGCACATCTGGCTTGAGCCCGCCGCGTCCCGCGGGCATGGCCGCGCGCCGCCACGGCATGCTGCGTTGCAGTATGCATGGATACGTGAAATAGGCCTCAAGACTCATGTGTATCCGCTTCCAGACGGATATGACATGGTGCTATGGTCCCATCGTTTTGTGTCGAAGGCCGGCACAGGACCGGTACCCGTGATCCGGGCACACCCGGATCTTTCGCAGAACGAATCTCCCGCGCCGCCAAGAGAGGGGCTGCGCGACGAGACGGACGCGACCGGGGAGCAACGGAGCTTGCGACGGTGCCGCGGTGCGCCGCGGCGTTGCCCAACGTCCTTGATGGGGAGATCAAATCGTGAATTTCGAACTCGGTCTGCGGCGCAACCTGCTCGCCGCGGCGGCGCTCGCGATGCTCGGCGGCCTCACGCTGTCCGCCACCGCATCGGCATCCTCGTACACGCGACTGCCTCCGGACATGCAACCGAACGCGGTCGTCAACGCACACGGCCAGACGATCGTCTACGGCATGTCCTACCAGAGCGACACGTCGCTGCCGCTCTACTACCTGCCCGAATGGAAGGGCGCCGTCAGCGAACGTTCGTCGGACGAACGCGAAGCGGCGGAGAACTGGCGCATCCCGGGCCACCATGTCGACGGCAAGGACCCGATCGTCCAGAACATCGGCCACGTGACCAATGCGGCGATGCCCGCACCGATCCTCAACTTCGACGGCATGGGCGTCGGCTCGTGCGGTTGCGCGCCGCCCGACACCAACGGTGAAGTCGGTCGCACGCAGTACGTGCAGATGACCAACGCGGGCTATCAGGTGTTCGACAAGACCACCGGCGCCTCGCTGCTCGGCCCGCGCGCGACCTCGTCGATCTGGGCCGGCTTCGGCGGCGTCTGCGAGACGTCCGGCCACGGCGACCCGATCGTGCTGTACGACCAGATCGCGGACCGCTGGGTGATCACGCAGTTCGCCGGCGGCAGCACGATCACCGACGAGTGCATCGCGGTATCGACGAGTGCCGACGCGACCGGCAGCTACAAGCGCTACGGCTACCACCTCGGTTCGGAGTTCTACGACTACCCGCACCTCGGCGTGTGGCCCGACGGCTACTACATGGCGATGAACGTGTTCAACACGGCCGGCACCGCCTACCTGCGTCCGCAGCCGTTCGCGTTCGATCGCGCCGCGATGATCGCGGGCGCGACCAGCGCCGCGTACGTGACCACCACGTCGCTCGGCTCCAGCAACGCACCGCTGATGCCGGCCGACCTCGACGGCTCGACCCTGCCGTCGACGGGCGCGCCCGAGGTGTTCGTCGAGTATCCCGACACCACCACGTACAAGACCTATCGCTTCCACGCCGACTACGTGACGCCGTCGAACACGACGTTCACGCTCGCCGGCAGCCCCGCCGCGGCCGCGTTCACGCAGCCGTGCGGCAGCACATCGGCCTGCGTGCCGACCAAGGCCAGCTCGTCGAACTACCTCAATGCCCTCGACGACCGCCTGATGTTCCGCCTCGCCTACCGCAAGTTCAGCGACCACGAGTCGCTCGTCGGCAACTACACGGTGAAGGCGAACAACGTCGCGGGCATCCGCTGGTTCGAACTGCGCAACGGCACCTCGGGCACGCCGAGCGTGTTCCAGGAAAGCACCTACCAGCCCGACACCACCTGGCGCTGGATGGGCAGCGCGGCAATGGACGGCCAGGGCAACCTCGCGCTCGCGTACTCCGCCTCGAGCAGCACGATCAATCCGCAGATCCGCTACGCGGGCCGCCTCGCGGGTGACGCGCTCAACACGATCACGCAGACCGAAACGCACCTGTTCGACGGCGGTGGCAGCCAGACCGGCTCTGGCAACCGCTGGGGCGACTACAGCGACCTCACGGTCGATCCGGTCGACGACTGCACGTTCTGGTACACGCAGGAGTACTACGCCGCGAACGGCAGCTTCAGCTGGCGCACGCGCATCGGCAGTTTCAAGTTCGCCGGTTGCGGCGGTGGCGGCGGCAACGTGCCGCCGGTGGCGAACTTCGGCGTGACGACGAGCGGCCTCACCGCCAACTTCACCGACAGCTCCACCGACAGCGACGGCACCATCGCCTCGCGCGCGTGGACCTTCGGCGACGGCGGCACC
>Ga0068853_100004970_pt1 | contig 10364 bp, 7 predicted proteins | sample KBSCornC32_FD_65655 | JGI IMG/M metagenome (GOLD analysis project Ga0068853, IMG submission 65655) | Corn rhizosphere microbial communities from Kellogg Biological Station, Michigan, USA - KBS Corn C3-2 | ecosystem: Host-associated > Plants > Roots > Rhizosphere > Soil ... | reverse complement strand
TTTTAAGGTAAATAAAAACATCAGGCCATTGCGCAGTCATTAACTCCGGTTGTTGGTGCAACAGTCATCATCTCGTAACTCTTCTAGAGGGAACACCAACAACGGCGTAATGAAATATCTTACTCGTCCTGCTGGACCAGGTGGCGGATTTAGTTTGACTGGTTTACTGCTTGGTCTTTTTCTTTCCCTGATTGGGGTGTTAATTGCTTATGTCATCGCAGGTGCCGACAAAAGGTCAAGAGTAACCTGGGCATGGATCGGTGCTGCTATTTCATTCATTATTTGGGGTGCCATTCTTCTTTAGAATTTATTATGTTGACGATCAGGAATTATATAGCCCAAGCTTGTTTTTTCAAAAGCTCAATTACTTGCCCAAAGAAGCGGTCAGTACCTAAATTCTCCTACGTCGTCGGTTTTAAAGATATAGATCTGATCTGTTTCCCCCGGATCATTATACGCTTTTGACTTTTGCGAGTTGATGATAAAACCACCGTCATCCGTTGGTAGAATCGTTCTGTTGAGAAAGAAAGTTGCAAACTCTTCGTACAATGTTTCGGAAAGTTGATTCCCATTTTTGTCAAATTTATACACAGCAAATTGTGCACTGTACGTTAATTGATATCCACCAGTAACTATTAGCGCATTGTCTTTCGTCTCCACCACAGAAGAACCTAATGTATGATTATTGTCAGCGAAATATGTCCAGAGGTTATTCCCGTTGGCATCGATCATTTGTAAATAGAAATAAGGCACATACTGGGGACCCTGGAAAAAACCTGTGAATACAAAATTTCCTTCGCTGGTTTTGATTATGTTTTCGGGAAATACATATCCCCATGGACTGCTATATTCTTTGTCCCAAATAATAGAGCCATCCAAAGTTAGCTTTAATACACGGAAATGTGGCGTGCTGTCACCATCTGTAATTGCTAAGGCAATGAGTTTGTCATCGTAAATTTTCAAATCATGAAACTCGTCTCTTGTAGTTGGTGAGAATGTCTTTTTCCAAAGCAGGTTGCCATTCTGATCGAGTTTTCCCAGCAAGGCTTCCACTACATTGCCATTTGCTGAGTCGCTTGGTATCAGGCCTCCGGCATAAATAGAACCATCGTCGTAAACTGCAATTGCATTGATGATTTCTAAGCGATCAGCAATTGTTTGCCGCCAAATAAGATCTCCATTGTCGTTAATTTTGAGAATATTTTCCCCGCTGGACATAATGTAGCCGTTTTGACGATCGCTTACGATCCTCAATTCAAAACTCCTAGAATAATCATAAGTTCTTTCCCACATTTTGTTTCCCAGGGAGTCGATTTTGACGGCACAAAGCTTGCTCCATAGAGTGGGTGGTTGGTTAGAGTATGTATTACCTGCAATAATATATCCACCATCGTTGGCTTTTACCATTTGCCCTGCTACTTTAGCTACGTTTGGATCCGAGATGCCATACTCCACTTTCTTAAGAAACTTGAGATAGTATTTCTTTGTGGTAAAGTTCAGCGAAGAGATTGTTTCGTTCTGGTTGCTATCGACCGCTGCAATTTTTACTGTATACGGTGTCAGTTCGGTAAGATAGGGGAAGGTATACGTAAGAGAGTTGTAACCACTAACCTTTAAAGTGTCATTAAGGTAGACCTTATACGACACAGGATCGTTGTCAGGATCTGTGGCTTTTGTCCAGTTGACGGCGGCGGAATTAAATGAGCAAGAAACTAAAGATATCGTGAACTGGCCGGGTGGATGATTAGTAGTAGAAGGTGGCGTAGGAGGAGCCGGTGAACCGCCAGTCGCTGTATCTTTTTTGCAAGCAATGCACGCGCATGCCATCAAAATCAACAATATTTTTATATCAGGCAAGGCCTTTGCAAAAGTTTGCATGTTAGTTTGGTGGCATTAAAGAAGCATGCTATTAAAAATAAGCAATCAACCGGGAAGTTGCAATACCCGGAAGTTATGTTGAGTTACTTTACCTCTTATTGGCTGGAACACTACGAAGAACGAGGCAACTAAGTAAATACTTGCCCGCACCTATATATCGAGATCACTCTCATAAATGACCCGGTTATAATTTACGATATCCATCCACCGTTCAGGATCGTGACTCAAAATGAATTTCAATCCAAGTTCACGTCTTTGAGGCAATGATTCCTTTCTTGCTTTTTCAATGGACTTTTTCAGTTGAGCCAGGGTTAAGTCAGTGCAATAAGCAGGACTTCCTGGCTGCTGTCTCCACGAATCCTGAAGGGATCCATAATCTAAAGGGTCAAATCCACTATCATTAACAAGGATGGATACCAAATTCTTTGATTGTTTTTCATCACCGGAAATAGGAAGTGCTAAACGCGAGGCAGCGCCCCTGGGGAGGCCTGCATTTACCAAAGAACGATAAAGGATATTGTTGTAAGCCTTTATAACAGGCCGTTGTAGTTGGTTCGCCACCCAAACACTTTCAGGCATTCCGTTTTCAATGTCTTGAATCGTACCATCTCTCATTGGGTAGTAGTTACCAGTGTCGATAATAGCAGTGCTTGGGGAAATATTCTTAAATAAATCTTTCGGTAAGGTGGGTATTGCATTCATTGGAATACTGACAACGATTACGTCGACATCAGTAACAACCTCTGCTAATTTAACTGCGAAAGCTCCTGTTTCTAGAGCTAAACTTTTAAGCTTTTCGACTCCACTGGAATTGGCCATTTTCACATTGTGCCCTGCCGTTGAGTATTGCCGTATCAAAGTTCCTCCTATCTCGCCCGCGCCAATAAATCCTATTTTCATTTTACTGTATTATTTCTAAGTCGTACAAAATTAATAATGGCAAGAATAGCTCTTTGGAACATTTTTATTTTATAAACACAATTGATTGAACACTCCGGAGAACGGTGTAAAAAGCACCCACTTAGTGAATGCTCTAAATGGATTCCTCGCTACGCTCGGAAGTGTAAAGGTTAGGCAATTCGGTAACGGAAGTTTATCTATTGTATTTCAAATACTTTATCCACTAAACGGCTTCACTTTAATTTTTAAGAATTACGTTTCGCCGTTTGTGGATAAAGGTTCAGTGTTGTTATCATCTCTTGTGCACATCTCAGCTGGTGTCTTTCCTTCAATTGCCTGATGTGGTCGTTGATGGTTATAATAATACAGATATTGGATCAATTCATCTTTAAGTTCTGCCAGCGAATCAAAATCTGTTTCCCTTATCAAATCCTCCTGCAGTGTTCGCCAAAACCTCTCCACTTTTCCATTGGTTTGGGGGCGATAGGGCTTACAGTAGCGGTGCTTAATACCCAATTCGATAAGCATTCTCTCAAAAGGATGTCCATACTTCTGTTTGCTCTCTTTTGGACCAAACTCGGGACCATTGTCTGTAATCACCTCTTCAAATTTTATCTGGTATTGGTCATGCAACATATTCATGCATTTCAGGGCGGCAAACATTACTGTAAGGCTGGTAATATCTTCAACCACTTCTGCCCATGCAATCCGAGTATAATCGTCCACAATACAAACCAGGTAAAGCTTTCGGCTTTGTCCTCTTATTACACTTTTACTTAGGTGGTGACAATCGATATGACCTAGCTGGCCCATTCTTTCCTTGATAATTTTCCTTTTACTCTGCTTCATCTTTGCCGTCAATCGGTTTAATCCATAACGTTTGCAAATATTATATACCCCCGATGGTGAGGGTGTAAATTTATGTAATGATGGCTTTAAGATGTTTACTATTTCCAGTTTTGAATTACCCTTCTTTCTTAACTCAATCACCTTATTTTCAATGAACTTTATTGGTCTTCTCGTCTTGTACCTGGGCCCACGCTTTTGGGGCACTAGATCCTGGTACCTTCCATTCTGTTTATACCGGTTGTAATACTTTAAAAAACTTTTACCGCAAGTGTCGTGTGCTTTATAAAAGTCCTTCGCCAATCGATAAACAGGATGCTGCTTACGTTTTACTTGTTCATACTCCTCAATTAAAAACCGGTACTTCTCAACATAATTCCGCCATATCGTGGTATCCTTTCTGTTGTCTCGCATGGTAACAAAATTTATCTTATAAAGATCAAAATCTGTTACCGAATTATCTGACTTTTACAATTGCGAGGATCCGCCGAAGCAATCCAATTATTTTAGATTGCTTCGCTCCCGATGTAAACATCGGACGCTCGCAATGACGCAATGAACTTGTTAAGTTGGCCGACCCATTTTCCAAACTTTACACTATTGATTCGTTCCTTCCGGTAGATCCTTTATTTGTTGATGTATTTGGCCAGAGAATGCAAAATGAACTGATATATCAGTCGGCTCAAAATTTTCACGAATGATTTTACCACCCAATATTTGTCAATTCCCCAAGTGAATGATGGGCAGATGCCTTTTGGTGGAGTCTTGAGAATACGAATACAAAGTGATCAACAACAGAGTTAACAACATTTTTATTTTCATGATCTGTCGTTTTTGGCTTGGAAGTGTATCGGTTTAAATTAATGAACCACATTAGGCACATAGGTCACAATAGTCCCGAAGCATCGGGATCACATAGAAGCTTATGTGGTCTATGTCCCTGTGTTTCTTATGTGGTTCAAAAAAAACTCAAACTCTGTCTGATTTTGTATGTTTCTCTGTTCTAAAATATTCCGAATGCTTCTCCTCTCCAAAATGGAGAGGAGGTGGGGATAAGGTCACGACACAGTCACCCCGTTTGCCTTTAGAATATTGTAAAAGAACAACACATGATAAGGCAATGAATTCTGCCAGTAATCCCAGGTATGTGCGCCGGGATGTTCGGTATAGTCATGCGGCACATGAGCATACACCAGCCTGTGATGCAGTTCACGGTTTGATTCAATTAAAAAATCATCTACACCACAATCAATGATCAGCTTTACATTGTTTGTTTTCATTTTGTCGACCATGTTCACAACAGAGAAAGGTTCATACAAGCTCATATTGGTTGTATCACCGATCAATGTTTGAAAACCCTGTTTCACTCTCGTCATGAAATCAGCGGGAAGTGTCCAGTGCGTCCAATTAAGATCCACGGCTCCGCTCATACTGCCAGCGGCACAAAAAAGATCCGGGTGACGTGTTGATAAATACAATGAACCATGACCACCCATGGAAAGGCCGGTGATGACTCTTCCTTTGCGGTCTTTTACGGTGCGGTATGATTTGTCAATGCGAGGAATAACATCAGTGATAATATAAGATTCAAACTGATTGTCCTTGTTAACAGGGCTATTTAAATACCAGCCAAAAGTTTCGCCTTCGGGCATTACAATAATAAGATTGAAATGATCAGCTAAATTTTTTACGAGCATTTTATCGGGAGTTGATGTGAGCCAATCCCTGAAGTGTCCGCCACCACCATGCAACAAGTATAATACGGGATACGATGAGTTATTTTTCTTGTACGAATCCGGCAGCACAACTGCAGCCATGTAGGTTTTTTTCATTGCAACGCTGGGAATTTCTATGGAGTCAACAGTTGCTGAAAAGCAAGTGAAACTCTTGCCAAGAAGAATAATAATTAAAAGATAAAGCTTTATCATATAGTTTGATTTTAGAGCATTTAGTTTAGTTGATATTCGTTGTGGCTCCCGCCTACCGGCAGGCAGGTTTGTGACCAGAACAAATACAGGGTCACTAAGTGCACAAAGAACCACGAAGAACACAAAGAGATTCTTACCTAAGCACGTCACTTTTTTCGGCTGCCGAAATGATTGTTGCAGCATCTTCTGCCAGCAAAAATCCTTTGCTCACCAATTCATCCGCAGCTTTTTTTACGGCATTCACATAGCCTTCGTGTGTTTGATATCTTTCTTCCAGGGACAATCGTGGGTCACCTGCTGCGATCCGCTCCTGTTTTGTTTTCTTGAATGGAATGAACATGCCGTTTAACGAATTCAGGTCTCCTTCACCATAACCTTTCTGCCGCAGACTCCATCCTGTATATGTCCCCAAAGGAGCCATCACTGTCGTGTTACGAATACCACCGAGTTCGTTATCATCTTTGTCCACTTTCGGAACCAGCACATGATAAAATTTATCTTTCATTTCCACGGGTGGTTCACGCAATACACCACTCACATATTTCATATTAAAACCCGGACCATAATCAAGCAAGGCGCCGTCATTCACTTCGCCGGTATAAGGAACGCCGGGAATATCTGTCCAACTAATACTTTTCTTGTCAGTTTTTTCCAATGTATTATTATCGATCCTTGGATAAAGACTTGCGGGTGGTTGTCTGTCATTCAGCACCCAATTCTCCAATGCAATGATCAATGCGCGAAGATTAGGATAGTAATTGTTGTCATTGGTAGCAAAGCCACTTATTTTATCATTCGTTTTAGATGGTCCATGTTGCGTACTGTTGAATAAATAAATACGGACATTGGGTGGAATCACAATATCCTTTTTGCCGTAAGCATCTGTTGTACGCGACGAAGCCCTTGATTGCCAGTATTCAGATGAACTGAGTGTCTGGATAATTTTGGGGCATGTATTTGTCTGAGTACATTTTTCAAGAATGCCACCTTTTATTCCCGAGATCGGTTCGAGCGTGGCATCCCAGGTAAATGGTGGTTCATTACCCGGGAATAAATGATCTTCACGCTGCATGCCGCCTCCACCGGGACGGCCAAAACGAATATTAAGCGAGATGCGTCTTGTCCCGATATGATCATTGACCCCTTCAAAGACTATTTTTTTGTTTTCGTCTTCATTAAAACCCAATTGTAAAAATGTTCTTGTGAAATTGCCGCACTGTGACACGCCCTGTATGATCGCTGCTTTGACAGGTGTTGTTGTGTTCCCATGTATCACCAGTGGATTCTGATGACCTCTTTCATCTCCCAATTGATACTTGAAAAAAGAAGCGACATCCCGAATGGCTGCAAAACCCAAACCCATCACCAGCGGATTCTTGCCGGTGTAGATCAATTCATAAATATAGTTTGGATCAAAACCGCCCTTTAATGAAATTCTTTCCTTGTCAGGGAATCCGGGAAACTCGCGTGAACCGCAATCAGCAAATGCCCAATCAGTATTTGGAATGGATTGACGTTCGTCTCCCTCATGAATTCTTTTTGTGAGTGTTGCCTCGCGGTTGTCAAGGCTCACGGCTTCGTAACTATGATGGGTCATCCCGCTGAAGTATCCACTGCTAAGGTTGAGCGTTTTGGTAAGGTCGGCGACTTCAAATTCACTTCTTATTCTGCCAGTGATCTCCTTGCTGCTATCCTTTGCAACAGGCACTTCCATTATGAGGCGGTTGTTACCGGGTAACACGTCTCCCTGCCAAGCGGCCCATAAATAAATGTATCCACGTTTTAATAAGGCTGTGTCCGGCGGAAAGACATTACCCCGGTTGGGGAGACTTAAAAATAAAATGCCATTGCATCTAGTCATGTTTACCGGGCGCAGTAAAATAAATTGTGTTGTATATTCTACCCTGCCATACAGATTACGTGGTGCAAGTTGTATGTCCTGGATAATGCTGTTTAAGGGATCTTTTGGATCCACCTCTCCATAGGCCCAACCGGATATTCTTATGTATTCACCAGCCTCACCAAATTTTCTTGCGCCCTCATATACTTCTGTGCTGGTGATCTCAATTCTTGTGATTTTTGCAAAAGAATATTCAAAGCAAAACAATAAAGCAAAGAGGGACAATAAGCAGGGTTTTGTAGGGTGCATTTAATTTAATTGATATCCTTGGTGTTCTTTGTGGTTCGTTGTGTCCTTGTGACATATTTCTTCTGGTCACAAAGAGCACAAAGGAGACACAAAGGGCACAATGTTATTAAGAAAGCATTAAAAATTATTTCCCACTCATCTTCTTATACAAAAAATCCAGGGATGCTGCGTCGGGTATTGTTTCTGATCCTGGCTTTACACCAAGTGCCATAATTTTTTTATCAGTTACACGATATCCATCCCAAACAGGTAACCCTTTTCCATTGGGATCTCCCGTCTTTATAAAATTAGCCCAGTAAGATGACATAATATTGGCGAGTTCATGATCTATTTGTTCCCAGGGGCGATTCACAAATTTTAAATTGTCATAGGCATAAGGAACCTCACCGGTATGAAAAGCGCCATACTTTACATACTCACCCGTTGCAGGAACTTTTCTTGTAAAACGATATACATAGACTTTCGATCCCTGGCTGCTCGCAATATTTGCCCAGGCATAATTCTGCGCGCCAAAGATCTGGTCACGTGATAGATTCAACTGAGAAACCTGCGCTTCTTCATCTGTATTAGCAGGATAATATTGCAAAAATGTTTGTGCATCTGCTCCGTAATTTTTTTCCGCATCCTTCTTAAAATCCTCTGCTTTCTTCGGAGGGCCAAACATTAAACCTTCGTCCTGGTTCCAACCGGTAAGAAGCGCCACCTTATTTTCTTTACCCTGGTTGAAAATATTCACGATCGCGTCCGGCAATATATAACCATCAATAACAACTCCGCGAAAACCCTGTGCTTTTTTCATTAAATCTTCTGCCGGCATTTTGCGCAGGTCAGCAATTGATAAAGCGTTCAGTGATTTCATGATCCTTGTTCCATCCTCTTCGGCATTTTGCAAATCCGCATTGTTATTAGTAAAACTGGCACCACTTTCTGCAATAGCTTTTTGAAATAAGCCTTTTGCAAGTGGTGAAGCGACAAGGCAATTCACACTCATTGAGCCGGCGGATTGTCCTGCGATAGTTACATTGTTCGGATCACCACCAAATGCAGCGATATTTTTATTGACCCATTTCAATGCAGCAATTTGATCCATGATACCATAATTACCGGAAGCATTGTGTCCTGATTCTTTTGTTAATTCAGGATGAGCAAAAAACCCGAACACACCCACGCGATAATTGATACTTACAAACACGATCCCTTTTTTTGCCATTGCTTCGCCATCATAGATCGGACAGGCACTTCCACCGCTTTGAAAACCGCCTCCATATATCCACACCATTACGGCACGTTTTTCCCTGGATGATTTTGCACCGGTCCACACATTCAAATACAAACAGTCTTCACTGATCGGTTCTTTTGGAATTAAAAATTCTTCCGTCCACATGCTGAATGGAGCCGGTGATGCCTGCATCGGGCTTGCGCTGAATTTATCACAGGCTTTTACTCCGCTCCAATGCGCAGCAGGTTGCGGCGCTTTCCATCTAAGGTCACCAACAGGTGGGGCTGCAAAAGGTATTCCTTTGAAAATATGTATATCGCCGCTGACAGTCCCTGAAACAAGACCTGCATCAGTTTTTACAACAGCCAGGTCATCGGAAGTTTTAAAGGATACAAACGCAATCATGAATAAGGAAGCAACAACAAGTAATCGTGATGATGTGCTCATGCTTTTTATTATTTTATGTATGGGCTAAAGCCCATGTGGAGAGAAATTTTAATTGCCCGGCCTTTAAAGGCCGGGCAATTAAAATTAAAATGCTTTAGCTCCAGCTGTAATCGATAATAAATCTTTATCAGGATTATTTTTTACTTCGCATTTATTATCAAAGATCATCATGGCGCCATTTTGCTCTGTATAGGCCGGCCAATTCGGTAAATTCTTTGCACCAGGATTTCCAGTCCTTGCAAAATTGATCCATGCACTACTCATCTTTTCTGCTAATGCATAAGCTTCTTTTCCACCTCCGGTCATCTCTTCGCATTTATCAATATTGTTGAACACAAAAGGCAGCTCCATGCAATGCATGGCTTTGTACTTGCCATCATTCACCGGCGATTGCCAGGAAAACAGGTACATATAAACAGGAGCTGCACCTTCAATGGCTTTCAGGTTTGCATGACTTATCGTGCCCGGCCGAAAGAAAACATCAATCGAAACATAATCTTCCGGAGTCTTAGTTTCGGGATATGCTTTCTGTACTGCAGCTATGTATGCGTCAGTCTTATCTCCATATTTCTTTTGTAGGTTGGCTTTCAAATCATCCATGGTTGCCAGCTTCGCACTGGGTATAAATGGAGTGAATTCATTTTTTGTAGAACCCACCAGCATGGGAACGTTTTTTGCAATTTCAATGGCTGCTGCTTCTGTAGGTTGATAGGGAAGAAAACTTCCATCGAGGTTTGGTCCCCAACTCAAACCAAATTGCGGAACAGTTTTGCCTTCTGCCTTCAGTTGACCCGCCACTTTTGATAATGCTTTTTTACCAGCAGCATTTAATTTTTCATAAGGGATCGTTTGCAATGAATCCACCTGTGAAGGTTGTAATTGCAATTCTTCGAGCAAGGCGGCCGCCACTCTTTTCGACACAGATGGTTCAGTAAAACCAGTGAGATAACTTCCACTCTCTACGATTGCCTTATGAAAAAGTCCTTTTGCAGAAGGT
>Ga0068853_100004969_pt1 | contig 10365 bp, 10 predicted proteins | sample KBSCornC32_FD_65655 | JGI IMG/M metagenome (GOLD analysis project Ga0068853, IMG submission 65655) | Corn rhizosphere microbial communities from Kellogg Biological Station, Michigan, USA - KBS Corn C3-2 | ecosystem: Host-associated > Plants > Roots > Rhizosphere > Soil ... | reverse complement strand
GCTTCGTTCCCGATTACGCGGTCGTGCGCCGCGCGGAGGACTTGCGCGAGCCCGCCGCATCGGACCGCGACCGGGTGGCCCTGATCGCGGCGCGTCTCGGCAGCACGCGACTCATCGATAATTTCATCATCGAGATGTAGCGTTTTTGCCGGAGGCTGTGGTATTCTCCCAACTGTCCGAGGGGTTTTCGCAACGACAGCCGTTGTTCCCGAAGACAGCAGGGCGCATTGTAGGTAATCGTCACTCCGATTGAGACCCTCGCAGCGGCAACGCGCGAGGGTTTTTTTTGACCTGAGGTTTTGTCAGGTCATTGAAATTGCTGAAGATTATTCGCGCGACTCGAACTTCGTGCTGCATCAGCACATGCCTTGATATAATGGCATCCGCCGCCATGTTGCGCGCGTACAACAAGCTACGTCGGAGAACTCATGCACCTCAATATGCTCAAGGCGAAGATCCATCGCGCCACGGTGACCCATGCCGAGCTGCACTACGAGGGCTCCTGCGCGATCGATGGCGATCTGCTCGACGTATCCGGCATCCTCGAATACGAGCAGATCCACATCTACAACGTGAACAACGGCGAGCGCTTCTCGACCTACGCGATCCGCGCGGACGAGGGCTCGGGCATCATTTCGATCAACGGCGCGGCGGCCCACCGCGCGCAGCCCGGCGACATCATCATCATCGCCGCGTACGGCGGCTATGACGCCGCGGAAGCGGCCAAGCACAAGCCGCAGCTGGTCTATGTCGACCGCCACAACAAGCTGAGCCACACGAATACGTCGATTCCGAAGCAGGCCGCCTGATCGCGCGCGTCTGCGCTCTGCGGCCGCTTCTATCGATCTATTCGGACGCGGCGATGCGACTCGCCGCCGCGCCTGCCCGATCCCGTCGCTGCGCATGCTGCTGCAGCGCCCACGCCACATGTTCGCGTACCAGCGCCGATGGATGTTCGGCGCGCGATTGCAGCGCCGCGATGACGCGCTCGCTGCGCTGCGCGTTGCCGAGCGCGACCGCGATATTACGCAGCCATCCTTCGTAGCCCGTTCGGCGGATCGCCATGCCTTCGGTGCGATCGAGGAACTCGCGCTCGCTCCACGCGAACAGGTCGACCAGCGCAGCGCCGTCCAGCCCGTGGCGCGGCGCGAAGTCGGCTTCGGGCGTGCTCTGCACGAACTTGTTCCAGGGGCAGATCAGCTGGCAGTCGTCGCAGCCGAAGATGCGATTGCCGATCGGCGCGCGCAGCTCCTCCGGTATCGATCCGCGCAGCTCGATCGTCAGGTACGAGATGCAGCGGCGCGCGTCGAGCTTGTACGGCGCCACGATGGCTCGCGTCGGGCAGATCTCGATGCAGCGCGTGCAGGTGCCGCAGTGCGCGCTGGCGGGCGTGTCGATCGGCAGCGGCAGGTCGGTATAGATTTCACCGAGGAAGAACCATGAGCCGGCATCGCGGCTCAGCAGCAGCGTGTGCTTGCCGATCCAGCCGAGCCCGGCGTTGCGCGCGAGGGCTTTTTCGAGCACCGGCGCCGAATCGGTGAAGACGCGATGGCCGAACGGCCCGGTCACCTCTGCAATGCGGTCGGCCAGCTTCTGCAGGCGATGGCGCAGCACCTTGTGATAGTCGCGCCCGAACGCGTAGCGCGCGACGTAGCCCTTCTCGTCGTCGTCGAGCACGTGCCAGGCATTGCCCAGTGCCGGCGGTGCGTAGTCCATGCGCGCCGAGATCACGCGCACGGTTCCGGCATGCAGTTCGGCCGGCCGGCTGCGCCGCAAGCCGTGCCGCGCCATGTAGTCCATTTGGCCGTGGAAGCCGGCGTCGAGCCAGTTCAGCAGATGCGCTTCGTCGTCGCCGAGCTCCACGCCGGTCACGCCGACGCGCTGGAAGCCGAGCTCGGCACTCCAGCGATCGATGTCGGTGCGCAGCGTCTGGAAGTCGATGGCGTTCATGCGGGTCGTCGGCGTCGCGCATTCCAGCATAGCGCGCGATGCTGCCCACGAAGGAGGCCCGGCCTTAGAATCGCTCGATGAGCGATGACGTTCGCGCCACTTCCCTGTACACCGCCGCGCAGGTCCGCCGCATCGACCATGCGGCGATCGAGCGCCTCGGCGTTCCCGGTTTCGCGCTGATGGAGCGTGCCGCCGCGGCGGCGTTCGCCAGCCTGCGTCGACGCTGGCCCGCTGCCCGCCGGATCGCGCTGTATGCCGGCAACGGCAACAACGGCGGCGATGCATTCCTGCTCGGCCGGCTCGCGTTGCAGGCCGGTTTTGCGGTCGAGGCGGTCGTGCTGGCGGATCGTTCGAACGGCGACGACGCGATGCGCGCGCGCGTCGCGTTCGTCGCGGCGGGCGGCAGCGTCCGCATCGCCGATGCCGAGAGCGCCTGTCCGGCGGCCGACGTGCACGTCGACGGCTTGTTCGGCACCGGCCTCGCGCGCGCGGTCACCGGCATCGCGGCTGCACTGATCGATCGATTGAACGCGATGCGCGAGCCGGTGCTCGCGCTCGACGTGCCTTCCGGGCTCGACGCCGACTCCGGCAGCCGTCTCGGCGCGTGCGTGCGTGCGGCCGCGACGGTCAGCTTCGTCGCGTGGAAGCGCGGCCTGTTCACGGCCGACGCGGGCGACTGCTGCGGCGCGCTCGAACTGGCGACGCTCGATATTCCCGCACAGGCTCTCGACGGCATCGCCGCGGATGCCGAGCTGATGAGCGATACGCTGGCGCCGCTGCTGCCGCCGCGCGGCAGCAATGTCAACAAATCCCATTATGGACACGTGCTCGCGATCGGCGGCGACGACGGCATGGGCGGCGCGATCCGCTTGAGCGGCGAGGCGGCGTTGCGCTGCGGAGCCGGCCTGGTCAGCGTCGCGACGCGGGCGAGCCATGTCACGGCATTGAATACCGCGCGTCCCGAATTGATGGCGCGCGGCGTCGACGGCGCTGTGGCGCTGGCGCCGCTGATCGAACGCGCCAGCGTCGTCGCGATCGGCCCGGGGCTGGGGCAGGGCGAGTGGGGGCGCGCGTTGTTCGAGGCGGCCGTCGCGAGCGCCAAGCCGCTGCTGCTCGATGCCGACGCATTGAACCTGCTCGCGCACTCTCCACGCGCGCTGCCCCCGGCGACCGTGTTGACGCCGCATCCCGGCGAAGCGGCGCGCCTGCTCGGCTGCGATACGGTCGCGATCCAGCGCGACCGCTACGCCGCCGCACGCCAACTCGCTGCCCGCTTCGCGGCGGTCGTCGTACTGAAAGGGGCAGGAAGCCTGGTCGCCGAACCGGCCGGTCAGGTCGCCGTCTGCCCGTGGGGCAATCCCGGCATGGCCTCGGGCGGCATGGGCGACGTCCTGACCGGCGTCGTCGCGGCGCTGCTCGCGCAGCGACTGGCACCTTGGGATGCCGCGCGGCTCGGCGTTGCGCTACATGCGCTCGCGGGCGATCTCGCGGCCGGGGCGGCGCCGCGCGGCCTGCTCGCGAGCGACTTGTTCGATCCATTGCGTCAGCTCTCGAACGGATTCTCGACATGAGCGACGCGCTCGTATTCGAGGCGATCGACGAAACCGCGCTGCAGGCGCTGGCGCAGCGGCTCGCACCCGCCGCGCGCGCCGGCGGCGCGATCCACCTCGCCGGCGAACTCGGCGCGGGCAAGACGACTTTCGCGCGCGCGCTGCTGCAGGCGCTCGGGGTCGGCGAGCGGGTCAAGAGTCCGACCTACAGCCTGATCGAGTCCTATCGCGTCGGCGACCTCGATATCCATCATCTGGATCTGTACCGCATCGCCGATGCCGGTGAATTGGAATGGCTGGGTCTGGACGAACTGTGGAATCCGGCGACGCTCGTGCTGATCGAGTGGCCCGAGCGCGGCACAGGCACGTTGCCGCCGCCGGACCTCGCCTTGCGCCTGTCGCATGCCGGCGACAGGCGCCGGCTCGAGGCTGCAGCGAACGGCGTGCGCGGGCGGGCGTTGCTGCAGGCGTGGGAGCTTGCCGGCAGCCGACCTTGAGTCGTTCGGTGTCGCTGCGCTGCAACGTATCCTGAGCAAAACTTCATGAAGTTGCCCCACATGACGGATTTTGAAGGAAAAAGCTTGCTTTTTTCTGGCGCTTTCGAGTTGAATACGCGGCATGTGGGGAATCCGCGACCTGACTTCGGTAATTGCCTGCAGTGCAGCGCTGCTGCTGACTGCCGGTAGCGCGCGCGCCACTGAAATCAAGAACTTGCGCATTTGGGCCGGGCCCGAATATACACGCGCCGTGTTCGATGTCTCCGGCCCGGTCGACTACAAGCTGTTCGAACTCAGCAAGCCCGACCGCATCGTGCTCGACATGCGCGGCAGCGAGCTCGGCAGCGGTTTCAGCGCGCCGGCCGCGAAAGGACTGCTGAAGAGCCTGCGTGCCGGCAAGCAGGGCAAGGCCGATGCCCGCGTCGTGTTCGACCTCGCCGAGGGCGTACGGCCGAAAAGCTTCCTACTGCCGCCGGCCGACAAGTTCGGCTACCGGCTCGTGCTCGACCTCTACCCGGCCACGGTCAAACCGACGCCGGTCAAGACGGTGGCGGAAGCCGCGAACGGCAAGGCGCGCAATGTCGTCATCGCCGTCGATGCCGGCCATGGCGGCGACGATCCCGGCGCCACCGGCAGCAGCGGCACGCACGAGAAGGAAATCACCCTCGCGGTCGCACGCCAGCTGAAGAAGCAGATCGACCGCACGCCGGGCATGACTGCGGTGCTGACGCGCGACGGCGACTATTTCATCCCGCTCGAGGATCGCTACCGCAAGGCGCGCGAGGCGAAGGCGGACCTGTTCATCTCGATCCACGCCGATGCGTTCACCAGCAGCGACGCGCGCGGCTCGTCGGTATGGGTGCTGTCGCCGCGCGGTGCGACCAACGAGGCTTCGCGCTGGCTGGCCGACCGCGAAAACCGAGCCGATCTGGTCGGCGGCATCTCGCTCGACGACAAGGACGACACCCTCGCCAAGGTGCTGCTCGATCTCTCGCAGGGCGCCACGATGGGCGCGAGCAATGCCGTCGCCGAACAGGTGCTGTCGGCCCTGCGCAAGCTCGGCCCGACCCATCGCGCCTATGTCGAGCGTGCGAACTTCGTCGTGCTGCGTTCGCCGGACGTGCCGTCGATCCTGGTCGAGACCGCCTTCATCAGCAATCCGGCCGAAGAAGCGCGCCTGAAGAATCCGGACCACCGCGAGAAGCTCGCGTCGGCGATCCTCGGCGGCGTCAACGACTATTTCCGCGCGTCGCCGCCGCCCGGCACGTTGTTCGTGAAGGGCGCGACACGCGATCGCGACAGTGACGGCGAGCGTGCGGCGAGGACCGAACGCTACGTCGTCAATCGCGGCGACACGCTGCGTACGATCGCCGAGCGCCACGGCATGACGACGGCGCAGCTGCGGGCCGTCAACGAGCTCGCCGACGAGCGCGTGCGGCCCGGCGAAATCCTGCAGATCCCGTCCGGCTGATCGGCCCGGCGCAGCCGCCGGCCGAGCCCCGTCCGCGTTCCGCTATGATGCGAACCCTTCCCTTGGTTCGATCATGTCGCGCATCCGTTCGCTGCCCCCCGAACTCGTCAACCAGATCGCCGCCGGCGAGGTCATCGAGCGCCCGGCCTCGGTGGTCAAGGAACTGGTCGAGAACAGCCTGGATGCCGGCGCGCGCCGCATCGAGATCGACATCGAAGAGGGCGGCGCCCGCCTGATCCGCATTCGCGACGATGGCGGCGGCATCGAGGCCGACGATCTGCCGCTGGCGGTATCGGCTCACGCGACCAGCAAGATCGCGTCGTTCGACGATCTCGAACGCGTCGGCACGCTCGGTTTCCGCGGCGAGGCGCTGCCGTCGATCGCGTCGGTGTCGCGTTTCGCGCTGACCTCGCGTCGCGCCGGCAGCGACGCCGCCTGGCGCATCGAAGTCGACGGCGGCAAGCCGCGCACGCCGGCGCCGGCGCAGCATCCGCAGGGCACCAACGTCGAGGTGCGCGATCTTTTCTACAACCTGCCGGCGCGGCGCAAGTTCCTGCGCGCCGAACGCACCGAATTCAATCACATCGACGAACTGGTGAAGTCGATCGCGCTGGCGCGCACGCAGGCCGAATTCCGCTTGAGCCACAACGGCAAGCCGGTGCGCATGCTCAAGCCTGCGCTCGACGACGGCGATGGCGCGCGTCGCGTCGCCGACGTGCTCGGCGAGGAATTCCTCGGCCAGAGCCTGCGCATCGAGCATGCCGGCGCGGGGCTGCGTCTGCACGGCTGGGTCGGGCTGCCGACCGCATCGCGTGCGCAGGCCGACCAGCAGTACTTTCACGTCAACGGCCGTCTCGTGCGCGATCGTCTGGTCGCGCATGCGGTGCGGCAGGCGTACGCGGACGTGCTCTACCACGGCCGCCATTCGAGCTTCGTGCTGTTCCTCGAACTCGATCCGGTGCTGGTCGACGTCAACGTGCATCCGGCCAAGCACGAGGTGCGCTTTCGCGAAGGCCGCCTGGTGCACGATTTCCTCTATCGCACGCTCGACGATGCGCTCGGCGGCACGCGTGCCGGCTCGGTGTCGTCGACGGCGGCAACGTCGGCTCCGTCGTTTACCGGATTGCCGTCCGCATCGTCGGCGGGCCCGGCGGGGTCGTCCTATGCGACGACGTATCGGCAAGGCGGCCTCGGCCTCGGCGTGCGCGAACCGCTGGCCGACTATGCGGCGCTGTTCGGCGAAGCGCGCGCATTGCCGCATGCGTCGTCATCGACGGACTCGGCCGACGGGCTTCCCGCCCGGCGCGACGAGCACGACATTCCGCCGCTCGGTTTCGCGCTCGCGCAGTTGCATGGCATCTACGTGCTCGCCGAGAACGCGCACGGACTGATCCTGGTCGACATGCACGCCGCGCACGAACGCATCACCTACGAGAAGCTCAAGGCCGCGCAGGACGGCGAGGGCATCCGTTCGCAATTGCTGCTGGTCCCGCTGACGCTCAGCCTCAGCGAGCGCGAGGCGGCCGTGGTCGAGGAACAGGGCGAACGCTTCGCTTCGCTCGGCTTCGACATCGCGCGCAGCGGTCCGCAGAGCGTCGCCGTGCGCCGCATTCCGGTGCTGCTCGACGGCGCCGATGTCGCCCAACTGGTGCGCGACGTGGTCGCCGACCTCGTCGTGCATGGCGAAACGCGGCGCGTCGAGGAAAGCGCGAACGAACTGTTGAGCACGATGGCGTGTCATGGTTCGGTACGCGCGAACCGCAGGCTCGGCGTGCCGGAGATGAATGCGCTGCTGCGCGAAATGGAAGCGACCGAGCGGTCCGGCCAGTGCAACCATGGCCGGCCGACCTGGGTGCAGCTGGCGATTCCGGAGCTGGACCGGCTTTTCCTGCGCGGAAGGTAGTGTTGCGGCGCGTTATTTGCGAATTCCCCATTTATCCTTTAGACGTTTTTCCTCTTTTCCCTCTCACGGAATCCCTTCATGTTGAAAGCCATCGCCCTGCTCGCAGCGAGCTTCGCCGGAGTGCAACTGATGTCAGCGAATGTCGAAAGCAGCAAAGCGCCTGCCGACTACACCAAACAGATCGAAACCTGGCGCGCGCAGCGCGTCGAGCGCCTGAAGGCACCGAACGGCTGGCTCAGCCTGATCGGCCTGCCGTGGCTGAAGGAGGGCGCCAACAAGGTCGGCAGTGCGAAGGACAACGACGTCGTGCTGACCAAGGGTCCGGCACACCTCGGCACGATCACGCTGAAAGACGGCAAGGCGACGATCGCCCTCGACGCGAAGGCGGACGCGACGATCGACGGCAAGAAGGCCGCTTCGGCCGAGCTGCTCGACGACACGCACGAGAAGCCGACCACGGTCGCCTTCGGCACGGCGAGCTTCTACGTGATCGACCGCAGCGGCAAGAAAGGCCTGCGCGTGAAGGACAGCGAAGCGCAGACGCGCACGAAGTTCACCGGTATCGACTATTTTCCGATCGATCCGTCCTGGCGCGTCGAGGCGAAGTGGGAGCCGTACCAGCCGGCGCATACGCTCGACATTCCGACCGTGCTCGGCACGGTCGACAAGATGCCGGTGCCGGGTAAGGTGGTGTTCGAGCGCGGCGGCAAGAAATACGAGCTGCTGCCGGTGCTCGAAGACAAGGACGCGAAGGAACTCTGGTTCATCTTCGCCGACGGCACCACGAGCAAGCAGACCTACGGTTCGGGCCGCTTCCTCTATGCCGACATGCCGAAGGACGGCAAGGTCATCATCGACTTCAACAAGGCCTACAACCCGCCGTGCGCGTTCACGCCGTATGCGACCTGCCCGCTGGCGCCGCCGGAGAATCGTCTCGCGCTGCCGGTGACGGCCGGCGAGAAGAAATACGGCAGCGGCCATCACTGAGCGAACGCCGTGCGCGTCCTGCTGCTGTCGGACACGCACGGCACCCTCGACGAGCGCATCGCCGAGCGTGCGCGCGGCAGCGATGTCGTCGTGCACGCCGGCGATGTCGGCTCGGCCACGGTGCTCGAGGCGCTGCGCGCGCGGTGTCCGCGCGTGATCGCCGTGCGCGGCAACAACGACGTGTCGTCGAAATGGGCGGCGTCCGAGCGCACGGCGATGGAGGCGCTGGGCGAGCAGGCGCAGGTCGACCTGCCGGGCGGCGGTCTCGTCGTGGTCCACGGCGATCGCTTCCCGGCCGCACGACGGCATCGGCGGCTGCGCGACGCGTTCCCGCAGGCGCGCGTGGTCGTCTACGGGCACAGCCATCGGCTCTGCATCGACGAAAGCGAGCGCCCCTGGGTGCTCAATCCCGGCGCCGCGCGCGCACGTTCGGAGGCCCGCGCTGCCTCGAACTCGTCGCGACGGTGCGGCGCTGGCGCGTCGAAGCGCTGCGTTTCCCGCTCTAGCGGGTTTTCCGCTCCAGTTCAGCCGCGGTCGGGATGATACGGGCAGCTGCGGCGACCGCGCCCAGGCCGAACTTTGCCCGCTTCCCGCGTTCCCAGGCCCGGCGTTTTGGACCGCGGCGCGGCTCGGTTACACTACCGCGCTTTTCGATCCGGCTCCCGCTGGGCTCGATTTCCCCCGATTCGCAGATAACCCGGAGGTTTCACGCATGAAGTTCGGTTGGTCACTCGCCCTTGCGGCGCTGTTAGTCACAGGGTCCGCGCTGGCGCAGGACACCACGTCCGACAAGGGCAAGATCTCCTACGCCATCGGCTACCAGATCGGTTCGGGTCTGGCCGATCGCAACATGGACGTCGACATCGCGACGGTCACGCGCGCCGTGCAGGACGCATTCTCCAAGAAGCCGCCGGCCGTGCCGGAAGCGGCGATGAAGGACGCGCTGTCCAAGCTCGACGCGAAGATGAAGGCGGAAGCGGACAAGGCGCTCGGCGACAACAAGCGCACCGCCGACCAGTTCATGACCGACAACAAGACCAAGAAGGGTGTCATCGTGCTGCCGAGCGGCGTGCAGTACCGCTCGATCGAGGACGGCAACGGCAAGCCGATCACGCCGGCCTCCGAAGTCACGTTCCATGTGCGCGTCTCGCTGACCACCGGCCGCGAAATCCGCAGCTCGTTCGTCGGCGAACCGATCAAGGCCAAGGTCAGCGACATGCCGAACATCTTCGGCACCAAGCTGCTGCCGGAAGTGATCCAGAAGATGAAGGTTGGCGACCATTGGATGATCTTCCTGCCGCCGGAGCAGGCGTCGGGCAATCAGGTCTTCATCTGGGAAGTGAAGATCATCGATGTGAAGTAAGGTCAGGATGACCTTGTCCCGTGCAGGCCATGGAGGGCCGATGGCACGGGATCCACACGAAACGATCTCATCCCGGACAGTACGGAGATGTACGCTGATCCGGGATGCAGATGGGTTGAACACCCGCAAACGCCGCGTCGACCGCGGCGTTTGCATTTCAGGGCAACGATGAACGCTGTTTCGCCACACCCGATCCTGAGTCCGTGCATCGGCATCTGCCGGCTCGGCACGGACGGCTATTGCGAAGGCTGCCTGCGCACGGGCGAAGAAATCGCCGGCTGGCTCGCGATGGGGGAGCGCGAGCGCCGTCGGCTGATGGACGAAGTCCTGCCGCAGCGCGAAGCGAGCTCGACGTGAGCACGATGCCGTCGGCGATCGACAGTGGCCGCCTGCGCCGTGCCGTGCGCCCGCTCGACGATCCGCCCGGCACGCCGAGCCGCATTGCCGCGCAGGGCGATCCCGCCGAGCCGTCGCCGTCGCCGCGCGCGGCCGCCGTGCTGGTGCCGTTCGTGCGCCGCGCCGATGCGCTGTCGATCCTGTTCACGCGACGCAACGAGAACCTGCGCACGCACGCCGGCCAGATCAGCTTTCCGGGCGGCGGCGTCGAGGAAGGCGATGCCGATGCGATTGCCGCCGCCCTGCGC
>Ga0068853_100004967_pt1 | contig 10367 bp, 11 predicted proteins | sample KBSCornC32_FD_65655 | JGI IMG/M metagenome (GOLD analysis project Ga0068853, IMG submission 65655) | Corn rhizosphere microbial communities from Kellogg Biological Station, Michigan, USA - KBS Corn C3-2 | ecosystem: Host-associated > Plants > Roots > Rhizosphere > Soil ... | reverse complement strand
GTCAGCACGGCGGCGACGATGTTGAGGTCGAACTCCAGCCGGGTGATCGCGAAGAAGCCGAGCGTCAGCAGCACGTCATGCATGATCGCCACGAAGGTCGAGACGCCGAACTGCCACTCGTAGCGAAACCAGCTGAAGATCGCGATGCCGATCACCGCCAGCATCACCGCCAGCACGCCGTTGCGCACCAGCTCGCCGGACACCTTGCCCGACACCGCGTCATAGCGGCTGAACTTCGCGCCGGGGAATTCCGCGCGGATGGTGTCCTGCACCTTCTTCACGATGGCGTTGGTCGCGCCTTCGTCCGTGCTCTTGGGCGCGGGCAGGCGGATGGAGACGGTCTTGGGATCACCGAACTGCTGGAGCGAGCTTTCACCCAGGCCCAGCCGGTCGACCGTCGCGCGCAGATGCTCCAGATCGGGCGCGGTCGGGAAGCTTTCCTCGATCATGATGCCGCCGACGAAATCGACGCCAAGGTTGAGCCCCCGCCACGCCGTCGCGCCGACTGCAAGGACGGTGAGCAGCAGCGTGATCGCAAACGCCCAGTGGCGGATCGCGACGAACTTGATGTTCGTATTGTCGGGGACGAATTTGAGCAGTTTCATGTCAGTTTCCCAGGCCCCTACCCGTTCGCCCTGAGCGAAGTCGAAGGGCCACACCGAGCGGAGCCGAGGATACTCGCTCCGCTCGAACGAAGGCTTCGACTTCGCTCAGCCCGAACGGGTACAGGAGCAAGTGCTTTGCCATCATATCACAATATCCGTGGGACGCGCCCGCCGCAGCCACTGCGCCGCCAGCATCCGCGTGAACATCACCGCCGTAAACACCGATGTGGCAATGCCGATCAGCAGCACGATGGCGAAGCCCTTCACCGGCCCCGTGCCCAGGATGAGCATGATGCCGCCGGCGATGGCATGCGTGACGTTCGCCTCGAAGATGGTGCGGCTGGCCTCCTTGTAGCCGAACTCGACCGACTGGACCACGCCCCTGCCCCGCCGCCGCTCCTCGCGGATACGCTCATAGACCAGCACGTTGGCGTCCACCGCCGTACCGATGGTCAGCACGAAGCCGGCGATGCCCGGCAGGGTCAGCGTCGCGCCGAGAATACCCATGACGCCCAGGATCACCAGCACGTTGATGACCACCGCGATATTCGCATAGACGCCGAAACGGCCATAGCTGACGAACATAAACAGCACGACCGCCACCGCCGCGATGCCCGAGGCGATCAGGCCCGCCCGGATCGAATCGGCGCCTAGTTGCGGCCCGACGGTACGCTCATCCACCACGTTCAGCTTCACCGGCAGCTTGCCCGAGCGCAGCGCAATGGCGAGCTGGTTGGCGCTCTGGACCGTAAAATTACCGGAGATCTGCGCCCGGCCGCCCAGGATCGGCTCGTTGATGTTGGGCGCCGACAGCACCTTGCCGTCCAGGATGATGGCGAAGGGCTTGTTCACATTCTCCTGCGTCACCCGGCCGAACTTGCGTCCGCCGCTGCCGTTGAAGGTGATGTTGACGATGGGCTGATTGCCCTGCTGCTCATAGCCCTGCTGCGCATCGGTCAGCTCATCGCCGGAAACCATCACCTGCCGCTTCACCGCGATCACGGGCAGCCCGCTGGGATTGTTCACATAGGGCAGCAACTCGCTGCCGATCGGCGCGCGGCCCTGCGCCATTTCCGTCGGGCTGGCCGTGGTATCGACCAGCTTGAATTCCAACTTGGCGGTCTGGCCGAGCAGGTTCTTGAGTTCGGTCGGGTCCTGCAAACCGGGAACCTGCACCAGGATGCGGTTGGCGCCCTGCCGCTGGACGGTCGCCTCGCGCGTGCCCATCTCGTCGATGCGGCGGCGGATGATCTCCGTCGCGACCTGCATCGCCTGATCCACCGCCGCGGAGATGCCCGCGCTGGTCGGCGCGACGACCACCGTGTTGCCGTCCTTCACCGTCACGTCGAAATCGCGCTGGCCGGTCATGCCCGCGCCCTGCGTCAGCGGCCGCAGCCGCTCGACAGCCGCGTCGACCTGCGCCGGATCACGCACCATGAAGCTCAACTGCCCGCCCATCGAGGACACGTCGCCGATCGCGATCTTCGGATCGGTGCGGCGCAGCTCCGTGCGAAGCTGCTCCTCCATATTCTTGAGCTTCTCCTTCGCGATATCCTCCGGTCGCGCTTCGAGCAGCAGGTGACTGCCGCCGGCGAGGTCGAGGCCGAGGCTGACGCGCGGCTTCAGGAAAGCCGGCAACGGCTCCAGATAGCGTTCGGGAACGAAGGACGGCACGGCGCAGAGCATGCCGAACAGGAGCACCGCCCAGATGAGCAGAACCTTCCAGCGGGGGAAATCGAGCATGGCGGCTGCGCCTCTTTCTCTTTATCGGGGCGTCGGCTTTGTCGTTCAGTCGTTCGCGGCGGGCTGTGCGCCGGGCGCCAGAACGTCGGTCAGGGTCGACTTGACCGCCTTCACCTTCACGCCCTGCGCGAGTTCGACGTCGACATAGACGTCATCGACGCGCACGACCTTGCCGACGAGACCGCCACCGGTGATGACCTGATCGCCCTTCTTCACCGCATCCAGCTTCACCTTATGCTCCTTCATCCGCTTTTGCTGCGGGCGAATGAGCAGGAAATAGAAGACCACGAAGATCAGGACGAGCGGCGCGAACTGCGCAATCATCGCGCCGGTCGAGTTCGACGAAGCGCCGGCGGCAGTCTGGGCGAAGGCAGGTGTGATGAGCATCGGTGCGGTTTTTCTTCTTTGCTGGGCAGGCGCGCGGGCATGACCCGATTGGCCCATGGGGACCATGGCCTGCCGAAGGCGCGCGGCTATCACATGGGCCGCGCCCACGCAACCGGGATCGCCTGCGGAATGAGGTCGCGAGGCGTCCGCCGCGAAGTCCCGCAAAGGATCAACTGGACGCTTGCAACTTGCCCCACATCCGCCTAAACGCGCCCCTCCGGTCGGGACGTAGCGCAGCCTGGTAGCGCATCACACTGGGGGTGTGGGGGTCGGAGGTTCGAATCCTCTCGTCCCGACCAAAATTATAAGCATTTACAAGCACTTAGCGGGTGGCGAAAGCCGCCCGTTTTGCTTCGCATTCTTCGTGTAAGAGACGTGTAAGAGTTGCCTTGAATCGTCGCGCTTGCAGCAACGCCCCGCACCCGAGGGCGCGAGGCGTTGCACAGCGTCAGGCGAAGAGGATAAGAATGCCTCGCCCCGCTGGTGCGGCCGTTGGATTTATCGAGGAACGAACCGCTATGCCTCGGCGCGGGAATGGAACTACCCGCGAACTCATTTCAGAACGGAATATCTGCTCTCGTCTCCCCGGCACGGCTCGCACATGCGCAGGCGCAGCACGTCCTCTGAGAAAAATGGACGACGGCACTTCATACATCGGTGCCAGCCCACCTTCCTGACCACACGCGGCGGACGAGAATCCGCGTCCAGCACCGGCTCGCGGCGCAGGCACCCGTCAAAGTCCCATCGCTTCGGCTCGATCATGCCCAGCATGTCGGCACCCTCGCGCGCCGGGAACGCGAAGGTGTCGCGCGGTGCATAGCTGAGCTTGGGCGACGGCGAAGATGCGGGCGGTGCTGGTGCAGGCTCCTGCTGAGGAACCCCGGCGCGCCATGCTAGTAACCACGCTGGCTCACCGTCAGCGGGCATATGCCACCGCCCACACCCCGCCCTCGTCCCAAGTCCGCAAAGCGTCGATGATATGCAGATACTGCCCGTCCAGCCTCCCCGCTTCCAACTCCGCATAGGCGGCGTCGGCAAAGGCATCGAAACTGCCATAGAAGATTACGAATGGCGACGGTCGCGGCTTCGCACCCTTCTCCAGCTTGGCAACTCGCCGTTGAAGAGTGCGAAGCGACATTGTGGTCAGCCCTTGCCGTCGAGCGCCTTGCTCACCTCAATGTCAGCGGCAAGCGCCCCACCAGCGAGAGCGGCGTTCTCGTCCGCGACACCGAAATGGCGGCGCAGCAAACCCTCACGGATTTCATGGTGCTTGCGGAGGTCTGCGGCTTGGCGTTCTGCGAGGGGCACGTCAGCGAAGCCGTCGAGTTCAGCGGTCTTGTCAGTCATGATACAATCACCTTCAGTTGAGTAAGAATGTCATAGGCGTCGGCGCGGACGTGCCAGTCGTCGCAGTCCCGCATCACCTCCACACAGGTCGTAATCGCCATTTGGCGCAGCTCCCCGCGCTCCTGATCGCTCAGGGTCGCGAGCATCTCAGCAAACGGCGTCCAGCGGTCGGTGCGGAGAATGTCGTTATGGTTGAGCGGGACGACATAGAGCGGGTGCGACATTTGGTCCGCGATACCCACAGCCCAATCCAAGCACTCCTGATAGGCGCTGATGGGCAGATAGCGGGTGGACAGCGCACGGCGCACGCGCGGGTCGTCAGTAGGACCGGACCAGCCGATATAGACCAGCACGTCGTCGGGTTCGGGATCGTCCGTGACGACCTTGTTCCGAACGGTTAAGATTGTCGTCAATGCTGGCCTCCATCGTGGGGGTATGGGTCAATCGCCGCCGAAGCCGCTCGCATCGCCGACTTTTTGACCGCCGTTGCAATTTGCCGCGAACGCGCGATCATGAATGCTTCTCTTCGAGAGCGGCGATCCGGGCTTCGAGAAGCTCGCCAGCCTTGATCTGAGTCAGCGCGTTCACCGCCTCCAGTATCTGCCGCCCCACATCGGGCGACACATCTCCCGCAGCGATTGCGGCGAGGATGGCAGCGGCTTGATCGCTGGCGGGCGCGGTGTGGTCAAAATCGAACCGCACGGTCTGCGCCTGGCTCTTAAGGGCCGGGACAACTCGGCTCAGAATCAGAGAAGCACTGGCACTGTCGCCCTCCATCGCCTTGGCAATGATTGCGTCGAGTATGCCATCCGCATTGTCGAGCATCCGCTGCACCAGCTTGGATTGCGGGGTCAGGCCGGGAGGTCGGCCAGCCGGGTTTGGACTTTTCATGCCTTTTACCCAATTGGGGTTGCCAGCGACGACGGGGCCGGTCGGCCCTTCCATCGGCTTCCAGCCCTCTTTCCATGGCGGGGTTGCTGGCTCGGTCACGTTCGCCTCATTTGATGAAACAGGGTCGGCATCAATTCAGTCCGATCGGTCAGACCGGAACTGCGAACGGCTCTTTTGACTTGCGCACCTTTTCGCGCACTTGCGCCGCCGTGACCGTCTCAACGAGGATCTGGCGCTTGCCGTCCTTCGCTTCCTGATAGATTTTGATGTCGCCGACCGCATCCGCGACCGCCTTCGTCAGCAGCTTGTATCGACCGTTGAGCAGTGCGGCACCCGCCTGCATGGCGCGCAACTTCTTCGCTTCAAGCGGGCGTTGCTTCTCATGCCACGCGCGGAGGAACTGCGCGCTGGTCTCGGCGTCGATGCCGGAGAGGAAATGCCTTCCGCCCAGCACAGCGGTAACGGTAATCTCGTCTCCATCGGCAATCGCCTGCCGGATCGCGGTGATGCGCTTGGCCTCGTTGTCCATGCCACGGAAGTAGGAGCGAATTTCAGATGCCATCGAGGCGGTGGCGCGCTGCTCGACGGGCGCGTTCAGCTCCTTCTCCATAGCCGCGATATTGTTGTTAAGCGTGTCCACGGTGCGGGACCATGAAGCATAGACCTTGCTCATGACCTTGGTGGCATGGTCATCGAGAGCGACAAGCTGGGCGTATTCGTTCAGCGCCAAGTTCCCCTTGATCGCCACCTTGCACTCATGGATGTTTTTCAGCGCCTGATAAGCTTCATCCACCGCCGTCTCAGTCGCGCCAAGCAGAGGGCGCGTGTCGTCGTCGTAATCGGGAATCTCACCCGCGATGCCGGGGTGCAGAGTTGGCGAAATACGCACATCGAATTCGTCGGCCATATCGAACTACACTTTCGGATGAAAGATACACTGTCCTTACACGCTAGCGAGCCACCCTGTAGTTCCGCAATACTTCCGCAATAATTTCAATTAGTTCCATTTATCAGGCCGTGTTCGGCGTTCAAACAGTGTGTTTGCTTGCCGACGATTTGGGCGTGATGACCACATGCGCGCAGGCCGCTGCGGGGCGCGCTGGGGCATGGCAAGGGGTTGCCGCCACCCCTGCTCGGGCCAGCACCGTTCAGCGACCAGCGCGGCGACTGTGGACTGCATTGTGGTGACCACACCAGCAACCTGTGCCAAAGTCTGCCTATGATTCAGCTTCCGCCAATCATCGACCGTATCCGGGCACTCCTTGAGCAGGATACTGACGCAAGCGTCACTTATGCCGCTCTCGAAGCAAGGCTAGCTTTGGAGAAAGTTTGCTACGACCGCCTTCGACAACGACACGACTATATTTCCCACGACCAGCTTCGGAAGTGGCAGCCCGGCGCGGTCATCAATACCCTCATCAGCGATGTTGATGCTCATCTGACAGAGACGATGACGCTCAGCATGAGTAAGACGCCAGCGCGCGACGATGTGAAACCAGAGGACGAGGAATACGTCCAAATTGGCACCGAGGTTGGTTTCGACGCTAAGAAGCTCGTCAAGATGTGGAACGCTGTAGCGCGCTTGGCACTGCACGTCCGCCTGCCGAAAGATAAGAACGACCACATACCGGATTACGGCGACAAGGCGGAAACCCGTGCCAAGGTTTTGGAGATCGTTGCCGAACTGGAACGGCTTGCTAAGGGAACGATGACCTTCTCCGGTATCGGGATGGAGGTTTCATTCGACTGCTCCTGCGGGACGAAGAACAAGCGGCGGGAGAAGTTGCTGCGCGAAGGACAGCACGTTTACTGCATCAACCCGGAATGCGAACTGACATGGAAAGTCGTAAAGGAAGATGACGGCATCGGCTTCGAGGCAGTAGCAGTCACCGTCAATTGCGACCAATGCCAAGCGGAAAATCTCATCCCTTGGCGCTTTGTCACGCGCATGAAGTATGATGAGGTCGCGACATTCTCTTGCCACACCTGCCAGGACAAAAATCATGTGAAATGGCATTTGATGCAAGCGCGGCGCGAACCGCCAGCGGATGGCAGTCGCAGGGCCTGAATGACGTGCAAGCCGCTTAAACCCCATTTCCCCTTTTACCCCGGCCACCCTCTATATGCGCGGGAGAGGGGTGAAAAAGGCAGAGAAATAGGGAGAGAGAAACGGAAAGGGGAAAAAGGGGGAAAAGCTATTTTACAATAGCTTCCCTACCCTATCCCACGGGGGCAAGGTCCGGGGACAAGGGGGAATAAGTGGCGGCGCAAGGCCTCGCGTCGATTCACTTATCCCCCGCGCGCCCTACTCGTCGCGCTGCGGCGCCAAGCTATACAGGTTGCTCGGTCGTCCACCTGTGGCCAAGGTTTCAGAATAGATGCGCGGCGGGGACTCTCGCTCCAGAAGTTCCATTGCGAGCTTCACGTCTTTCGCGAGCGGCCATGCCTTCTGGTACTTATTCGTCACCTTGTCCGCGACGTCGCTGTGCTTCACCCTCACGCCGCCCAGCGTGGTGACAGCCGCCACGATTTCGTCCTTAAGACCCTGCATCCTAATGGCCTGCTCGTTCTGCTCGCCATTGGAGAATACGAACAGCGTCGTGTCCTCCCAGAACTGAACCCATGCGAGCGCCGCGTCGAGGTGATCTCGCTGAATCACCGCCTGCCGGTTCAGTAGGGCCAGCAGGGCTGCAAAGATCAGCGTATAGGTGCTTTGACGGGCGAGAAGAGCGGCCACGGCTGGCGGATGCGCCTTTTCTTCGAGCTGGTGATATACGTCATACCAGTAGTCCAGCGCATCAGAATCAAGAGAAACCTCTGATTGCTTGGTCGCCTCATAGATCGCCCAACACATATGCTCGGCGAAGCCCTGCATGAGCTTGGGGTCCGTCGCCTTGGGCATCGGGACGATCTTGGTCCGCACGGAATAGAACATCGGGAAGCGGTTCGCGAGACCGTTTGTAATATCCGTGCTGGTGAGCGTCTTCACAATCTCCGTTTCCGGGACCGATCCGATAACGACGATATGCGTATCGGACGCTTCGCAGAACGAAGTCTTAGTCGGCGTGACCAGCTTGACGCCATCGAAGGCGTCCCGCAGCACGGTGCTAATGGTGGCCGCCTCGCGCCGCGCTTGTGCCAGCACCCCGGCAAATTCACTGACGTCAAACAGCAGACGCTTGTCGGGCACGCCAGCGTCTAGCTCCTTCCCGTCATCCGCACATACGGGGTCTCGGACCATGTAGATCAGCCCTTCACCTGTGGCCAATGCAGTCAGCTTCCGAAGCGGCCAACATCCGATCAGCAGATTCTCTGCCTGACGAAACAGCTCGTTGGGCATTTCGGCGCTAGTGCCCTTACGACCCTTCGCGGTGGGGCCGACGATCAGCGCATTCATCCGTAGGTGCCGTCGCTGATCACCAATCTGAATATAGGCGCTGCGCCCGATAGTCGCTGCGAAGCGCGCAAGGATATGAATCGCCACAGTCGGACGCACGGCTTCCGAATTGGCGCAGGCCGCATCGACCATTTCACGAAGAACACCGAACAGAGCGACGTTATGCAATTCGGGACGGCTCAACACATAGTCACTGAACTCACCTTCGTCGTCCTGCCCGCGACGTTTGCGCTTGGGCCTATCATCCTCGCCTCGCAAGCGTCTCGCCGTTTCCATAATCTCTCGCCAAGCATCGCTGCCCGGCGGGGCCGTCAGTTGAGTGAGCTCAGCCATGTTGAGACCTCCCGCCGAGGGTCGGGCTACCAGTCAATTTCAGGGCGATGCCCGTCACATCCGGCGAAGAAATAAGCGGCGCGTATTTTGCCGCGAACGCACTGGCTTGCGGACCTTTGGCGGCCCGTCGCAATATGCACATGGTTGCTGATCCTTGAGGATGAGGGCTGGCGGCTTTCGGATGGGGTGGTCGGGTGCGGCGAGGTATCCGGCCACCTTTCGTGACGGTCGCCATCATGCGGGCCGATTTGCTACGGTGTAGCTGCTCGTGCTGGCGTGCAGATGCGCGTCGATCCACGCCATCACACGCGAACGCTGATAGCGGATGGGCAATGAGGGATGCTCGCCCAGCTTAATGAACGCCGGACCCTTGCCCTTGCAGCGCCAGATTTCGAGGGTGTTCTTCTTGATGCCGAGAAGTGCGGCAGTCTGCTCGTTGCTAAGCAGATCGTCCAAATCAACTGATGCCATAGCGGCGACTCCAACAGCGCCTGCGCGCTCCGCGAGCGTCGGCAGGAAATTAAGCTGTGGTCACCAGCGCCACAGGAACCCCCTCTGGCAAAGTGTCCGAGTCCTGGGGGAATCTCACCCTTACTGCATCGGCGTCGTTTCCGGGTCTTTCCTCATGGGCGCGAGCCGGGCCGCGGTCCCGCATGGCGGGGACAAGTGGTGTTTTACGTTGCTCGCTTTAGGTCATGCAAGCGGCAATTGCCGCGATTATCGTCCCGATCCGGGATCGCGGCGGGTCGGCAAACTGCACCGGAATTTTTTCTTTCTAAACGGTGGGGAGGGCGACTTGCAGGGGTGGGCGGCTTCGACCAATTTTGCCCGAATAGTTCGATTTGACCTACCGGCCACCGCCTCTCGGCTACAGGCCGGCTGGGGGCGCGATCCGCACCGGGCCGCCCCTAACCCGGCAGCGCCCCCGGCCTCACCGCTGTAGCCGGCTGCATTCGGCCCGCCGTGTGCATCACGCTCAGGCGCGCAGGCTCACCACGTTCCCGCCAGTTGCCTTCGCACGCGCGATCAGTCCTTCTCGCTCGATGTGGTCGCTGATGCGCTGGGTCTCAGGGTGCAGATATTGGAGACGCTGCGTCAGGTAGTGACGGGCCGTAACCCCCTCAGGCACATGGTTCGTCAACAGCTCCATCTTGAAAAGCTCGACGTTGCAGGCGGAGAAGCCAACTGTCACATGCGTGCGGCGGAGGTCGTGCGCAGAAAGACCATCCATTCCCAGCGCCTTTTGCAGCCGCTCGAAGGGTGCGCGCGTGTCAGACACATGCCCCGCCTTAGCGCGGCTCGGGAAGATGAAGGCGCTGGCAGGCTTTCCTAGCTTCTCGGCCTCGTCCGCCAGTCTGCGGCGTTCCTTGAGCAACGCGACCGCCTGCGTGGAGAGCGGAAGCCAAACCGGATTGCCGGTCTTGTTGTCCTCCTCGCGCAGATGCCACCAGCAATTGGACGCATCCTCATCGAAATGCACACGGTCCCACGTGAGGGCGGACGCTTCCGTGCGGCGCGCTCCGGTCAGCAGAAGAAACCTCACCACATCAATGGCGGCAAGAGCGTCCGTGTTCTTCGGTGCCAGCCGCATTTCGTCCAGCGCGTGCCAAGCCTGTCCGACATGGTACAGTTCGATATGGCGCGTGCGCGGCTCAAAGGTCTTC
>Ga0068853_100004964_pt1 | contig 10369 bp, 8 predicted proteins | sample KBSCornC32_FD_65655 | JGI IMG/M metagenome (GOLD analysis project Ga0068853, IMG submission 65655) | Corn rhizosphere microbial communities from Kellogg Biological Station, Michigan, USA - KBS Corn C3-2 | ecosystem: Host-associated > Plants > Roots > Rhizosphere > Soil ... | reverse complement strand
GCCTGCCGCTACTGCGAGGGCTTCTGCGCGGTGTTCCCGGCCATGGAGCGCCGGCGCAAGTTCTCGGTGCTCGACCTCGCGTACCTGGCCAACCTCTGCCACAGCTGCCGCGCCTGCTTCTACGCCTGCCAGTACGCGCCGCCGCACCCGTTCAACGTCAACCTGCCGCGCACCCTGACCGACGTGCGGGCGGAGACGTGGGAGACCTACGCGTGGCCCGGCTTCCTGGCCGGGCTCTTCCGGCGCAACGGCACGGTGGTCGCGCTCGCCACCGCCCTCGGCATCGCGCTGCTCCTCCTCCTCACCGCGGTGCTGCGGGACCCGGCGGTGCTCTACGGCGTGCACACCGCGCCCGGGGCCTTCTACCTGGTGATCCCGGCGTGGGCGATGGTGTCGGTGGCGTCGGTGACGTTCACGTTCTCGATCCTGGCCCTCGTGATGGGCGCGGTGCGCTTCTGGCGCGGGACCGCCTCCGGGCCCTTCCCGGGCCCGGCCGCGTGGGGGCAGGCCCTGCGCGACGTCGCCTCGCTGCGGTACCTGGGGGGCGGCGGCGACGGCTGCAACGATCGCGACGAGGGATTCTCCCAGAGCCGCCGCTGGCTCCACCACGCACTGTTCTACGGCTTCGCGCTCTGCTTCGCCTCCACCACCACCGCCGCCTTCTACGAGCACGTGCTGGGCCGGCTGTCTCCGTTCCCGCCGACCAGCCTGCCGGTGCTGCTCGGGGCGATCGGCGGCCTCGGCATGACCGTCGGCGCCGCGGGCATGCTCTGGCTCAAGATCGTCGCCGACCCGGAGCCCGGCGCCCCGCGCCTGCTCGGCACCGAGTTCGCGTTCGTCCTGCTGATCTGGCTGACCGCGGTCACCGGCCTGGTCCTGCTGGGCCTCCGCGCGACATCCGCGATGGGCACGCTGCTGGCGATCCACCTGGGCTGCGTGCTGGCCCTGTTCGTGGTGATGCCCTACAGCAAGTTCGTGCACGGCATCTATCGCGGGGCGGCCCTGCTCCGGAACGCGGCCGAGGCCGACGCCTCCGTCGCGGAGCGATGAGGCTCCTCGACGGCATCCGGGTGATCGACGCGGCCAGCTTCATCGCGGGGCCGGTGGCCGCCACCGTGATGGCGGACCTCGGCGCCCAGGTGATCAAGGTCGAGCCGCCGGCGGGCGACACCTACCGGCTGCGCAACGCGGGCTACCCGCCCAGCTCCTACAACTTCCCCTGGATCGTCGACAATCGCAGCAAGCGCGGCCTCGCCCTCGACCTGCGCGCCGAGGCCGGGCAGCGGGTGCTCCACCGCTTGATCGCCGGGGCCGACGTGTTCGTGACCAACGTGCCGCTCGACGGGCGCGCCCGTCTCGGCGTGCGCTGGGAGGACCTCGCGCCGCTCAACCCGCGCCTGATCTACGCCTCGATCACCGCCTACGGCGAGACCGGCGCGGAGGCGGCCCGGCCCGGGTTCGACAGCACCGCGCTCTGGGCCCGCAGCGGGCTGATGGACCTGGTGCGGCCCTCGCCCGACTCGCCGCCCGCGCGGTCGCTGCCGGGCATGGGTGACCATCCGACGGGGATGTCGCTCTTCGGGGCGATCATGGCCGCGCTGTACCACCGCGAGCGCACCGGCCGGGGGGCCATGGTCTCGACCTCGCTCCTGGCGAACGGGCTCTGGCTCAACGCGATCCCGGTCCAGGGCATCCTGTGCGGGGCCCGCACCGTGGTCCGTCCGCCGCGCGAGGAGGCGGTCGACGCCCTCGGCAACCTCTACCGGAGCCGCGACGGCCGCTGGTTCCTCATCGCGCTCACCCCCGACGGTCGCCGCTGGCAGGACTTCGCCGCCGCGATCGGCCGTCCGGAGCTGCACGCCGACCCACGCTTCGCCACCCCCGCGGCCCGACGCACCAACGCGCGAGCGCTGATCGGCATCCTGGACGCGGTCTTCGCGGCGCGCGAGTGGGGGGAGTGGCGCGCGATCCTGGAGGCGAGCGGCATCGCCTTCGGCGTGGTCGGGACGCTCGAGGACGTCCCGCACGACGCGCAGATGCGCGACAGCGGCGCGCTGGTGCCGATCGACGACCCGCGTGCGGGCGCCCGGCTGACCGTCAGCAGCCCGCTGGCGATCTCAGGTCAGGAGAAGGTGCCCGCGACCATGGCTCCCGGCATCGGCGAGCACAGCGTCGAGATCCTCCGCGAGGCCGGCCTCGCGGAGGACGAGATCGCACACCTGCTCGACGCCGGCGTCGTGGTTCAGGGCAAGCTCGACTGAGCTCGGCCCGACTGATCTAGCCCTTCCGGGACCCCTTCCCGTTCTGGTGCACCAGCGCGACCGCGGCCTCCGGGGTCAGCACCCGGAAGGCCATGGTCTCGACCAGGTAGAGGCGCACCGAGGCGTCGGTGTGGCTCTGATAGGCGATCGAGAGGTCACGGCCGACGGTCAGCTCGAAGTCGCCGCCGCGCAGGCTCAGGACCACCGCGCCGCTGATGGCCGGCGCCCACACGATCGGGCCGTCCACGAGCTTGCGGACCACGTTGAGCACCGGGTAGCCGCCGTCACCCACCGCCTGGGTGAGACCCGTGTACGACCGCGGCCCGAGGGCGATGGCGTAGGGACCGTCGACCCCGGCGAGCCGGAGCAGCCGCGTGGCCTCCGCGATCGTGTGCGGGTAGGCCCGGTAGTCGTCGGAGATCGGCAGGCTCGGGTGCGCGGAGGCCTTGTCGATGCCCTGGATGGCGCCCGCAGGATAGCCGTGGAAGATCGCGTTGTCCTCCGCGTAGGCGATGCGGGTGGCCGCGTCGATCAGCGGCTGCAGCTCGGGATCCTTCGAGCCCCGCTCGACGGCGTCCATCTCCTCCCGCGACAGATCGAAGTAGGCCCTCAGCTCGACGAGGGGCAGGACCTGCCGGCGCGACGCCTCCACGTCGGCCACCGGGCCCTTGTCGAGCCGCTCGCGACGTCCGGTGTTCACCGCCGCGCCGGTGGGCCCGAGCGGCCCCACGAAGTCGACGAGCTTGCGGCCAGCCAGCTTCAGCTTGAGGACCCGGGTGGCTTCCTCGTCGATCTCCTCCCACGCGGCGGAGGAGATGGGGGCGAGCTCACGCTTGAGATTGTTCATAGCCCGTTCCCCCCCTTCAGGCTGCCGATCCCCAGCGAGCCCGAGCTCGACGGCGCGGACGGCCCTCCGCCACCGGCCTCGCCGCCACCCGTGGCCGCCTGTTCCCTGGCGATGATCGAGCCACTGCTGAACAGGTACTCCCGGAGGTGGGCGTCGATCTTGGCGTCGCGCCGGCGGTACCACTCGAGGAGCATCGCGAAGTGCTCCTTCTCCTCGTCCCGGTTGTGAGCCAGGATCCCCTTGAGGTCCGGGTCGGTCGCCGCGTCGACGCGCTGATCGTACCAGTCGGCCGCCTCCAGCTCCTCCTGCATCGAGGTCAGGGCCCGGTGGTTGTCCTGGGTCTCCGGCCTCAGCTTCGCTTCCGATTCGTGGTAACCGACCGAGTTCGCCATCCTCCTCCTCCGAGAGGTGGTTCGTTCAATGCGTAGTGAAGCCGGGGAACCCCGTCACAATACTCCAGACGCGTCGTCCGGGCACGCGGTTCCCTGATCGCGCGCCGCCAGCTCCTCGGACCGGGAGTCAGCCGCCCGCCCGCGCGCCGGCCGGCAAAATTACCTTTAAAAATGCCGATGTACTACCCTTGGTCTCATGGGGGAGGCCACCCCGTCTGGGCTGGGCAGCGAGCAGGCGACCGCCAGCGACTTCGTCCAGGCCTCGGAGAGGCTCGTACGCCTCGCCGTCCGGCTCCTGGGCGGCCACCACGCCCGCCTGTACCGCTTCGACCCGGAGCCGGTCGCCCCGCGACTCGTCGCCTTCGCCGGCCGCACCGGGGTGCGGGCCACCACCGGATCCGTGGACGCCGAGCTCGCGTTCGCCCGACTGGCGGCCCGGGTCGGCGCCGCCCGCGCGGCCCCCGACATCCTGGCCGAGCCCGGCTGCCCGCTGGACGCCGCGAACCGCAAGGTGATCCGGAGCCAGCGGCTGGGTGGACTCGCGGCCGCGCCCATCGTCGGGCGGGACGGCACGGCGGGCGCGCTCGTGCTCGCCGATCACACGGGCCGCCGCTACACCGAGGACGAGCTGACGCTGCTCACCACCGTGGCCGACAATGCCGGGCTCGTCCTCGAGAGCGAGCGACTGCACGCCGAGATCGCCCGCGAGCGGCAGGAGGCGACGGAGCTCGCCCTGGTGGCGAGCCTCATCGGAGAGGACCTCGACTCGGGGGCGGTCGGCCAGCGCATCGCGGAGAGCGTGCTCGGCCTGCTGTCCGTGCACAGCTCGGCGATCCGGCTCCTCCAGCCCGACGGGGACCTGGGCGCCATCGCGCTCGGCGGCCGGGCCAAGCAGTACGCCGGACGCGGCGAGGTCGTCCCCGCGGGCGCCGGCATCGTGGGCCGGGCCGCCACCGAGGGCCGCCCGGTGTGGACCGGGGACATCCGCATCGACCCCAACTTCGAGTCCCACCCCACCCTGCGCGCGCGCAACGTCTCGGTGGGCATCGTGGCCGGGCTCGCGGTGCCGATGCGCGCGGCGGGCACCGTGATCGGGGTGCTCTCGGTGGGCAGCGGCGAGCCTCGCAACTTCTCCCGGGCGGAGATCGATCTCCTGCAGCGCTTCGCGGACCAGGCCGCGCTCGCGATCAGCAACGCGCGCTCCCGCGACGTGCTGGTGAGGCAGGCCGCGCGGCTCAAGATCTTGCACGACATCGACCTCGCGATCCTCTCCGAGACCGCCCCGGTGGCGATCGCGGAGGCGGTGCTGGCACGCCTGAGGGACCTGCTGGAAGTCCCGCGCGCCATCGTCAACCTCTTCGACTGGACCACCGGCGAGGTGGAGTGGCTGGCCGCGGTCGGGCGCCATCGCATCCACCGCGGGGGCAAGGTTCGGTACTCGCTGGCCCTGGCGGGGGACATCGAGGGGCTGCGCCGCGGCGAGCCGCAGGTGGTCGACGTGCGTACGCTGCCGCCGAGCCCGGAGGTGGATGCCCTCCTCGCCTCCGGGGTCCACGTGTACATGGTGGTACCGATGATCACCGCGGGCGAGCTGATCGGCTCGGTGAGCTTCGGCGGCGACCAGGCGCGGTTCCCGGAGGAGCAGGTGCGGATCGCGCGGGAGGTGGCGGCCCAGCTCGCGGTGGCGCTCCACCAGGCGCGCCTGGTGGAGCGGCTGCGGACCTCGTACGCGGAGCTGGAGCAGGCCCAGGCCCAGCTCGCCCAGTCGCAGAAGATGGAGGCGGTCGGACAGCTCGCGGGCGGCATCGCGCACGACTTCAACAATCTGCTGACCGTGATCGGCGGCCGCAGCAGCCTCCTCCAGATGCGCCTGCCCGCCGACGATCCGGCCCGCCGCGACATCGACCTGATCCAGACCACCGCGCAGCGGGCCGCCGGCCTCACCCGCCAGCTCCTCGCGTTCAGCCGCAAGCAGGTGCTGGAGGCACGGCCCATCGACCTGCGCACGCTGGTGGATGGCGTCACCCCGATCCTGCGGCGCCTGATCGGCGAGCACATCGAGATCGTGATCCTGTCGGAGGCCGACACCGGCAAGGTCATGGCCGATCCGGGCCAGATGGAGCAGGTGGTGGTGAACCTGGTGGTCAACGCGCGCGACGCGATGGCGGAGGGCGGCACGCTCACCATCGCGACCGCCGGCCGCACGGTGGAGGAGCCCGGCCTCCGCGCGCAGGATCGGGTGGTGCCCGCCGGCCGCTACGTCACGCTCAGCATCCGCGACACCGGCTCCGGCATGGACGCGGCCACCGCGGCCCGAGTCTTCGAGCCGTTCTTCACCACCAAGGAGCCGGGCAAGGGCACCGGGCTCGGGCTCTCGACCGTGCACGGCATCGTGCACCAGAGCGGTGGGTACCTGGCGCTCGAGAGCGCGCTCGGGCGCGGCACCACGTTCACGATCTACCTGCCCCGGATCCCCGACGCGGCCGAGGTGGCCGCCGCGCGGGCCGAGCCCGACCCCAACCTCGTGCGCGGCACGGGCACGATCCTGCTCGTGGAGGACGACGACGAGCTGCGGCGGCTGGCCGCGGAGGTGCTGGCCGCGGCGGGCTACACCATCCTGGAGGCGGGCGACCCGCTGGAGGCGCTCACCCTCTGCGACCGGCGGGACGGCCCGATCGACCTGCTGCTCACCGACATGGTGATGCCGGCCATGCGGGGGCCGGAGCTGGCCGCGCAGCTCTGGGAGAGCCGTCCCGGCGTCAAGGTCCTGATCATGTCGGGCTACACCGAGAGCCGCGACGCCGATCAGCCGCGCTGGTCGTTCATGCAGAAGCCGTTCACGCCCCAGGGCCTGACCCACGCGGTGCGCGCGGCCCTGGCCGCGCCGGCCTACCCGCCCCGCGCCTGAGCCGCCGCCCCCCGCCTAGAACGGACAGATCTGCCGGCCGGGCTGCGCGCAGAAGCCGTACTGCACCTGGCCGGTGGCGACGTAGCGCCGGAGGAGAGTGAGCGAGAACGACAGGTCGCTCACCAGCGCCGCCTGGTGGCAGAGGAGGCAGTCGCCGGGGAGGTCGAGCTTGAGCGGCAAGGCCGTCGCGGGATCGAAGCCGCCGAAGCTCCACGTCCGGCTGCCGAAGCCGGCGCGGGTCTTCTGCATGAGGTGCAGGGTGTGCTCGTCCTTGCTGCGGACCAGGTGGCCGTCCGGACTCTTCTCGAACACCGAGGCGCCGGTCCTGGGATCGCGGCGTATCATCCGCGCGCTGTAGACGTCGAGGGCGAAGAGCGCGCCCACCGGGAGCTCGGAGAGCCCGGGGTCGCGCTGCACGGCCTCGAAGGCGTCGCGGGAGACGTAGAGGTCGCGGGACAGGCCGTCGGCGCGGTCGACCAGCGCGTACTTCAGCAGCGTGGTCTTGTACTCCTTCGGATACGGCACCGCGGGCGGATACGGCACCGGGGACGGCGACTGGGCGGCGGCGGGGCCGATCAGCACCAGCAGCGCCAGGACCGCGGCGCGAGCCCACATCCCCCGCGCGCTCGCGCGGCCCGGAGCGGCCGACCACCCTCGACGTCGGTTCGTAGCGGCTCTCCCCTCGGCCGACGGACGGCGTCCGCCCGGCGGGGTTAGAAAACGCCTTCCTCCGGTCGCCTGTCAACTACCGCGATGCGGTCGCGGCTCCGGGCGGCAGCGCCTTGTAGAAGAACGTGGTGGCGCAGAACCCGCCGGTCGGCCAGAGCGCGAAGTCGGGAATGACGCCGCAGCGCTGCCAGCCGAGTCGCGGATAGAGCCGCTCCGCGTCCCCGCCGGTCACGGTGTCCAGCACCAGGAGGGACTTCCCGGCGCCCCGCGCCGCCTCGTCGGCCGCGTCCATCAGCCGGGCCGCGATGCCTCGCCGGCGCGCGCGCGGGTGCACCAGCAGCTTGGCGATCTCGCCCCGGTGCGACTGGTTCTCGGGCATGGCCAGCAGTACCTGGACGGTGCCCACGACGGCGCCGGCCTCGTCCTCGGCGACCAGCAGGATCCGATCGCCGCGGGCCGCGCCGTCGGTGACACCTCGCCAGAAGGCCTCGGCGCGCTCGCGCGAGAGCGGATGCATGAAGCTCACCGAGGCGCCGCCCGTCACGCAGGCGATCAGGACCTCGGCGAGCGCGGGAACGAGCCGGGCGGCCTCCTCGGGGCGGGCGCGACGCACGTGGGGAGCGGCGGTCATGGTCTCCTCCGGGTGGAGTGGCCGTCGCTCGCGATGGCCACGAGGTAACGGGCGGTCTTGCGTCCGGGGTTGCGGTACGCGGTGGGGCCGGCGAGCTGCATGGCGAGGCAGTCGCCCGCGTCGAGTCGCTGGCGCGCGTCGCCCAGCGTGACCTCGATGCTGCCGTCCAGCACCCAGAGCTGCTGATGCATGGGCACCGCGCGCACGCCGGACTCGTAGGCGATCCGGGCCCCGGCGGGCAGCTCCACCTCCACGAGCTGGAGCGGCGCGGCCACCCCGGGCGGCGAGAGGTTCCGGCGGCGGTAGCCGGAGGCGGGGTCGCGCCACTGCGTCTGGCTCGAGCGTCGCGCCACCGGGCTGGGCGGTGCCTGCGGGTCCTCGAACAGGGCCGCCAGCGAGACTCCGAGGCTCGCGGCGAGCTTCTCCAGCACGACCGCGGTGGCGCTCGACTCCCCGCGCTCGATCAGCGAGATCATGGAGCGGCTCACCCCGCTCTGCCGGGCCAGCGCCTCGAGCGACAGCCCCCGCCCCGCCCGGAGGTCGCGGACGCGGGTCGCGATGCGCTGGTTGATGTCGGGCCCGGCATCCTTCATGGTGGATCGATCATCCAGTATATTGGACGGGCTGTCAACCACCGCCCCGACGCGCACTATGATGCATTCATGAGCAAGCGCAGGAGCCGCGACCGGGTCGTCGGGGTGACCCGCCGGATCGGACGGCCGGTCGGCGAGGGCTCCGCGACCCAGGACCTGCCCGCGGTCGCCTGGGCTCGCCTGCTCGCGGTGACCCTCGCGGGGCTCTGGCGCGCCCGACCCGAGTGGGCGTCGATCACCGCCGGCCAGGTCGACATGCTCATCGCCGCGTGGCGCGTCTTCGCCCAGGACCGCTCGCTCTCGGCGGCGGAGCGCGACCTGCGGCTCGAGGAGGCGCTGGAGCAGATCGAGAGCGAGTCCCCGTGGGAGAAGGGCACCGCGCGCCGCGTGGGCCCCACCCGGCGGCCCACGAAGACCCGCGCCCGGCGGGCGCGCCGACCGCGATCGTGACCATCCACCCGCCCGACGCGCCGCCGACCTGATCCCGTCCCACGACGCGCGTCGGGCATCGCCACAGAGGAGGTCCGCCATGCCCATCCTGAAGGTCTTCGCCGGCAAGGACGACATTCCGGCCGTCGTCGAGCACGCCACGCTGATCGAGCCGTACGACGCGTTCCTGCTCGTGCAGGCCACCCCGGCGGGGGCCCGGAGCCTGGCCCGCCGGTACCCGGTGGAGGACATCACGGACCACTACGCGGTCGACCTGCCCAACGTCACCATCAACACCGCGCGGCCGCGCATCACGGTCCGGGGCAAGGTGCGCCACCCCGCCTACGCGGGCGAGCGGCTCGCGCCGGGACCGCATCACTACCTCGTGCAGTTTCGCGGGCCGATCAAGGACCGCTGGCTCGCCGCGCTCGAGCAGATCGGCGCCCGCATCCGTGAGCCGCGGGGCAGCTTCACGTACGTGGTCTGGGCCCGCCGGAGCGCCCTGCCGAAGATCGCGGCCCTGCCGTTCGTGCGCTGGATGGGGCACCTGCCGCACGCCTCCCGCGTCGCGCCCGGGCTCACCGGGCGGCGCCGCGCCCGCGCCACCCTGCCGCGGCGGCGCGTCCGGCCGAACGTGTACCGCGTCGAGGTCTTCGACGGCGGGCAGATGGGCCCCATCGCGGCGGCGGCCCGGAGGCTCGGCTTCACGGTGCTCTCGCGCGAGCCCGCGGCCAGGGTGCTGGTGCTCGAGACCACCCGCTCCGAGGCCGCACGGGCCCGGCAGATCCAGGCGCTGTCGGCGGTGCACGGGGTGAAGTTCATCCGCCAGCAGGTCGTGCCGCGCACCAGCAACAACGTCGCCACCGGCATCATGGGCAACGCCTACGCGGCGGCGAGCGCCTCCGGCCTCAAGCTCGCGGGGGCGGGCGAGATCGTGGCGGTCTGCGATACCGGCCTCGACACCGGCAACCCCGCCTCCATCCACCCCGACTTCGCGGGCCGCGTCCTCGCGATCAAGAGCTATCCGATCACGGCGGACTGGAGCTCGGTCATCACCAACCCCGCCGCCAACGACGGGCCCGCGGACCTCGACTCCGGCCACGGCACGCACGTGAGCGGCTCCGTGCTGGGTGACGGGACCGCGTCCGCGAGCGGCCCCGCCCTCATCCGGGGCCACGCCCACCAGGCGCAGCTGGTCTTCCAGGCGGTGGAGCAGGAGATGAAGTGGAAGCCGACCGCCCCGCCGAACCTGAAGGGCGAGCGCTACGTGCTGGCCGGCCTGCCCACGAACCTGGGCCCGCTGTTCCAGTTCGCCTACACCAGCGGGGCGCGGGTGCACTCCAACTCGTGGGGCGGCGGCGATCCGGGCGCCTACGACGACCAGTGCCGCCAGTTCGACCAGTACGTGTGGGACCACAAGGACTTCTGCTTCGTGATCGCGGCCGGCAACGACGGCACGGACAGCGACGGCGACGGCAAGATCAACCTCAAGAGCGTGACGTCGCCCGGCACCGCCAAGAACTGCATCACGGTCGGCGCGTGCGAGAACCGGCGGCCCGAGTTCGACTCCGAGACCTACGGGGAGTGGTGGCCCTCGGATTTCCCGACCAGCCCGATCAAGAAGGACCCGATGGCCGAT
>Ga0068853_100004960_pt1 | contig 10370 bp, 2 predicted proteins | sample KBSCornC32_FD_65655 | JGI IMG/M metagenome (GOLD analysis project Ga0068853, IMG submission 65655) | Corn rhizosphere microbial communities from Kellogg Biological Station, Michigan, USA - KBS Corn C3-2 | ecosystem: Host-associated > Plants > Roots > Rhizosphere > Soil ... | reverse complement strand
GCCTCGGCTTAGGACCGACTAACCCTGGGACGATTACCGTGGCCCAGGAAACCTTGCTCTTTCGGTGGGCAGGATTCTCACCTGCCTTATGGTTACTCATTCCAGCATTCTCACTTGATACCGCTCCACCAGACCTCACAGTCCGACTTCAAAGCAATATCAACGCTCCTCTACCACTCCATACGGACGAATCCGTACAAAATCCATAGCTTCGGTAGTATGTTTAGCCCCGTTACATTTTCCGCGCAAGATCTCTTGACTAGTGAGCTGTTACGCACTCTTTAAATGAATGGCTGCTTCTAAGCCAACATCCTAGTTGTTTAAGAAATCTCACCTCGTTTCCCACTTAACATACATTTAGGGACCTTAGCTGATGGTCTGGGCTGTTTCCCTTTCGAGCGACGAGCTTAGCCCCGCCGTTCTAACTGCTGTAGTTCCGCAATTGGTATTCGTAGTTTGTCAAGGGTGGGTAATCTTGCGACCCCCAGTCCGAAACAGAGCTCTACCCCCAATTGTTACCGTACAACGCTAGCCCTAAAGCTATTTCGAGGAGAACCAGCTATCTCCAGGTTCGATTAGCATTTCACCACTAACCACAAGTCATCCGGGTGTTTTGCAACTCACTACGGTTCGGCCCTCCACGCACTTTTACATGCGCTTCAGCCTGCTCATGGTTAGGTCACCTGGTTTCGGGTCTATTTATTACGACTATGCGGCCTATTCAGCCTCGCTTTCACTGTGCCTCCGGCAAATGCCTTAAGCTGCCATAACAAATAACTCGCTGGATCGTTCTACAAAAAGCACGCTGTCACCGGACAAGCCGGCTCCAACTCCTTGTACGCACACAATTTCAGGATCTATTTCACTCCCCTTCCGGGGTTCTTTTAACCTTTCCCTCACGGTACTAGTACACTATCGATCACAAGATATATTTAGCCTTGGGGGGTGGACCCTCCAGATTCAGACAGGGTTTCACGTGTCCCGTCCTACTCGACAACATAAATGATAAAGTTTGCGATACTTGGCATACCTGGCTTTCACAGTCTCTGGCCGGTCTTTCCAAACCGTTCTGCTCGCTTCGCAAATTTCTTACTTTATGCAGGTTGGTGTTAGCACCCGCTTCCAATCCCGACATCTCCGCGAACGAAGATCTCAGGACTGGTTATTTATGTGTCACAACCCTCTTATAACATTCGTCTAACAACTTATTTGCCCTAAACGTCTATTTCAGTCCGTTTACCGAAGTAAACGTGCATCCATAAATTGTCAGGCAAAAGTCATAAAAGTTTGGGCTCTTCCGCGTTCGCTCGCCACTACTTACGGAATCATTGATTATTTTCTCTTCCTCGGGGTACTAAGATGTTTCAGTTCCCCCGGTTACCGCTCTCCAACCCTATATATTCAGGCCGGCGCCATACGACATTACTCGCATGAGGTTTCCCCATTCGGAAATCTTCGGTTCAAAGCTTGGTTAGCAGCTCCCCGAAGCTTATCGCAGCTCCCTACGTCCTTCATCGGTATCTTGTGTCAAGGCATTCTTTGTGTGCGCTTGAGTAACTTTTTACTTTGGACCTACTTGCGTAGATCCAGTGCAATTGACTAGTTATTGGTACCTTCTAGCTCTTAGTTGATAGCTCTTAGTTCCTAGATTGTGGTTTTGAAACCTCATCTAAAATCTGAGAACTGTAATCTGAGATCTAAAAAGCCAATAGCCGTTTGTCTTTGACGGGTATGTGCCGAAAAGAACACATACCTTCATTGCTTTTCTCATTTCTAATGTGACCAAATTTTTAAGTTACTCGTAACACTCGCAGAAAGCCATACGCCCATAACATTACTGATGTGAGGAAAGCTTTCGCTTGAGTTTACGCTGGATTCCGTCTGCACATTACGTACTGTAGTTGGTGCACACAGGTCTAGGCCTAAACTCAAACGCTCGTTACATACTATCAAGAAAAACAGGGGCGGTCAACCCACAGGTGTCGCAATATTTGCTACACTATTTCACCTTTAATCACTTGGCTGAGGGCTTAGATTTACGAATTAAGGATTAGGGATTATGATTTTAGCCAAAAAGAACGTGCATTATCTCAACCCTGGCCATGCATATGGGCGCAGGCTCGAGTCCAGCGCCAAAGCATGCCATCATCCACCGACCTACTAGAAAAGCCACGAATACGGCTCTTCTAGTCGGTGGGTGACTTGCGTGAGTGAGGACTGGAACTCAGTGCCTAGAATGTGCCACGCAAGTCGGCCGCTACTGGCTTTGGTATTTGTCTATGGCTTGGACGACTTTGGAGTTGCCCTTGAGGTTTTCCCAGAAAAGCACCTGGCTGCTGGCGACCTGCATCTTGTCTTCGGGACCGTGCAGCTCGTTGCCGAGCTTAGCCAGCGACACTTTGGAGTTGCTAGTGCTGCCACTCGCCTGCTGCAGGTTCTGATTGCTAGAGTCGCTTTGTACCTGCAGATAGTAGATATCGCTCAGGGTCACATATTTCTTATCGAGATTACTCAATTTACCGAAGTAGACCTGGCCATTGGTAAGGAAGAGGGCTTGGAACTCTTTGGTATTTACCGCTTTATCACTGTCATCGGTGTTGCGGTTAGCCATAGCAAACCAGGCACCGCCGGCAATGATTAGCACGACCAGCACTGTAACGACCAGCGCAACCAGCTTCGATGCACCGCGACTGTCAACCCGCTTAATCGATTCAGTTTGATGAATGTTTTTCATAGATCCCCCTGTGGTTAGTAGCAACACCTTAGTTTCTTGGTCTCAGTGTAAGAAAGAAGCGGCAAAAACACAAGCTCTTTCACTGGTAATTAACACCCGAGAAAGGGTTATCTATAGAGTTGAGGATTTAGATATCAGATAAGCAAACGAGTTATGACTACATATCTGGTGGTCTCTCTGCTATCTGCTATCTGCTCTCTTTTCCTCTGTTTATTGTTTAAGGATAATTGGCTATACTGACACCAAGCATAAGCAGCAGCACCAAATCTATGGTACGAATAACCTCCCTCCGCACCCTAAGACACGCCTTCTTGGCTGTATTGATTGCGACCCCGCTCTTAGTCGGTTCAGCCGCCTTGGCTGTTGGAGCCATATCTCAGGGATTTACTACTTCCGACAGCGTTGTTACAGGATCAGTCGTGGACCTCCGATCAGACAGTCAGAATGTTGTCGAGCTCGCTAACAGCAGTCGTGCCGATCGTTTAGTAGGAGTTGTGGGCAATAAATCGTTAGTGGAGCTGGGCGACACCAGACAAGTTCAAGTAGTAACCAGCGGGCTGGCTCAGGTACTAGTCAGCGATATAAATGGCACGATTAAAACCGGTGACCGCATAACCGCTTCACCCATCAGCGGAATAGGCATGAAGGCCACTCAATCAACAACGATTGTCGGTGCCGCCCAGGCATCAATGAGTAATAGTAGTGGCAGCAGTCAGCAAAAAGTTACCGACAAGGCTGGGAAAAATCATACTGTCACCGTGGCCAGCGTACCAGTACAGATAAACGTCACCTATTATGTATCCAGTAATGACCATCTCTCACCTCTTGTACCAGCCTTCTTGCAGAGTTTAGGCGATTCAATTGCTGGACATAACGTTAGCGCCTTGCGAGTAGTAATTGGCTTTCTGGCACTGCTTCTTGGATTTCTAACCGTCTCCGTCATATTGTACGCGGCAGTTCGTTCGGGCTTGATCGCCATCGGACGAAACCCATTGGCTCAAGGAGCTTTGCGTAAGGGTTTAATAGAGGTAGTACTGACGGCAGTTGGCATACTTCTGCTCACGGTGATGGTGATCTACATCATCTTGGCTGTCTAAATGCTTGTGGATAAATTGTAGATAAAAAGTCTACGCTTACTGCCAGATTTCTTGAGGTATATACGCAAATCTATCTGTAAATTGGGTAATTCTAGTGTTCGGGATAAGTGCTGGCACCGCTATTGCCACCCTATAAAACGTATACTTTTTTGCATCGAATCGGCCTACAATAGGAAGTGAAAACCTACTAATAAAAACGAAAACCAAACGTGAACCTATTCGGACACCCTAGTCAGAAACCTGCCCAGCCACCTGCAAGCCAGCCAAGTGGCACTGCTGCTGATCTGGAGTATGGTCAGAACAGCCTGGAATATGACCCGATGGGCACTGGCGCAATCAAGCCAGAGACGACTTGGGCCAGTGACTCTGCTGCCACGCGCGCGTACGAGCAAAGTACTCGAAGTTTCAAGCGTCGCATTTGGTTGCTGGGTCTAGGCATCACCCTCCTACTAGCCACGATCATTGTGTTCGTTGCCCACCAGCACGTCGCTAAAAGTCCTGTAACAGCTAGTCGTAACAGCGATGCCAGCCAGCAATACGGCACGTTGAGTATTCCACTCGACAGCTTAGCCCAGGTAGGTAACATTTCGGTTCAGGGTGCGCACACCCTGAGCATCAACGGTCAGCTGACCGTCAACAACTCGCTGGTACTCTCCCCCGCCGCGCAGCCCAAGACAGCGGTAGCCGGGCAACTATACTACGATCAGACCAGTAATCAGTTGCGCTACTACGACGGCAAGCAGTTTGTGAGCGTGCTTGGCGGAGATGTCAGCGTGAGCAGTGTCGGCGGCAGCAGCGGCGCTCTAACCGTCGGTAGTGGATTGGCCGTAAATGGACAGCAGCTCCGCAACACTGGCGTGCTATCGGTCCAAGGCCAGGCCGGTAATGTGTCCCTCACCAGCGGTGGAGGCTTACGAATCGATGGCACGACGCTTACCAACACCGGGGTGCTAAGTTTGGGTGGCCAGGGTGGCAACATTGCGCTGGGCAGCGGCTTGAGTCTAAGCGGGAATACTATTAGCAACAGTGGTATTGTCAGTGCAGTTTCGGGAGGTGGCGGTATAACCGTTACGAACGATGGCAATGGCAACATTACCATTAGCAACGTCGGTGGCGCAGGAACTGGTACCGTTACCAGCGCAGGTGGTACGAGCGGCACATTAGCAATCTTCGATGGCGTGCAAGATATTGCCGACTCCTTGGTCAGCCAAGCTGGTGGCACGATAACGGTCAGTGGTAATTTGCATGTTACTGGCAGCGTTACGCTTGATACCGCGCTATCTGTTGGCAATGGTGGTACTGGCTCAACTACAGCCAGTGGTGCTCGAACGAACCTTGGTGCAGCCGCCAGTGGTGCTAACGGTGATATTACCAGTTTGAGCGGCCTGACCACGGCCCTGACAGTCGCCCAAGGCGGTACCGGCGTCGGAACGCTTGCTACCAATGGCGTACTACTCGGTAATGGCACGAGTGGTTTGACATCGGTTGTAGCCGGCGCTAGTGGCTTATGCTTCATGTCGACTGCTGGTGCACCAACATTTCAAGCATGCCCGGGGGGCGGCAGCGTTACCAGTGTCAACAACTTAGGTGGCGCTGTGACGATTGCCAACGCCAGTGGTAGTGGAGCCACTATCACCATCGATGACGCTAGTGCCGGCAGTAAGGGTATTGCCTCGTTTAATGCCACTAACTTCTTGGTTACGGCTGGCGCGGTGAATACTGTCCAAGATATTGCCGTTACCTCGGCACCTACCTTCGCTGGACTTACTCTTTCCAGCCCGCTTACCGTCGGTAACGGCGGTACTGGCTCAACAACGGCCGGTGGTGCCCGTACTAACTTGGGAGCGGCGGCTTCTGGGGCCAACAGCGATATCACTTCACTGAGCGGTCTCACGACGGCTTTGAGCGTTTCTCAGGGAGGTACCGGCCTCGTATCCCTCACGGCCAATCAAATCTTATTCGCCAACAGTAGTAGTTCGATTAGCCAATTAAGCAATGGCAGTTCCGGCGACTGTCTCGTCTCCAACGGTGCCGGCTCAGCCCCTACTTTCCAGACTTGTACCGGGGCTGGTGGAGTGAGCCTCCTGAATGGTTTGGTGGGGAGTATTACGATTTCTAACGCCACAGCGGGCAGCGGCACCATCACAATTAACGATGCAGTAGCCGATGGCTCTACTAAGGGTATTGCGGCCTTTAATGCCACCAACTTCAGCGCCGCCAGTGGTGTTATCAACACTATCCAGGGTATTGCCACTACCTCTTCGCCCACCTTTGCCGGCCTGAGCCTTACTGCCGCGCTTACCGTCGGCAACGGTGGTACCGGCTCTACTACCGCAGCTGGTGCCCGGACAAACCTGAGTGCCGCTAAGAGTGGCGCCAACAGCGACATCACTAGCTTGAGTGGCCTGACGACTGCCTTAAGCGTATCGCAAGGTGGTACTGGCCTGGTGAGCCTGACTGCAAATCAGATCTTATTTGCCAGCTCGTCGAGTGCTGTTGGACAAATTAGTAATGGATCGTCTGGCGACTGCTTAGTGTCAAATGGAGCCGGCAGCGCCCCTACTTTCCAAACTTGTACCGGTGCCGGTGGAGTCAGTCTGCTGAATGGTCTGACGGGGAGTATTACGATTTCTAACGCCACAACGGGCGGCAGCACAATCACAATTAACAACGCTAAGGCCGACGGTTCTACTAAGGGTATCGCCGCCTTCAATAGTACAAACTTCTCTGATAACGGCAGTGGTGTTGTAAATACAATACAAGACATTTCAACAACATCAGCTCCAACATTTGGGCAACTAAGCCTCACCAGCAGCCAAGCCACTAACCCAATGCTCGTTATTAATAATACGAATGTTGCGGGCACCGGAAATCTCATAGACCTGCAGCTCAATGGGAGCAGCAAGTTCCGAGTTGCACCAAATGGCAACACAACCGTAGTCGGCACCCTAACCAGTGGATTGCTAAACGGTCAGACTATTAGCTCGAGCGCCAACTTCACTGGCACCGTAGATATTACTGGCGCCGTGACGGCTGGCACAATTAATGGGCAGACTATAAGTAGCACAGCCAACTTTACGGGTACGGTGGCTGTTGGCAGCACCTTGAATGTCAACACCATTACCCCTACGGGCGCACTCACCATCGGGGCAAACGGCCAAAGCTTTACGCTCCAAGGTAATACAAGCAGTCAACTTAAGTCGACTAACGGCACTAACACCACGAGCATTGCATTCCAGAATCCCACGGCCAATGTTACCTACAGCTTTGCGACAGCCGCAGCCGGGTCGTACAATGTTTGTACTACCGCTGGTAACTGTAGTGGCGTTGGTGGTGGCGTCACCAGCCCCGGTGGCACCGTCAATCAGCTGGCTAAGTTCACTGCTGGACAAACGATTGGTGATTCAATTATTAGCGATGATGGTTCGACCGTTACCATTGCTGGCTCTCTGAGCGTCAACACATTAACCCCGAGCGGCGCGCTGACAATTGGGGCAACCGGACAGAACTTAACTCTCCAAGGTGCAACGGTCAGCCTTACCGCCACCAGCGCCGGCGTAACGAACACATTAACGTTTGCAGGCCCGAGTGGGGCGAACAAAACTATTACTCTACCCAACGCCAATGGCACCGTGGCTGTATCAGCTTCTGGACCACTCAGCCTTGATGCAGCCGGTAACTTGACGTGTGCCACCTGTCTCACAAGTGGCGGTGGTGGTGGCACGGCCGGCGTTTCTAGCTTCAACACTCTTACCGGTGACATCGTATTCCAAGGTACTGATGCGTCTAGCCTGACTACCGTTGGGAACACCATTACTCTTAATGATGCAACCAGCGCCATCAAAGGCTTGGCCAAGTTTAACGCCACCAACCTTACAGTCACCAGTGGAAGCGTCAATACAGTCCAGGACATCGCCGTGACAGCTACGCCAACATTTGCCGGCCTGACTCTCAGCAGCGCCCTGACTGTAGGCAACGGTGGTACCGGTGCAACCTCGGCTGCTGGTGCCCGCACCAACCTCAGCGTCGCTAAGAGCGGCGCCAACAGCGATATTACCAGCCTCACTGGCTTGACTACCGCCCTCAGCACCGCCCAAGGTGGTACCGGCGTCAATACTGCTTCAAACGGCCAGATACTCATCGGTAACGGCAGCGGCTTCTCGCTCAATACGCTGAGTGCGGGCAGTGGCGTGACTATCGATAACTCTGTTGCCGGACAGATTACTATCTCGGCTCCGTCGGCTGGCAGCTGTGGCTCTTGTGCCAGCACCAGCCTGAACAATTTAGCCAGTGTGGCCATCAACACTTCCCTGTTACCTGCCAGCGCCTCTAGCGCCAATCTGGGGTCAAGCAGCCTGCCATTCGGACAATTATTCCTCGGTGGTACAAGTGCCAGTCCAGCCAGCAATAACTTCAAGATTACCGGTGTCAGCACGGGTGGTCAGCGCACCATAACCCTTCCTGACGCATCAGGAACGGTTGCTGTCAGCGCAAGTGGCTATCTAAGCCTGAATACTACTACCGGAAACTTAACGTTTGTAGGGCCATTAGCCGTGGCAGACGGGGGTACCGGCTCTGCGACTGCCGCCGGCGCCAGGAGTAACCTTGGCGCAGCAGCATCTGGTGCAAACAGCGACATTACGAGTTTGTCTGGGCTGACAACAGCTTTGAGTGTCTCTCAGGGTGGTACCGGCTTAGTATCACTGACGGCTAACCAACTCCTGTTTGCCAACACTAGTAGCAGCATCAACCAACTGAGCAACGGATCCAGTGGCGATTGTTTGGTATCGAATGGGGCCGGGTCGGCACCTAGCTTCCAGACTTGTACTGGCGCTGGCGGCGTCAGCAGCATCAACCTCCTAACCGGTGCGGTCACCCTCGCAAATGCCACCACCGGCGGTAGCACGATTACAATTGATAACGCCAAGGCTGATGGTTCTACTAAGGGTATCGCCACCTTTGCCAGCGGTAACTTTGCCGATAACGGCAGTGGTCTCATTAGCATTAAAACTGGCGGCGTCAGCAGCACCGAAATCCTCAACAGTACCATCGCCAACGCTGACCTGGCCGGTGGTACTTACGGCGCTATTACCGGTACTGGTGCATTGTCGGCAGGCTCCATCGCCTCTGGTTTTGGCACGATTTCGACCACGAATAACATAAGTACAACCGCGACTGTCCAGGGTGGAAACGGCGCGTTCACCGGTACGAATAGCCTGGTGCTCGGCACCGCCAGCACAAGTACCGGCTCCGTCAAGTTCAACAGCGGCTCCGCTGCTGGCAGCGTCACTCTGAGCCTCAACAACCCTGGTACCAACAACTTTACCTTAAGTATCCCGACCCTTCCCGGCAATGATACTATCTGCGTAGTTAGCACGGGCTGTGGTAGTGGTAGTGGCGCAACGACTATTGGCGCATTGGACGGTGGCACGGCCAACGCAAACGGTGCCACAATTGCTGCCAACACTTTGTATTTGCAGAGTGCCAGCGCCAGCTTCGCCGGGCTAGTGAACACTACTACGCAAACGTTCGCCGGCGATAAGACATTTAGTGGTAATGTTGACCTCCAAGGCACTACCAAGATTGCACTGAGCGGTAGTACTGCCACCACCTTAGTTTGTCAGACTGCAGGTGGCTTGCTAGGCGGCTGTGACAGCACCCTCCTGAACCCAACTGCCGGTAACTTTATCCGCAACCAGAGCGCCAGCACCTTGGCCGGTAACTTCAATATCCAAGGTGGAGCTGGTACTGTTACTGCGGTAATCAAGGGTGAAAGCGGTGCCTCTAGTGACATCGTCCAATTCAAGACAAGTACTGGTAATACTGCCGTCTTTATAGATGCTGGCGGATTGCTACGGGTGGTTACTGGGGCTGCCATCAGCGTTGGCACCGGTACGGCCAGCGCTAATACGATCGCCTCTACACTTAATAATAACAATACCAGTGCTTCTCCTAATACTGGCAATGCCCTCAACCTGACCATTGTAGGTACGGCCAACACCAATGCCACCAACACCAGCAACGCTATTAACATTAACAATGTGACAGCTCAGACTGGTAATACCTACTACGGCATCAATGTGGGAACCGGATATAGTGACATTCTGCGCTACAATGGCACGCAGCTCATTAACGGTACCGGTATTATCCAAAACGCCGCCCTCAGTAGCAGCGTCAACTACACGAATATTACCCAAGTGGGCGCCCTGGCCAGTGGCTCAATCGCCAGTGGCTTTGGCACAATCTCTACCACAAACAACATCAGTACTACAGCTGCCGTTTCGGGTGGCACTGCAACATTTACCGGCGTTAACAGCCTAGCACTTGGTACCTCGAACTCTAATACCGGATCGGTTAAGTTCTTTAGTGGTTCAAACACCGGCAGCGTCACTCTGAGCCTCAACAACCCTGGTACCAACAACTTCACACTCAGTATTCCTACACTCACCAATAACGACACCATTTGCACGGTTATCCTCAACAACTGCACAGGGTCTGGGGTAACCAGTGTTGGTGCACTGGATGGCGGTACCGCGAAT
>Ga0068853_100004959_pt1 | contig 10371 bp, 6 predicted proteins | sample KBSCornC32_FD_65655 | JGI IMG/M metagenome (GOLD analysis project Ga0068853, IMG submission 65655) | Corn rhizosphere microbial communities from Kellogg Biological Station, Michigan, USA - KBS Corn C3-2 | ecosystem: Host-associated > Plants > Roots > Rhizosphere > Soil ... | reverse complement strand
GCTACTCACCACGCAAGAGCGTTCATTCTTTCACGGCTGGTTCCGACTCTTTGACCGAAACCCAATACGCGACGGCATCGTCTACAAGCTCTTCCCCCTCACGGTGAAGGAAAACGTGGCCAAACACTACAACACCTCTCCCGATTTCATGCGGCTTATCCTCGGCGACCGCCTTGAATACACTTGCGCGTTCTTCGACGAAAACCACGCGACTCTCGCATCTGCACAACAGAACAAGATCGAGCTGATCGTATCACGGCTGGGAGTGTTGCCGGAGCATAACGTCTTGGACTTGGGCTGCGGATGGGGGCAGATCGCAGAAGCCGTTGCCGCAAAGAGCGGTGCGCGAGTTACCGGCGTTAGTTTGTCCTCGGAGCAGATTCAACATGCGCAGAGGCAATGCTCGTCAGATCGCCTAACCTTCATAGCCGCGGACTATGAGGCGCTCGAGGCCGGCGGACTCTACGATCGCGTTTACTCGGTCGGTATGCTTGAGCACATTGGTCGAGGATTGTTGAGTGGCTACTTCGAACGAATAGCGGCTCTCCTAGCGGCGAAAGGGCGCGCGCTCGTTCATTGCATAGTACGTAAACGTCACCATTCGACCAATAGCTGGCTTGACAAAGAGGTCTTCCCAGGCGCCTACATCCCGCAACTCTCGGAGGTCATCGAGGATGTCGAACGTTCGCGCCTTGACGTAGTTCAGATCTTTGCGCACGACCGCAGTAACTACTTTCATACTCTCCGCGCATGGGCGGAGAATTTCTACGCCAACGAACGAGAGCTCGAGGGTGTGCTAGTCCATCTAGTCAATACCAATGATGCGGATACGATCATGCGCTTGTGGGAGTTTTACCTGAACGCCAGTCGCCTGTCCTTCAACGCTGCGAACGGCGACTGCTACAACGTTCAGATTGTCTTACGCCAAATCAGGTGAGCTTACTGGCCAGCACGCCGATCGTGGTCACGATTGCAAGGTCGAGCAACCCCAAGAAGGCTAGGTTGCAATAACCGAACCCCTTCGTCTTCTTGTCTGGCTCAAAAATGCCGATGAGCCTGATACGCAAGAACATGCGGCACAGCTTATCTAGCTTATGCGACAGTAAGATCTTTTTGATCGTTTTCGTAAGGCGCAGAAACGCCGAATAGACCACAAAAAGGGAGACTAGAAGAATGGTCGGAAAAAAGACGATTCCTGTTATTAATAGCTGTCCTGGGAATAGGTCGGAAACAATCTGCGTGGCGTGGGGACCCGTTGCAAACGCATACGGCCATGTCGTGATCTCCATGAACCGATGCAAGAGATCGCCCTGGAGGGCCGGGAATGCTGGGTCCTCGCGCTTATAAATCCACAAAATACACGAGACAATTTGGGACGGTACGAATAGGCCGAGAACCGTGAAGAGATTTCGCGCGAAGAAGTAAGTGTAACGCCCCGTAGCCTGCGCTGCGAGGAAGTTTGAAAATGTGACGCGCAGAGAATTGTAGTCGAAGAAAATGTTTGAGCCGACGTATATTATGAAAAGCACGAACAACTTGGTTAGGTCGGTGGAGTAGCTGAAGGTGTGATAAGCGCCGCCATCGAAGAAGACGGGGCGGGTCCAGACCAAAAGCGCGAGAATATAGATTGCATACACCGGCACGAAGCGCAGCACGATCGAAACCCGGTATCGGGTCATCCAGGCGACATCGACATCCACGAAGCGTGTACGTTCTCGCTCTTCACCCTTGTAGCCGATGACCCACAGCACAACCCTCCTGATTATCAGGAGCACCTGATCGAGGGTGCGTGGCGTGGCGCCCTTGGACAAAGCGCTGTCTTGAGCTTGCAGTTGTTTGAAGAGCTGTAGAGAGACCAAGCCAACCACGGCGATGGTGAAGAGCGCAAAAACGAGCAGCACCTTTTCGAAGCCCATGACCCAGTTGTACGTGCTGAACGGCCCCATAATTCCGAGTTATCCGCCCCCTTTTCAGGACGCTCTAAGGGAAATCCGGCCGATGAGGAACCGTCAAGTAGTTGGAAAAGAATATCCGATATGGATCGAATTTGGAGATATCGGCGCGACCGCGTTCGATCGCCGGTTGGGGAGGGGAAGATGCTCGTTTCGGCTGGGTCGCGGGCCGCCTATGTGGACCGCTTGAAAGCGATGCGCGATCCGTCGACGCATACGCTCAGAGCATATGCCTGCGACCTGAAGGATTATGAGGGGTTTCTTCATCGGCGCGGACTTTGCGGGCGCGAATCGGAATCGGTGATTGCCTATGAGGCGCACATGCAAGCCGAACGTGCTGCAGCGCCGCGCACCTTGCGCCGCCGGATGGCTTGCTTGCGGGGCTTCTATAAGGATCTCGTCCGAAGTGGGACGATCGAGAAGTCGCCCTTTGCGGGGCTTGAAATGCATTTGCCGCGTCCGCGCTCCCTGCCGAGAAGTCTCTCGCGCGCTGAAACCAGGAAGCTCGCAAGCGCTGCTTGGGAAGCATGTCTCGATCGAACATCGACGCTGGACCGGCGCGCATTTCCGGCAGCAGTGCTGCTGCTCATTTCTGTCGGATTGAGAGTGGGCGAGCTCGTCCAACTCGGCCCTGAAGACTTCGACACTGAAAGCGGCGCCTTGCGTGTTCGCGGCAAAGGCCGTCGGGAAAGATGCGTATTCGTAGTCGATAGGCGGCTGCGCTCGCTCATGGCGCGTCTCGCGGGGCGTCCGGAAGCGCCAAGCCTCTTCGCCGTTGGCCAAGCCTGGTCGACTCAATCGGTAAGGCGAGCCCTGCGCAAGTTCGCACGGGAAGCCGGTCTTTCTCGAAGGTTGACGCCCCACATGCTTCGACACACCTGCGCGACCCTGCTTCTCGAGGACGGCGTCGACCTGAGATTTCTGCAGCGCCTGCTGGGCCACGAGAATATCGCCACGACGGCGATCTACGCCCATGTCGGCGACGCCGGCCTCCGAAGAGCCCTGGAGAGTGCCAGTCTGCTCTCGTCACTGAGCGCCGAAAACTTCATTCGAGAATGAGGGGAAGGCGCTGGGCCCGTTCCGGCTCAGGCCATAGTGCATCGGCCACAGATAAGGGCCGATCGAGTGTTGAGCTCCCTCCTTCTATTTGGAGAAAGGAACAGAAATAATCGCGCTCAGCAAACGATCGTGACCGTCTGTTGCTGCTACCGGGTAAGCAGCATAAAAGAAATTATGAATATCTTGTTGTCCCTTTGCCCAGACCTGTAAGCGCGAATGGCTGGTAACGGGAAAAATCGGCTGCCTGAGGCTGCATCAACAGCCGATCTAGCTCTCGCCGTCGAACGGGCGCGGGTTAGCTTGGAAGCATTGCTACATCTTCTCCCGACGTCCAACGGCCGCGGGCCGGACAGCCGCTCAGCCGAGATGCTCGGTGTTGCGCAAAAGCTCAGTCGCCAACGCCGCGCCCGCGATCATATATTGGGCACGGCGCTGTTCGGGGAACCCGCTTGGGAAATTCTGCTTGAGCTGTACGCGGCGCGTATCGAGGGCCGGCGCCTTACGGCGACAAGCGCTTGCATGGCGTCGGGAGTGCCGCCCACGACGGCCTTGCGTTGGCTGACGAGGCTGGAGGAAGCGAACTTGGTGGTGCGATCGCGCGACTCCCGTGATGCCCGCCTTTCTCTGCTCGATCTGACGGATGAGGGCCTAGCCCGCATGGCGGAGCTGATGGATCTCGTGGCGCGAGGATGAGGACTCTGGCCAGCACATCGACGTCTTGACCGAGCGAAATCCTCGGCCCTCGGTTGTGCGCATGAAGCGCCACAAGGCCGCGGCGCTTCGGTCCTATGCCGCCGAGGGTCTTCTTCGCGATGCGGACCGAGGGGATGACAATGTCTTTCAACGCGAGATCGCAGGAAAGCTGGCAGCTTTACCTTGGCAGAGCGTTCCTTGTTGGCTTTTTGGGTTTGCAGCCAATGCGTGAGCATATAAGCTTCGAGCGAGTTGAGGGATAATCAGGGATTATGAGTCATCCGGAGCACGGCTCTGGCAGAGATGTGCACCGCCTTTCGGCGGAACTTCGGACTATCGGCTATAGCATCTTGCCGTTGCCACGACTGGTTCGAAGTCAGATTCTCGATATTTATGCTGCCGCAGCCAGCTTCTTCGCTTTGGCAGACGCTGAGCAACGGTTAAACAGCTTACCCGAAGGCTGCGGGTTCTGGCCGTTTGGCGTTGAACACTCGGGTCGGCCGGACCTCCCAGATCGTGTCGGATTCTTTGCTGCCAGTCCTCGCACTGAAATGGCTGCCTGCGCTCTACCCTCACTTGAAGCTCGCGAACTGCACCAAGTCCTGATGGCGGGCTTCCGAATGTTCGAGGAGTTGGCAGAGGAGCTGGTCGCCGAGCTCATGCATGGGTTCGCGGGACCCGCCCGGCCACACAGTCTCAAAGGCGCCCTCCATCGCTGGTCCATGATTCAAGTGAGCCAGACGATTCCGACCGGGGTCGGCGAGACCGTGTATCGAAGCCATGAGGACGGTCATCTGATCACATTCGCGCAGGCGGATTCCCCAGGGCTGGAAATCGCAGTCGGCAGTCGCTTCCTGCCGGCTCCGCGCTCGCTCGACAGCATGTTGATCATGCCGGGTAAACTCGCGGAGCTGCTGACGGGCGGCCAGATCAAACCGATGTACCACCGCGTCCGCGCGCTGAATCCACATCAACGACTTTCGATCTTGTTCTTTGCCGACATCGATCCAGACCGATGCGAGCCTTGGGTTAGCGAAGGAGCGGACGCGGCCGCCTGCAAGGCGCATGTCCTGACAAATGCCGCTCGCTTCGGCATGCCGGGCTTCGGGCTCGAATAGTCGACGATGGCGGCGCCGCAATGGACTCTGGGCTTGGGCGGCTCGGACCACGACTTTTCTGTGGCGTTGATGCGCGGAGAGGATCTTCTGGTTGCCATCGAGCAGGAGCGGCTGACGCGCACGAAAAATGGGCTGTCGGTCTGGTACAAGGAGCCCTTTGCCGAGGCCATCGACTACTGCCTCGATGCGGCTGGGATTCAGTTGGACGATGTGGCGCACATTGTGGCGAGCGACACCATACCCGCGCGTTCTCGCGCCGCCTTAGCCGACCGTGGCCTGACGCTTTTCTCCCATCATCTCTGCCATGCCGCATCGGCATATTTGATGATGCCGGCGGGGATCACAGCAGCGATCCTCGTATATGATGGCTACGGCTCGATCGTAAGCGGTCGCACGGTCCGCCCGAAGCGGCCGGCACGCGAAACGTTTTCCTTTTACCTCTTCTCCGCCGAGGGCGTTCGCTGCCTTGGGCAGACCGTCGGAGAGAGCTATGCTGAGGAAGATGATTTCCCCATCGGAATCAGCAATTCGATCGGCATGCTCTATGAGGTTGTGACCTCTGTCCTCGGCTATGGCTCAATGGAGAGCGGCAAGACCATGGGCTTGGCGGCCCACGGCAAGCCTAGCTTCGCAGAGGATATTCGTCAGTTCATCACGCTCGGCGATGACCCGAACGACTGCTTCCGCTGCCCAACGGATCGCTGTGAAATCGCTTCATGTCTGGAAGCCTTGCTCCATGAGGGCCGTGGCAGCTTCGCTACGAAGGCGGATATCGCCGCCAGCGCGCAGCACATTGTCGAGCAGGTCCTCCATCACTGTGCCGCACTGCTTCCGACCGAGACGGTCGACTGCATAGGCATCAGTGGCGGCTGCGGACTGAACAGTGTGGCGAATGCGGCATTGGCTTCGCGCCTTGCTCCAATGCCGACGGTCATTCCTCCGCATTGCGGCGACGCCGGCCTTGGGCTGGGTGCGCTTTGGCTTCATGCGCGACAACGATCCGGCCGGCAGCCTCGACTCACCTTCCGAGGTCAGGAATGTGCGCCCGGCCTGGCCAGGCCTGGCCGCAGCTACAGTGTAGACGAATGCGCGCGCGCGGTTCGCGACTTCTACCCGCGTCTCTGGCTCGACGTTGCAGGAATGTCACCCGCGGCCCTGGCCACGGAAATCTCCCAAGGGGCCGTCATCGGACTCTTTTCCGGCGGGTCGGAGATGGGCCCGCGCGCGCTGGGCGGGCGAAGCATTCTCGCAGATCCCCGCAGTGCGACAACTCGAGAACGCATAAACCGCCGCCTCAAGGATCGGGAACCGTTCAGGCCCCTTGCGCCGGTGATCCTGGACTCCGCCTATGAGGACTGGTTCTTCGGCCCAGAATGCTCCGACCGATACATGCTAAAGGTTGCGCGGGCGCGGGAGCGCTGTCTCCGGGAAGCCCCAGCCGTCGTCCATGTCGACGGGACGGCCAGGGTTCAAAGCGTCGGGCCGGATGGCGATCCGTTCCTTCTGGCGCTGCTGAGCGCATTTCGAGATGTCACAGGCGTGCCGATGCTTCTCAACACGTCGTTCAACCGGCGTGGCGAACCTATCGTGGAGACGCCCGCCGACGCGATCGACGCATTCCTCGGACTCGGGTTGGACGGGCTGTACCTTGACGGCAATCTGCACCGCGCCGCCTAACCATCCCATCGAAGTCGCCGGAATGCCTTCTCGATCGCCTCCTCTAGCGTCGCACTTCGAACGAGGTCGTTCAAAATGCCGAACAATATGGTGCTTGCCCCGTCGAACTTGAGAAGGAGATGCAGCACTCGCGCCCATTCTTCCTCCGAAACCTGCCGCCGAGCAAGGCGGGCCTCGCGACGAACTTTGATTTCCAGCAGGTCATCGTCGCTGACCGCCAGGCCCGCAGTCCTCAGGAACTTCATGGTTTCGGTGGGATGGCGATTATAGGCTTCCGCTAGGATTCGCAAAACCGCACGGTGCACGCTCCGGTCGGCGTCGCCGACCGCTGGCAGCATGGCTGAGAGGCCCTCGCGGGGCCATGGCACAATCACTCCGGCTAGGCTTTGCAGCAGCTGTATCGCCTCGGCGGTGCGGCCGTCCTCAAGGTAGGTCTCGAGCCATTTGCGATAAAGCGGCAGGGCACCTCCCGCGTCGCTGAAGTCCGATCGGACATAATCGGCGTAGCGACTCTTTTTTCGTGCGATTGACGGACGAAGAATTCCGTAGGGATAGATCACGCCGAAGCCATCTTCGAATACCTGATCGAACGGGTCCGAGAAGCCTCTCCGTTCGCCTCTCTCAAGGCCCGGCTGATGGAGCAAGATTTCGGTGCGATCCCGCAGGATGAGCTCCTCCCATCTGCCGAACCGGTTCTCGTCATAATCGAGCGCGTGGAGAACGTGCACATAGACGATGACCTCATGCAGGAAGTCGATTTGCACCGGGTTGGGGCTTGGTCCGAGGCTCCAGAAAATCCTCTCAGCGAGCGCCAGGGTTGCATCGATATCGTTCAAGCTCGAAGCCACGAACAGCATCGCGCACAGGTGGTACTCGATGTCGTGGTCCAGCGACCGGCTATATTGCGCCACTTGAGCATAATGGGCTTCGGTCAGGACCGCGCCAGCCTCCAGATCCTTGAGTATCTCCTCGAAGACAGCCCGCCCTGGATTCTCGAAGAATCGGCCAATGCCCTCCGGGGATGAATTGAACATCAGCCGATCGCAGTTTGCGAGCAGGTAGGCGGTGAACTCGAGATTATCGAGCGGATCGCTTGGTCCTTCCGCGAGGGCCTGAAGGCCGTCCGTCAGCGATTGTGAGATCAATCGATATTCGTCGGGATGCGTGTTGTCTGGTCCCAGCTGCATCGCGAGAGCAATGAGGCGTCCCACTCGCTGGCGCCTGGAGAGCGAGGGTTCGGAGAAATACTCGCTGAACGGCCTGTCGGTCAGAAGGTCGACCTTTCGCTCGCTCTCGCCAAGGAGGCGACGAACGAGCCGATCAATCGCGAAGATTGCGGCTTCCGTCGCGGGTAGCGGGGATGTCGGATGTTCGACGCGAGCAAGAAGCGGCACAGCGATTTCCGCGGGAAGGCTGGCGGCCGCGTGCACGATGGCGCTTAGCTGTGAGGCGCCGAGGGAGCCACGCTGACCCGCGTCGATCGCGTCTTCGATCAACGTTCTGACCAGCGGAAGATCCTGCTCTGCGAATTGCACGACCAGCTCGTGGGCGAAGCCAAGTAAGCGTTCATAATCGTGCCGGTCGGCTGGCGCATTGGGACCCGGACCGGCGCCCAGAACGTCGGCTAGAACTGGTACGCCGATGGTCGCGTGAAGTTCATAATGAAGGCGCGCTGCGGCCACCGCGCGACCATCGTTGCCAAATGCGCGAAGATATTCGCGCAGATCATCCAACGTCTCAAGCGGAGGGCCGAGCCCGTTAGCGAGCCCCACCGCAAGGAAATACTCGAACGTTCGATCATGGCTGAACTGGAGAAAGCCGGACTCGATAGGCTGAACGATGTCGAGATCCTGCGCGAGCCGAAGGATTTCCGCACGCAAGGCTGCCGGTTCGATCTCGGTCTCGCGGAACCGCTGGCGCTTCCCGATCAGACAGCCCATCGCTACTACCGACAGCGCGTACGGAACGGTCGCCGGGCTGACGGCTGTGTTACCGGCTCGCAGCCGTCCCTCGAACATTCGCTGATAATGAGCAGCGGTCGGCAGCACTGGTCCTCCGCCGCGGGCTGAATCGGCGATCGTTCGCAGCAAATATGGATCGCACATCTGCTCGACGGTCGATGGCGGAAGTGCTTCAAGGTCTCGCGCCGTCAGTCCCGGCAGGCGCAATCGATCGACCGCTTCCTGCAATTCCTCGTAGGAAAATCTATTACAGGCGAGGGTATTCAGCGCATGTTGGGAGCCGATGGGCGACCAGGCCGATTTGTGAAGCTGAGCCGCATCGAGATGGGGAAGCATCGCGTTCCAGCTTTCCTGGCGCACCGTAGCGATAACCCGGATTGCACTGTCGCCTTCCGGCAGGAAGTAGCAGAAGCGCAAGAGGCTTCTGAGCAAGGCGATGCATCGGTCGATGTCGGGGCTGAACTCGTTGATCGCATCCACGAACAGTACCAATTGCTGGCCTCTGGCTCTCCACCAATGCTCGACCGGAAAGAGCGAATAGCCCGTCTGGAATCCAAGTCCGCCGAGCAGCTGGATGACATGCTGTTCGACATCGGCGCTTTCCGGGAAGGTGCGCGCGCGAAGCAACATGAGCTTGGTGATGTCGCGAGCCGCCCAAGCCCGCTTTAGGCGGAGCCCCAAAGTGGTCTTTCCGCAGCCCGACGGCCCCGTGACGAGAGCTAGCGGCTTGTTGGGTGAGAGGAACTGGGTAAGTCGTTCCTCGAGCTGACGCCGGCGCGCGAAGCTGTTGACCAGGCTTTGGCCATCTCGCTCGCCATAGATGCCGCCATACTCGCGATTGCAGTAGTTTATTCGCCAGTCGAGCAGGCACTCGACATAGGTCGGTTCGACCGCATTGAGGGAAGGCCGTTCCAGAACGGGTCGAGCGATCTCGGTCATTAGCGCATCGAACGAGAGCGGAATGTGGGTGAACTTGCCGTCCATTGCCTTCGCAAGGGGGGACGTTCCGTCAGGAGCGGAGGGATTGCACCAGTAGACGCGCGCTTCTGAACCCATAAGCGCATCCCCGATTATCTGGGCCAGCGCGGTGTCATAGCCGCTGTAACCCGCCACGATCAGATCATGGCTCGAGAGGATGTGAGTTAGAAGATCGACCGTCCCTTGATCGTATTTCGGATCATCAATGTCAGATTGCGTAAGCACGGAGACAGCACGCGACGTCAGGTCGCCGTGAAGCTTGAGGTAGGGAATTTTCGGGAGCTCATAACGCCCATAGGATCGCAAGTCCGGCCGCGCCACGCCCGGTGCGAAGACCTGGAATATGTCGCGCTGAAGGTGTTGCTCCGCCCGCTCCAGCATAACGTCGAAGTTGGTCGTGACGACTGCCCCAAGCCCTCCTGCCTCGGTAAGAAGTACCACCAGCTTGTAGGCCTCAGATGGCTCTGCCTTCTTCATGCTGCCGAAGGCCGTCTCAACCAGCAGGGAACGTTCGTCGTCCGTCAGCTCCAGGAAAAGCTGATCGAAGTCGCGATCAAGAACTTCACTTGAAGTCAGACCTGAGACGGGACGCCGGGCAAACTCCTCAAGCGCGCGCCGTTTGAGCTGGGTGAACGTAAGGCCCCCCGCGCTGATGTCAGCCCCAGCGCCGAGAAAGAGGCAGATCTTGCGTCGATGTGTTCTTGGGTTCGCAGCGCGATCGGCGACCATTCTAACGAGCGATGCGAGCTGGCTCGGTGCACTGGTCAATGGTCACCCGGCGATGCGATCGGACAGGAAACAATCATAATCCCTGATTATCCCTCAACTCGATCGAAGCTTATATGCTCACCCATTGGCTGCAAACCCAAAAAAGCCAACAAGGAACGCTCTGCCAAGGTAAAGCTGCCAGCTTTCCTGCGATCTCGCGTTGAA
>Ga0068853_100004955_pt1 | contig 10374 bp, 8 predicted proteins | sample KBSCornC32_FD_65655 | JGI IMG/M metagenome (GOLD analysis project Ga0068853, IMG submission 65655) | Corn rhizosphere microbial communities from Kellogg Biological Station, Michigan, USA - KBS Corn C3-2 | ecosystem: Host-associated > Plants > Roots > Rhizosphere > Soil ... | reverse complement strand
TCGTCCCAATGGGCGGCGATATGCCGCGCCGCCGCTTCCCCGAACACGAAGCATTCGAGGAGCGAGTTGGAGGCGAGGCGGTTGGCGCCGTGGAGGCCGGACTGCGTCACTTCGCCTGCCGCATAGAGGCCCGGCAGATCGGTGCGGCCGTCGAGATCGATCATCACGCCGCCGCAGGTGTAATGCTGTGCGGGGACGACCGGGATCGGCTGGGTGGTGATGTCGATGCCCAGCGTCAGCAGCTTGGCATGGATGTTCGGGAAATGCTCCTTCACGAACTCGGGCGGCTTGTGGCTGATGTCGAGATGGACATAGTCGAGGCCAAGCCGCTTGATCTCATGGTCGATCGCGCGGGCGACGATGTCGCGGGGGGCCAGTTCCGCGCGCTCGTCGAAATCGGGCATGAAGCGGTGGCCGGTGCCGGGGATCCTGAGTTGCCCGCCCTCGCCGCGCACAGCCTCGGTGATCAGGAAGTTCTTGACCTCCAGATTGTAGAGGCAGGTCGGGTGGAACTGGTTCATCTCCATGTTGGAAATGCGAGCACCCGCACGCCACGCCATGGCGATCCCGTCGCCGGTCGCGCCCCGCGGCGCAGTGGAATAGAGGTAGCAGCGCCCCGCCCCGCCGGTCGCCAGCACGGTCGCCCGGCCGGTATAGAGCTCGACCCGGCCGGTCTTGCGGTTGAGCGCATATATGCCCCACACATGGCCGTCGCCCGAATAGCGTACGCCATGACGGCCGGTGACGAAGTCGATCGCCACCATATCGGTGACAAGCGTGATGTTCGGGTTTGCCGCGGCGGCTTTTTCCAGCGCGTCCTGCACGGCCCGGCCGGTCGCATCGTCGACATGGACGATCCGGCGATGGCTGTGGCCGCCCTCGCGGGTCAGATGCCAGCGGTCGCCGGTTTCGCTGCCCGAGTTGAAGGGCACTCCGATCTTCGCAAGATGCTCGATCGCGGCTGGGGCATTTTCAACAACGAATTCAACTGTTTCGCGCCGATTGAGGCCCGCACCCGCAATCATCGTGTCTTCGATATGGCTTTCGAACGTGTCGCCTTCCTCGAGCACCGCGGCGATGCCGCCCTGTGCCCAGTTGGTCGATCCGTCGGAAAGCGCACCCTTGGCGAGCACTGCGACCTTGAGTGTCTGAGCAAGGTTGAGCGCCGCCGTCAGCCCGGCCGCGCCGGAGCCCAGCACGATGACGTCGAAGCGATGCTCAGCCATCGGCACCGGCCGTGGTGAGATTCAGGAAGACATCTTCCAGATCGGCCTCGCGGGTCGACACGTCGACGATGCCGAGGCCGGTGCCCTGCAGCGCGGTCAGCACCTCGCCCGCATTCACCTTGCCCTTGTCGAAGGTGATGACGATGGTGCGGTCACCCTTGCGCTCGGCCTTCTCGAAGCAGGGCAGGTCGGGAATGGCTGCAATATCGCGATCGACCGTCACCTCGACAGCCTTCTCGCGCGCCTGGGCGAGAAGGGTGCTGGTCGGTTCGTTAGCGATGAGCTTGCCATGGTTGATGATCGCGATGCGGTCGCACAATTCCTCGGCCTCTTCGAGATAGTGAGTGGTCAGCACGACCGTCACGCCATTCTCGTTGAGTTCGCGGACATAGGCCCAGAGCTGCTGGCGCAGCATGATGTCCACGCCGGCTGTAGGCTCGTCCAGCACCAGGATAGGCGGCGAATGCACCATCGCCTTGGCGACCAGCAGCCGGCGCTTCATGCCGCCCGAAAGTGTGCGGGCATAGGCGCGCGCCTTGTCGGCCAGATGGACGGCGCGCAGCAATTCCATGGTGCGGCGCTTGTCCTTCGGGACAGCGTAATAGCCCGCCTGATTCTCCAGCGTCTCAAAGGGCGTAAAAAAGGGATCGAAGACAAGCTCTTGCGGCACGATGCCGATCGAGGCCTTGGCGTTGCGTGGATCGGCGTCGATATCGAAGCCCCAGATCGATGCGGTGCCCGCGCTCTTCTTCACTAACCCGGCGAGGATGTTGATGAGCGTGGATTTGCCCGCGCCGTTCGGGCCGAGCAGGCCGAAGATCATCCCCCGCGGTACGTCGAGATTGATATCGTGCAATGCCTGCTTGCCGCCCTTGTAGGTCTTGGACAGGCCCTTGATGCTGATCGCGGCTTCTTCCGTCATGGGACGGTCGCATAGACTGACGGGAGCCACCGCGCAAAGCTTTGCAACAGGGCGGTGCTGTGGCACGTTCGTTTCGGATGCGGGAGAAGGAACTGAGGCTGGCGCTGATCTGCTACGGCGGCGTGAGCCTTGCCGTCTATATGCACGGCATCACCAAGGAAATCTGGCGGCTCGCCCGCGCATCGCAGGCGCAGCATGATCCGCTTGCCGATCCGGAGCCCGGCGATGATCTCTACCGCGTGCTTCTCGCTGATATCGAAGCGGAATTCGGGCTGAAGCTGCGGGTGCTGGTCGACGTGATCGCGGGCGCGAGCGCAGGCGGCATCAACGGCATCTTCCTGGGGCAGGCGATCGCGACCGGGCAGTCGCTTGAACCGCTGACCGATCTCTGGCTGGATTCGGCGGATGTCGAGACGCTGCTCGATCCCGATGCGCGGCCGTTGTCGCGTTTCACCAAATTATGGGCGATGCCGCTTGCCTGGTATCTCACAGGGCGGCGGGGCGGCACCGTTCAACGCACGGTCGAGAAGGGCGCGCGGCAGGAGGTGCGCACCAAACTCTCGCATTTCGTCCGTGCGCGCTGGTTCGAGCCGCCCTTCGGGGGCAAGATCTTCGACGACCTCATTTTCGATGCATTCGATGCGATGGCGGAGGCGCAGCCCGGCCCGCCGCTGCTGCCCACCGAACAGCCGCTCGACCTGTTCGTCACGGTCACCGATTTCCACGGCCATCCGGAGCGGTTGCGGCTGCATTCACCCGAGGAAGTGGTCGAGACCGAGCATAGGCTGATCATCCCCTTCTCGGACCGGCGCACGAGCCCGCGCTATCTTGGTGACCCTGCGGAACTGGTGTTCGCGGCGCGGGCCACAGCCAGCTTCCCTGGCGCCTTTCCGCCATTCACTGTGCGTGAACTGGATGCGGTGGTGGAGCGGCGCAAGCGCGTATGGCCGAGCCGCGATGAGTTCCTTGCGCGGATCCTGCCCAACCAGGCGGCGGTCGGCTCTGTCGAAAAGACCGTGCTGATCGATGGATCGGTGCTGGCGAACGCACCGTTCCGGCCGGCGGTCACCGCCCTGCGCGACCGTCCCGCGAAGCGCGAGATCGAGCGCCGTTTCGTCTATATCGACCCCACTCCCAACATGCGGGCCGTGCGTCTGCCAGGAAGTGCGCCGCAGAGCGACCTGCCCGGATTCTTCATGACGATCTTCGGCGCGCTTTCGGATATCCCGCGCGAGCAGCCGATCCGCGACAATCTCGATGCCATCGAGGCGCGCTCCAGCCGCATCCGGCGCACCACGCGGATCATCGATGCGATCCGGCCCGAGGTGGAGCAAGCGATCGAGGCGGCATTCGGCAAGACGCTGTTCCTCAACCGTCCGACCCCGGCGCGGCTCTCCTCCTGGCGGGCAAAGGCACAGGATCTGGCGGCGCGGCAGTCGGGCTATGCCTATGCGTCCTACGGCCATCTCAAGCTTTCAGGGGTGGTTGAAGATATCGTCGGGCTGCTGACCGATCTGTTGCCAGCGCGGGAGCGTTCGCGCAGCCAGGTGCGCGCGGCGGTGTGGAGTGCCGTGCGCGAGGCCGGGATCGCGGACGTAGGCGCGCTGTCGGTGGGCGGGGCCAGCGAGACGGTCATCCAGTTCTTCCGCCATCACGACCTTGGTTTCCGAATCAGACGCCTCCGGCTCCTCGCGCAGCAGATCGAGGAGATTGGCGCGAGCGACGATTGCCCGCGCGAGGCGGTCGAGCTCGTCAGGACAGTCATCTTCGACGAACTGTCACGCTATCTCGCGCGGCAGATGCCCGATTTCTATGGGGCTGAGATGAAGGAGGCGGTGCGCGTCGTGATCGATAAGCCGCGGGCGGTGCTCGATGCGCTGGCCGCGGCACGTGATCTCAAGATCGTCGATGGGGAGGCGGATACGGCGCTGGCCAGCGCTCTGTCCGCATTGCCGAGGCCGGAACGCCGCCGGATGCTGCTCGCCTATCTGGGCTTCCCTTTCTACGACATCGCAACGCTGCCGCTGCTGGCAGTGGACGGGCAGGACGAGTTCCAGCCGATCAAGGTGGATCGTATCTCCCCCGACGATGCCAGCACGATCCGCGAGGGCGGTGCGCAGGCGACGCTCAAGGGCATCCAGTTCAACAATTTCGGCGCGTTCTTCAGTCGCGCCTATCGCGAGAATGATTATCTGTGGGGCCGGCTCCATGGCGCCGAGCGGCTGATCGATATCGTCGTCTCGGCGCTGCCCAAGGGCAAGGTGCTGCCGGCAGGGCGGGTGCTTGCGATCAAGAAGCGGCTGTTCCGGGCGATCCTGCGCGACGAGAGGCCCCGGCTCAGCCGGATCGAGGAGCTGATCGAGACGCTCGAACGCGAAGTGGGCTAAGACATTGGGCTGTCTCTGGCCAACACGCTCGCTTGACCCTAAGAGATTGCGGGGAGAATGAGATGCATTTCCTGAGAACGCTCTTCTGGGTCGTGGTCGCGGTGGTCGCCGTGGTCTTTTCAATCCGCAACTGGACGCCGGTGGTCGTGCACCTCTGGGGCGGGCTGGATGCTGACGTGAAGCTGCCGGTGCTGCTGGCGATCTTCTTCCTGATCGGTTTTCTGCCCTGGTTCGCGCTGCACAAGGCGACGCGGTGGCAGCTGAAAAGAAGGCTGGAGGCAGTTCAGCGCACGCTTGACGAGGAACGCGCGCGCCATTCGCCCCCAGCCCCGCCGGAGCCGCCTGTTCCCGGGAGCATAGCGCCGCCGACGGCCGTGCCATGACTCGCCCGATCTACGTTGCCATCGACACGCCTGATCTCGCGCGCGCCAAGACACTGGCTCAGCAGGTGCGCAACCATGTCGGCGGGATCAAGCTGGGGCTGGAGTTCTTCTCGGCCAACGGCCAGGCGGGGGTGCGCGAGATGGCGGCGGTAGGCCTGCCGATCTTCCTCGATCTCAAGCTGCACGATATTCCGAACACGGTCGCCAAGGCCGTTCAGGCGCTGCGCCCGCTGGAGCCCTCGATCCTGACCGTGCACGCGGCCGGCGGGCGCGCGATGCTGGAGGATGCGAAGGCAGCGGCGCCCAACGGCACCAAAGTGGTGGCCGTGACGGTGCTGACCAGTCTCGACAGCGATGATCTCACCGCGATCGGCGTCGGCGGCGATCCGCACAGCCAGGTCGAACGGCTCACCCTGCTGGCGAAGGACGCGGGCATCGACGGGGTGGTCTGTTCGGGCAACGAAGTCGCCACGGCACGCAAGATCTGGCCCAACGGCTTCTTCGTTGTGCCCGGCGTTCGCCCGGCGGGCGGCGATCAGGGGGATCAGAAACGCGTGATGACGCCACGCAAGGCGCTCGATGCCGGTGCATCGATCCTCGTCATCGGCCGCCCGATCACACAGGCCGACGATCCCGACGCCGCCGCGCGGGCGATCGAGGCGACGCTTTAGGTCCGGATTGAGTCTGGATTTTCGGGCCGATCCGGCCCACATCGCCGCGATGCCGGTACACGCCAAGATTTGCGGGATTTCGACGCCAGACGCGCTGGACGCCGCCCTCAAGGGCGGAGCGAGTCATGTCGGCTTCGTGTTCTTCGCGAAGAGCCCGCGCAATGTGAGCCCGGAGCAGGCGCGGGCGCTGGCCCAGCAGGTGCCGGACCACGTTAGCAAGGTAGGGTTATTCGTCGATCCCGATCCCGGCTTCGTCGCAAGCGCGCTTTCCGTGGTTCCGCTCAACGTTCTTCAGCTCCATGGCGAGGAGAGCCCGGCTTTCGCCGCCTCGCTGTTTTCGGCGCACGGCAAGGAGATCTGGAAGGCGATCCCCGTTCGCACGCGCGCTGACCTAGGCGCGGGCGCGAAATATCGCGGCGCGGTTCAGCAGCTTCTCTATGACGCCAAGCCGCCAAGGGGCGCCGATCTGCCCGGTGGCAATGGTCTGCGCTTCGACTGGAAGCTGCTCGACGGACATGTCCATCCGTTGCCCTGGCTGCTGTCCGGCGGGCTGGATGCGGCCAATGTCGTGGAGGCGGTGGGGGTTACCGGGGCGCGGGCGGTCGATGTGTCCTCGGGCGTGGAAAGCGCCCCTGGCCTTAAGGATGTGGACAAGATCGCTGCCTTCCTTCAAGCGGTCGCTGCATTATGACTCGGTCAAACTCGCTCCGGTCGCAGCCTGACGCGCGCGGCCATTTCGGTGATTTCGGCGGACGCTATGTCGCCGAGACGCTGATGCCGCTGATCCTCGATCTCGAACGCGAATATCGCGCCGCCAAGGCCGATCCCGCGTTCCGGGAGGAATTTGATGGGCTGCTCCGCCATTATGTCGGTCGCGAGAGCCCGCTCTATTTCGCCGAGCGGCTGACCGAGAAGCTGGGCGGCGCGAAGATCTACCTCAAGCGCGAGGATTTGAATCACACCGGCGCGCACAAGATCAACAATTGCATCGGCCAGATCCTGCTCGCCCGCCGCATGGGCAAGACGCGGATCATCGCCGAGACCGGCGCGGGACAGCATGGCGTCGCCACCGCGACCGTCGCGGCGCGTTTCGGCCTGCCCTGCACAATCTTCATGGGCGCCAAGGATGTCGAGCGGCAGCAGCCCAACGTGTTCCGCATGCGCCTGCTTGGTGCCGAGGTGCGGCCCGTTACCTCGGGCGCGCAGACGCTCAAGGATGCGATGAACGAGGCACTCCGCGACTGGGTCGCGAACGTCCACGACACCTTCTACATCATCGGCACGGCGGCGGGGCCGCACCCCTATCCAGAGCTGGTGCGCGATTTTCAGTCGGTGATCGGGATCGAGAGCCGCGCGCAGATATTGGAGCAGGAAGGGCGATTGCCCGATCTGCTGGTGGCGTGCGTGGGCGGCGGATCGAACGCGATCGGGCTGTTCCATCCCTTCCTCGACGATCCCGAGGTCAAGATGATTGGCATCGAGGCGGCGGGCTATGGCATCGATACCGACAAGCATGCCGCAAGCCTGATGGGTGGATCGCCGGGCGTGCTCCACGGCAATCGTACCTATCTGCTGCAGGATGAGGACGGTCAGATCACCGAGGCGCATTCGATCTCGGCGGGGCTCGATTATCCCGGCATCGGGCCCGAGCATAGCTGGCTGCACGAGATCGGCCGGGTCAAATATGTGCCGATCACGGATGACGAGGCGCTGGCCGCGTTCCAGACCTGCTGCAAGCTGGAGGGCATCATCCCGGCGTTGGAATCCTCGCACGCGCTGGCGGCGGTCGAGAAGATCGCGCCGACCATGGGCAAGGACCAGATCATCCTCGTCAACCTCAGCGGGCGGGGGGATAAGGACATCTTCACCGTGGCGGATCATCTTGGGGTGAAGCTGTGAGTCGTCTCTCAGCCACTTTCGCCGCCTGCGCCGCCGATCGTCGCGCAGCGCTTGTCTGTTTCGTCACAGGCGGCGATCCTTCGCCCGCCGGTACCGCCGCCGTCCTCGACGCACTCGTCGAAGGCGGTGCGGATGTGATCGAGTTGGGGATGCCCTTTACGGACCCGATGGCCGATGGTCCTGCAATCCAGCGGGCCAATCTGCGGTCGCTGGCGGCGGGGACGACCACGCTCGATCTGTTGGCGATCGTTCGGGATTTCCGGGCGCGGCATCCCTCGGTGCCGCTGGTGCTGATGGGCTATGCCAATCCGATGGTCCATCGCGGGGCGCAGTGGTTCGCGGAAGAGGCAGCGAAGGCGGGTGCCGATGGCGTGATCTGCGTCGATCTCCCGCCCGAGGAGGATGACGTGATGGGCCCGGCGCTGAGGGCAGGCGGGATCGATTTTATCCGGCTGGCGACGCCCACGACCGATGCCGCGCGCCTGCCTTCCGTACTCGAGGGCGCCTCCGGGTTCCTTTATTATGTGTCGGTCGCCGGGATCACCGGATTGCAGCAGGCAGCGCAGGCGAGCATCGAAGCGGCGGTCGCGAAGCTGAAGGCGGCGACCGATCTGCCGATCGCGGTCGGCTTCGGGGTTCGTACGCCCGAGCAGGCCGCTGCGATCGGGCGCGTTGCCGATGGCGTGGTGGTCGGGTCGGCGATCGTCGATCTGGTCGGCCAACATGGCGTTGCTGCCGCCGCGCCGGTGCGCGATTATGTTGCGTCGCTGGCGGGGGCGATCCGCGTCGCACGAAAGGAGATTGCAGCATGAGCTGGCTTACCCGCGTCCGCAACACGATCGCGGCGATCACCAAGCGTGAGACGCCCGAAAACCTTTGGCATAAATGCCCGTCCTGCGGACAGATGATCTTCGTCAAGGAATATGAGGAAAACCAGTCGGTCTGCCCGAAATGCGAACATCATGGACGGATCGGGCCGGACGAGCGGTTCAGCGAACTGTTCGATGACGGTGTCCACATCCTGCTGCCGACGCCGCAGGTGCGCGAAGATCCGCTGAAGTTCCGCGATTCCAAGCGCTACACCGATCGGCTGAAATCCGCCCGCTCGGAGACCGGTGAGCCGGACGCGCTGATCAACGCCAAGGGCAAGATCGAGGGCTATCGCGCCGTAGTCGGCGTGCAGGATTTCGCTTTCATGGGCGGATCGATGGGCATGGCGGTCGGCGCGGCATTCGTTGCCGGGGTCGAGGCGGCGATCCAGGACCATTGTGCTTACATCATCTTCACCGCCGCAGGGGGCGCGCGGATGCAGGAAGGCATCCTCTCGCTGATGCAGATGCCGAAGACGACGGTCGCAATCGCGAAGCTCCGCGAGGCGGGGTTGCCTTACATCGTGGTGATGACTGATCCGACCACCGGCGGCGTGACCGCCAGCTATGCCATGCTGGGCGATATCCAGCTTGCTGAGCCGGGGGCGCTGATCGGCTTCGCGGGCCAGCGTGTGATCGAATCCACCATTCGCGAGAAGCTGCCCGAAGGCTTCCAACGGGCGGAATATCTGCTCGATCACGGGATGCTTGATATGGTGGTGCACCGGCACAAGCTGCGCGCCGAACTGGCGCGGGTGATTGCCTATCTCTGCCCGGAGCGTCGGGCGGCGTGACGATAAAGCCCCTTCCCTTCAGGGGAGGGGTTGGGGTGGGGCAGTCCCCGCGATGGCGCGCTTCCCTCTCCGACTCCCCCACCCCTAACCCCTCCCCTGAAGGGAAGGGGGATTAAGATGGCCGATCACGCCCATAGTTCTGACCCGGCGGTTCAGCGGCAGCTCGACCGGCTGGCGATGCTTTCGCCAGGGCGGGACGTGCTTGGGCTGGAGCGGATCACGCGATTGCTCGACCGGCTCGGTAATCCCCAGCATGATCTGCCGCCGGTCTTCCACGTCGCCGGCACCAACGGAAAGGGATCGACCTGCGCTTTCCTGCGCGCGGCGCTGGAGGCGTCGGGGCGGCGGGTCCATGTCTATACGAGCCCGCATCTGGTACGCTTCAACGAGCGTATGCGGGTTGCCGACCGGCTGATCGAGGACGCGTGGCTCGCCGATCTGCTCGAGGAGGTTCTGTCAGTCGCCGACGATATTTCGCCGAGCTTCTTCGAGGCGACGACTGCGGCCGCTTTCCTCGCCTTCAAGCGCGCGACTGCCGATGCGTGTGTGATCGAGGTGGGGCTGGGTGGGCGGCTCGATGCGACCAATGTCATCGAGCATCCGGCGGTGTGCGGCATTGCCCAGCTTGCGCTCGATCACCAGGCGTTTCTGGGCGACCGGATCGAGATCATCGCGGCCGAAAAAGCCGGCATCGCCAAGGCCGGCGCACCGCTGGTGACGCTCCACTATCCGGCGCCGATCGCGACGCGGATCGGCGAGGTGGCCGCCGAGGCGGGTGCGGAGTGGTTGCCCAAGGGCAGCGGCTGGGATGCAGCGGTCTATCAGCAGCGGCTGCATTATCGCGACAATGACGGGCGGCTCGATCTGCCACTGCCGCGTCTGCCGGGCGCGCATCAGGCGCTCAATGCCTCGCTGGCTGTAGCGATATTGCGGCATCAAAAGGTGCTGCATGTGCCTGATTCCGCGATCCGCGCGGCGATGGGCTGGGCGGACTGGCCGGCGCGGTTGCAGCAGCTTCACGAAGGTCCGTTACTCGATCGCTTGCCGCGCGGGAGCGAGCTGTGGATCGACGGGGGGCATAATCCGGCGGCGGGGCGCGCGATCTCGGATTTCTTTCGCGGTCATGTCGCGGCCGGGCGTCCGTTTCACATCATTCTCGGGCTGTTGCAGAACAAGGATGCTGGCGGCTTCCTGAAATCGTTCAGCGGACGTACGGCGACGGT
>Ga0068853_100004954_pt1 | contig 10375 bp, 9 predicted proteins | sample KBSCornC32_FD_65655 | JGI IMG/M metagenome (GOLD analysis project Ga0068853, IMG submission 65655) | Corn rhizosphere microbial communities from Kellogg Biological Station, Michigan, USA - KBS Corn C3-2 | ecosystem: Host-associated > Plants > Roots > Rhizosphere > Soil ... | reverse complement strand
CCAGAAAATCGGCTCCATGGCCCTGCGCCATAACGGTGAGTCGGCGATTGTCGCCCTGCAAAACGGCGTACACACCCTCGACCTCAACAGCGGTGAGCTCAACCTGGTCATCGACCCGGAACCGCACCTGCCGGATAACCGCCTTAACGACGGCAAGGTCGACCGTCAGGGCCGCTTCATCTTCGGCTCCATGGACACCTTGGAGGACAACGCCAGCGCCAGGCTTTACCGCCTGGACGCCGACCTGAGCCTGCACAGCCTGGACGAAGGCATCATCGTGTCCAACGGCCCGTGCTGGAGCCCGTCCGGTGACACTTTCTATTTCTGCGACACCTGGTCCGGCGAGATCTGGGCCTACGACTATGACCTGGCCACCGGCAATGTGAGCAACCGCCGCACCTTCGCCAGGGTCGACACCTCGGGCGGCGGCGCTGCCGACGGCTGCACGGTGGATGCCGAGGGCTGCCTGTGGCAAGCCTTGGTCTATGCCGGAAACCTGGTGCGTTACACCCCCGACGGCCACGTCGACCGCATCATCCCGATGCCGGTGAAAAAGGTCACCAGCCTGACCTTTGGCGGGCCGAACCTGGACACTCTGTTTGTGACTTCCATGGCCAAGCCGCCGCTGCCGCGTTTTCCGGCGGACGGCCAGCAGCGCGGAGCGCTGTTCGCCATTACCGGGTTGGGCGTGCAAGGAATAGCCGAGCGACGGTTCGCCAGCTAGCGCGTGTGTGTGACAAGGCATATTCCTTCGCAACCTTGTGTCAGTACGCGCCCTCGCGCGCCTGGAGAGGCCCATGGCAACTATCAAAAAAGCGTCGCTGCGCAGCATTCACCGGCATTCCTGGGTGTCGCTGCTGGTCTGTTGGATGATCTGGATTCTCAATGCCTACGACCGTGAGATCGTGTTGCGCCTGGGGCCGACCATCTCCAAGCACTTCGATTTATCCGCCGACCAATGGGGCACCGTGGCCACGGTGGTCATGCTGGCCCTGGCGTTGCTGGATATACCCGGCTCCATGTGGAGCGACCGCTACGGCGGCGGCTGGAAACGTGCACGTTTCCAGGTGCCGCTGGTGCTGGGCTACACGGCGATCTCGTTTCTGTCCGGCTTCAAGGCCCTGAGCGGCAACCTCGCCACCTTCATTGCCTTGCGCGTCGGGGTCAACCTCGGCGCCGGCTGGGGTGAGCCGGTGGGGGTGAGCAACACCGCCGAATGGTGGCCGGTGGAGCGACGCGGCTTCGCCCTGGGTGCGCACCATACGGGCTATCCGATTGGTGCGATGCTCAGCGGTATCGTCGCCAGTTTCGTCATCACCGTGTTTGGCGAGGACAACTGGCGCTACGTGTTCTTCTTCGCCTTCGTGGTGGCGTTGCCACTGATGATTTTCTGGGCGCGTTATTCCACCGCCGAACGCATCACCGCGTTGTACGTCGACATCGCCGCCAAGGGCATGACGCCACCGGACAACGCGCCGGCCAGTTCGGTGAAGGGCGAGGCCTGGCGCACTTTCGTCGCCACCTTGCGCAACCGCAATATCGCCCTCACGGCGGGCAATACGATGCTCACCCAGGTGGTGTACATGGGCGTCAACATCGTGTTGCCGGCCTACCTCTACAACATCGCCGGACTGTCACTGGCCGAGTCGGCGGGGATGAGCGTGGTGTTCACCCTCACCGGCATTCTCGGGCAACTGGTGTGGCCGTCGCTGTCGGACATCATTGGCCGACGCACCACCCTGATCATCTGCGGGGTGTGGATGGCGGCGAGTGTCGGCGCGTTCTACTTCGCCAACACCCTGACCCTGATCATCGTCGTGCAACTGTTGTTCGGCCTGGTGGCCAACGCGGTGTGGCCGATCTACTACGCGGTGGCCTGCGACTCGGCCGAGCCGTCGGCGACGTCCACCGCCAACGGCATCATCACCACCGCGATGTTTATCGGCGGCGGCGTGGCGCCGGTGCTGATGGGCAGCCTGATCGCCATGGGCGGCGGCTGGACCACGCTGCACGGCTACACCGTGTGTTTCTTCGTGATGGCCGGCTGTGCCCTCGGCGGCGCACTGCTGCAACTGTTTTCCCATCGCCCCCAGGCGTTGGCCCTGCAACTCGACTCCTAGAACAACACCGATGCGCCCCCCAGCCCACCTGGCGGGGCGCCAAGAGGAACTGCCGATGACTACCGCCACCGCCGCCCGCACCCCGCAGGCGTTGAACAAACTGATGTTCGTCAAACTGATGCCCTTGCTGATCATCGCCTACATCCTGAGCTTCCTGGACCGCACCAACATCGCCCTGGCCAAGCATCACCTGGACGTCGACCTGGACATTTCCGCCGCCGCCTATGGCTTGGGCGCGGGGCTGTTTTTCCTGACGTATGCGCTGTCGGAAATCCCCAGCAACCTGATCATGCACAAGGTCGGCGCGCGGTTCTGGATCGCGCGGATCATGGTGACCTGGGGCCTGATCTCGGCGGCCATGGCCTTTGTGCAGGGCGAAACCTCGTTCTACGTGTTGCGCCTGTTGCTGGGCATCGCCGAAGCGGGGCTGTTTCCTGGGGTCATGCTGTACCTGACCTACTGGTTCAACCGTGAGCAACGGGCGCGGGCCACCGGGTATTTCCTGCTCGGCGTGTGCTTTGCCAACATCATCGGTGGCCCGGTGGGTGCGGCCCTGATGCGCATGGACGGCCTGCTCGGCGGCACGGCTGGCAGTGGATGTTCCTGCTCGAAGGCTTGCCAGCCGTGGCGTTTGCCTGGGTGGTATGGCGCAAACTGCCGGATCGCCCGAGCAAGGCGTCGTGGTTGTCGGCCGAGGAGGCGCGCGGTATCGAACAGCGCATTGCCCGGGAAACCGAAGAGGGCGCGGGCGAGGGCGGTCACTCGTTGAAAAACTGGCTGACCCCGCAAATCCTGCTGGCGATTTTCGTGTACTTCTGTCACCAGATCACCCTCTACACCGTGATCTTTTTCCTGCCGAGCATCATCAGCAAGTATGGCGAACTGAGCACCATGAACGTCGGCCTGCTGACTTCATTACCGTGGATCGCGGCGGCACTCGGTGCCTTGCTGATTCCGCGTTTCGCCACGACGCCCGGACGCTGCCGGCGGTTGCTGGTCACAGGGCTGCTGACCATGGCGCTGGGCCTGGGCATCGCGTCGATATCGGGGCCGGTGTTCAGCCTGCTCGGTTTTTGCCTGTCGGCGGTGATGTTCTTCGTGGTGCAGTCGATCATTTTTCTGTACCCGGCTTCCCGTCTCAAGGGCGTTGCGCTGGCCGGCGGGCTGGGATTTGTCAACGCCTGCGGGCTGTTGGGCGGTTTTGTCGGGCCGTCGGCGATGGGTGCGATCGAGATGAGCACCGGCAATGCAATGAACGGCTTGAAAGTCATTGCGCTGGTGCTGGTGGTGGCGGCCGTGGCGGCCCTGCGCTTGCGCATGGGGCACGAACCTGAGCGTGGTGCGCAGGCCAGCGAAGCGTCCTACACGTAGACGCCGGCTACGGGGCTTTCTAAACTGCGGCTTGTCTTGGGAAAAGGGCAGGCGCCGATGAATCGCAATGAACTACGCAAAGCCGACATCAACCTGATGGTGGTGTTCGAAGCGTTGATGCTGGAGCGCAACGTGACGCGGGTGGCGGAGAAGCTGTTTCTCGGCCAGCCGACCATCAGCTCGGCCCTCAACCGCTTGCGTACCTTGTTCAACGACCCGCTGTTCATCCGCGTCGGCCACCGCATGGAGCCCACCGCGCGGGCCGAGGAGATCATCCAGCACCTGTCGCCGGCCCTGGATTCGTTGTCATCGGCCTTGAGCCTGACCCACGATTTCGACCCGTCGATCAGCACCATGACCTTTCGCATCGGCCTCTCCGATGACGTGGAGTTCGGCCTGTTGCCGCCCTTGCTGCGCGCCTTGCGCCAGGAAGCGCCGCAAGTGGTATTCGTGGTGCAGCATGTGGACTACTGGCGCATTCCCGACCTGCTGGCCTCCGGCGATATCACCGTCGGCATCACCCAGACCCGTGGCCTGCCGGCGAATGCCAAGCGCAAGCTGCTGCGCCATATCCGTCCGCGTATCCTGCGCGCCGATGCGTCTGAAACGCCGCTGACCCTCGATGAATATTGCTCACGGCCCCACGTGCTGGTGTCCCACACCGCCAACGTGTCGGGGTTTGCCGATGAGTGGCTGGCGGAGATCGGACGCAAACGCCATGTGGTGCTGTCGGTGCCGCAATACAGCGCGCTGCCGGCCTTGCTCGCCGGCACTGACCTGATCGCCAGCCTGCCGGACTACACCGCCGAGGCCATGGCAGTGTCGGGCCACCTGTTCTGTGAGCCGTTCCCGTTCGAAACGCCAACCCTGGATTTGTCGATGGTCTGGCTCAGCCACGTGGACACCGACCCGGCTGAACGCTGGGTACGTTCGCGGCTCGAAGCGTTTATGAGCGACAGAGGGCTGGCCAGCAAAGCCTGATGCTTTTATCCGTGGTATATCTAGGAATCTTCCTACCAAAGACTCGGAGCCATCCATGCCACACCTGCACCTGGAATACACCGCCAACCTGACGGGCCTTGCTGTCGAGAAGACCCTGTTGCGGCTCAACAACGTGCTGATGGCGTCCGGGCAGTTCGGTTCCGAGTTCGACATCAAAAGTCGTGCGGTCAAGGTCGAGACGTTCCAGGTGGGCACCTCCCTCGACGCACGCGGGTTTATCGCGGTGAAGCTGTCGCTGCTCAGCGGGCGCCCACCCCAGGTCAAGAAGCAGCTGTCGGACAGCCTGCTGGCAGCCCTGCAGGACATGGGCGATTGGCCGGAGGGTATCCAGGTTCAACTCAGCGTCCAACTGGTCGACATGGATCGCGACTGTTACAGCAAAGTCGCCATCGGCTGAGGTTTACAACAAACCCTGATCCGCGCACACCTTCACCACCTGCTCACGAAACCAGGTATTGGCGCTGTCCTGTTCGCTGGTTTCGTTCCACTGCATCTCCAGGGTGAATCCCGGCAACCCGTTGGGCACTTCGCAGTGGCCGAACGTCGTGGCGGGGGCCAGCAACTTTTGTACGCGACGCGGCAGGGTGACGATGAAGTCGGTGCCGGTGATCATCTTCAACGCTGCGCTGTAGCTGTTGGCGCGGGCGATCACCTGGCGCTTGTGGGCCTGGCGCGCCAGCCAGCCGTCGATCATGTTGGTGTCGGAGGTCCACGGCGTGGGGAACACGTGGCGCCGTTCGACGAAGGACTGCAGGCTGAACGCCGGTTCCCGTGGCGCCGAGCGCTTATCGAACACGCACACCAGGTCGTCTTCGAGCAGCATCTGGGTACGCAAGTCCTTGTGGGCGCGGTGGAAGTTGGGGCCGAAACAGATCACCAGGTCGAGGCGACCTTCGCGCAGGTCGTCGGCGGGGATGTCGGTTTCCAGCTTTTGCACGTTGACGATCACCGGCAGGTCGGCACGGTCGAAGTGCTTCAACAGGCGCGGCAGGATCAACTGTTCGAAGTATTCCGGCGCGCACACGTTGAAGGTCACGGCCTTCTGGGTCGGGTCGAAGGCCTGGCCACCGGCGTGGCACAGGTTGATGCTTTCGAGGATCTTCTGCACATGCCCGTACATGGTGGTGGCCTTGTACGTTGGGCGCATGCCCGCCCGGGTGTTGATGAACAACTCGTCTTCAAAGCTGGTGCGCAGCTTCTTCAGGCTGTAGCTCACGGTGGACTGGCTGACAAACAGCGTTTCGGACACCTCGGTAACACTGCTCTGGTCGTAGACGGCGATAAACACCATCAAGTCCTGCATATCGAGCTTTCTGAGCAAGTTACTGTTTAGCATCGGTTTCGTCCGTAAACCCTTTGTACCGAACTCAGTACAAGACAGCACAAAAGCTTAACGGAACGAACGTGCCATTAGAAAGCTCTGTAGGGCGTTTCTATGTTTGGCGTGAGACAAATACTGTTTGCAATACGACGTCAGCGGATATGTCGTGCGTAATGCCTGGGGTTGAAGCGCGTGACGATCAGCAGCATCACCCCGATCACCGCTGTCAGCGACCACCAGGCCCATTCGAAGCTGCCCAGTTGATCGCGGATCATCCCGGCGATCAGCGGCGACAGCCCGGCGATCAGGTAGCCGATACCCTGCACAAAGGCGGTGAGACCACCGGCGCGGCGCGGGTTGTCCAAATGGTCGAGGGACAGGATCAGGCTCATCGGGAACAGGCCGCCAATGCCCAGGCCCAGTAGGCACGGCCACAACAGGCTCAGGTGGTGCGGGCTGAGAATCAGGCCGCAGAAACCGAGGATGATCAGCACCAGCAGCACCGCCACCACACCGCGTTTATCCTGGCGGCGGTTAGCGATGGCGGGAGTGACTAGGCCGGACACCACTTCCATGGCCGTCAAGAAGCCCAGCAGCAGGCCGGCATTCTGCTCGCTCCAGCCTTGCTCCACGTAGTACGGCGCGAGCCACGCCAGTACGCAGGTGTAGGACGCGGTACCCAGGCCGAAAAACACCGCCAGCAACCAGGCCCGGCCATTGCCGAAAAACGACGCCTGTTGAGCTGTGCCGGCTTGCGGCAACGGTGGCAGTACCGAGCGTTGCGCGTACCAGAACACCAACGCCAGCACTGCCAACACCGCCCAGATTGACAGGCCGATGCGCCAACTGCCGGTCTGCACTTGCACGAACGGCGAGAACGACGCCGCCAGTGCTGCGCCGCCCATGATCGCGGTGACGTACACACCCATGAACAGCGCAACATTGTCACTGAACCGCGACTTGATCAGCGCCGGCATCAACGCCTGGATCATCGCGATCCCCACGCCGGCCGCGATGGCGCTGACGATCAACTCCAGCGCCGAATCGAGGAACAACCGCGACAGCGTGGCCACGCCGATCACCAGCAGGGACACCACGATGCTGCGGTGCTCGCCAAAGCGTTTGGCCAGGCCCATGCCGAAGAACATCGCCAAGCCCATGGCCATCACCGGCAACATGGTCAGCAACGCGGCGCTGCTGAAACTCAGCGACACATCGCCGCGAATCGATGACAACAACGGGCCGACCGCCGCCATCGACGGACGCAGGTTAAGGGCGACCAGCACGACGCTGGTCATCAACCAGAGGGCGGTGGTGGGTTTTGCGTGAACGGTTTCCATGGGAGGCCCTTGAGTGATCAAGGGCGAATCAGGCCATGGGTGGGAGCAGGGGGCAAATGAGAAAGTCGCTAGGTCTATCTAAAAATTGCGCTGGTCAAAATGTGAGAGGTGGCAAGCCCCCTCCCACATTAGATAGACCGGATCACATGCTTGATCTCCTGGAAAGCCGCCAACCCCCACGGTCCCAGCTCGCGGCCGATGCTGCTCTGCTTGTAACCGCCCCACGCGGTCTGCGGGAAGATCACTTGCGGCGCGTTGATCCACACCAGCCCGGCCTGCAAGGCATTCGCCACACGCTCGGCGGTTTCGGCATGGCCGCTGACCACACTCGCCACCAGGCCGAAGTCGCTGTCGTTGGCCTGGGCGATGGCTTCTGCCTCAGAGGTAAAACGCCGGACACAGAGCACCGGGCCGAAGATCTCTGCGTTCCACAACGCACTGTCCAGCGGCACGTCGGTGAACACCGTGGGGCGAATGAAAAAGCCCTTGGGCAAGTCCGCCGGGCGTTCACCGCCGCACAGCAAACGGGCGCCGTCCGCGATTGCGCGCTGGATATGCCCCAGCACTCGCTGATACTGGGTACGGTTGATCAGCGCACCCATTTCCACGTCATCGGCAAACGGGTCCGCCACGCGAATCGCTTCGGCCCGCGCCTGCACACGCACCAGGAATTCATCGGCGAGCGTGTCAGCCACCAACACGCGACTGGTGGCTGAACACATCTGCCCGGCGTTGAAAAAACCGCCACCACAGGCCAGTTCCACCGCCAGGTCCAGGTCGGCATCCGCCATTACCAGCAGCGAAGACTTGCCGCCCAGTTCCAGGCTCACGCCCTTGATGGTTTCGGCCGCGCGCTGCATCACCTGCACGCCAACGGCGTTGCTGCCGGTAAAGGAAATCTTCGCTACTCGACGGTCCGCCGCCAACGGCGCGCCGACATCCAGGCCTGTGCCGCACACCAGGTTGAACACGCCAGCGGGCAAGCCTGCCTCGGCGATAATCCGCGCCAACTGCAACTCGGCCAACGGCGTGACTTCCGAGGGCTTGAGCACCACGCAGCAACCGGCCGCCAGGGCCGGGGCGAGTTTCCAGGCGGTGGTCACCATCGGGAAATTCCACGGCACGATCAGCCCCACCACGCCGCAGGGCTCACGACGCAGGCGTGCGCTGAAGTCATCGCCGGGCAACGCCACCGGCTGGTCCTGAGCGGCGTCCATTTCTTCGGCCACGCTGGCGTAGTACTCGAACGTGGCGATCACATCGTCCACATCAATTGCGGCTTCAAACAGTGGCTTGCCGTTGTTGCTCGACTGCAGGTGCATCAGCTGTTCGCGCTGCTCGCTCACGCCCTGGGCGATCTTGCGCAGCAGGGCGGCGCGATCACGGCCGGTGCTGTTCGACCACTCGCTGAAGGCCGCGCTGGCGGCGTCGACCGCCTGGGTCACCGCCGTCGCATCGCCGACGCTGACCCGGGCCAATACCGCCTCGGTGGCCGGGTTGATCACCTCGAGTACGGCTCGGCCGGCTCGCCACGCGCCGCCGATGTAGATCCCGTTCGACACCGCGCTCATACCGCCACCTCTTTCATCCACAGGCCCTGGTGGATTTCGATCAGCGTCGGCCCTTGGCGATCAGCGGCGCTGCGCAGTGCCGTCCGCAGATGCGCGATGCCCTGGATGCTTTCAGCGGCACAGCCCAACGCCTTGGCTACGCCGATAAAGTCCGGCGTATAGATGTCCACACCCACCGGCTCGATGGCGCGGTTGACCATGTATTTCTTGATCTCTTCATAGCCCTGGTTATTCCACAGCAGCACGATGATCGGCGTGCGCGCCTCCACGGCGCTGGCCAGTTCCGGCAGGCTGAATTGCAGGCCGCCGTCACCGATCAGGCACACCACCGGTTGCCCGTCGCCACGCCCCAGCCACGCCCCGATAGCGGCGGGCAGGGCGTAGCCCAGGGTGCCGTAGCCGGTGGACGAGTTGAACCAGCGGCGCGGGTGGTCGAGGTTCAGGGTCAGGTTGCCGCTGTACACCGGTTGGGTCGAGTCGCCCACCAGCACGGCGTTGGGCAACTCCTCCAGGACGGTGTCGAGGAACCGGGTTTGTGCGCGGGTGGCGGCGTCCCAGCCGGGGTTCAGTTCGGCCCACAAGCGTGCAACACGCGCCGCGCCCCACGCGCAATTGCGGGGCGGCAAGGGTTTGCTGTTCAACTCGAGCAGCAGCGCTTCGGCGGCGATTTGTGCATCGGCCACCAAGGCAACCTGCGGCGGATAGTTGCGCACGGTCTGGTCCGGGTCGATGTCGATGCGCAGCAACGCACCGGGAATCCCGAAGCCGCCGGCGAAGGTGACGTCGTAGTCGGTTTCCGCCAGCTCGGTGCCGATGGCCAACACCACGTCCGCTTCGGCGACCAAGGCGCGGGTGGCGACCAGGGTCTGGGTCGAGCCGATCAACAGCGGATGGTTGGCAGGCAGCATGCCCTTGGCATTGATCGTCAGGGCCACCGGCGCGCCGAGAGCCTCGGCCAGTTGCGTGAGTTCTGCGGCTGCATCGATGGCGCCGCCACCGGCCAGGATCAAAGGCTGCCTGGCGGCTGCAAGCAACTGGCTCATCTGCTTGATCGCCGATGGCGCGGCACCGGCGCGCGCCACGCTGACCGGTTGACTGCCCAGCAGTGCGTCGGCGTTTTCTACCAGTACATCCAACGGGATTTCGATATGCACCGGGCGTGGTCGTCCGGCCTGGAACAACGCAAAGGCACGCGCCAACACGCCGGGCAACTCGGCCGCCGACATCAGCGTATGGGAGAACGCCGCCACGCCGGCGATCATCGCGCCCTGGTTCGGCAGCTCATGCAGCTTGCCGCGCCCGCCGCCCAATTGGCTGCGCGACTGTACGCTGGAGATCACCAGCATCGGGATCGAGTCAGCGTAGGCCTGGCCCATGGCGGTGGTGATATTGGTCATGCCGGGGCCGGTGATGATGAAGCACACGCCGGGCTTGCCGCTGGTGCGCGCATAACCGTCGGCCATGAAGCCGGCGCCCTGTTCGTGGCGCGGGGTGACGTGACGGATGCTGGAACGGGCCAGGCCGCGATACAACTCCACGGTATGCACGCCGGGGATGCCAAACACCTGGTCCACGCCATAGCCTTCCAGGAGGTTGACCAATACTTCGCCGCAGGTCGCCATAAACGTCGCTCTTGTTGTTGAGATAAGG
>Ga0068853_100004950_pt1 | contig 10379 bp, 13 predicted proteins | sample KBSCornC32_FD_65655 | JGI IMG/M metagenome (GOLD analysis project Ga0068853, IMG submission 65655) | Corn rhizosphere microbial communities from Kellogg Biological Station, Michigan, USA - KBS Corn C3-2 | ecosystem: Host-associated > Plants > Roots > Rhizosphere > Soil ... | reverse complement strand
GGAGGACGAGGAGGACGAGGAGGACGAGGAGGAGCCGCCCGCCAGGAAGACCGCGGCTCCGGCGAAGAAGGCCGCGAAGAAGGCCGCGCCGGGCAAGAAGAAGGCGGCTCCGGCCAAGAAGACCGCGCCGGCCAAGAAGGCGGCCAAGAAGACACCCGCGAAGAAGCAGGCCGCAGGTCAGAGCGCGGCCCGTCGGACTTCCGAGGGGAGGCGACGATGACCGACACGGTCAAGGGTGCCGCGAGCACCGCGAGCAACGGCGCCAAGGGCGCGACCGGGACACTCGGCGGTCTCGCGCAGAGCGAGGCGGCCGACCGGCTGAAGGCCGAGTTGCAGGAGTACCTCGCCGCCCAGGCGCAGCGTGTGATGGTCGGCCTCGGCCACAAACTCGGCGAGACGACCGGCAAACTCAACGACATAGCCGAGGGCAACAGCCCGGGCTTCGCGAAGCTGGCCCTGGACGGCGGGCGCAAACTCGCCGAGGGCAAGGGGCCGTTGCGCTCCGCACTGAAAGTGGGCGCCGGACGTGCCAAGGACAAGGTGCTCGGCGCGTTCAAGGGCCTGGGCGGCAAGCCCGGGGACAAGCGCAAGGGCAAGTCCGCGGGCAAGTGGCCCACGGTGATCCTGGAGTATGTGGACGTCGGCGTCGATGTGCGGACGGCGTACGACCAGTGGACCCAGTTCGAGGAGTTCAACTCCTTCGCGAAGGGCGTGAAGAGCGCCAACAAGGCCGACGACACGACCTCCGACTGGCAGCTCAAGGTCTTCTGGTCCAACCGCAGTTGGAAGGGCCACACCAGGGACCAGGTGCCCGACGACCGGATCTCCTGGACCACCGAGGGCGCCAAGGGCACCACCAAGGGCGTCGTCTCCTTCCATGAACTGGCGGAGAATCTCACCCGGATCGTGCTGATCATGGAGTACTACCCGGTGGGCCTGTTCGAGAAGACGGGCAACATCTGGCGTGCTCAGGGCCGCCGGGCCCGGCTCGACCTCAAGAACTTCGCGCGCTTCATCACCCTGCGCGGCGAGGCGACCGACAACGCCTGGCGCGGCGAGATCCGCGACGGCGAGGTGGTCCGCAGTCATGAGGACGCGGTCGCCGAGGAGGAGCAGGAGCAGGAGGAGGACAAGGAGCCCGAGGACGAGTACGAGGACGAGACTTCGGACGAGCCCGAGGAGGGTGACGACGAGGCGAGCGCCGAGTACGAGGACGAAGAGGGTGAGGACGAAGAGGCCTACGCGGACGAGGACGAGGAGCCGTACGCGGAGGACGAGGAAGAGGACGCCGAGGCCGACGAAGAGCCGGCGGAGGAAGAAGAACCAGCACCGAGCCGGAGCCGCCGATGAGCATGGCCGGCCGACTTCCCGAGACCTACGGGCAGGGCAGCAGCGCCAACCTCGCCGACATCCTGGAACGGGTGCTGGACAAGGGCATCGTGATCGCCGGGGACATCAAGATCAACCTGCTCGATATCGAGCTGCTCACCATCAAACTGCGGCTCATCGTCGCCTCCGTCGACAAGGCCAAGGAGATGGGCATCGACTGGTGGGAGACCGACCCGGCGCTGTCCTCCAAGGCGAACCGTTCCGAACTGGCCAGGGAGAACAAGGAGTTGAGGGAGCGGTTGGAGGAACTGGAGAGCGCTGTCGGCCGGGGACCCGCGCTGGAGAGCCGGAAGCCCACCGCCGGCCGCGCGGCCCGGAGCGAGCGGGAGCCCAGGGCCGAACGGGAACCCAGGGCCGAGCGGGAGCCCCGGACCGAGCGTGAGCCCAAGGGTGAGCGGGAGCCCCGGGCGAAGCGTCCCGCACGCGGCGGCGAGGAGAAGAGGTCATGACCGGACTCCGCTATGTCTACGCGATCTGCCGCCCCTTCTCCTCCCCGTTGCAGGTCCAGCTCAGCGGGGTCGCCGGGGTGCCGCCCAAGCAGTTGGCGCACGGTTCGCTCGTCGCCGTCGTCAGCAGTGTGCCGGTGGAGGACTTCACCGAGGAGGCGCTGCGCGCGCATCTGGAGGACCTCGACTGGCTCAGCGTCACGGCCCGCGCCCACCAGAGCGTGATCGACGCGCTCACGGTGGTCACCACCCCGCTGCCGCTGCGGCTCGCCACCGTGTTCCGCGACGACAGCGGCGTACGCGCGATGATGCAGGAACGCGAGGAACAGTTCCTGAGCATCCTCGACCGGCTGGAAGGGCGGGTCGAATGGGGCGTCAAGGTCTTTGTCGAGAATTCTGAGACGGAGTCCCAGGAAGCCCCCCGGGCGCCGGACGCGAAAACCGCGGAACCCGAGAAACCATTGACCGGCCGGGACTATCTGCGGCAGCGGCGTAAACAGCGGCAGACCCACGACGATCTGTGGGAACGCGCCGAGGACTTCGCCCGGCGGCTGCATACCACGCTTTCCGAACGCGCCGAGGACCATCGGATTCACGCGCCGCAGAACGCGGCGCTTTCCGGTGCGTCGGGACGTAATGTACTGAATGCCGCCTATCTGGTGCCGCGCGAGGAGTCCGAGGCGTTCGTGGAACTGGTGGACGCCACCAAGGACGATGTGCCCGGACTGCGCGTCGAACTCACCGGGCCCTGGGCGGCCTATTCGTTCAGCGGCGAGTTCGGCGGGGAATCCGTGGAAGGCCCGGGCGAGGATTCCGGCGGGGAGGGCGCGTGACCGTCGTCGAACGCCGGGAGATCGCCCTCGTCGACCTGCTCGACCGGCTGCTCGCCGGCGGTGTCGTCATCACCGGCGACATCACGCTGCGGATCGCCGATGTCGACCTCGTACGCATCGATCTGAACGCGCTGATCAGCTCCGTCAACGCCAAGGTCCCCCCGCCCTGGGAGGAGCCGTGACCGCAGAGCGCCGCAACCGGCTGGATCTGGACCCCGACACGGTCGAGCGCGACCTGGTCAAGCTGGTGCTGACCGTCGTGGAACTGCTGCGCCAGCTCATGGAGCGGCAGGCGGTGCGCCGCTTCGACACGGGAGACCTCACGGAGGACCAGGAAGAACGCATCGGGCTCACCCTGATGCTCCTGGAGGACCGTATGGCCGAACTCCGTGACCGGTACGGGCTGCGGCCCGAGGACCTGAATCTGGACCTCGGGCCGCTTGGACCACTGCTTCCCCGCGAATAGCTGTTTTTGTTTGTATTCCGTTACCGCTGATGCACTACCAGCGGTACCAGCGCGACCTGCCCCCACCCGCCGAGGTGCTGCGCATCACAAATCCGAGCAGCCATACGACGAGTACCGCGACGGCAATCCACCACAGAGCCTTTACCGCGAACCCGGCACCGAAGAGGATCAGAGCCAGAAGCAGTACCAACAGAACGGGAACCATAATGTGACCTCCTGCTGTCCGTGTTTCCGGAATTCCCGGAATCAGTCACAGGAAGTCTCAGGCAATCTTTCGGAGAATCAGGCTTCCTTGCGGCAGAGGATTTCTCCGTGCAGTACGGAGAACCAACCGTCCGGGCGCCTGCTCCACTCCCGCCAGGCCTCCGCGAGTTCCGCCAGCTTCCCGGGCGTGGCATGACCTTCCTGAGTGGCCAGCTCCGCGTAGGAGGAGGCGACCGTGCGGTCCGCCCACAGACCGCTCCACCAGGCCCGCTCCGCCTCGGTGGCGAAGGTCCAGGTGGCCGAGGTGGCGGTGACCTCGGTGAAGCCCGCCGTGAGCGCCCAGGAGCGCAGTCGGCGGCCCGCGTCCGGCTCGCCGCCGTTGGCGCGGGCCACCCGCCGGTACAGCGCCAGCCAGTCGTCCAGGCCCGCCGAGGACGGGAACCAGGTCATCGCCTGGTAGTCCGCGTCCCGTGCCGCGACGAAACCGCCCGGCTTGCAGACCCGGCGCATCTCGCGCAGCGCCCCCACCGGGTCCCCTACGTGCTGGAGCACCTGGTGGGCGTGGACCACACAGAAACTGTCGTCGGGGTAGGGCAGGGCGTGCACATCCGCGACCGCGAACTCCGCGTTGCCGAGGCCGCGCCCGGCGGCCGTGGCGCGGGCCTGCTCCAGGATGCCGGGCGCGCGGTCGATCCCGGTGACCTGGCCGTCCGGCACCAGCTCCGCCAGATCGGCGGTAATGGTGCCGGGGCCGCAGCCGATGTCCAGGATCCGCATATGGGGCTTGAGGGAACCGATGAGATAGGCCGCCGAGTTGGCGGCGGTGCGCCAGGTGTGCGAGCGCAGCACCGACTCGTGATGGCCATGGGTGTAGGTGGCGGTCTCCTCGGGCATGCCCGGTCCCCTCTCCGTACGGCGTGGGTCCACGCGGGACGACGTACCGACGACCGTACGCCCTATTCCGGATCCTGAGACCGATTGTCTTGCTATATGGACTGGTGAGGGTCAGCGAGCCCGGAGCGGACGGTAGACCGTCAGCGCCTCCGGCAGCTTCTCCAGCGTCAGATCGCCCTGGACATCGGTGATTTCACCGTCGTAGGCGAAGAGCGTGCCCGGCGCGAGACCGTCCACCTTCAGCCGGCGCAGCCGGACCGCCGCGTGGAACGGCGAGCGGGTCAGCGGACCCGCGACCGCCGCGGCCAGCAGCCGCAGCCCCGGCCTGCGGCCACCGTGCACCAGCCGTACATCGAGCCGGCCGTCGGCCAGGTCGTAACGGCGGCCCGGGGTCAGGCCCATCCGGTGATACATGCCGTTGCCCGCGAACAGCAGCCACAGGGGGCGCGGTACGCCGTTGATCTCGACCTGGAGCGGCCGCTGCCGCGCGCGCAGGACCCGCAGCACCCCGATGAGGCCGGCCGGCCAGCCGCCGACGCGGGGCGCCCAGTGCTCCCGCTCCCGGACCAGATCGGGGTAGGCGCCGAGGCTGCAGTTGTTGAGGAAGCAGCCACGGATGTCGCCGGTGGCGAACAGACCGACGTCCACCCGGACCGCCTCGCCGCCGAGGACGGCCCGGCCCAGATCACGGGCGTCCTCGACACACAGGTCCTGGGCGAAGTGGTTGAGGGTGCCACCCGGCAGCACCGCCAGCGGCAGACCATGGCGCACCGCCACCTCCGCGGCCGTGTTCACCGTGCCGTCGCCGCCGCACACCCCGAGCACCCGGGCGCGGGTGGCGGCCTTCTCCAACTCCTCGCGCACATCGGCCGGTTCGCACTCCACGATCTCCGCGCCCGGCAGTACCTCGCGCAGCGCCCCGATACGTTCGGAGGTCCGCGCGGCGGTGTTGGCGACCATCACCAGACCCTCGCCGTCGGGCAGCGCGGGCGCGTCCGTATACGGCCGGCCCGGCGGCGGGAACTGCGTGCGGGTCGGTACGAGACCCCGTACCGCGAGGGCCGCGCCCGCACCGAGGGCCGCGCCCGCCAGGACATCACTCGGGTAGTGCACACCCGTATAGACACGCGAGGCGGCGACCGCGGCGGCGATCGGGGCGACCGCCGCGCCCCAGGCCGGCGACTCCAGCGCCACACCGGCCGCGAACGCCGCCGCGGAGGCCGAGTGGCCCGACGGGAACGACGTGGTGAAGGGCTGCCGCTTCAGCCGGCGCACCAGCGGTACGGGATCGATCACGGGGCGTGGACGGCGTACCGAGCGTTTGCCGAAGGTGTTGATCGCGGCGGACGCCAGCGCCAGCGAGGCCACGCCCCGGACGGCGGCACGGCGGGCCCGCGGCGTACCGCTCGCGGCGATCGCCGCCGCGGTGGCGAACCACAGCACGCCGTGGTTCGCGCTGCGGCTCAGCCGGGGCAGCACCCGGTCGGCACCCGGCCAGTGCCGGGTGGCGACGGTCTCGAAGAGACCGCCGTCCAGGGCGAGTAGCCGCTCCCGCAGCGCGTGGTGCCCGGGGAGGGGAACGGTGAGGTCTACGTCAGCGCACATGCAATGCGACTACCCGGGCTCGGCCGCGCTGCACGCCACCGGGATGTGACCTCGCCGGGACGGACGGGGGCAATGGGGGGCCAACTGGCCGCACGGCCCACCGACGGTATTCGAAATGGGTTTGCCCTGGTGCCCGGGGGACTCGGAGAATGCCGGACCATGGGACATCTTGAGGCCGCGCATCTGGAGTACTACCTTCCGGACGGGAGGCCGCTGCTCGGCGATGTCTCCTTCCGGGTGGGAGAGGGCAGCGCGGTCGCCCTCGTCGGCCCCAACGGCGCGGGCAAGACCACCCTTCTGCGGATCATCTCCGGAGAGCTCAAGCCGCACGGCGGCGGCGTCACCGTCAGCGGCGGACTCGGAGTGATGCGCCAGTTCGTGGGATCCGTCCGCGACGAGTCCACCGTGCGGGATCTGCTCGTCTCCGTCGCGACGCCCAGGATCCGCGAGGCCGCCCGCGCCGTCGACGTGGCCGAGAACGCCATCATGACCGTCGACGACGAGGCCGCCCAACTCGACTACGCCCAGGCCCTTTCCGACTGGGCGGAGGTACGCGGCTACGAGGCCGAGACGCTCTGGGACATCTGCACCACGGCCGCGCTCGGCATCCCGTACGAGAAGGCCCAGTGGCGGCAGGTCCGTACCCTCTCCGGCGGTGAGCAGAAGCGGCTCGTCCTGGAGGCACTGCTGCGCGGCACGGACGAGGTGCTGCTCCTCGACGAACCGGACAACTACCTCGACGTACCCGGCAAACGCTGGCTGGAGGAGCGGCTCAAGGAGACCCGCAAAACGGTCCTCTTCGTCTCCCACGACCGGGAGTTGCTCGCCCGCGCCGCCGACCGGATCGTCAGCGTCGAACCGAGCCCCACGGGCGCGGACGCCTGGGTGCACGGCGGCGGTTTCGCCACGTACCACGAGGCGCGGCGTGAACGCTTCGCGCGTTTCGAGGAGTTGAGGCGCCGCTGGGACGAGAAGCACGCCCAGCTGAAGAAGCTGGTGCTGAATCTCCGTCAGGCGGCCTCCATCAGCCATGAGCTGGCCTCCCGCTACCAGGCGGCGCAGACCAGGCTGCGGAAGTTCGAGGAGGCCGGACCCCCGCCGGAGCCGCCGCGCGAGCAGGACATCAGGATGCGGCTGAAGGGCGGCCGCACCGGCGTAAGGTCCGTCACCTGCAAGGGACTTGAGCTGACCGGGCTGATGAAACCCTTCGATCTGGAGGTGTTCTACGGCGAACGCGTCGCCGTCCTCGGCTCCAACGGCTCCGGCAAATCACACTTCCTACGGCTGCTCGCGGGTGAACAGGTCGCCCACACCGGGGAGTTCAAGCTCGGCGCCCGGGTCGTGCCCGGCCACTTCGCGCAGACGCACGCGCATCCGGAACTCCAGGGGCGCACCCTGCTCGACATCCTGTGGACCGAGCACGCCCAGGACCGCGGCGCCGCGATGTCCCGGCTGCGCCGTTACGAACTGACCGCCCAGGCGGAACAGCGCTTCGAAGCACTCTCCGGCGGCCAGCAGGCCCGCTTCCAGATCCTGCTGCTGGAGCTGGAGGGGTCGACCGCGCTGTTGCTCGACGAGCCGACGGACAACCTGGACCTGGAGTCCGCGGAGGCGCTCCAGGAGGGTCTTGAGGCGTACGAGGGCACGGTACTGGCGGTCACCCACGACCGCTGGTTCGCCCGCTCCTTCGACCGCTACCTGGTCTTCGGCAGCGACGGCCGGCTGCGGGAGACGGGGGAGCCGGTGTGGGACGAGCGGAGGGTGGAGCGGGTGCGGTGAGGTGTGTGGGGGCAAGGGCGCGGTCAGGTCCAGCGCAACAGCGCTCCCAGACCTCCCACCGGTACCTCCTCCGGCGACAGGGACGACACCGAGATCGCGGGCGCACCCGTGGCGACCGCGCACCGCAGCAGCGCGTCGTCCGCGCGCGCCGGGATCGGTGGGGCATCCAGCCCCGGCCCCGTGAGATCCGTCCGCCGCACCGCCAGCTGGTCCGGCCGCTCACCGATCCAGATCTCCCGGTCCGCGTCCGGCGCCTCCAGCCGGATCAGCAGCTCGTCGATCCGATGCTCACGCGCCGCAGCGACCAGCGCCGGTACGCCCTCCACCGCCCCGGCCGGTCCGCCGCCGTCCGGCGCCCGCGCCGCCAGGAACCGTTCCAGATCCTCCTCGGCCCGCCGCCGTACATGCCCGGCGCGGATCCGCTCGACCTCCTCGTCCAGCAGCCTGCTGCCGACCCCGTGCGTACTCTCGGCCGTACGGTCGTGCAGCCGCTTCGGCAGCCGGTTGTGCACGCTCCGTCGCTCACGGTCGTCACCGACGAGAACGATCAGATCGGCCCTGGTCTCCTCCTGGCAGACAGTGATCGCGTCGGCGACCTCGGCCGCGTTGTGCTCCCAGGTGTTCTCCACCTTGAGCTGGAAGTGCCGCTCCGACCAGTCACGGGTCGCCGTCTTGTGAATGGGCCACTGCCGGCCGGTGACCGCCCCCGCCGCCTCACTGCCCAGCGCCCCGCGCAGCTCGAACTCGGCGCCCCGCCGGTCGATGTACGCCACCAGACAGACCGGCTCCGGGTCGGCCAGCTCCAGCAGCGGCGCGGTGTGCGGCAGCGGCGCCCACCACGCGGCGGTGCGCTGCGGCGGACGGGACAGCGGCGGGTCCAGAACGATCTGACCGTGCGTGGCGAACAGCGCCCGGCCGTACGGTTCGGACGCGTGCCGCAGCTCCTCGATCGCCGTGTACACGGCCCGGCAGGTCGGTTCGTCCGCGTCCTGCGCGGCCAGCTGCCGGAACATGTCCAGGGCCATCAGGGACCGCTCATGGGCCATGGACTCCGAGCGTTGCGAGGTGTCGACGTACACGGAGGCCCAGGGCCCTGGATGTTCGTAGAGTGGTTGGAGAAACGCGAGATCCATGGCTGCCTCCCGGATGCCGCTCGGGTACTGCCTGCCACGCGGGTACCCGAACCGCATCGAAGGACACGACGATCGGGGTACACGATGACCGGAGTCGAACCGGACCGCCTGGACGACCAGCAGCTCATGAAAGAGCTGGAGACCATCCACCGCACCCGCCACGACACGCTCCTGCACGGCTCGAACGACGCTCTGAGGGCCCACAACGACCGGATGGCGCAACTGGAGGGCGAGTATCTGCGCCGCCACCCGCGCCGGGTGGTGTCGGCATCCCGCACCCGGGACGGGGCACGGGAGCGGGATGTCTGCGAGAGGAACGTCTGACGGCGGGGAGCCCCGGTGCGCAGAGGCACCGGGGCTCCCGTCGTACAGGTGCGGTCGTCCGTCGTGCCGCCTACGCCGCCACCTTCGCGAACTCGTTCAGGAAGGCCGTGCAGAACGCCTTCAGATCGTCCGGCTTACGGCTGGTGACCAGGGTGTTCCGCCCGGCCTCGCACACCTTGACCGGCATGTCGACCCAGACGCCGCCCGCGTTGCGGATGTCCGTCCGCAGACTGGGCCACGAGGTCAGCACCCGGCCCCGTACGACATCCGCCTCGACGAGTGTCCACGGTGCGTGGCAGATCGCGGCGACCGGCCTGCCCTGATCGAAGAAGCTCCGGGTGAAGGACACCGCTCGATCGCTCAGCCGCAGCAGATCGGGGTTGGCCACGCCGCCGGCCAGCACCAGCCCGTCGAAGGAGTCGGCCGGTGACTCGCCCACGGCCTCGTCCACCGGGAAGCTGTCCGCCTTGTCGAGATGGTCGAAGGCCTGTACCCGCCCGGTCTTGGGGGCCACGAGTACGGGTTCGCCACCCGCGCGGATCACCGCCTGCCACGGCTCGGTCAGCTCGATCTGCTCGACACCTTCGTTCGCGGTCAGAAACGCTACGCGCATGACTGCTCAACGTCCCTTCTTCTTACGGGTGTTGCTGTTCTTGCTGGTATTGCCCGGCCGTCCTGTGCCGCCCGGCCGTCACGCGGGGGCCGTGCCCGGCCAGGTGTCCGGTACGGCGCGGCTGATGTCGGCGAGGGCGGAGTCAGGATCCTGGTCCTCCGCGATGTCCCCGATGGTGACCATGCCCACCAGCCGGCCGTCCTCGACGACCGGCAGCCGGCGTACGGCGCGGTCACGCATGAGGACCACCGCGGCGGACAGGGCGTCGTCCGGGCCGATCACCACCGGATCGGGGGTGCACACGGCCTGGGCGCTCACGGTCAGCGGGTCCACACCGTCGGCGACCGCGCGCAGCGTGATGTCACGGTCGGTGAGCATCCCGATGAGCTGACGGTCGTCGGCGACCAGGACATCGCCGATGTCCTGGGCCCGCATCAGCTGCGCGGCCTCGACGAGCGAGGCTTCGGGCCGCACCGTGACCACCCCCGGTGTCATGACTTCCCTCACGAAATCCGCCATGGCTGTCGGCCTCCCTATGCGTCACGCAGGGGCCCGGCCACAGCCTCGGCCAGCTCCTGTGCCGTGCGGTAGCGCGCCCGGTGCGGCAGCCGCCGCACCGCGTCGACGAGACCGTCCGGGGCGTGCCGGCTGCGCAGGCCCCCGGCCAGATCCTCGGGCCCCGCGGGAAACGAG
>Ga0068853_100004947_pt1 | contig 10381 bp, 9 predicted proteins | sample KBSCornC32_FD_65655 | JGI IMG/M metagenome (GOLD analysis project Ga0068853, IMG submission 65655) | Corn rhizosphere microbial communities from Kellogg Biological Station, Michigan, USA - KBS Corn C3-2 | ecosystem: Host-associated > Plants > Roots > Rhizosphere > Soil ... | reverse complement strand
GACCTTATGCGGCCCCCCGTGCGGCTGTATCTCGACGAAATCGCCACCCTCGGCAAGCTCGAAATGCTGATGACTTTGTATACGCAGGGGCGCAAATTCTCGCTTCGCTCCATCAACTTCTTCCAGTCGGTGGGCCAGGTCGCGGAAATCACCGGAAGTCCCGAGAAGGTGCAGACGTTTCGTTCGCAGATGGGCGGCGAGCTGTTCAAGGCCAAGGATTATCAAACTGCAAAAGAAGTCAGCGACTGGATCGGCAACACGACAGTGGAAACCGTAAGCACGTCGTGGCAGCGAGGAACGAATTCCGGCTGGTCGAGTTCGCAGGCGGCACACCCGAGTACCACGCGCTCGGGCGGCTGGAATGAGAGTACAAGCACAACGGTGAGCGAGACGGGTGTATTGGCCATTCGGCCCGAAGAAATCCTTCAGCTTGGCGAGCGCGAGGCGATTTTCGTATCGGCGGGAACCCCGCCCGTCCGGTTGAACATTCTCAATGGAGCGGATGTCGAGCGGTGTGCGAGCCTTCATAGCACCCTTAACCAAAAACTGTACCTTCTGCGAGTCCGCTGCCATGCAATCCTGATACTGCTTTGCGTAGTGCCGTGGACCGCGATGGGCTTCTGGCTGGTTGCAACCGGGGCCGAACAATGGTCACAGCCCGGCGTGGGCGTCACGCAGGCTGCCCGTCCCGCGCGGCCGGTGATCCCCGTGCAGCAATCGCGGCAGAGGACGTACCGGCCGCGAGGAGTGCGGTCGCTATGAATAAATTCCCGAAGTGCGATTACTGCCCGGCGGCAATCGAGTCTCTCTCGCCAAACAGACCGGCAGGCCGCGACAGGTACTCGGTAGCGCTCAACGCGGCTCTCCAGATCCTTGAAGATGTGGACACGCTTCCGAAGTCCAATCTGCCGGTACGGCTGGGGGTGGTCATCGGGCATGTGCTTGACGCCATCTACGCAGCAGACAGCGAGGAGCGATCATGAGCCACACAAACTCACGTGGCCAGGAAGGCTCCGACATTCCCTGGTACTTCGTGTGCGGGAATTGCAACTGCAAATTCTTCCACGCCGTGCCGCGATACCAATGCCCGCGTTGCGGCACGCTGCTGGTTTCAACCGAGCGCACTTTGCCGCCGTGGAGAATCGGGCGAGTCGAGAAGCAGGTTCCGGGGACACAACGACGCGAGTTGCATCATGAGTCCTGACCGTCGGGTACCGAATCATTTCGTCTTTTTCAACGACCGTGAATGCAGGGTGGAGTACATCCAGCTTGAGGGGGCGAAATGGTTCGATGTTTGCCTGTTTGATGTGGAAACGGACGAGATCGTTGCCTTTTGCACGCGGCCGGAACCGGTCGTTTTTCTGACGGCGCAGCAGGGTCTCGTGCGGCGGGAGTTTGTCGAAGCGCTCGAAGCGGCGCAAATCGCCCGATCCACCGGCGAGATCATTGAATCCGAGCGCTTTGGCGATCTGCACAAATGCAACTTCCCCTATGGCCCGACGCATCTGGCCTGGGAGTGGGATGGCTCCACGCGAAATGTCGCGGCCCGCGAGCAGGAATCGTTGGCAAAAGACGAACCGGAATTCGACATCGAACATTGAGAAAGATGACGCAGGACCAGGACGAGAGAAGCATTAAGGATCGTCGCCATGATGAAAGTTCGCGAGGTCGCGCAACGGCTGTGCTGTGCCGTATCGACCGTGTATCAGCTTATCGACACCGGCAAACTTGGTGCGTTTCATATCGGGCGCAGCGGGGGCGCCATTCGCGTCAGCGAGGAGCAATTGCGCGAATACCTTGAGAGTTCAAGAACGGTTCCGAACGTACCAGCCACGCGGAAGCCGCCGCGGCCCAAACTGAAACACATCAAGCTGTGAACGCGTCAATCCGGCCACCGGGTGGCTGCCCGGTGGCCGGTACACCGTGATTTTCAACCGGCTGATTTTCTGACCTGTGACAACAGGAACACGGGATTCTGCGACAGATGCTGATAGGTCTTGGCGAGCATCGAAGGATCGCCGTGACCGGCAAGCACGGCCACAGTCAGCGCATCGACACCGCTGGTCAGCATCCGATTCATCCAGGTATGCCGGATGGTGTAGAGGCAGAACTTGGGGGCCAGTTCACACGCCTTGCGATACCGCAGTTTCCTTCTCGCCTCGGCGAGACGATCCTTTTCCGGTTTATCGACGGATTTGCCGCGGACCGTGCGAGTCGGCTTGAGGCTGGCAGCAAATCGCTTCACTTCCTTATCGGTGACTTCAATTCCTTTATCGGCCATCAGCCGCGAGCCGTGGCGGATATGCACGCGAATGAATGCACAGTTGACGGCATCGGTCGTCCAGGGAATCCCTTTGCTGTTGCGGAACAGCTTGCCTTGCGGATGGCAGAACATCAACCGGCGGGTGATCGCGAGCGCCGTCTCGGTGAGATAGATGATGCGGATGGCTCCGTTCTTCGATTCGCTTTCCGGGAAGACCCAACGCGAGTTTTGCAGGTCTACGTGGCGGGCTTCGACCCGCAGGCTTTCCTGTGGCCGGCAACCGGTCTCCCAGCTTACAACAAGCAGGTCGCGGAATTCCGGGTCGGGGACGGATGCCAGCAGGGCTTCCCATTCGGCGGGGGAAATGACCCGCTCGCGTTTTCCGCCGCGGGGCTTCTTGAAGTTAGCGATCGGCGAACGATCGACGATGCCCATTTCTTCGCCCCAGTGCAGGCAACGCTGAATGGAGCGGGCGTAATTACGCTTGGTGCCGCTGGCGGCATTCGGAAAGCTGTCGATCCACTCCTGGACGTGAATCGGGCGAAGCTCGGCTACGGTCAGGTCGGGATACCGGGTCGCGAACAATTGCAGCCGCGAGCGATACCACTCGTAGGTATCGTGGGCGCGGTGCTTCTGCACGTAATCCAGGAACCGGTCAATCAGGGCCACCAGCGAATCGGAAGCGACAGACCGCTTCTCGGGGTTGGCCATCATCGCGTGGAAGCACGCGAGCGCTTTCTCGCGGTCGGGGCCGAGATTGTGGCGGACGCCATCAATGGTGACAAACCAAGCGTCGCGGTCTTGTCGATACCACGGCTTCGGGGAACGGGCCATTGCAAAAATCCTCTCATGCTTGAGTGAAAGAAACACCCAGCAAGCCGAGAGGTTTGCGCGCCCCCTGTCAGTTACCGCTGACGGGGGGCGTTATTCTGTACCCGATTCTGTACCGGCTGAAATCAAATTTGACGTAACTCTAGTATCCCCGAGTGGATTCGAACCACCAACCTTCGGCTCCGGAGGCCGACGCTCTATCCAATTGAGCTACGGAGACACACATATCGTGAAGCGCCACTTTAGGCGACTGGAATGGGGCTGTCAATGTGCGGGTGGCCCGCGCACCACAAGCCGCTTAGGCTGACGCACTGTCGACTTACGCGCACTCGACACATCCCACGTGAGTAACCGGGCTCGGCTCGCCCGACTTTCTAAAGAGCGAATTCTTTGGAAAAAATGGAAAAAAGTACGCAGGATTTGGTGCTGGCGGCACTCTATGTATAGGAATCTGCAACATGGCCTTTCCCTGGACTTAGAGCCTTTGACTTCGGGGCTCACGAGATGAACGATGTCGTTGACCTCCATCGATTGCCAGAATATGCGGGTCGATTCGGCCGAACTATCCGACGACCGCTTGCTGCACGCGTACCTGAAATCAAATGACCAGGAGGCGTTTGCGGTCTTAGTCCAACGGTACGGTCCGATGGTGTGGGGCGTCTGCCGCAGAATTCTGCGCGACGCGCATGACGCCGAAGACGCGTTTCAGGCCACGTTCGCCGTGCTCGTCCGCAAGGCGCCCTCGATTCGCCGGAAGAGGGCGATCGGCGGCTGGCTGCATCAGGTTGCCCGCCGCGCCGCCTTTCGTGCGAGTATCATGTCCCCGCGGCGGGCGAAAGCCCTGGATGCCACCGCTTTGGTCGCACCGGAAACAACGCCCGATTATCTGTCCAGCGAGCAGAGCGCCATTCTCGACGAGGAAATTGCCCGATTGCCCGATTCGTTGCGCTTGCCCATCGTGTTGTGTTATCTGCAGGGGCTCACCAACCGCGACGCGGCGAAGTGCCTGGGTTGTCCTGAAGGAACAATCGTCTCGCGGCTGGCGCGGGCCCGCGGCAAGTTGCGGCGGCGACTCGTTCGGCGCGGGCTGGTGCTCAGCAGCACGGCTGCCGGCGGTTCATTGTTGACACACTCGGGATCGGCCGCGACACTGCTGCCCGAGTTGTCGCGGGCTGCCTTGAATTGCGGGCGTCTCGGCGCGTCGAGTGGCGCCGCCACGGGCGGCCTGATCTCTGCCGGGGCAACGCAGTTGGCAGGCGAAACGCTGCGCTGGCTTTCTCGGCGGCAACTCCTCATGGCTCTCGTTCAAATCGCAGGCGTTGGGCTGGCGGCGGTCGCGTGTTTCGGCTTCTGGATGTTCGGGCAACGAACCGCATGGGATCGACCTGTTGGAGATGCGGTTACTCAATCAAGTGGAATCGATTCATCGGGGACTGTCACGGCTGCGTTGCCAGGCATTCCCCTGGACGGAGTCTGGCAGGCCGAGGAACTCGAATTCGTCGGTGGAGCGACGCGCGAGGAACACAATGAGTTGTCGCGCCGATGTCGCTGGGTCGTTGTCGACGGGACGGTTCGCGTGAAATGGGACGACGCCCCGCTCGTGACGGCCCAATTCCAGGCGGACGGGTTGCCCAGGCCATTCCGCATCGATTTTACGATCGACGCGGGCTCGCTCGATTCCTCAACCCGAAACTCGCCCAAAAAGCAAACCGGGAGACTACCCGGCGCTTTCGACCTGCGTGACTCGCTCCTGGAAGTCTGTACCGCCCGCACGAACGCACACCGTCCGCGGTCTGTGAACGCGGGCATTGTGACAGGCGAGCCGACCGACGAGATCAGGTTTCGTGCCGGCCTAACGGGCTATGCGAAATTGCGGCGGCTGGCACGCTCGTTCGAAGAGGAGGATTTGCAGGGACGCTGGGTCGTCGTGAAGACCGAGGCAGGTGGCGAAGATTTACCGGTCGACGCGCGACAGGCCGCCGGCTTCGAAGGGACCCGCTATACGCTCGAATTCCCCAATGGCAACGAGGTCCTCAAGGTTTCCGGCACGTTCAAGCTCGATCCAGCACAGCCGAAGGAGTCGATCGATTTGATTCCCGACCAGGGTGAGACGATGCATTGCCGGTACGAAGTGATGGGGGATGGATTGCGATTGTGCATGGCCGCTCCAGGTGCGCCCCGTCCGACTGAATTCAAAACACAACCGAACCAGCCGCACGTCACGTTCGCCTTCCGGCGGAGCACAGCGCCGCCACTTGAATCTGCGGACGGGCGCCCGCCGTAATTTCACGTCGACCCGCGGGCCGCGTTTCACGCAGTTAGTCCCGATTTTCCTCCGCAGATTCATTGGATTCGCAACCCGGCAACTCCCGGGCCGCGCTCGGAGTCTGCGCACCCATTGCACAGGAACCGCAACGATGCGCTTTTCGAATGGCAATGACGCATGGATTTTCACGCAGCGATCCCCCACCGACGTTCCCCCGACGGACGGTAGGAACGGCTGGCCCGCCTGGACCAGTCTGGCACTGCGCGTCACGTCGACGTGCCTGTTCGTGGCGGTGTTCCTGGCCGTCATGGGTCGCGTGCATCGCACGGTTGATTGGAAGTGCGCCCTGTCCAACACGCCGTTGCGCCCAGAAGCACAAATCTGCGGAATGCTGGGAAACTCGCCGATGGTGTCCATGCCCGGAATGCCGCTGCGACTGTTCGGCGTTGAAATCCGCCAGCCCGGCCAGAATGTTGCCGGCGACTGGCTGGGCGATTGGCCGGGCGATTCGATCGGCGAACTGATCTCTGGAGAACCGGTCGCCATCCTGCAGCCTTATTCAGAATTCACGGATGAACAAATGCCGCTTGTCGCACAAGCCAGGGCGCTGCGCACTCTCTCCCTCGATGGAACGCGAATCACGGACGACGGCCTGCCGCACCTGCTTGAATTGAAACGCCTCGAAACGCTCGGCATCGGCGACACCGAAATCACCAACAGAGGTGCAGAAGTCCTGGGCAAGATGACGTCATTGAAATATCTCGATCTGCAGGGGACCCGTCTCACCGGCGCTGCGCTCGAGCCGCTGGCTGGGCTGCCGCGGTTGGAATCGCTGAATCTTTCGCGGACCGCGCTCGACGCAGAACAACTCGCCAATCTGCGTCTGCTGGTGCAATTGCAGTCGCTCTGTCTGGACAACATGTCTCTGGACGACGAAGGAATCGCGGTACTTGGCGCGGTGGGGACGCTGCGCCGCCTGTATCTGCGGGGCACCCAGGTGACAAAAGCCGGAGTGGCGAAGCTGGCCGCGCTCATTCCCCTCGAGACTTGTCACATCGAGGGAGCCATCTTCAATCGCAGTGACCTCGACGCCCTGCGCGCGAATGGTGACTGATAGGCGGAAATTCGTCGGACAGGTTTCTAACGTGTCCGGACGTATCGAAAGATGACGCGACAGGTAGGAAACCTGTCGTACGCGTTGGCACGCCGCTGGCCACGCGGTTACGATGCTGCATGGCAAGGCGGCACGCTGCCGCCGATCGCTGGGCATTTTCCAATTCGGCATCTTCGAAATATGGCTGCGGCTGCAAACGAAGAATCAACGCGCCCCTGGTATCGCGGCATCACGCGGACGCAGTGGCTGGTGCTGGCCGTCGCGTCGGCGGGGTGGGTGTTCGACGTTTATGAAGGGCAGATATTCAACATCACCGGCAAGCAGCTTCTCGCCGATGTTCTGGCCGTCAAGACTTCCGACCCGGCGATCGAGGTGCATAAAGAACAACTGTTTGGCATCTTTCTGGCCGGCGGCACGGTCGGCGGTTTGCTGTTCGGTTCCCTGGCCGATCGTTGGGGCCGCCGACCGACAATGATCGTGACGATTCTCATGTATTCGGTGTTCTCGGGGCTGACCTATTTCGCCGATTCGTTGTGGCAGGTCGCCATTCTGCGGTTTCTCGTGGCCACCGGTGTGGGAGGCGAATGGGCCGTCGCGGCGGCTCTTGTGGCCGAAGTTTTTCCGAAGCGCGCGCGGGCCCAGGCGTCGGGAATCTTTCATGCCACGAGCATTCTGGGAACGTGGCTGGCGACGTTCGCTGCACTGGCTGTCGGTACGCAGTGGCGCTTTTGCTTTCTATTCGGCGTGGTGCCGGCGCTGCTCATTCTGTGGATCCGCGCGAGCGTCGAAGAGCCGGAAGCCTGGGTGCAGGCCGGAGCGGATGCCCAGACGGGTGGCGCGATCCAGCCGGGAAGTTTTCGAGAACTGTTATTCGACAGTCGCTGGCGAAGCCGTGCCCTGTTGGGAATGTGCCTGGCAGCCGTGGGCCTGGGCAGTTTCTGGGCAGTGACGGTAGCCGGCCAGGGCCTGGCCGAAGCCATGCTGGTGCGCAACGGCGAATCGGAAAAGCTCGCCGTTGAACAGGCAAAATTCGCCTATGGTTTTATCGAAACGGCCGGCGGGGGCGTGGGCCTTCTGGCGTTCGGTCCCCTGTGCGTGACGCTTGGCCGGCGGCGGGCGTTTTTTCTGATTCAACTGGCAGCTCTCGTCATCGTGCCGATCACCTGCTTTGGGCCCACGAGTTATCGGCAGCTCTTGTTTCTCTTGCCGCTCTACGGATTCGTCACGCTGGGCATGCATGCGGGGTTTGCGGTCTATTTTCCAGAATTATTTCCCACGCATCTGCGGGCCACGGGAACGGGCTTTTGCTTTAACGGCGGGCGATTGCTCGCCGCATCGTATCTGTATTTTTCCGGTTGGTTGAAAGGGCTGCCTGGAATGGACCTGCGCGTGGCGGTCGCCTGTCTGGGGCTGATTTTCATTCCCGGGATGCTCGTGTTGTGGTTCCTGCCCGAGACGAAAGGGCAGGCACTGCCGGAGGCGAAATTGAATGTAGAGGATCGAGGATAGAGGATGGCGAGCCCCAGACGTTAGTCCGGGGGTGGGTCGATACGTCTCGCAGGCTGGCAATGCAAAGGTTGTTATGCGAGTCCTCATTACCGGCGCGGCGAGATATATCGGTCGCAAGCTGGCAGAATCGCTGGGTGGCGAGCATGAACTGCGTCTGGGCGACGTCCAGCCGATTGCCGATGATGCGCGGTTTGTTCCTTGTGACGTGACCAGACCAGCAGAGGTCCACGCGGCCATGCAGGGAATAGACGCCGTCATTCATCTGGCGATCGCAGCCGGCCACGAAGGCGATTACGAAGACGATCAGTTCAATCAATTGCGATTCGACGTCAACGTCAAAGGGACGTGGAACGTGCTCGATGCGGCCTGCCGCGCTCACGTGCGCCGCATCGTCCACACGAGCAGTATCATGGTCACGTGGGGTTATCCACCTCCGGAATGTATAGCCGCCGATGCCGTCGCCCGACCCATCGGAACTTACGCGCAGACGAAGCATCTGGCGGAAATTCTGTGCGCTGAGGCCGCGCGCACTTCGAGCCTGTCGATCGTCTGCCTGCGGATCGCCAAGCCGATCGACCTGAACAGCGCGGCGTGGAAAGAACTGCCCATCCGACCGCAATGGGTGCCGTTTCCCGATCTAGTCCAGGCGTATCGCCTGGCGCTGACAGCCGAGGTATCCGGCTTCGAGATCGTGACCGTGGTCGGCGAGAGCTCGCGCCGCCGCTGGGACCTCTCGAAGGCGGAACGACTGCTGGGGTACCGCCCTCAATACCGGCTGGAGGAGTTGGGATTCACGCTGGCGGATGAGAGGGCGCCGTATTGAGGGCGGATACGAATCAAAACATCCCCGTCACGGCTGGTGGCCGTAACTGCCATTCCCAGCGTTTGGCATTAGTGGCATCCGATTTGACCCCCGGCTCGAGTTGCCCATTCCAAGTGCAGTCTATTGCGATTTCTTTGATCGCTCGGCCCGAAGTTTCGTCTAATCTGCCCGGAAAATGAGCACAAAACGAGGTGCGTCCCGATTTCTGCGATCTAGGATCGAATTTTGCTCGCCCAGGCCAAACATCCGTCAATCGTCGTCCGATATACGCTATTCTATACTTCCAGTCGGGTCCGGATTGCGCGCGGTCATGCAGGGTGGGGCGAGCTTTTACGAGGCCCACCGGAATGGCCGCGCGGGTGGGCCTCATAAAAGCTCGGGCCACCCTGTTTTACTTTGAGAGACGACTATGTCGATTCGTATCGCGCTCAACCACAGGACCGAATACACCTACGACCGCCTCGTGACCTTGGAGCCGCATGTCGTGCGGCTGCGGCCGGCGCCGCATTGCCGGACGCCGATTCTCAGTTATTCGCTGACGATCTCGCCCGAAGAGCATTTCCTCAACTGGCAGCAGGACCCGTACAGCAATTATCTGGCGCGGCTGGTTTTTCCCAAATTGTCGCAGCAGTTCAGCGTCGAAGTCGATCTGATTGCCGAATTGACGGCCATCAACCCGTTCGATTTCTTCATCGAATCGACTGCCGAGAATTTCCCATTCAGCTACGACAAGTTGCTCACTCATGAATTGATGCCGTATCTGGAGACGCCTCCGGCCGGGCCGAAGCTCCAGGAACTGGCGGCGATTCACCGGCGGCGCACGTGTCGCACGATCGACTTTCTGGTCGAGATCAACGGCGATCTGCAACGCCGGATCAGCTATCTGATTCGCATGGAACCCGGGGTGCAGACCTGCGAAGAGACGCTGACAACGGGGAGCGGGTCGTGCCGCGACTCGGCCTGGCTGCTCGTGCAGCTCTTGCGGCAGCTCGGATTCGCCGCGCGATTCGTCTCGGGTTATCTGATTCAACTGGTTGCCGACGTCGATGCGCTCGACGGGCCTTCGGGACCGCGGCACGACTTCACCGACCTGCATGCCTGGGCCGAGGTCTATCTGCCAGGCGCCGGCTGGGTCGGCCTGGATCCCACCTCGGGTCTCCTGGCCGGAGAAGGGCACATTCCACTGGCCTGTTCGGCCGATCCGATTACGGCCGCCCCGATCACCGGCTCGTTCCTCTTCACGCCTGACGCGGCTCGCGGCAAAGAGGACGTCTGTCATGAAGATTTTAAATTCCAGATGTCGGTGACGCGTGTCCTCGAGACGCCGCGCGTGACGAAACCCTACACCGAAGAGCAATGGCGGGCGATCGACGCACTGGGTGAGCGCGTCGACGAGCGGCTATGGGCCGGCGACGTGCGGCTGACGATGGGAGGCGAACCGACATTTGTCTCAATCGACGATCGCGATGCGCCCGAATGGAACACGGCGGCGCTGGGCGATAAAAAATATCAGCAGGCCGGGCAACTGCTTAAACGCCTGCAGGAGAAATTCTCTCACGGGGCAGTGCTGCATAT
>Ga0068853_100004945_pt1 | contig 10382 bp, 12 predicted proteins | sample KBSCornC32_FD_65655 | JGI IMG/M metagenome (GOLD analysis project Ga0068853, IMG submission 65655) | Corn rhizosphere microbial communities from Kellogg Biological Station, Michigan, USA - KBS Corn C3-2 | ecosystem: Host-associated > Plants > Roots > Rhizosphere > Soil ... | reverse complement strand
GCAGTTTCGGCCGGGGAGCTCAAGCACGGCGATTCTCGCAGACCCTTCTGGTCAGATTGACCTGAGCAGCGCGACAGGCCGGTTGGAGGGAGATCGGTCAAGCCTCGCTACACTTTGTGAAGTGACCGACGCGACCAGCGACACTCCCCAGACAGCGATCTCCCTGACCGACAAGGCGGCCGGCAAGGTTGCCGAGCTGCTCGGCTCCCAACAGGACTCCGAGGGACAGGCGCTCCGGGTCGCCGTGCGGGGAGGCGGCTGTTCAGGATTTCAGTACGCGCTCGCCTTCGACCGCGCCAAGGATGACGACCACGTCTTCGAGGTCGACGGCGTGGCGGTGATCGTCGACAAGGTCAGCATGCAGTTCGTCTTCGGCTCCGAGGTCGACTACGTCGAAGGCCTGCAGGGCGCGGGCTTTCAGGTCAACAACCCCAACGTCGTCGCGGCCTGCGGCTGTGGCTCCTCTTTCCAAGTGAAAGAGGACGCTGCCGAGACCGCCGCCGTCTAGCGCGGCTCTTATTCGATCTGCAGCGGGGGCGACTGCGCCGGAGGGGCGGCAGCGGCCGGTGCGGACTCGGGTTGCTCGACGCCCAGCGCCTCGGCCAGCTCGCCGGAGTCGAACATCTCTTCGACGATGTCGGCCCCGCCGAGCAGCTCGCCGTTGACGTAGAGCTGTGGGAAGGTCTGCCAGTCGGAGATCTCGGTGGTGACTTCGCGCAGCGGCTGCAGCGCCGGCAGCACGTCGATCGCGCCGTACTCGACGTCGAGCGAGTCGAGCACCTGCACGACCCGCATCGAGAAGCCGCAGCGCGGCATTTCCGGCGTGCCCTTCATGAAGAGCAGCACCGGGTTGGCGGCGATCAGCTCCTCGATCTTCTCTTTCAGCTCGGCGTCGGCCATTGGCACAGAGTAGCTATCCGGGCAGCCCGGTCTTCAGCGAGAGGGCGTGGATCGTGCCGTCGTCGAAGCGCTCCTTGACCGCGGCCTTGACCAGACGGTGCTGGGCGAGGCGTGAGAGGCCGGCGAATTGGGCAGCCACCACGGTCGCCCGCAGGTGGTCGCCAGTGCCAGTTTCGTCGGCTACCTCGACCTCGGCCCCGGGCAAAGCGGCCTCGATCATTGCCTTTATCTCCGCCAGGTCGGCAGCCATCGGGTTGGCTAGCGACGGCGGCGCAGCATCAGCAGGCCGCCGAGGGCGAAGCCGGCGATCGCGGCGCCGGCGATCAGCTGCGAGCGGTGCTCGTAGGCCTGGCGGCGCCAGTCGGTGAGCTCGGTGACGCGGCCGCGCAGGATCTCCACCGAGCTGCCGAGGTCGCGGCGCTGCAGATCGATGTCGCGGCGGATCTCCGCCGCGGATCGGCCCGGCCTGCCGACGGTCGAGGGGCGGACGGGATCGGGCTGAGCGCTCATTCCTTGCCTGCCTTCGCTCCGGATTCCAGCGTTTCCCTGGTCAGCCTCGCCTCCTCGATCGCCTGCTCTGGGACGGGCGGAGCTCCGGCCTGGACGGAGCGATAGGCGATGAAACCTGCCGCCGCCGCGATCAGGAGGAAGGCCGCCGCCTCGACGAAGAAGCCGGGCCAGGCGTTGCCGTCGAAGACCTCTTCGGCAAGCAGCCAGGCGATGCCCTCCATGACAAGGATCAGCGCCAGGAAGGCGAAGACCCCGGCGGCGATGCCGACGACCGAGCCGCGCAGGATCTTGCCGACCTTCTCGGAGATCTCGGTCTTGGCCAGCTCGATCTCCTCGCGGACGAGCGAGGAGCTCTTCTCGGCGACGTCGAAGACGAGCTCCGAGACCGAGCGCTCGTCCTGGGCCGGCCGCTGCGGCATGCCGCTGCCGGGGGGCGGTGTGCCGGTTCCGTCAGCCACGCTACTCGGGCGGGTCCTCGTTGTAGATGCGGCGGAAGACGATCGCGGCGAGACGTGTCGCGGCGATGCTGGCGAGCGCGCCGCTGGCGGCCAACATGCCGCTCCAGACGAGGCGCTTGGCGATCTCGTTATCCATTGGGCTCGACCATACCTATCGCGGCTCGAGACCGTCGCAGATCGTCGTCACCAGCAACGTCTTTGCCTCGTCGAAGTCGCTGTCGGCGGCCGGAATAACCTCGAAGATCCAGCCCGAGAGGAGTTGCTCGACCGCCCCGTAGAACGCCATCGAGGCAAAATCGGCGTCGATGTCGCGGCGGAAGACCCCGGCCGCCTGGCCGTCGGCGACGATCTTGGCGATCGAGTCATAGGCGCGGCGGATCTCGGCCAGGTGGGTGCGACCGAAGGAATTCGCCGCGCGGGTCACCTCGACGATGATCACCTTCATCAACTCCGGATCGTGCCGGTAGGAGTCGACGATGAAGCCTGCCGCGGCTTCCAGCTTCGCGCGCGGCGAGCCACCCTCGCGGTCGGCCTCGTCGATCGCCGCGATCAGCAGCGACCAGCGCTCGCGGAAGAGCTCGTTGAGCACCTCGTCCTTGGACTTGAAGTAGTGGTACACGAGACCGTAGGCCACCCCCGCCTCGTCGGCGATGTCGGAGACCCGCGTCGAGTGGAAGCCCTGGCGGGCGAAGACTCGGACCGCCGCATCGAGGATCTGGCGGCGCTTGTCCACCGCGGCTGTCGGCGCCTTGGCCATCAGGCACGCGCCTCGCTCAGCTGCGGCCAAGCGTAAGCGCCGGGACGGCGGTTGGCCAGCGAGGGCAGCGTCTCGCGGACACTCTTCTGAGCGGCGAAGTCGAGCTCGGCAGCGACGGTGCACTCCTCGTCGGGCGCCATCGCCAGCACCACCCCCCAGGGGTCGACGATCGCCGAGCGGCCGTTGGAGCTGAAGTGCGGCGGCGCCGTGCCGACCTGGTTGGGGGCGAGCACGAAGGCCTGGTTCTCGATCGCACGGGCGCGCAGCAGCACCTCCCAGTGATCGCGGCCAGTCGCCAGCGTGAACGCAGAGGGCACGGTGAGAACCTCAGCGCCACGCACGGCGAGGATGCGAAAGAGCTCGGGGAAGCGCAGGTCGTAACAGACGCTGAGGCCGAGGGTGATCCCCTCCAGCGCCGCGGTGACGATCTCCTCGCCGGCCTCCTCGTGCGCCGACTCGCGGTAGGTCACCCCGCCTGCCTCGACGTCGAACATGTGGATCTTGCGGTAGACGGCGAGGTCCTGCCCGTCGGCGCCGATCAGGACCGAGGTGTTGAAGGCCTTCTCGCCCGGGCCACGCTCGGAGATGCTGCCGGCGAGCAGGTTGAGGCCGAGCTCGCGGGCCCAGGCGCGGGCGGCGCTCAAGCTCTGGCCGTCAAGAGTCTCTGCCCCGGCGATCAGCTCCTCGCCGCCGGCGAGCAGGTTCCACTTCTCCGGCAGCGCGACCAGCTCGGCCCCGTCGGCCGCGGCAAAGCGCACCAGCCGCTCGGCGGCTTCGAGGTTCCGTGCCTTATCGCCGGTGGAGTTGAGCTGTACGACGGCTGCGCGCAAAGGTCCCTTTTTGGCTCCCTGGTTGACTGACCAGTCAATCGGTTTGCTCAGTATAGGTGCAGGCGTAAGCTTGAGTTTTCATGAGTGAGATCGCCCAAGCCGGCGGCGAACGCAAGCAAGTGACCGTTCTCTTTGCCGATGTGCAGGGGTCGATGGACATGGCCGAGGGTCAGGACCCCGAGCAGTGGCACGCGATCATGCAGCGCTTCTTCTCGATCCTCGCCGATGCCGTGCATCGCTTCGAGGGCACGGTCGACAAGTTCACCGGCGACGGGATCATGGCCATCTTCGGAGCTCCGGTCGCCCACGAGGACCACGGGCGACGCGCCTGTTATGCGGCCTTGAAGATGCTCGACGACGTCGGCGAGTACGCGGCTGAGCTGCGCCGCAGGCACGGGCTCAACTTCTCGACCAGGATCGGGGTCAACTCCGGCGAGGTGGTCGCCGCTGAGGTCGGCGAGGGCGGCTACACGGCGGTTGGCCACACCGTCGGCCTGGCGCAGCGGATGGAGGCCCTCGCCGAGCCGGGCAAGGCGTACCTGACCGAGAGCACCGCCGAGCTGGCGCACGGCTATATGGAGCTGGAGGATCTCGGACGTTTCGAGATCAAGGGGGCAAGCAGACCAGTGGGCGTCTTCGAGCTGGCCGGGGTCGGTGCCGCGCGCTCGCGGCTCGATCTCTCGAGGGAGCGCGGCTTCTCCCGTTTCGTCGGTCGCGACAAGGAGATGGAAGTGCTGGAGGAGGCGCTGGCGCGGGCGGAGAGCAGCGAGGGCGCGGCGGTCGGCATCGTCGCCGAACCGGGCGTCGGCAAGAGCCGCCTCTGCCACGAGTTCGCCGAACGCTGCCGCGAGCGCGGAATCGAGGTCTTCGAGTGCCAGGCCCAGGCGCACGGCCAGTCGATCCCCTTCATGCCGGTGCTGCAGATGCTGCGCTCCTACTTCGGCATCGCCGACGGCGACCCGGAGCGGATCGTGCGCGAGAAGATCGCCGGCCGCACCCTGCTCCTCGATCCCGATTTCGCCGAGGAGCTGCCCCTCCTCTTCGACTTCCTCGGAGTGCCCGATCCCCACCGACCGCTGCCCCAGCTCAGCGCCGAGGCGCGCCACCGGGCACTGCGCGGCGCCGTCTGCCGATTGGTCCGCGCCCCCAACCGGCGCAGCTCGATCGTCACCCTGGTCGAGGACCTGCACTGGATGGACGAGGGCAGCGCCACCCTGCTCAGCGAGCTGATCTCCTCGGTCGAGGGAACCAAGACCCTGGCGATCGTCAACTTCCGCCCCGAGTACGACGCCACCCGGTGGGCGGGAGCGAGCACCTACAGGAGCATCTCGCTGGAACCGCTGGGGCCAAGCGGGACTCGCGAGCTGCTACGCGACCTGGCAGGCGAGGACCCCTCGCTCGACGGGCTCGCCGACCTGATCCACGAGCGCACCGCAGGCAACCCGTTCTTCATCGAGGAGATCGTCCGCGGCTTGGCCGAAGCGGGAAACCTCGAGGGCGAGCGCGGCGCCTACCGGCTGGCGCGACCGGTGGAGGGCACGGGAGTGCCGGCGAGCGTGCAGACGGTCCTGGCTGCCCGCATCGATCGGCTTGGCCCGACCGCGAAGCAGCTGCTGCAGGCCGCCTCGGTGACCAACAAGGAGATCGGCGAGCGGGCGCTGGGAATGGTCTCCGGGCTGCGCGACAACGAGGACTATCGCGCGGCGCTCTGCGAGCTCACGGACGGGGGCTTCCTCTTCGAGGCTGAGGTCTATCCCGAACGGGTCTTCTCCTTCCGCCACCCCCTGACCCGCGAGGTGGCCTACAGCACGCAGCTGGCCGACCAGCGGGCCGCGACCCACGCGGCAACCGCGCGTGCTCTGATCGAGCTCAATCGCGACCGCCACGACGAGCTGGCGGCACTGATCGCAAACCACCTCGAGGCGGGCGGACAGAGGCTCGACGCCGCTCGCTGGACGGCACGAGCGGCCTACTGGGCCGGCAGCAGCCGGCCGCAGGACGCATTGCGACTCTGGCGCAAGGTGATGGAACTGGTCGAAGAAGTCGAGGAAAGCGAGGAGACGACGGCGATGGCGGTGATGTCGCGCCTGCTGCAGCTCGACTACGCCTGGCGACTTGGCATGGACAAGGACGAGGAATCCCGCCTCGTCGCCGAGGCCGAGGAGATCGCGACCGAGACCGGGGACCTGCGCTCGCTCGCCCTGCTGCGCACCGCCACCTCGACCCGACCCGGCATGCCCCATCACGCCGATGCCTGGCTCGCGGCCGTCGCCGAGACCAACCGCCTCGCCGACGAATCGGGCGACCTGCACCTGCGCGTCGCGATTCGCGCCGCCGGCTCCTATGCCCACCTCTGCGCCGGCGACTTCGAGGGCTTCGAGCGGGCCCTCGACGAAGTGCTCGAGCTGGCGGGCGACGACAGGCGCGCCGGCGCCGGAATCGTGATCGGCAGCCCGGTCGCCTGGGCAACGATGGCAAAGGGGCTGGTGCTGCGCGAGCGCGGCCGCCTCGACGAGGCGGAAGCCCACTTCAAGGCGGCGCTTCGTATCGCCACCGAGGAGGGCGATCCGGAGATCGCCAGTTGGACCCGCAGCAACCAGTCGCTGATGCTGGCGATGCGCGGTGACCTCGATGCCTCGATCGCCCTGGCGCGCCGCAACTGTGAACTGACCGAACGGATGGGCGACGTCTTCTCGCGCAGTCTCGCCCTTTCGAACCTGGGCGGGACGCAGATCGCCGCCGGAGACTACGCCGGCGCGCTCGACACGCTTGAAGAGGCGGAGCGCGTTCACCGCGCCGCGGTCAGCGAAGGCGACGAGATGGAGACCTGGCGCGCCGGCCTGCGCTCGCAGGCCCTGAGCGGCGTAGGCCGCGCCGAGGAGGGGCTGGAGCTGGCGCGATGGGCGAGCGATGTCGCGCGGGAGCGCGGCATGCTGTGGTCGCTGCCGCTCGCCCTGCAGGCGCTGGCGATCGCCCTCACGGCGCTCGACCAGCCCGGCGCCGAGCAGGTGCTCGAGGAGGCGGCGGAGGTGGCCAGGGGAACCGGAGCGATGATCAGCCTCGAGGCGGTCGAAACGACGCGCGTGACGCTCGCGTGCTCGGCTGAGAGCGCTGTTAAAGCCCCATCGCGCGGGCGATGATGCGATCCGTCACGCGGGACGGTAGGACGCGTCCCAGCAGTGCCTGGCCGCGGGCATCGACACCGACCAGGTAACGAGTGCGCGGGCGGCGAGCGGTGAGCGCGTGGCGGACGGCGTCGGCGACCTTGGTCGGCGGGATACCACGTTCGGCCGTGCGGCGCACGGCGCCGCGGAAGCTCTCGATCTGCTCGCCGTAGAGCGCCTCCTGGGCCGGCGGGGCTTTCTCGGCGGCAGCGTCCGCCCGCTTCTCGCCGCGCTCCCAGATCGGTGTGTCGATCGAGCCCGGCTCGATCGCGATCACCTCGATTCCCCAGGGCCGCAGCTCCTGTCGCAAGCAATCGGTCACGGCCTCGATCCCGTACTTCGAGGCGTGGTAGGGCGCGCCGAAGGGCAGCGCCATGCGACCGCCGATCGAGCTGAGGAAGACGACGCGGCCGCGGGCGGTGCGGATCAGCGGCAGCATCGCCTGCGTCACCGCCACCTGGGAGATCAGGTTGACCTCGAGCTGGTGACGCAGATCCTCGATCGGGATCGTCTCCAGCGGAGCCATCACGGCGATGCCGGCGTTGTTGACGAGGCCGGCGAGGCCTGCCGCCCCCACCTCGGCGCCAACCCGCTCGGCGGTGGCGGCGATCTGGTCGGGGTCGGTGACGTCGAGCAGCAGCGGCTCGAGGCGCTCCGAGCCCGCACGGCGAAGCTCCTCGGCGTCATCCTCACGGCGAACGGTGGCGAAGACCTTCCAGCCCTCGGCGTCCATCCGCAGGACGCTCGCTCGGCCGATCCCGGTTGAGGCCCCGGTGATTAGAACCGTCTTCACGTAAGGCCAGGCTAACACCGCGAAGGAGCGCTGGCCCATTCTGAAGCCCGAATGCTTAAATTTTCCCTTGTAAACCGTTAGACCAGGGGAAATCATTCCCCAAAGGGAGAATCATGAAGATGATCAAGCTGATTGGAGTTGTCTGCATCATCGCGGCGTCGATTTGCGCCTTCGCGGGAACGTCCTCCGCGGTGGCGAAAGCGGTTCTGTGTACGAAAAATGAAAGCCCGTGTAAAGAAGCAAACCTCGTCACTCACGAGGTTTTCAATACTCCAGGGACCTGGACATGGCCCAACACGGGATTATTATGTTTAAATCGATTCTCTTTATTCTCGCCGTGGTCTTGGACCATCCTCTACTTCAATTGCGGGACGACGATCGCACATAACGAGTGCAACGTCTTCGCGACCCCAGAAAAAGAGGAAACCGAACTGATCAAGACCGGAGCCAACAAAGGAGAATTCAAAATCCTTAAAGGCGAAACTCACGCTGAATGCACGGTGGCTGGTATCCCGACGGTCAACTGCACCTTCTCCGAAGAAGGCTGGAAAGTGCCGATTACCGGCGCGACGGAAACAAGCCACGGGTTGATCAATTTAAGTGGCATGAAAATCGAAAAAACCAGCGGCAAACTCTGCCCCAAATATGAACCGTTAAAAGAAGACAAGCTAGAACCTGAAACCAACGTGTACGTAACGGAATAGGTCAAATGAGTGCGCTACCCCGGTGGGCTCACCGGGGTAGCGTTCACGCTCGTTGGGCGCGGTGGCGCTCCAGCTCGGCGACCATCAGCTTGGTGTGGAGCGCGGCGATCAGGTCCTGCAGGGGCTGAGCGCCGGCTTCGAGCATCTCGACCACGCGCTCGGGCGAGACCTCGCCGGCAAGACGCTCCATCACCATTCCGACCTCCTCGCGGACGAGGTCTTCGATCGCGCTCTTGTATCGCAGCGTGTCATAGACGGTGAAGCCGATCTGCTCGTCATAGCCGCCGGCGCGGAAGCGGCTGATCGCCTCGATGATCTTGATGTCGGAGGGGGAGTAGCCGCGGCTGTTGGGGCTGAGCACCTCCAGCTTCTCGAGCCGGTCGAGCACGTCCTTGGGCACCCCGTAGCGCTCGCGCACCTCGGCTGGACTGGTGCGCGTGCGCTCGCCGGCGAGGGCGCGATCGAGGATGCGGTCCTCGAGCTCGACCAGGGCGCGAGCCCGCTCGGGGTCCTCGTCGAGCACCGATTTGATCGCCCGCAGCGGCATGAAGCGCTCCTCCTGCAGCTGCTTGATCAGCTTGATCCGGTCGACGAACTCGGGAGGGTAGTAGGCCATGTTGCGACTCGTCTTCACCGGCTCGGGCAAGAGGCCCTCGCGCAGGTAGTGCTTGATCGTCGGCGCCGGCACGCCCGAGGCCTCAGCCAGCTCGCCCATCCGCAAGAGGTTGCCGTTGGCGCCATTCCCGTTCATGCGCGGAAGGTGGTCGCGGTGTCGGCGCCGGGGCCGGCGGCCGCCCCCGACTCGAGTATCGCGGCGATCTCGTCGTCGGGGTAGCCGGCCTCGCGCAGGACCTCCTCGGTGTGCTCACCGAAGGCGGGGGCCGGGCGGGTCGGGTCGGCGGGGGTGCGGCTCAGCTTCAGGGGGGCGCCGAGCTGGCGCACCTTGCCGAGTCCCGGTTGCTCCATCTCGACCACCATCCGGCGGGCGCAGACCAGCTCGGAATCGAGCGCCTCGTCGATCTCGAGCACCGGCTCGATGCAGCAATCGTGCGCGTCGTTGAATGCCTTCCACTCTTCGCGAGTGCGCGAGCGGAAAACCTCGGCCACCTTCTCCCAAGCTTCGGACCCAGGCGCCTCGAACTGGACCTCGATCAGGTCCGGACGCTCGACGCCGGTGCAGAAGGCTGCCCAGAACTTCGGCTCGAGGGCGCCGCAGCTGACCCAGCCGTCGCTCGCCTCATAGGGCAGGTAGCAGAGCAGGCCGCCGGCGAGCTGCTGCTCGCCGCGCTTTGGCACCTCGCCGTCGCAGAAGTAACGGCCGGCGACCATCGCCAGCCAGGAGAGGGCGCCGTCGGCCATCGAGACGTCGACCATCTGGCCCTCCCCGGAGCGCCGGCGCTCGTGCAGCGCCGCCATCACGCCGAAGGCCGCCATCAGGGCGCCGCCACCGAGATCGGCGACCTGCCCGGCGGATTGGACGGGCGGTCCGTCCTTGGCGCCGGTCAGACCGAGCAGGCCGACGAGCCCGAGGTAGTTCATGTCATGGCCGGCGCGCTGGGTGTAGGGACCGTCCTGGCCGTAGCCGGTGATCGCGCAGAAGACGACGCCGGGATTGGCCTCGCGCATGCGCTCGTAGCCGACCCCGAGCCGATCGAGCACACCGGGGCGGAAGCCGTCGAGAACGACGTCGTGTCGTTCGACCAGGCGCAGCAGCGCTTCGCGCCCCTTCTCACTCTTGAGGTCGAGGCGGACCGACCGCTTGCCGCGGTTGAGCGAGAGGTAGAGCGCCGAGCGAGTGCCCAGCTCCTGCTGCTCGTCGCTGCCGTAGTAAGGCGGCGCCCAGCGGATGTAGTCCCCCATGCCGGTGTCCTCGACCTTTAGCACCTCGGCACCGAGATCGGCCAGAAGCAGCGAGCAGAAGCCCCCCGGCAGAAGCCGGGTCAGGTCGAGGACCTTGACGTCGCTAAGCGGGAGAGCGCTCACGCTTCGGCACTCCCAGCAGCTCGCGCGCCTCGGAGACGCTGGCGGCGCGGCGGCCAATGTCCTCCGCCATCTGGCGGGCCTTGGCGATCAGGTCGCCGTTGGAGCGGCACATCTCTCCGTTCGGCAGGTAGAGATTGTCCTCGACCCCGGCGCGGACGTTGCCGCCCAGGACCAGCGCCGCGCCGAGCAGCTTCCACTGATCGCGCGAGATGCCGATCACCTGCCACTGGTTCTCGCCCTCGGCCCCGCCGGGGACCTGGTCGGACATGAAGGTGACGTTGCG
>Ga0068853_100004944_pt1 | contig 10383 bp, 10 predicted proteins | sample KBSCornC32_FD_65655 | JGI IMG/M metagenome (GOLD analysis project Ga0068853, IMG submission 65655) | Corn rhizosphere microbial communities from Kellogg Biological Station, Michigan, USA - KBS Corn C3-2 | ecosystem: Host-associated > Plants > Roots > Rhizosphere > Soil ... | reverse complement strand
GCCCAGGCTTCCGGCTGCCTGCGCTTTCACACCGTCGAGAAACGGCTGGCGAGATGGCTGCTGATGACTCACGACCGAGCGCTTGCAGATTCCTTCCGGGTGACGCAAGAGTTCCTGGCATACATGCTGGGCGTACGACGCGCCGGAGTATCCGAGGCAGCCCACGGTCTGCAGGCGCGCAAGCTCATACGCTACTCTCGCGGCAGTATGACGATCTTGAACCGCAGTCGTCTGGAGAGCGCCGCTTGCGAGTGCTATCGCCGGGACCTCAAGACCTACGAGCACGGATTCGCTGGACCGAACAAGCGGCGCTCGCGCTGACGACGTCGTCTTCAGCGCGGAGGCATTCGACCAGTTGGGGCCTCTTGCGCAGTGACGCACATCTGCGGCCATTGCTCGAGGTAGTGTTTGAACCGGCTTGCGAGACTCGGACAAGAGTCAGACGTTGCTGCACGATCCATGCGCAACGAACCAGGGCAGGAAAGCGTAGACCCCGCTTACTGCCACAATCCGCCAGCCAGCGTGCTCGGCGACCTCGTGCCGGTACCCAGTGTGACTCGGCATTGCCGGTTCCGACGGTTCACCCGGTTCAGCCGCCGCAACCGCCGCAGCAGATCGAAGGAAGCTGGACCACCTGCAACGGATTGACCTGGCAGCCTGCGCGATGGAGCAGCGACACCAGTTCGGAAGCTTCCACGTATGCGGCCACGCGCAAGTTCTGGCCAAGCTTGTCGATGTCGATCTGCGCGGCCGGGTCGAATGTCTGGATCGCATCCTCGATCGTTGCCAGATCCGCGATCGGTTGTGCAAGCCTGACGTGGAATTCCATGAAGGTCTCCTGGCGATAGTCGTTGAAGAAGTGCACGTCGATCGTGCGCGACGCGCTCCGCGTTTGCATTGACCTGAGTCAAGCCGATTCGGCTTTCCTGCCGCGCGGGCGAATCCGGCGCACGGCGGGCTTCGATCTGGTTGCGCAGGACACGTCAGCTACGCGAAATACCCGGGCGAGCCGCTCGAGCTCATGCAGATGGCGCAATGCAATGCGCTCGACGAGTTTTCGCGCGCGCGCAGTCAGGCGAATTTCTACTCGGCGCGCATCGAGCGCACTTCGGCGCTTGGTGACGAATCCGTTCGACTCGCAACGCTTGACCAGCGCGACGGTGCCCTGATGGCTCGCGTCGAGGCGAGCTGCCAGTTCGCCTACGGTTGCCCACTCACGCCCGTTGAACCCGCGGAGATGGAGCAGTAGCAGGTATTGCAGCAGCGAAATTCCCGACTCGAGCGCCGCAGCCTGGCTGAATCGCTGGAAGCGCGCGAGTCTGAAGCGAAACTCGGAGAGAGCGGCATATTGCTTCTTGCTTATCAAGGCGCGCGGTCGAGCCTGGCTGCATCCGGAACAAAAATACAACGCCGTGATATATTCGGCAACGGGTCTGGTTGTCAGCGCAGATCCGGATCTCTTGCCCGAGGACTTCGCAGCGATCCATCGTCATGCACCGCATTCCCCCCAACGGCGCCCGCATGAACCAGGCAGTCGATCCTGAGGCCATCGAGCGGGCTGCCGAAGAACGACACAGACGCCGCGCAAGGCTGCCGGCGGTGCTGGACTACGCGTTTCGTCCTTTTTTTCTCGCCGCCGGAAGCTGGGCGGTAATTGCACTCGCACTGTGGCTCGCGGTGTACCGGGGTCATCTGCAGTTGCCGACGCGGTTCGATCCGATGGCGTGGCATGTGCACGAAATGCTGTTCGGCCTTGTCATGGCGGCGGTCGCGGGATTCCTGCTGAGCGCGATTCCGAACTGGACACGCCGCCTTCCGGTGCGAGGATATGGTCTCGGCGCGCTCGCGGTTCTCTGGCTGCTTGGCCGCATCGCCTGCCTGATTTCGGCGTTCCTTCCGGCCTGGCTGGCGATTGTCGTCGATCTGGCGTTCCCGACCGCGCTGCTCGCCGTCGCCGCGCGCGAAATCATCGCTGGGCGCAACTGGCGCAACGTCCCGATGACGGCGCCGCTCATCCTCTTCATCGTTGCCGACCTGCTGATGCACCTCGAATCGCTCGGCTTCGCGGTGCCCGCGGGCCTCGGTTGGCGGCTCGCGCTCGCAGCTCCGATCGTGCTGATCTCGGTCATCGGCGGCCGCATAATTCCGATCTTCACGCGCAACTGGCTGCTCAAGCGCAAGAGCCCTCGCCTTCCGTCACCTTCCGGCAAGCTCGACAGCGTTGCAATCGGCCTGCTTGCCGTGGCGCTGATCGTCTGGGCGTTTGTTCCGGGCCAGCGTTTGACCGGGGCTCTCCTGATTCTTGCCGCACTCCTCAATGCGGTGAGGCTCAGCCGCTGGATGGGTTTTTCCACATGGGCGGAACCGTTGCTGTTCATTCTCCACGTCGGCTATGGCTGGCTCGTCCTGGGAGGCCTGCTGCTCGGGCTCTCGATCTTCGACAGCGGCGTCCCGGTCGCTTCCGCCATCCATGCGCTGACGGCAGGCGCCATCGCCGTCATGATCCTCGCCGTGATGCCGCGCGTCAGCCTCGGGCATACCGGTCGCGAGCTGACGACCAACCGGGCCACGGCCGCGGTCTTTATTCTCATCAATGTCGCCGCGATCACTCGCGTCTGCGCTTCCTGGCACACGGGATTCATGACGATCCTGCTTCTCGTCTCGGGCCTGTGCTGGATCGCCGCGTTCGGTCTGTTCGAGATCGTCTATGGCCCGATGTTGCTGAAGCGGCGGCCCTGAACGGCAGACGGCGGCCGCCGTTGCCTGCTGCAGCAACTGTCCAGGATCACGCGCACCGCTACACAGCAGCCACTGCCCATGCAGCATGGACCATTGCTGCTGGATAACGGCTCAACGGCAATACGGAGAAGAATCGTGAAGGCAACATCACTTTCGACAAGTTTCTTTGCACAACTGGCGCAGAAGCGGCTATTCACGACGCATATCGCGGAACTTGCCACAACGCTGGCGAGAGAAGCTGGTGAATCTGCAACACGTCCGCTTTCGAAAGCCCAACTCGAGCGAGCGCTCCAGGTGAACTACGCCGAATCGCAAATTGTGATGGATCTGCTGCTTGACTGGGCAGGCGAGCAGAGAGAACGCGGAGAGATCCCGGAAGACGATGTGTACTTCGATTGACTGACCAGCGTGGCCGCTGCGGAAGGAGCTGCAAAAGCTGGCCTTTGTTCGCATGTCACCGACAGAAAGCCGGCCCGGTTCATTTTGCCGGCGTTACCGCCTCGGGAGCGTAGGTCGGCGTATTGATGTAGGAGTTCGGCACATCCCACATGCGCGCGGCGTACCATACTGCCCACGCTACGACGAACAGCGACATCACCCAGACCCAGACTGGAATCGACGAGCGGGCTTCGGCCCGATGCGGATCGAACAGATCGTGGGTACTGAATGCGTCGACGGCAAAGTGCACGTTGCCGCGCCGGATCGAATTCGGATTCAGGCCGGAGACGACAATGCCCGGGCCGTTGTGTACGCGGAACGGAATTTCCTCGATGCCCTCGCGGCCGTCCTGGTCTTGCGCACGAATCACGAGCCGATGCGGGCCGTCCTCGAGGCGTCGGGTGTCGAGATCGACCTCGGTCGGCAGTTCCTGATCGACGATCGGCTCGGGATTGCCGTCCAGATAGACACGAACGCGCGGTTTGTCCATGGGCATGCTCGTCACAAATCGTCGCGCAGGATGGAGTACTTCGCATGTCGGCGGTCGGTTTCGCCAGGCCGCAGCAACATCCAGAACATCGCGACGAAACAGGCGACCGTGATCGCGCCGGCGAGGCCGATGATGACGACGTTGCCCCAGAACGGACCGATCAGGTGATGGTGCATGGCGGCCTCCGGATCATTTGCCCTTCGCGCGCTCAGCGGCCACCGCTGCGGCAGTGACCGGCGTGCCGTGATTGCCCCAGGAACTGCGCTCGTAATTGATGATGGCGACGATGTCGGCATCGCTGAGCATGGCACCAAACGGCGGCATCGAACCGGGGTAGACAACGCCACCGACGTTGACGCCCTGGACACCGTACAACAGCGCGCGAATATGCGTCGCCGGATCAGCGGCGTTGACGGCGGCATTGCCCTTGAGCGGCGGGAATGCGCCGGGCAGGCCCTCACCGCTGGCCTGATGACAAGCCGAACAATTGGCGGCGAACAATGCCTTACCCTTGACCGCATCGTTGGCGTCGGTATCGGGTGGCGAATCGACGGTGGCGGCAGTCGCCGTCGCCGCAATACCCGGCTTCGCGGTTTGACCGTCATGACCACTTGCCGGCAGGGGTGTCTGCTTGAGCGAGGCCAGGTACGCGACGAGTGCTTCGGCCTGATGAGTCGGTACGACCACACCCGGCGAGGGTGCGAATTTGTCCGGCAGCGGCACAAGCGTCGCGCCTGCGGGTGCCGTGGCCACTACATCGAACAGCCAGTCGAACGCCGGCATGATCGACTCCGGCACCACCGCACGCGGGTTGTACAGGTGAATGAATTGCCACACCGCGCTGGGTTGGCGCGCGCCGATGTTGGTGAGATCGGGGCCGGTGCGCTCGGAACCGAGCAACTCGGGCGTCGCATAGGCAAAATCACCCGGCGCGGACGGACGGCCGAACACTTTGTCTTGATCCAGCGGCCGCACTTGTTGGGTATGGCAATAACTGCACCCATTGGCGACGTATACATCGCGGCCTTCGGCCTGCAGCGCGGTCAACGGTTCGACGCCGGCGCCGGGCGGTGTCCTGGACAATTCGATGCCGGGGAGTATGCCCATCAACAAGGCGAGCACCGCATAGACCAGCGTCGATCCACCCGCGATAAGAACGAGCTTGTTTACCGGGGGCTTGCTCATGTCCCGGTTTCTGCAACGCCCGGCAGGACGACGCGTGGCTTGCCATCACCGGCGCGGCCATGGGTCATGCACCAGACATTCCAGGCGAACACGATATGGCCGAGAAACATCAGCGAGCCGCCGACACCACGCCAGACGTAGTACGGCTGCATGTCGATCACCGACCGGATGAACGGCTGACCATGGATCCAGTCCAGACCCTGCACCGTGCCGCCGATCGAGAGCGCGATGACATAGATGAAACTGCCAACCAGCGCCATCCAGAAATGCAGGCCCAGACCCACCTGGCTCGGCGCCTTGCCGGTGGCGAGCGGCAACAATGCATAGACTCCGCCCCAGATGGCGAAGGTAACGAAACCGTACATGGTCAAGTGCGAATGTCCGACCGTGAAGTTGGTCAGGTGCCAGACCTCCTGCAACGAGCGGAACGCCTCGAGCGTGCCCTGGGTGGAACCGACCAGATAGCCGACCACTCCGACGAAGATGAACATCAATGGGTATGAATGCGCGAGTTCGCGCATGTGGCCACGCATCGTCAGCAGGAAGTTGGCGCTGCCGCCCCAAACCGGCACCAGCATCGCAACACTGAATACGATCGCCAGGGTTTGCAGCCACCATGGCAGCGGACTGAACAGAAAATGGTGCGCTCCGATGATCGGGTAGAACACCAGGTTGGTCCAGAACGCGAATACGCCGAGCGCGTACGAATAAATCGGGCGGCTCAACACCTTGGGCAGTGCGTAATAGAAGATTCCGAGCGCGAGCGGCGTGAACCACATGCCCACTGCGTTGTGCATGTAGAAGCCCGACACCGAAACCTGACCGAGTCCATACTGATACCACGGCAGGATCGCCACGATCGCGACGATGCAGGTCCACAGCACTCCACCGAGGATGTACCAGTTGGAAAGATAGATTTCCTGCGTGCTGCGGCGGGCCACGGTGGCGAGCAGGTTCCACGCGGTAACCACCAGGGCGGCCAGAAATATCAGCCGGATTGGCCAGGGCCACTCGCGATATTCCAGATTGCCGTCGTTGTAGCCCAGATCCAGCGCAACCGTGCCGGCGACGGCGGCCACGTTGAAGAGCGCCAGTCCGACCCATGCCAGCCGCGCGCTGTACAAGCGCGTGCCGCTGCTGCGCGCGGCGACGTAATAGGCGGTCCCGACCAGGGCCAGGCTGGCCCATCCGTAGAATGTCGCATTGGTATGAATCGGACGCAGGCGGCCAAACGTGAGCCACGCGCCGTGGCCGAAGTCCGGTGCACCGAATTTGTACGCGAGCAGGACACCGACTGCGGTGGCGAACAGCAGCCAAAGCGTCGCGGTGACGGTATACGCCGCGAATACCGATGCCAGCACCCGATCGTCGCTTTCGCTGAGGTTGGTACGACGTGCAACGATCGCTGCGGACATCATGATCGGCCGTGAGATTGCGTGCCCCGCGGCATCAACCCGGAAGCCTGAAGTCGATCACGATCCAGTGCGGTTCGCTCTGGCGGTAGTGAATGTCGATATTTTCACCGAAGCGCTCGCGCAGCTGCTCCAGCAGCGGCAACGGATCGTGGTCGTTGATGAAACGCATGCACTCGCCTGGCTCCAGTGCATCGAGTGCGCCGAGAATCGCCGAAAGACGAAAACGGCCTGCGATACCACGCGCGTCGAAAACGTGAAATGGTTGAGCCTGTGAAACACCGAGCATCAACATTGCTACCCCGCGGCGAGAATTGCGCATTGCCTGCCCGGTTGGAGACTTCCGCGAAAATTGGAAATGCGGGGCAATGCGGTCGAGGCGAGAGTAAGGATTCGATACCCACCCCACAAACGAAGAATATTCACGGGCTCCATTCGTTTTTTCGATACGAGCGCCAATACGCAGAGTCTGCGTAGCTATAGACAATATCGATACCAAGGATCGCTTTTCTTCGCTTGTCTGACATCAGATTGGGTCTAGTCTGCGCGTAGCGATCTTCTGGACTCGCACTTTCGAAGGTCGCCGGTCGCTCGCAGGGACGCGTCGATCGCCGGCGCACGTTCACGACCGGCTGTTGTACCTGGATCGGGTCGGGCCATGCGGCACAGCTCGCAGATGCAAATTTTCGTAGCGCACGTGTGCGGTCATGGATGTTCCGCAGTGAGGTCCGGGCCAGACGGCTCGTCGAAGTGGACGCGTTGCGCAAGAAGCTGGCGCGCCCGCGCCAACGTCAAGTTCCTGTAACCAGCACTACCGCACACAGCAGGAGAATCGAGATGAATTGGGTTACGTCCAAGTGGCACCTCACGGTGCTTTGCGCAGTAGCGCTTGCAACGATCAGTGGTGCCGCAATGGCCACATCGGACAGCGAGCAGTTTCAACGTTTCCAGGACCCGAATCAGTGGGGCGCTCCGGCGGGTAACTTGAATCTGACCCGCTACAGCACGCTGAAGGACATCAACACCGACAACGTCAAGCACCTGCAGATGACCTGGTCGCAATCGAGCGGCACGTTGCGCGGTCATGAAGGGCAGCCGCTCGTGATCAGTGATGTCGGCGGGAAGCCGATGATGTATATCGAAAGCGGTTGGCCGAACATCGTCCAGGCGCTTGACTTGAGCGACCCGGATCATCCCGTGCAGCTGTGGCACTACAACAAGACCAGCGGCCGTGACGAGTCCGCAGTGCCGCGCGCCTGCTGCGATACGGTGAACAGGGGTCTGTCGTTTGCGGACGGAAAACTCGTATTCGGCACGCTCGACGGCTACGTCATTGCGCTCGATGCGATTACCGGCAAGGAACTCTGGGTCGTCAAGCACGCTCACCCGGACAAGGGCGAGACGCTCACGCCGGCGCCGATCATCGCGAATGACAAAGTCATCATCGGCTTCGGCGGCGACGAGTTTGCCGCTCGCGGCAGAATTACCGCCTATAACCTCGCCGACGGCAAGAAGGTTTGGGAATGCCACTCCACCGGCAGCGACAAGGACGTGTGCCTGACGCCAAACACCAACAAGAAGCATCCGGAATACGGCACCGCCGGCAAGGATCTTGGCATCAGCAGCTATCCGGGCGATGAGTGGAAGCGCGGCGGCGGGACGGCGTGGGGCTGGTATTCCTACGACCCGGCACTGCACCTGGTCTACTACGCGACCGGCAACCCGGGCCTGTGGTCGCCGTCATTCCGCTGCAACGGCGAGATAACGCAGGAAAACTGCAACAACGGCAAGTCCGACAACAAGTGGTCGATGAGTATTTTTGCGCGCAACGTCGATACCGGCGACGCGGAATGGGTCTACCAGATGACGCCGTTCGACCAGTGGGACTACGACGGCGTCAACGAGCCCGTGCTGGTCGACATGGAAGTCGACGGCAAGATGCACAAGACACTGGTGCATTTCGACCGCAACGGCTTTGCGTATGTCCTGGATCGTACCGACGGCACGCTGCTGCGCGCCCACAAGTACGTCACCGTGAACTGGGCGGAAAGGATCGACCTGAAGACCGGGCGGCCGATCAAGGTGGCCGAACATTCCCCGTTGAAAGTCGGCGTCAACACCCAGGTCTGCCCGTCCTCGATGGGCGGCAAGGACCAGCAGCCGGTCGCGGTCGATCCGACCGATCCGGCCAATTTCTATGTGCCGACCAACAACTGGTGCATGGAAAGCGAACCTCAGGCACGTTCGCACACACAGCAAGGAACAGTCTACGTATTCGCCAACGTATTCATGTATCCGGAGAAGCCCGGCGTGACCGGCAAGTTCAAGAAGTTCAACGTCGTGACCGGCAAGACCGAGTGGGAAATTCCCGATCCGTTTCCGAACTGGGGCGGTGCGCTGGTGACCGCCGGTGGCCTGGCGTTCTACGGCAGCCTCGGCGGTGATTTCCGCGCGGTCGACCGATCGACAGGCAAGGTGTTGTGGTCGCGCAAACTTGGCTCGGGGATCATCGGCAACCCGATCACGTATTCCGTAAAGGGCAAGCAGTACGTATCGGTGTGGTCAGGCATCGGCGGCTGGATCGGCCTGCCGGTGACTGCAGGTCTGGACTTCGGCGACAAGTTCGGTGCGATCGGCGCTACCGCGATCGCCAAGGCAGCCAACCTCAACTCGATTCCGCAGGGCGGAATGCTGTACACGTTCCGGATCGACGGCGAATGATGCTTGAGAGACCCGGTGGTGAGAGCCACCGGGTTCTTCTCTCTCGAGCGTCGCGGCACGCCATGAACAATCAGCGCATTTGCAGGCTTGCCCACATCGGGCCAATAGCGGCTGCACCGCGACAGTGCGGGCATCGTTTTTCCGGAGATCGCATGAGTAACAGCGTCGGCGTTGCGACACGAACCTTGTTCGCCTGCTGCCTGGCGGCGAGCTTTGCTGCCAGCGGCGGCGAGTTGAAGTCACTGACCGTCTGCGCCGACCCTGGCAACATGCCGTTGTCCAACGAGAAGGGCGAAGGCTTCGAAAACCGGATTGCGCAAGTCATCGGCACCGCGTTGGGCACGGGCGTCCGATACTACTGGCGGCCTTCGATCGAACGCGGGCTCATGCGCACGACCTTGAGCGAAGGCGACTGCGACGTCTGGATGAACATGGCCTCCGACACCGAAGGCGCGGCGGTGCTTGCTCCGCTGTACCGCTCGACATTCGTCCTGGTCTACCGTAGCGACAAGGGCATCCACATCAGGAATCTGGATGATCCGGCACTGAAGAAATTGCGTGTCGGCGTGTTTCAGGTCTCTGCCATTCGCCAGGCTTTGGCCGAGCACCAGGTCATCGACAACACGGTGATTCATTACCTGAGTCACAACGCCGACATCCAGGTCAACAATCAACCGTCCTATCAGGTTCAACAGGTCATCGACGGCAGCCTCGATGTCGCCGCGGCGTGGGGCCCGATGGCCGGATACTACAAGAAGGTTCTGCACGCTCCGTTGATCATGCAGCCGACCAATCTGATGGATGATGAAGTGCCGCTGGAGTTCGACATGACGCTCGCCGTGCCGCGCGGTCGACCGGACGTCAAAGCCGCCATCGAAACCGCGTTGACGCAGCACAAGGAAGAAATCCGGCAGATTCTCGTCGACTTCGGCGTGCCTCTGGTCCAGTGCGGTGAATGCACCATTTCCGGCGATCTGCCTTCGCACGGTCCCTACAAGCCGCTGAAGCCCGACGTCCAATCGGCCGCGGCAAGTGCAAGGACCCGTGCAGCCAGAATGGCCGATCTCAAGACATCGCTGGCTCGGGGCGCGGATCCCGACGCTGCGCTGAACGACGCGATCGTGGCCGGCGACGCCGACAGAGTGGACTATCTGCTGAAGCACAAGGCCCGAGTCGACGTGTATGACGACGGCGGTTACACGCCGTTGATCAACGCGATACGCTCCGGCTTCGTTGCCGGGGCGACAGTCTTGGTCGCGCACAAGGCGGACGTGAACCTGCCCGATCGCAGCGGTTGGGCGCCGCTCATGTGGGCGGCCTGGGTCGACAACCCGGCGCTGGTCAGGATGTTGATCGCGAACGGCGCAAGACTCGATGCCGCGGATCATGATGGCTTGA
>Ga0068853_100004941_pt1 | contig 10385 bp, 8 predicted proteins | sample KBSCornC32_FD_65655 | JGI IMG/M metagenome (GOLD analysis project Ga0068853, IMG submission 65655) | Corn rhizosphere microbial communities from Kellogg Biological Station, Michigan, USA - KBS Corn C3-2 | ecosystem: Host-associated > Plants > Roots > Rhizosphere > Soil ... | reverse complement strand
GCTCAAATACCTGCTTCATCAGGGTTGACGAGACATACGAGTACTCCTCGCCCGCCATCAAAAAAACCGTTTCGATCGAGGGCTCGAGGCGCCGATTCATGAGCGCCATTCGAAGCTCGTATTCGTAATCCGCGACCGCGCGAATTCCGCGGACGATCGCCGTTGCTTCTCTGTCTCGGGCAAATTCCGCGGTCAGTCCGGAGAAACTCTCGACAAGCATTCGACAGCCGCCCGTGTCGACCGTCGGCAAGACCTCGCGGATCATCTCGCAACGCTCGTCGACAGTGAACATCGGGTTTTTGTCCACATTATTTAGCACCGCCACGATCATCTCGTCAAACAGCGGAGCGCTCCGGCGGATGATGTCCAGATGTCCGTTGGTTAGCGGGTCGAATGAGCCCGGAAAGATCGCGCGTCGCATCACTGAGATTGTAACGACACACCTTGGATCGGCAAAAAGAGGGTTATGAGGAAAACCGTGAATTGAGCACCTTTTTCGCTGCGTCGAGACACTCACGATATTCGATCTCGTAGTCCGGAGTCGGCTTCATTTGAACGATCGCCTCGAGCTGTTTCCGTGCGTCAGCCTCACGCTTGAGCTGCAGGTATGCATTGGCCAAGTGCAAGTGGAGATAGGCATTGTTTTTCTCGGTTTGCAGCGCCTTTTCTAAAAGGTCAGCAGCCTTTTGTGCGCTTCCGCCGAGCAGGCCGGTGGTTTCGAGCTCAACCTGTGCGAGGCCGTCGTAGGCGCTAGAGAGCTGGTAATCGGGCTGGATCTCGAGGACCTTATTCATCGATTGCTGGATCTCTTTGATGGTAGTCAGACCGGTGAGCGGATCGATGCGGGCTATCTCGCCAAGATTTGCGGCGTACCAAAAATAGCCGTCCGGCTTACCGGACTGGAGATTTGACGCGATCTTACCCGCATCGCGGCCGGCAGCAAAGGTCTTCTCCGCCTCCTTCTCATCCTTGATCTGTTTACCAAGGAAGTAGTTGAATTTTGAGAACCGCCACTCGAGATCGAACGTGCGAGGATTAGCTACACGAGCTTTGCCTAGCAGTGTCACCGCATCACGGAGCTTTTGTACGTCCTCACGCTGCTTAAAAAGCACCTCCGATTGGCTCACAGCGGCAGCAATTGCCGCCGGATCGACCTTTAGTGCCGCATCTGCCGTAGCATCGGCAGTGTCACACGCAGATTGTGACCACAATGTAATTACAATTGTAAGAAAAATGTAAACTGTCGAGGCGCGCATAAGGAAATGTCGGATTTCCGTGCTAAGATGCTCCTAACTGCAAGGATTTTGCACCAAAAATACCACATACCGTGAGCAAAGCCAACGGTCAGACGGCCGCATTTTTCGATCTCGAGGGCACATTGGTGAGCACGAATCTCGTGCACACCCTCGCCTTCTACGCAAAACGGCAGCAGGGGCTTTGGCAAACCGCAAAGAAAAGCGTGGGCACATTGGCCAAGCTGCCGCTGTTCGGGATTGCCGATCTTTACTCGCGAAATGTTTTTAACGAGGTATTTTTCAAAAGCTACGAGGGCTTCTCACACGACCGGCTGCGATATTTCTCCGATGAGTTGTTTGAGCAGGTGCTCGAGCCCGCGATCTACCCCGGAGCACCTGACCTGATAGCAAAGGGCAAAAAGAATGGACAGCGGCAGATCGTGATAACAGGTGCGTTGGATTTCACGATCCAGAGGCTCATGGATCATATGGGCATCGACGAATTTCGTGCCAATTGCATGGAGTTCGTCAACGGTTATTCGACCGGCAGGATCATTCCACCCGTGATGGCGTCGGCGACAAAGGCGCAATGGATCCGCGAATATGCCGAACGCGAGGGCATCAACCTTTCAGACTCGTATGCCTACTCCGATAGCATTTCGGACCTGCCAATGCTTTCGATCGTTGGGCATCCGGTTGCGGTAAATCCAGACATTCGCCTTAAGCAAACCGCACTGCAGCACGACTGGCCAATACTGGATCTCAGATGAGCGAACGCAGCGAACACATTGTCTACATCCGTCCACGCTCCTCATGGGCGTCGATGGACCTTGCCGAATTCTGGGCGTCGCGAGAGCTCATGTACTTCCTGACCTGGAAGGAACTAAAGGTCCGCTACAAACAGACCGCGATCGGCGTTTTGTGGGTCATTCTCCAGCCGGTGGTGACAACCATCATCTTCGCGATCGTCTTCAGCAACGTTACAAATTTTGATTCGCCAGGCATACCGTACCCGCTTCTCGTTTTGAGCGGACTTTTGCTGTGGCTCTATGTAAACATCGCGATAGTTTTCTCGAGCAACAGCCTCGTCGGAGCGTCGGACCTCGTAACCAAGATCTATTTTCCCAGATTGATACTGCCGCTGGCACCTGTTTTTGCCGGGCTGATCGATCTCGCGGTCGGGATCGTGGTTCTGTTTATCGCCTTGTCGATATTCGGACTCGGGTTCTCATCGAGCATGGTCGCGATCCCGCTTTTTCTCCTCCTGTCCGGTTTACTCGCCGCCGCTATCGGGATACTCACCGCTGCTTTGAATGTGCGCTTTCGCGATATCAAATTCGCGTTGCCGTTTGCGCTGCAGATATGGATGTTCTCATCACCGATTTTTTATCCGATCAACATCCTGAGCGAACGCGCGAGGATGCTGCTCAGTTTTAACCCGATGTCGGGAATCATATCCGGATTTAGATCGGCGATATTTGGAACACCTTTCGATTGGCCGCTGATCGGGACGGCGGCCGCGATGACTGTGCTGTGGCTGGCGATCTCGATACTGGTGTTCAAAAAAATGGAGGACTCGTTTGCCGATTACATCTGAGATCAGCACGAATGGCAGTGGGTCCGCGCCGACAGCTATCACGGTCAGCGGCATATCCAAGCGCTACCTAATCGGCGGCCCGCACAACAACTCGCTGAGGGACGCGATCATGGGGCTCGTGCGAAACCCGCTTCGCGAGCGGCGGCAGGAATTGTGGGCGCTGCGCGACGTGTCGTTCGATGTAAAAAAAGGCGAACGGATCGGTTTGATCGGTCGCAATGGTGCCGGTAAATCGACGATCCTGAAGATCCTCTCTCGAATAACACGGCCAACGAAAGGCACCGCCCAGATCCATGGGCGTGTCGTGTCGCTGCTCGAGGTCGGCACCGGCTTTCACAGCGAATTGTCAGGCCGCGAGAATGTATACCTCAATGGAGCGATACTCGGGATGCGCAAGGCTGAGATCGATGCTCAGTTTGACGCGATCGTTGAATTTTCTGAATTCGGGCGATTCCTCGACACGCCCGTCAAGCATTACTCGAGCGGCATGTATATGCGCCTGGCATTCTCTGTCGCCGCTCACCTGGATCCGGAGGTTTTTATCGTCGATGAGGTCCTTGCAGTCGGCGACTCTGCTTTCCAGCGCAAGTGCGTTAACAAGATGCGAGAGATCGGCCGCTCAGGCAGGACCATATTTTTCGTCTCGCACGATATGGAAGCCATAAAGCGGCTTTGCAGCCGTGTGATCTGGCTCGAGGGTGGGCGGATCAAGGAGGATGGCAATGCGAGTGAGGTGATCGACACTTATCTACAGTCGGTGAGCGGCTTCACCGCGGAAGCCGCGGCCTCCATGTCCATAGAGGAACGCCTTGCGGTCTCTGGCCTGCGTGGTGAGTTCGACAACGCGATTCGCGAGCAAAACATTACCGCTCTCAAAAAGATCCTTCGTCAGGTCTATATCACGGACTCGGAGGCGGACGCAGTTATCGAATTTGAACTGGGGCAATACTCATAATGGCTCTTCAACTCAGACGCAAAACTCACGAGTCGATCGTTTACATCGACAAGGATTCCGCGCCGCGGATAATGCCGTTTGGCGAGGATTTTATCCTTGAGGATATTCCGGTCGGCACGCGTGTCATCTATCCAAATCCGCCGATCAAAGGCCTGCCAAATCGCGAGGCCGCCATTCGCTACGCCATAAATCACCCGCTCGACATGGAGCCGCTCTACGCGTTGCTCGAGCCGGGGATGAAGGTCTCGATCGCGATCGACGACATCTCGCTTCCCTTGCCGCCAATGGCGACGCCGGACATGCGGCAGACGATGCTCGAGGTCGTGCTCGACATGTGCGCGGCAAATGGCGTCGACGACATTCACATCATCATCGCGAATTCGCTCCACCGGAAGATGACCGAGTGGGAGATGAAGCGAATGGTTGGCAGCACGATCTTTAACGAGTTCTATCCCGACCGCTATTACAACCATGATGCCGAGGACGACGACGGGCTCGTCACGCTCGGTCACACACGGCACAATGAGCCGCTGCGGATCAACCGCCGGTGTTTTGAGAGCGACCTCACGATCTACTGCAACATCAATCTAGTCCCGATGGACGGTGGTCACAAGTCTGTCGCGGTCGGACTCTGCGATTACGAATCCCTGCGTGCTCACCACGAGCCGCAGACGATCCGCGATTCGCACTCGTACATGGATCCGCCGGCGTCGGAGCTGAACCACAAGGTCATTCGCCTCGGCAAGCTCGTCGACGAGCAGATGAAGGTTTTTCACATTGAGACCGCGCTCAACAATAAAATGTTCGCCGATGGCTACGACATCCTCACGCGGAACGAGGACGAATTCTCATTCGCCGACCGGCTCAAGTGGGAGACGATGAAACGCACCTTCTCTAATCTCCCCCGCGTCGCGCGCCGCAAGCTGTTGCACGCTATTCCGGCCCAGTACGATCTCATCGCCTGCTACGCCGGCTCGACCGAGCCTGTCCACGAAAAGATCCTCGAGAAGAATTACCAACAGTACGAGATCCCGGTCAAAGGCCAGTGCGACATCATGATCACGGGCATCCCCGACATCTCGCCGTACAACGTTTATTCGGCGCTAAATCCACTGCTCGTGCAGGTGATGGCGTTGGGATATCACTTCAACATGTACCGGAACAAGCCGCTGCTCAGAAAGGGCGGCACATTGATCCTGACACATCCGTGCTTTGACGAGTTTGATCACAACTTTCATCCGTCGTACATCGAGTTTTTTCACCGTCTGCTGCCCGAATCGCGTGACGCGTTCTTTTTGCGTGAGAAATACGAGCGAGAATTCGCCTCAAATCCCGCGTATGTCGAGATGTACCGACGCGGCAACGCCTATCACGGCGCGCATCCATTCTTTATGTGGTATTGGGGCGAGAACGGTCGCCAACACGTTGGCCAGGTCATCGCCGCCGGTGCCGAGAACGCCCACGTTCCCGAGATCCTCGGCTGGGACCGTGCCGACAACCTAACCGAGGCGATCGCCATGGCGCGTTCAAAACAGGGCCGTAATGCCGAGATCACAATGCTCCACCAGCCGATCATCGGGCTGTGTAACGTGACGGATTAGTTGCAGAAGCCCGCGCGTGAGCAAGGGCATAACACACGCCGCAGGGCATAAGGAGGTAAATATGTCAGCAACTCAACTCTCTCCCGAAATGAATGCTCTCAAGGACCGGATGCGTGCCACCTGGATGGCCGGCGATTTTGGCGTGATAGCAAAACAGACCGAGCACCCGGGGCTGGAATTCGTTTCTCGACTGGGGATCGGTCCAGGGATGAAGGTTCTCGATGTCGCGTGCGGCACGGGCAACACCGCCCTTCCGGAAGCACGTGCGGGAGCCGATGTTACTGGCGTCGACATTGCTGACAACCTCATTGAGCAGGCTCGTGCGAGGGCAGCAGAGGCAGGATTGACCGCAAAATTCGAGGTCGGTGACGCCGAGGACCTGCAATTCGAAAACAGCAGTTTTGACGCAGTCGTGACAATGTTCGGTGCGATGTTCGCTCCACGGCCCGAGGTAGTCGCAAGTGAGTTCAAACGCGTCTGCAAGAGCGGCGGCCTCATAGCAATGGCGAACTGGACACCGCAGAGTTTTGCGGGACAGATGTTCAAGCTCAGCACGAAATACATCCCGCCGCCGCCGGGGATCACACCGCCCGTGATGTGGGGTGACGAAGATACGGTGCGACAGCGTTTTTCCGAAGGCATCGCGGACCTAAAGATGGAACGAATTAAGGTGATCTTCCGCTTCGAGATGCCACCAGCAGATGTAGTCGAGCTATTCAAAACATATTTTGGTCCGACTCAGGTCGCCTTCTCAAAACTGGCCCCCGACGGACAAGCGGCGCTTCGTCAGGACATGGTCGATCTGTTTACGACCAACAATATCGCCACCGACGGCGGCACAGAGAACGAGATGGAGTATTTGGAAGTAAGGGCCATCAAAGCATGAGGAGCTAGCCACGAATGCACTAATAAGAATTCTTATTCGTGCATTCGTGGCTATCAGTTATCAATATGAGACATCCACAAAACGCAGAAGGTAAATTCTGGATACATCAAGAGGAGTGCGTCGGCTGCCAGGTCTGCACAACCGAGGCACCGGCGAATATTCGCTATGACGAAGACGCGAACAAGAGCTACGTCTTCAAACAACCCGAGAACGACGCCGAGCTCCACGCCCTGCGCGAGGCCGTCGAGCTATGCCCAGCGTTGGCACCGAAAGAAGATTCGTAAATCGATTTAGGAAGGAGAGAACCTATGCGGTTAGGCTTTTTTTCTTTGGCCTTGGCAGCCTCGCTATGTTGCAGCATCGTCGGGCAGACGAGTCAAGAATTTGCGAAGAAGTACCCGGCGACAACCTTTCTGGAGATCAGACCCGATGTACTGATGAAGGCTGACTACAACTCAAGCGGCGAAGTTTGCAGCATTGTGCTTCAGCCGAATCATTTCTCAGTTGCGGAAAAGACAGCATTCATTGGGAATTCATCGATTGATCTGCTAAACCTAATGCCCATTCTCGACGAACTCGCACCACCAGAAACGCGCCAAGGGCCTGGGACATCTGATGGATGGATCACCGGAGGTGGGATGCAGCTCGGTTCTTTCTCTTTCACTAATATTCGTATCAATATAAAGCGTACTTTCGGGGTCAAGACGCGGCGGACGATACCTAAAGACGCCGGCCAAAACAGCAACTTAGTCGATTACCTTAATTCATTCGGTTCGCCCGAAGTCGTTGTGATTCGTTGGCTCAAGCGTGACGGATGTACCGATTTTGCCGAATTGCCGAGATAGCGAGTGATGAAACTCTCACCAACAGAAATCTTCAAGGGCAAAAACATCCTGCTGATCGGCGGGACGGGCTTCGTCGGGAAGGTCACGCTGTCGATGCTGCTGCACAACTTTCCGGATATTGGGAAGGTGTATGCGACGGTACGCGCGCGTGATGCTAACGAGTCGAATATCCGCTTTTGGACCACGATAGTGACCTCGCCGACATTCGATCCGCTGCGTGAGAAGTACGGCGATGGGTTTGAGGATTTTATAAAGTCCAAGGTCGTGCCGGTCAATGGCGATGTCGGCAATGAGCTGCTCGGGCTCGACGAAAAAGAAGCTCAAAAGATCATGCGCGACACCGATGTCATCATTAATGGTGCCGGTAACGTGACCTTCAATCCGCCGCTTGAGAGCGCCTTACGCACAAACGTCGTCGGCTCAAACAACATCATCAAGCTAGCGCGGATGATGAAAAAGCCGCGTCTCGTCCATGTTTCGACATGCTTTGTGGCGGGTAAACGCTCAGGCCCGATCTGGGAGAATGAACCGGTCGTCGGCTATTTCCCGCGAAAGGACGAGCTTGTCGGTACTGTCTTTGACGTCAACCGAGAGGTCGAGGACTGCGCACGCTTGAGCGAGCAGGCTCGTCAAGAGGCGGATGATGCGGTCCAGATCGCAAAATTCAGAGAAGCCGCTCGCAAGCGTTTTATTGACGAAGGCCGCGATCCTGACGACGAGGCGGAGCTCAAATCGGCGATATTTCGCGAGCGCAAGATGTGGATCCGGGAACGTACCACCGAGCTTGGTGCCGAGCGTGCCGAGTACTGGGGTTGGACAAACATCTACACTTACTCCAAATCTCTCGCCGAGCAGATCATCGCTTCGCAGGACGACATCGTAAAGGTGCTGGTGAGGCCGTCGATCGTGGAGTCATCGCAGTCTTATCCATTCCCGGGCTGGAACGAGGGTTTTACGACGACCGCACCCCTGATCCTGATCGCGCTCCGCGGCCAGCCAGTCATTCCCGTGAATGAGAAGCTCGTCCTCGACATTATCCCGGTCGATATGGTCGCAGGCGTGATCCTTGCGGCGGCGATGGAGACGCTTGTCGATGACAATCCGCCGCTCGTTTTCCAGGCCTCATCCGGCGACTCGAATCCGAACGACATGAAGCGGATCGTTGGTCTGCTCGGGCTCTACAAACGAGACCATTTCGACAAAAAAGAGACGGGAAACAAGATCCTCAACAAACTCACCGGCATGGTTGAGGCGGCCACGGTGACACAGCGAACGTATGAGCTAACGAGTGCACCGATGCTCAATAAGCTCGTAAAAGGAGCCGACAAGCTTCTCGATAAAGCCACGCCGCGTTGGGCTGGAGGTCGGATCGGCAATATCGTCAGCGACATTCAAAAGTCTGTCGAGAGTTTTGAGCGGACAACGCAGGAGACGATGGACGCGTTTGCAATGTTCAAGCCGTTCATGATCGACAACGCTTACCTGTATCGATCGGACAATGTACGTGCGTTGATGTCGATGATAAAGGACCGCGAGCGTGGGCTCTTGCCGTGGTATCCCGAGCGGCTCGACTGGTACGACTACTGGCTCAACGTGCATTTCCCCGGGATGCGCAAATGGGTGCTGCCCGCCCTTGAGGAAGAGCTCAAGATCCAGGAGAAGCGCGGCTACACATACCGCGACCTGCTCGATCTTTTTGATACGTCCGTAAAGAGATTCCCCACACGCATCGCGATGCGGATCGAGCGCGATGGCCGCAAAGAGCAGTACACCTTTGAGGATGTAAACGAGCTGACGCTGCGTGCCGCCGGCTTTTTTGCAAAGAACGGCATCTCGACCGGCAGCCGCGTCATTCTCTTCTCAAACAACATGCCCGAATGGGGAATGACCTACTTTGGCATCCTCAAAGCCGGAGCAACGGCGGTACCGATCGACCCGGCTTCGTCTGTCGACGAGATCATTGCATTTGCAAAAGCCAGCGAGGCTGCGGCGATCGCGATCAGTCCAAAGCTTGCTGCCGAGAATTCGGAACTTTACGCGAAGTTGAAGGAGGCATTTGCTTCAAAAGATGCAAAGAAGAAACGCATCAGTTCCGACGCGTCGAGAATGGCTCCAGTCATTTGGACATTTGACGAGATCTTTGAGATGCCGACCGAGATCGAGGAGGCAAAACGCAACGCTCTTCTCCCGGCAAAGATCCACTCAAATAACATCGCATCGCTCATCTTCACCTCGGGCACGACGGGCACGCCAAAGGCGGTGATGCTGTCGCACAAAAATTTTGTACATATGGTGTCGATGCTCTCGTCGGTGCTCGATATGGACATCACGGACGGCGTGTTGAGCGTGCTGCCGATGCATCACACGTTCGAGTTCTCGGCCGGGTTTCTGACGCCATTTTCAAACGGAACGCAGATCACATATCTCAACGAGCTGACCGCTGAGGAGCTTTCGCGATCGATCGAGACTGGTCATGTCACCGGAATGGTCGGTGTTCCTGCACTGTGGGAAATGCTGCATCGCCGCATCAAGACCCGATTGAGAGAGAGAGGCGATTGGCTCGCGGATATTGCCGACAACGTGATCGAGTTTAACGCCTGGATACGCGACAACACGCCATTCAATCTTGGGCCGATCGTATTCTTCCCGATCCATCAAGGCATGGGCGGCAAGATGCGTTATTTGATCTCTGGCGGATCGGCGCTCAGCGAGAAGGTACAAAAGGACCTGCATGGTCTCGGATTCACAGTGCTCGAGGGCTACGGACTGACTGAGAGTGCGCCTGTTCTGACGGTCGCGCGGCCAGGCAACAAACTTCTTCGAGGCTCTGTGGGCAAACCGCTGCCCGGCGTCGAGGTCAAGATCAACAACCCTGATGAGAATGGCGTCGGTGAGGTGCTCGCCCGCGGGCAAAACGTCATGGTCGGCTACTACAACAACGACGAGGCGACCGACGCCGTTCTTCAAGACCGCTGGCTCCGCACCGGCGATCTCGGCAAGCTCGACGACGACGGCAACCTCTACATCGTCGGCCGCTCCAAGGATGTCATCATCGACTCCAACGGCAAAAACATCTACCCGGACGAGATCGAGGACCTCTACGGCAAATCGCCGTACATAAAAGAAATGAGCGTCGTCGGCCTCATTGATGAGGACGGCGGCGAAAAGATCGCGGCTCTCGTCGTACCCGACTACGAGCACGACATCGCGCTTTCACGAGCCGAGGCCAATAAGAAAGTCGAGGAGCACTTCAGAGAAGTTTCTGC
>Ga0068853_100004938_pt1 | contig 10387 bp, 5 predicted proteins | sample KBSCornC32_FD_65655 | JGI IMG/M metagenome (GOLD analysis project Ga0068853, IMG submission 65655) | Corn rhizosphere microbial communities from Kellogg Biological Station, Michigan, USA - KBS Corn C3-2 | ecosystem: Host-associated > Plants > Roots > Rhizosphere > Soil ... | reverse complement strand
GTTGACCTGCGGGTTGGTGTTCGGGCCGGTGACGGCCGGGAGCTGCTGGACGAGGTCGCCCAGGGTCAGCTTGCCGGTCTTCTCGATCGCGGCGCGATCGATGGTGACGACCGGGTTGGAGGTCTCGATGTCGACGCGACGGATGTTCGAACCCGTCACGGTGATCGTCTCGAGCTTCTGGCTGTCGTCGGCCGCATTCTGAGCGTGCGCCGTCGCCATCGCACCGAAGCCGGCCGCCGCGGCAAGCGATGCTACGCCGAACGGTCGCGCGTACCCCGGCATCACGCCGAGCGCACGCCGGATCGCCTGTCGAAGCTGCATGTGTCGCATGGTGTTCTCCTCTGTTCTCGTAGTGTCCCCGCGCCGCCGGAGAAACCGTCGGCCTCCACGAACATTAGGAAAACGTGAAGACGGAGCCTTGGCCTGTCTTTTCAGGATAGGTTGCAAAAATTGAGCAACGAATCCGCAATCGATGAACACGCGGGTGCCCGCCACGGTGCCCGCACCGCGCAGGCACGGTCACGCCGCGACGCGACCCCGTTCACGCAGGCCGCTCGCGGTGATGCCGAAGCGACGCTTGAACGAGCGCGCGAATGCGCAGCGATCCTCGAACCCGCTCACGCGCGCGACCTCGGTGATCGCGAGCCCGCTCGCATTGATGAGCCGGTGCGCGCGGCGCAGGCGCTGCTCGACCAGCACCGCGTGCGGCGTCTCGCCGAACACGGTGCTGAACGTGCGGATGAAATGGCACGGCGAATAGCTCGCCATGCGCGCGAAGCCGGCGATGTCGAGGTCGAGGTGGCAGTTCGCCGACATCACGTTGCGCACGCGCTGCAGGCGCAGGAACACGTTGCGGCGCTGCGACGCGGTGCGGCCGGGGCAGCGCTCGATCAGCGGATCGAACTCGGCCTGCAGCTCGGTCATCGCCGCGGCGAAGGTCGCGAGCGCGAGCGTCGCCTTCTCGCGCGATGCGGTCCGTGCGAGCTCGATGACGATCGAGCGCAACGCGCGGCTGGCCGGGTGCAGCGAGGGCAACAGCACCGGATCGCTCGGTGTGTCCGCCCCGGCGCAGCGCCGCCATGCCGACGCGCCACAGGCGAGCGCGATCCACAGTGCGCCGCCCCGGCCGATCGCCTGCAGGCGCTGGCCTTGCTCGACGACGAGCAGTTCGCCCGGCAGCAAGGTATGCAGGTTGTCGCCTTCGGCAAGCTGCAGGCGCCCGCGCAACGGCACGAACACCATCGCCGCCTGCGCCGCTCCCTGCATCACGCAACCGCGGCCGGCGCCGAGCACCACCCGCAGCAACGACGCCGCACCCGTGCCTTCACTGCTGCCGAGATCCAGCCTGCCGCCGTTCGCAAGTCTTTCACACTCGATCCGCATTTCCCGCCACCCTGTCGTGAGGTCCGTCGACCCGTAGTAGCGTCAAATACGCGGCGGAGTCAGGAAGCGTCGCCGACTTTTCGACGAAGCGTGGCCGTGCAGCGACGAATTTGTGGTGAATGCGCGACACTGGAAAGCGTGCACGCAACAGCGGGCATGGGCCACTCACGCTTCGCCGCGCCGCATGCACGGCCGGGCGCAGGCGGCCGTCGCGTGCCCCGGAAGGCCGCGCGTGGTCGTCCCCGGCAATGGATGGACCGATCGGTGCGGACTGCGGCGCCGACGGCGGTGTCGTGGGACGGGACGAGCGCAACGGGATGCCGCGGCCATGGCGGCCGGTGCGCCGGCCAGGGTCCTGGATCGGGGGCGGGGCGAGCGATGAAGCGCCGCGGTGTTAGTCGGCCGTCTCTCGGTGCAGGCGCACCGCGCCGACGTCGGTATCCTCGGCGACGACGCGCGCGACGTAGATGCTGCGGCCGTCGCGGCTGACGCCGAACGCGAGGTCGGCGATCGAGGTCGGCAACGAGAGCACGGTGCGCTCGTCGCCGCCGGCGAGCGGACGCGCCTTGAGTTCGCTCGGCCCGGCCGCCTTCGGCGCGATGTAGTAGAGCTCGTCACCGTGCACGCGCCAGCCGTCGAGGTGCGACGGAGACAGGGCGCGCGTGACATCGGTCTCCTCGCCGCTCGCGAGATCGAGGCGGAACAACCCCGGCGCGGTGATGCGCGTGAAATAGATCGCACCGCTGGCCGCATCGAAGTCGGCGCGGCCGACGTCCTGCGCGAGCACGCTCCGGTTCGCCTGGCGCCCGTCGACTGAATCGAACGCGATGAGTTCGCTGCGCCGCTCCTGCGCGTTCACGACCGCGACGAAGCGGCCGGCGGCGTTGCCGTAGGTACCGCTGCGCACGTCCTCGTCGGCGACGTCGGTGAGCGCATGCACGACGCGCGAGGCGACCTCGACTTCGACGAGGCGCCCGCCGAACGGGCCGCGCGCGGTGACGAGCACGCGCGCGCCGTCGGCACGCCAGGTCGGATGCAGCAACGTCGGTTCGGGCAGCGACGTCAGCGCGTACGCTTCGCGCGCGCCGTGCGGCAGGATCCACAACTGCTGCGAGCCGCCGCGATCGGACACGAACACGACGTCGTCGTCGACCGGCGACGCGGTCGGCGCGCCGTCGCTGCCCGTCGACGGCACGAGGTCGACCGTCGTGCCCGGCGCGTCGACGTCGACGCGCGAGAGCTGCTGGCGCATGCGCGGGATTTCGTAGACGACCGTGTCGGTCGCGCGCGCCGCGCTCGGGAACTCGGCCGGTTGCACGCCGAGCGCATCGATGCGGCCGTCGGCGAGGTCGACGACGTACAGCGCCTGCTGGCCGCCCTGGCCGGACGAGAACACGATCGCGCTGCCGTCGCGCACCCAGTCGTAGCCGCGGATGCGCGTGGCCAGGCGCGTGAGCTGGCGCGCTTCACCGCCGGCCGCGGGCACGACGAACAGATCGCTGTTCGGATTGGCGCCGCGGCGGAACGCGATCCAGCGACCGTCGGGCGAATAACGCGCGTCGAGGTCGGTGTCGTTGAACGCGTGCGTGTAGTCGAGCCGGCGCCCGCCGCCGCCCGCGATCGGCCACGTCACGATGCTCATGTCGTCGACGCCTTCCTGCGACGGCGCGGTGCTGACGAGGCCCTTGCCGTCCGGCGTCCACGCGAACGGATTGACGAGGCCGGCATAGCATTCATCGTCGACGACGCGCTCTGAACCACCGAGCGGCGGCACCACGACGAGCCGGCAGTGCTCGCCTTCGAAGCGCATGAACGCGACGGCGCTGCCATCCGGCGACCACATCGGGTAGTACTCGTTGCCGGCCTCGCTCGTGGTGAGGCGCACCGCGCCCGGCGCGTCGAGCGCCTTCTGCACGATGCGCGACGAGTGCGTCGCGGCATCGCCGATCGAGTAGGCGATGCGGCTGCCGTCGGGCGAGATGCGCGGAAAACTTTCCGGTCCCGGTTCCGACGTCAGGCTGCGCTGTTCGTCGACCTGCCAGTGCAGCGCCTTCGGTGGCGCCGCGGGCGGTACGAAGGTGCGCACGAGCGCGGCGACCGCGAGGACGAGCGCGACCGCGCAGAGCAGCATCGCGGTCGCATCGAACCAACTGCGCGCCCGGCGCATCGACGCCTTCGCCGGCACGGTCGGTGCAGGCACGGCCCCCGCAGGCGTCGGTGCGGCGTCGCCGGGCGCCGGCGCAGGCTCCGGAGCGACCGCGATCGGCAGCGCGTCGAGGAACCGCGTCGGTGCGACGAGCCGGTAGCCGAGCCGCGGCACCGTCTCGATGTACTGCGGCGCGTGCGGGTCGTCGCCGAGCGCGCGGCGCAGATCCTTGATCGCCTGGGTCAGCACGTCCGGCGTCGGGCAGGTTCCGCGCCAGACCTCGTCGAGCAGCTCGTCGCGGCCCAGCGTGCGCCCGCCGGCGTGCGCGAGCCGGACCAGCACCGCCACGGCTTTCGGTGGCAGCTTGGCGTCCGGCGTCGTGGCAAGCCGCAACGTGTCCGTATCGAGGATGTGCGCACCGACCTCGAGGAAACGACCGGCCTCGAGGCGGACTTGCGACAGCGCATTCATGCGGTCCGACTCCGCCAGCTTCGCCGTGCCAATGTACGACCAACATCGTATTTTGATTTGCCGGCGAACACAAATCGGCGCCGCGGCGCAGCTTGCACGCGCGGGGTCGGTGCCACTAGCCTGCGGCGCATCCCCCCGCCCGCCCCGGAGTCCCCGATGCGCACCCTGCCGGCATCGCTCGTTGGCCTTTCCCTCGCGCTGCTGTCGCCGGCACTCCCCGCCGCCGGCAAGGCCCCCCGGGTCCCGCCTGCCCCGACCGCCGCCGACGCGCACGCGTTCGTCGAGAAGATGAATGCCGAGTACAAGGCGCAGTACCTCGCCGCGAACGCCGCCGAATGGGTCGCCGAAACATACATCACCGGCGACACCGAGATGCTCACCGCGCGCGCGAACGAGGCGATGCTGAAATGGCTGTCGGTGAAGATCGACGAGTCGCGCCGCTTCGACCACGTGGCCGACATCGATCCGAAGGACCGCCGTGCGCTCGACCTGCTCAAGCTGCAGACCGCGATGCCGGCACCGAAGGACCCGGCGCACCTGACCGAGGCGACCAACCTCGCGTCGAAGCTGACCGCGGCGTACGGTTCGGGCAAGTACTGCAAGGACGACAAGGATCCGGCGAGCTGCCGCACGCTGGACCAGCTGTCCGAAGTGCTCGCGACCGATCGCGACTGGGACCATGCGCTCGACGCGTGGAGCGGCTGGCACCACGTCGGCCGCGGCATGCTGAAGGACTACCAGCGCTTCGCCGAACTGCTCAACGAAGGCGCGCGCGACCTCGGCTACGACAACGTCGGCACGATGTGGCGTGCCGGTTACGACATGTCGCCGGCCGAGTTCGCGAAGGAAACCGACCGCCTGTGGGGCCAGGTGCAGCCGCTGTACGGCCAGCTGCAGTGCTACACGCGCAACAAGCTCGCCGAGAAGTACGGCGAACGCATGCCCAAGGACGGCACGATCCCCGCGCACATCACCGGCAACATGTGGGCGCAGGACTGGGCCAACCTCTATCCGCTGCTGCAGCCGTATCCGGGCGTCGGCAACCTCGACGTCAACGAGCACCTCGACGCGCAGCGCAAGGCCGGCCTCGACGCGCTGCGCAAGGCGTTCAAGGGCAAGCCGACGCCGCTCGACCTCGCCGCGCTCGAGCACGACGCGGACATGAAGAGCGCGGTCGCGATGGTGCGGCGCTCGGAGGACTTCTACACGTCGCTCGGCTTCCCGCCGCTGCCGTCATCGTTCTACGACAAGTCGATGCTGCTGCGCCCGCGCGACCGCGACGCGCTCTGCCACGCGAGCGCCTGGCCGATGGATCTCGGCAGCACCGACATGCGCATCAAGATGTGCATCAAGCCGACCGAGGAAGACCAGTACACGATCTACCACGAGATGGGCCACATCTATTACTACGTGGCCTACAAGGACATCCCGCCGATCTTCCAGGGTGGCGCCAACGACGGCTTCCACGAGGCGATCGGCGACACGATCCGCCTCAACATCACGCCCGCCTACCTCGCGCAGATCGGCCTCGCCGGCAAGGCCGGCAGCGACGACAAGGCGGTGCTCAACGCACAGATGAAGCTCGCGCTGGAAAAGGTCGCATTCCTGCCGTTCGGCCTGCTCATCGACAAGTGGCGCTGGGGCGTGTTCGACGGCTCGATCGCCCCGGACAAGTACAACGAAGGCTGGTGGCAGCTGCGCCGCAAGTACCAGGGCCTGTCCTCGCCGGTCGCGGCGACACCGGCCGACTTCGACCCGGGCGCGAAGAACCACGTTCCGACGAACGTGCCGTACATGCGCTACTTCCTCGCCGACATCCTGCAGTTCCAGTTCTACCGCTCGCTCTGCGACGCGGCAGGCTACAAGGGCCCGCTGTCGCAGTGCTCGATCTACGGCAACAAGGAAGCCGGGGCGAAGTACTGGAAGATGCTCTCGCAAGGCGCGCAACAGCCGTGGCAGCAGACGCTGAAGGAACTCACCGGCAAGGAGGAGATGGACGCGAGCGCGATCATCGACTACTTCGCGCCGCTGTACGCCTGGCTGCAGGAACAGAACAAGGGCAAGAGCTGCGGCTGGCAGTAAGCCGGCCCCATCGGGATTGGGGAACGCGCCAAAACAGTCCACAATCCGCGCATGCGCCTGCGGATGTCCCGGCAGGCGCATCGTCGCCCACTTCATCAACGGACATTCCCATGCAGCGCTGGATCAAGCTTCCCGATGGCCGCTTCGTCGACGCGGGTGCGATCGCCTACATCAGCCGCCCCGAAACCTACGCTCGCATCGACGAGGACGGCAACGACCTCGGCATCGGCTACTCGGTCAACATCGGCACCGGCATCCCGCGGGAGGCCCAGATCACCGTGACCGGCAGCAAGGACGAAGTGTTCGCGGTGCTGCGCGCGATCCTCGGCGGCACCCAGGCCGCTGCTGCAGCCGCGGAATAGTCGTTCCGGCACACCCGATCCGCCTTCGGGCGGATATACACTACGCCTTCTTCCTGATTTACCCACTCTGGGGGTCTGACAGGAGGCGTCATGAGCACACCGCTGCACACGTTGTTGCTGGTCACCGGCCTGGCCACCCTCGGTATCGCCGCTGATGTCCACGCGGCGCGACCACCCCAGGCCGACGAGGAATCCGAAGACGTCGCCGCGCAACGCGAGGCGTACTACGCGAGCCGGCGGATCAATCCATACGATGCTGCATTCGACGCCTCCGCCGCGCGCCTGCGTGCGTACCGTGCGTTTCGCGCGACGGCGACGACGGATGCGATCCACGGCGAGACCTGGCAGGCGATCGGCCCGGCGCCGATCCTCGGCGGGCAGACACCGACGTCCGCGACCGACAGCACCCGTTCGTCGGTCGCCGGTCGCGTCGCCGCGCTCGCGATCGACCCGATCGACAATGCCGTCTATGCCGGCGGCGCGCAGGGCGGCGTGTGGCGCACGCTCAACAACGGTGCGACGTGGACGCCGCTGACCGACTTCCTCGGCTCGCTCGCGATCGGATCGATCACGCTCTCGCCGGGCGCGCACCCGCTCAACCAGGCCACGCTCTACGTCGGCACGGGTGAAGGCAACTTCAGCGGCGACAGCTATGCCGGCATCGGCATCTACAAGTCGACCGATTCCGGCCGCACCTGGCAGGGCCCTTACGGCCAGGCGCAGTTCAGCAATCGCAGCGTGACGACGATCGCGGTGGACGCGAACAACCCGCAGCACGTGCTGGCCGGCTCGTCGAGCGGCATCTTCGGCGTCGGCGGCACGCCCGGCCTGCTCACCCCCACGCGCGGCATCTACGCGTCGAACGACGGTGGCCAGACCTGGACGCTGTCGGCGACACCGGCCGCGCAGGCGCGCGTGTCGCGCATCGTGCAGGATCCGGTCGCGAGCACCACTTGGTGGGCCGGCATGTCGCTGATTTCCCCGGTGGTGGGCGGCGGCCTGCTGAAGTCGACCGACAACGGCGCGACCTGGAACGCGGTCGACGGCGTCGCCGCCGGCCTGCCGGCGATCGTCGGTGCGAACGGCGTCGGCGGCATCGCGCGCACGTGGCTGTCGGTCGCACCGAACGGCGCCACGAGCACGCTCTACCTCGGCGTCAGCGTGACCACCGGCAGCGGTGGTGGCCAGCTCTACGTGTCGACCGACAGCGGCGCCACCTGGACGGTCAAGCCCGCCGCGAACGGCTATTGCGGCGGCCAATGCTGGTACGACATGCCGGTCTACGTGCCGCCCGAGACACCGGCGACGGTATTCACCGGCGGCGCCGGCACCTCGGGCAGCCTGCCGAGCTCGTTCATGCGCTCGACCGACGGTGGAACGACGATGGTCGACACGATGGTCGGCATCGACGGCAACTCGGCGCTGCACGCCGACATGCACGCGATCACGTCGTGGCCCGGCCAACCGGCCCGCATCTGGGTCGGCAACGACGGCGGCGTGTTCCGCTCCGACGACAGCGGCGACCACTGGACGAGCGTCAACAGCAACCTGCAGCTGACCCAGTTCCAGCAGTGCGACCTGCATCCGACCGATCCGACGCAGGCGTTCGGCGGCACGCAGGACAACGGCACCGACAGCTGGCTCGGCCCGAACGGGTGGAGTCACAGCGACGACGGCGACGGCGGTTTCGCGCTGATCGATCCGAGCACGCCGAACCAGGTCGCGCACACGTATTTCAACCAGACCAACAACCTCGTCGGCGCCGCCGTCGCGCTCAACGGCGTCGCCTCCGTGCCGAACGATTACCTCTACTTCGCGGGCTCGTACGCGGGTTGGAACAACGGCATCAACCTCTCCGACAGCATGCTGTTCTACGCGCCGATGGCGCTCGACCACGGCGTCACCGACACGCTCTACTTCGGCACCGACCACCTCTACGTCGCGCCGCAGTTCTTCGCCAACGCGGTCGCGGCGACGCCGAGCAGCATCGTCTACACGCTGCTCAACGGTGGTGCGCCGTTCGCGCCGCCGGTGCCGCCGTCGAGCGCGCCCGGGGCGATCAGCGCGATCGAGACCGTCGCCAACGTCGTACCGGGCCAGCCCGCGAGCGTGCTGTTCGTCGGCACGAGCAACGGGCGGTTCTGGCGTTCGATCGACGGCGGCGCGAGTTTCGGCGAAACCGACGCGACGCCGGCGGTGATCGCCCAGTACGTGTCCGACATCGCGATCGACCCGCGTGACCCGAACGTCATGTTCCAGTCGCGCGCGGGTTTCACCGGGGCATTGCCCGCGCACAACGTGCGCAAGTCGACCGACGGCGGCCAGACCTGGAGCGACGCATCCAACGGCCTGCCCGACATCCCGGTCAATTCGATCGCCTTCGACCCCAACTTCGCCGGCCAGGTGTGGGCAGGCACCGACATCGGCGTCTATCTGTCGATCGACGGCGGCGCGACCTGGATCCCGTACAACGAGGGCATGCCCAACGTCGCGGTGTTCGACATCAAGGCGAATGCGCACACCGGCAACATGCTCGCGTGCACGCATGGTCGTGGTGCGTTCCTGCTGCGCCTCGACACGATCTTCAGCGACGGCTTCGACGGTCCCTGAGCGTCGGCGGACCGGGCACGCTCCGTGCCCGGTCCGCACGCGGGGCTAGGCGACGGCGCCGGTCGCGCGCTCGTGCCGCGTGATCGCTCGATAGGCGAGCCAGCCGGTGAAGCCGAGCGCCGTCGACAGCAACGCGCCGAGCGCGAGGCGCAGCGGGCTCGCCGACAGCACCGGCGCAAGCGCGCCGGCGATCGTCGCGCTGATGACCAGGCTGATGAACGCCTGCACCGACGACACCGCACCGCGATGGTGCGGGAAACGGTCGAGCAGCAGCAGCGTGAGCGTCGGGAAGTTCATGCCGATGCCGATCGCGTGCAGGCCGATCGGGATCACCGACCACGGCACGCGCGGTTGCGGCAGCAGCCAAGCGAGCAGCACGTTGAGCGCGGCCGCGGCGAGCATGATCGCGTAGCCGAGGCGCACCGTCGTCGCTGGCGCGAGCCGTCCGGCGACGCGCCCGGAAAGGAACGCGCCGGTCATCATGCCGCTGATCGCCGGCACGAACAGCCAGGCGAAATGCTGCGCATCGAGCCGGAGCAGGTCGAGCACGAACACCGGCGCCGACGAGATGTACACCCACAGTGCATTGAAGTTGAGCGAGCCGGCGAGCGCGAGCGGCACGAATGCGCGGTCGCGACCGATCAGGCGATAGGTCGTCGCGAGCTCGCGCAGCGACAGCGACACGCGGCGCTCGCGCGGATGCGTTTCCGGCAGCCAGGCGATGCAGGCGAGCCAGAGCGCGAACGCGAACGCGGCGAGCAGCCAGAAGATCGTCGGCCAGCGCGCGAACGCGATGACCCAGCCGCCGACGATCGGTGCGATCGCCGGTGCGATGCCGAAGATCATCGACACCGTCGACATCAGCTTCTGCGCCTCGACGCCCTCGAAGCAGTCGCGGATGATCGCGCGGCCGACGATGAGGCCGGCGCCCGCGGACATGCCCTGCAGCGCACGGAACGCGAGCAGTGCGCCGATCGAGCCCGACAGCGCGCAACCGATCGAGGCGAGCACGAACACGACGACACCGGCGAGGATCACGCGGCGCCGGCCCAGCGCGTCGGAGAACGGACCGTGCAGCAGCGACATCAGTGCGTACGCGATCATGTACACGCTGATCGTCTGCTGCATCGCGAATGGACTCGCGTGCAGCTCCGCCTCGATCGCCGGGAATGCCGGGAAGATCGTGTCGATCGAGAACGGGCCGAACATCGCCAGCGCGGCGAGCAACGGCGCGAGCAGGCGTCGGCGGGGTGTTGTCGCGATCGTCATGTGCATGGGCAAGGCGGCCGGGCATGCTACAGCGAAGCCCGTGCCACCGGGAGTGCGCGGTCGC
>Ga0068853_100004937_pt1 | contig 10387 bp, 8 predicted proteins | sample KBSCornC32_FD_65655 | JGI IMG/M metagenome (GOLD analysis project Ga0068853, IMG submission 65655) | Corn rhizosphere microbial communities from Kellogg Biological Station, Michigan, USA - KBS Corn C3-2 | ecosystem: Host-associated > Plants > Roots > Rhizosphere > Soil ... | reverse complement strand
GGACGCACCGGCGGTTCGCCGGACACGCCGGCCGGTTCGCCCGGCTGCTGCCGTGGGCGGACCTCAACCGCGCGCTGCGCCAGCACCGCCTCGACTTCCCCCGGCTGCGGCTGGCGCTGGACGGCGCGGTCGTGCCGGTGCACACGTACACCGAGATGGTCGACACTCGCCGCAACGGGCAGGTGCCGCGGCTGCTCAACGCGCCGCTGTCCGAGCAGCTGCGGGCCGGCGCGACCCTGGTGCTCGACTCCGTGCAGGAGATGTTCGAGCCGGTCGGCGACCTGGCCGCCGGGCTGGAGCACGACCTGCGGGAGAAGATCCAGGTCAACCTGTACGCCGGCTGGGGCACCACGCACGGCTTCGACGTGCACTGGGACGACCACGACGCGTTCATCATCCAGATCGCCGGCCGCAAACGCTGGCGCATCCACGGCGTCAGCCGCCCCTTCCCGCTGATGCGCGACACCGAGCTGCCGCAGCGGCCCGAGGGCGAGCCGATCGACGACTTCATGATGGAAGACGGCGACGTGCTGTACCTGCCCCGCGGCCACTGGCACGACGTGTCGGCGGTGGGGGAGCAGTCGCTGCACCTGACCATCGGCTTCAACCGGGCGACCGGCGTGGACCTGGTGGCCTGGCTGGCCGACCAGCTGCGGGTGGAGCAGGTGTTCCGCGAGGACCTGCCGCGGTTCGGCACCGCCGAGGACCGCTTGAGCAGGGCAAAGGCGCTGCGTGAGCAGATCATCGCGCGCCTCACCGACGACGTCGTGGACCGGTTCCTGACCGATCGCGACGCCCAGGCGCCCGCGCACAGCCGGCTCGGCCTGCCGTTCACGGCGACCCCGGACCTGCTGCCCGAGGGCGACGAAGCCGAGGTGCTGCTGGTCGTGCCACGTGCCGTTCTGGAGTACGGGAACGGCACGGTCGCGCTTGCCGCGGCGGGAAAACGCCTGGTCTTCGCCGCTGCGGCGGGGCCGGTGCTGGCGGCTTTGCTGCCGGCGCAGCCGTTGTCCGTCAAGACGTTGGTCGAGTTGGCCGCCCCGGCACTCGATCGGCGGACCGTCCGGGCCTTGTTGGGCGAGTTGGTCACACACGGGGTGCTGTCGCCGCGGTGACTGTGTAAGATTAGGTATGCCTAAGGTAACTTCCGAGGATGCCACACGAGGCTGTGCCTTCGTGACCAGGCTGCTCGGTGGCAACCCGGCCGGGACCGCGGCCCTGATGACCTCGTGGCTGCTCATCGAGCAGCCCGGGCCGTGGCCGGCCGACGCGCTGGAGAACGTGCTGACCGAGGCGTTCCCGGACGGGCGGATGGAGCAGCTGCGGGCCCGTGGCCTGCGCCCGCTGCTCATCCGCACGCCGGGACGCCACCAGCGCGACCAGCAGGCATCGCGAACAGTTTTCGTCGCGAGCGGCGTGCCCGGAGCTCGCTGGCTGGAGCGCCTGACGATCTCCGACCTCTCGGAGCTGGCTGCGGTTGATCTCGAAGCCGTCGTGGACGGGCGTTCCGGACACGGCGAGCCGGTGGCCGGGCCGCTGTTCCTCGCGTGCACCCACGGGGCCAAGGACATGTGCTGCGCCGTGCTCGGCCGGCCCGTCGCCGCCGCGCTGGCCGAGAACCACCCCGGCCTGTCGTGGGAGGTCAGCCACGTCGGCGGCGACCGCTGGGCCGGCAACCTGCTGGTCGTGCCGGACGGCTTCCTGCACGGGCAGCTCACCCCGGCCGAGGCCGTGCTGGTCGCCAAGGACGCCTTGAAGGGCCAGGTGCAGTTGGAGCAGCTGCGCGGCCGGACCGCCTCGCCGACCCAGTGGACCCAGTACGCCGAGATCGTCGTCCGCCGGCACGCCGGCCTGCGCGGCCTCGACGATGCGGTGGCCACCGGTGAGCGGCTGAACGCCGACGACACCCGCACGGTGACAGTTCGCTGCCCGTTCGGGGTGTATGAGGTGACGGTCGGTCGCGAGGCGGCGGACCGCGCCGGCACCAGCCGCTGCGCGGGCAAGGTCGCCCCCACCGGCTTCCACGCCACCACCCCGAAGCTGCTTGCCACGGTCTGAATTCGATACCTGGGTTCGCGAGGCCGCGCCACTGCTTTGCCCGGTTGCTGGATTTCGGACGCCGCTACCGAAGTGCCCCACGATCGATTCGATGCGGCGTTCGAAATCCAGCAAGGGCAAGGCAGTGGTCACGAGCGGCCGAGCCCCGCGCGGAACGCGCGGCATAGGCACAGTCGGCGCGGGTGGTGAAAACGGCGGGCGGTAGCCTGAGCGCCACCCCACGTCTCGCCTAGGAGGATCGGTGTCACCGGAGTGGATCACCGCGCTGGAGGTGGCCGCCCTCGTCGTCGTGTTGGCGGTGGTGGTCGTGTTGCTGATCGTGATGGTCAAGCTCGGGCGCACGCTGGACGAGGCGACCAAGGCGATCCGCAAGGCGCACGAGGGCAGCGAGCCGCTGTTCGTCGAGGCCAACACCACGCTGACCCACGTCAACACCCAGCTGGAACGGGTGGACGGCATCACCGCGAACGCCAAGGCGGTCAGCGGCAACGTCTCCGCGCTCACGTCGCTGTTCACCGCGACCCTGGGCGGCCCGCTGGTGAAAGCGGCTGCGCTTTCCTACGGGATCAGCAAAGCTGTGAAGGCCCGCCGCGCGAAGACGGCGGCCAGGGAGAACCGGCGACCCAAGCGCGGGAGGCGATGATGAAGCGGCTGTTCTGGCTGGGCCTCGGCGTCGCCGCCGGCGTCGTCGCGACGCGTAAAATCGCTGGTATGACCTTCAAGGCCACCCCCGCCGGCGTCGCCGAGAACCTCGGTGACGCCATGCGCGAGATGGCCGGCGCCATCGGCACCTTCGGGGCCGACGTGCGGGCCGGCATGAGCGAGCGCGAGGACGAGCTGGCCCGCGAGGTGCAGGAGAAGACCGGCTACAGCTACTCGCGTAGCGCCGAGGCGCGAGCGCGCAGGGCGGGCGGCAACTAGTTCCCGCCCGCCGTGCCCGTGCCCACCTTCACCTGAACCCGCAAGGAACACTGCCGTGCAGACCCACGAGATCATCAAGCGCTTCCGCGAGCACTTCGAGCGCAACGGCCACACCGTCGTGCCCAGTGCCTCGCTCATCCTCGACGACCCGACGCTGCTGTTCGTCAACGCCGGCATGGTGCCGTTCAAGCCGTACTTCCTCGGCGAGGCCCCGGCCCCGTACAAGCGCGCCACCAGCGTGCAGAAGGTCGTCCGCACGCCGGACATCGACGAGGTCGGCAAGACCACCCGGCACAACACGTTCTTCCAGATGGCCGGCAACTTCTCCTTCGGCGACTACTTCAAGGAAGGCGCCATCACGCTGGCCTGGGAGCTGATCACCAAGTCCCAGGACGACGGCGGCTACGGCTTCGACCCGAACCGCATCTGGGTCACCGTCTACCAGGACGACGACGAGGCCATCGAGCTCTGGCAGAAGATCGCCGGCCTGCCGCCGGAGCGCATCCAGCGCCGCGACGGCCTGGACAACTACTGGGACATGGGCGTGCCCGGCCCCGGCGGCCCCTGCTCGGAGATCTACTACGACCGCGGCCCCGAGCACGGCAAGGACGGCGGCCCGGTCGCCGACGAGGACCGGTACCTTGAGATCTGGAACCTGGTCTTCATGCAGGACATCCGCGGCGAGCAGAGCCCCAAGTACGGGCACAAGCCGATCGGCGAGCTGCCGGCCAAGAACATCGACACCGGCATGGGCGTCGAGCGGGTGGCCATGCTGCTGCAGAACGTCGAGAACGTCTACGAGACCGACCTGATCCGGGCCGTGATCACCAAGGCCGAGCAGCTGTCCGGCAAGCGCTACGGCGACAACGACGTCGACGACGTGCGGTTCCGCGTCATCGCCGACCACGCCCGCAGCGGCACGATGATCGTCAACGACGGCGTCAGCCCGGGCAACGAGGGCCGTGGCTACGTGCTGCGCCGCCTGCTGCGCCGCATCGTGCGCTCCTCCCGGCTGCTCGGCATCACCGAGCCGGTGCTGGGTACCTTCGCCGCCGTGGTGCGCGACGAGATGGGCGAGTCCTACCCCGACCTGGTGACCAGCTTCGAGCGGGTGGACGCCGTGGTGCGGGCCGAGGAGGACGCCTTCCTCACCACCTTGACCACCGGCTCCAAGATGTTCGAGACGGCCGCCGACGAGACCCGGTCGGCCGGCGGCGCCACGCTGTCCGGCGACAAGGCCTTCCAGCTGCACGACACGTACGGCTTCCCGATCGACCTGACCCTGGAGATGGCCGCCGAGCAGGGCCTCAAGGTCGACGAGGACGGCTTCCGGCGGCTGATGGCCGAGCAGCGGCAGCGGGCCAAGGCCGACGCCGCCGCCCGCAAGACCGGCCACGGCGACGCCTCGGCCTACCGGGCCGTGCTCGAGGGCCACGGGCGCACCGACTTCCTGGGCTACAACCAGCTGGGCAGCGAGGCCCGCGTGGTCGGCCTGCTGGTCGGCGGCGTGTCCGTGCCGGCCGCCCCGGCCGGCGCCGAGGTCGAGGTCGTGCTGGACCGCACCCCGTTCTACGCCGAGGGCGGCGGCCAGCAGGCCGACTCCGGCCGGATCGTCTCCGACGGCGCCGTGCTCGAGGTGCACGACGTGCAGACGCCGGTGCCGGGCCTGACCGTGCACCGGGCCAAGGTCGTCTCCGGCGAGATCCTGCTCGACGCCGCCGTGCAGGCCGACGTGGACGTCACCCGGCGCACCGCCATCGCCCGCTCGCACTCGGCCACCCACCTGGTGCACGCCGGCGTGCGCAAGGCCATCGGCGAGACGGCCGCCCAGGCCGGCTCGCTCAACGCCCCCGGGCGGCTGCGCTTCGACTTCACCTCGCCCGGCGGGGCCGTGCCGGCCAGCGTGCTGGCCGACGTCGAGGACGAGGTCAACGACGTGCTGCTGCACGACTACGACGTGCAGGCCGAGATCATGACCATGGACGCCGCCCGCAAGTCCGGCGCCATGGCCCTGTTCGGCGAGAAGTACGGCGACCAGGTCCGGGTGGTCACCATCGGCGACTACTCCAAGGAGCTGTGCGGCGGCACCCACGTCGGCCGCTCCGGCGAGATCGGCGTGATCAAGCTGCTGTCCGAGGCCTCCATCGGCTCCGGCGTGCGGCGGGTCGAGGCCCTGGTCGGCCTGGACGCCTACCGGTTCCTGGCCCGTGAGCACGTGCTGGTGTCGCAGCTGGCCGAGCAGTTCAAGGCCCGCCCGGAGGAGCTGCCCGAGCGCATCGGGCAGACCGTCGAGCGGCTGCGGGCCGCCGAGAAGGAGCTGGAGAAGCTGCGCGGCGCCCAGCTGCTGTCCTCGGGCGGCGCCCTGGCCGACGGCGCCGAGAACCTGGGCGGCATGTTCCTGGTGGCCGCCGCCGCTCCCGACGGCGTCGCCGGCAACGACCTGCGGGCCCTGGCCATGGACGTGCGCGGCCGCCTCGGCGACAAGCCGGGCGTGGTCGCCCTGTTCTCGGCCGACGGCGACAAGGTCAGCTTCGTGGTCGCCACCACGGCCGCCGGCCGGGACAAGGGCCTGGCCGCCGGCAAGCTCGTGCCGGTGTTCGGCCCGGCCATCGGCGGCCGCGGCGGCGGCAAGCCCGACCTGGCCCAGGGCGGCGGCACCCAGCCGGGTGGTATCCCGGAGGCCATTGCCGCCCTGCGGACCGAGATCCAGCGTGGTGCGTAGCAAGGACAAGCGGCGGCCGGTCCCGGAGTTCCTGCCGGGGCCGGGCCGCCGTCTCGGCGTCGACGTCGGCTCGGTTCGGGTCGGCGTCGCGTTGAGCGACCCGTCGCCGATGCTGGCGTCTCCGCTGGTCACGCTGCCGCGCGAGGGCAGCGTGGACGCGCTGGTGGCGTTGGTGCGGGAGCACGAGGTCGTGGAGTTGGTCGTCGGCCTGCCGCGGACGCTGGCCGGCAAGCACGGCACGGCCGCCGAGATCGCCACCGAGTTCGCCGGCCAGTTGGCTGAACGGCTCGACATGCCGGTGCGTCTTGCCGATGAGAGGCTGACCACGGTCACCGCGACCAGGGTGCTCGCCGATGCCGGCGTGCGTGGTCGGCGGCAGCGTGCCGTCGTCGACCAGGCCGCCGCCGTGGAGATCCTCCAGGCGTGGCTGGACGCGCGGGCCGCCGCACTCGTCAGGGAGGGCCGGTCGTGAACGACGTGAACGACGTCGAGCAGCACGAGGACAGCGATCTCGACCTGTTCGACAGCGGCGAGGAGACCGGAAGGAAGCGGCCCAAGCCGCGGCGCAAGCTGGTGCTGCTGGCCATCCTGCTGGTCGTGCTGATCGGCGGCGGCTGGGGCGTCTACTACGGGGCCGGCGTGTACCTCGGCGTCGGCGGCTACGGCAACTACAGCGGCGACGGCGACTCCGACGTGCTGGTCCAGGTGGACAACGGCGCCACCATCACCGACATCGCCGAGACGCTCAAGTCCATGGACGTGGTGCGGACCGTGCGGGCGTTCCTCAACGCCTCCGCCGGCAACGCCGAGGTCGGCAATGTGCAGCCCGGCTTCTACGTGATGAAGACGCACATGTCCGGCGAGGCCGCCGCGACCCGGATCGTGTCGGCGGCCAGCCGTGTCGGCAACGTGCAGATCAAGGCCGGCACGCAGCTCGACGACACCAAGAACCCCGACAACACGACGAAGCCGGGCATCCTGTCCCAGCTGGCCGCGGCCAGCTGTGTGACGCTGAACGGCACCAAGAACTGCGTGTCGGCCGACGACGTGAAGAAGGCCGTGCAGACCGCCGACCCGACCAAGCTGGGTATCCCCAGCTGGGCCGCGCCGGCCGTGGCCAAGGCCGACCCGGTGCACCGGCTGGAGGGCCTGATCGTCTCCGGTGTGTACGACGTCAAGCCCGGCACCGACGCCGTCACGCTGCTGCGGTCCATTCTGACGCAGTCCGGGGCCAAGCTGGCCACGCTGCCGCAGACCTCGCAGGACACCGGCATGTCGCCGTACCAGATCCTGATCATCGCCTCGCTCATCGAGCGCGAGGCCATCACCTCGGACTTCACCAAGGTGTCGCGGGTGATCTACAACCGGCTGGCCCAGGGCATCCCGATGGGCGACGACTCGACCATCAACTACGTGCTCGACCAGCCGCTGATCCGGACGTCCGACGAGAACCGGGCCAAGCCGGGGCCGTACAACACCTACCTGAACACCGGGCTCATGCCGACGCCGATCTCCTCGCCGAGCCCGGAGGCGATCGCCGCCGCGCAGAAACCGGCCGACGGTCCGTGGCTGTTCTTCGTCAAGTGCGACAAGGCCGGCAACTCCTGCTTCGCCGTCACCCAGGCCGAGCAGGACGAGAACGCCCACAAGGCCCAATTGGCGGGAGTGTTCTAGGTGGGGGGACGTCAGGCGGCGGTCTTGGGCTCGCCGATCGAGCATTCGCTGTCGCCGGTGCTGCACGGCGCGGCGTACCGGGAGCTGGGGCTGGTCGACTGGACGTTCTCGCGGGTGCTGTGCACCGCCGAGGAGCTGCCCGGGTTCGTGGACGGCCTCGGGCCGGCGTGGGCCGGGCTGGCCGTGACCATGCCCGGCAAGCGGGCCGCGTTGGCGTACGCCGACGAGCGCACCCGGGTCGCCGAGCTCGTCGGTGCCGCCAACACCCTGGTGCCTCGTGCTTCCGGTGGCTGGCTGGCCGACTGCACGGATGTCGAGGGCATCGTCGGGTCGCTGACCGCCGCCGGGGGAGTGCCGGACGGTGGCCGGGCCGTGGTGCTCGGGGCCGGTGGGACCGCGACCGCCGCGCTGACCGCGTTGGAGGCCTTCAAGATCCCCGCCGCCACGATCGTCGTGCGGGACCCCGCTCGGGCCGATGAGGCGTTGGCCTGCGCCGCGCGTATTGGGCTCGAGGTCGACCTGATCCGCTGGGACACCGCGGATTTCGCCTCGCTGTGCGCCTCGGCCGATCTCGTGGTCAGCACCGTGCCGACCGGGGCCGTTGAGGTTGTCGCGGCTGATGTCGTCCGTGCCGGCTGCGTTTTCGACGTCATCTACCACCCGTGGCCGACGCCGCTGGCCGCTGCCGCGCAGCAGCAGGACACCCGGCTCGTCACCGGCCTGGACATGCTGCTGCACCAGGCTTTCGCCCAGGTCCGCTGGTTCACCGGCCAGGAAGCCCCGCGCGAGGCCATGCGTTCGGCGCTGCGGTCCGCCACCGGCACCGAGCTCCCGCTTCCCGTGTAGTCGCACATGCGCTTCCTATGTGGCAGCAGATGCCACATAGGAAGCGCATGTGGCTTTCCGCCGGGGCGTTTGTGGACGGACACGGGTAGTCATCCCCTGTATCGCTTTCCGTGACGGAATATGCAGTCACTTGGGCAACTCCCTTGGGACGGTTGGCTTCCGACCCATGCGGCCTCTTGACTTGCGTGATCGCCGGGCGGAGGGTGTGGCCACCAATTGGTGTAGACCAACCAGGGAGCTGGACATGCCCCGCACCAGAGGCAGGGTCGCCGTCGCGGCGGCCGTGATCGCGATGGCCGGCCCGTTGCTGGCGGTTCCGGCCGTGGCCGCGACTGCCAACCACCACCCCCGGCAGGACGACGGCCGCGTCGTGTCGGCCTACTTCGCCGACTGGGACGTCTATGGACGTGGCTACAACGTCAAGGACATCCCGGCCGACAAGCTGAACGTCATCCAGTACGCCTTCGGCGCGCCCACGTTCGACCAGGCCACCGGCGCCGTCGGGTGCTCGATCCTGGACCCGTGGGCCGACTACCAGCGGCCGCTCGACGCGTCCCTGGCCGTCGACGGCGTCGGCGACGTCGCCGGGCAGCCGCTGTTCGGCAACTTCAACCAGATCCTCAAGCTGAAGAAGGCCCACCCCGGTCTCCGGGTGGAGATCTCCCTCGGCGGCTGGACGAAGTCCACGTACTTCAGCGACGTCGCGGCGACCGCGCAGCGCCGGCAGGACTTCGTGAAATCCTGTGTGGACACCTTCATCAACGGCAACATCCCCGGCCTGGCCCCCGGCGCCGCCAAGGGCGTGTTCGACGGCATCGACATCGACTGGGAGTACCCGACCCAGTTCGCCGGCGGCAACCCCGACGCCGGGCCCGCCGACAAGCACAACGCCACGCTGCTCATGCAGGAGTTCCGTCGTCAGCTCGGCCCTGACCACCTGCTCACCGCGGCGTTCCCGGCCACCTCCAAGGCCGGCGACTACTGGGAGCTCACCGCGGCGATCGCGCCGATGAACTGGGTCAACATCATGACCTACGACTACAACATCCCCAGTGGCGGCGTGGCCGCGCCCGACACCCTGTTCACGCACAGCTTCCGCGACCCCAACGCCGCGGACCCGTCCTGGAACACCGTCGGCACGGTCCAGTACTACCTGGCCAACGGCGTGCCACCCAACAAGGTCGTCGTCGGCGTTCCCTTCTACGGCAACCAGTACCTGCGCGCCTCCGGTCTGTGGGCGAAGTCCGACAACAGCGGCCTCGACCCCAACAGCCTGGTGCCCGACCAGAAGCCGCAGCCCACGTACCACGACCTCGTCGACACCGCCAAGATCGTCGGCACCGGTGGCTACACGGCGAACTGGGACGTCCAGTCCGGCGAGCCCTGGCTGTTCAACCCGGCCGGCGTGCACAACCTGTGCTCGGCTTTCAACGCCGACGGCACCTGCGCCACCCCTTACGTGGCAACGGTTCCCACCGTGATCGCCTACTCCGACCCCAAGTCCGTCGCCGAGCGCACCACGCTCATCAAGGGCTGGGGGCTGCGCGGCGCGATGGCCTGGGAGATCAGCCAGGACTCCGACAACCACGCCCTCATCTCGGCGCTGTCCCCGCTGTTGAAGTGATGCTTGCGTAGCAAGTCCGTTGCCCCGCCCGGAAGTTCCCCGGGCGGGGCTTCTTTTATGATGGGTTCGTTGGGTTTTGGTGCCTGCGCCGCCTTCTTCCTCTCCTCCTCTTGGTCCGCTCCCCGAATCCAAAACTGTTGTGGCGAAGGGGAATCGCGAGTCGTGCGGGTGGTGGAGGTGGTTGGTGCGGCGCGGGTTGGGTGGGGCGTGCGTTTACTGCGGCCTGGACAGGGCGGGGCTTGCCGTCTTGACTATGGCGCTATGGGTGGGCGGTTCGGTTGGGAAAGCGCTTTCCTGAAGTGGGTTTCAGGGTGTGCCACGATCGTGTATGTGTTGCTGTGCAAGGGAAGTTGATGTCCATGTTGGGGTAAGATAGTGCTATGTCGGAGAACCCGGATATGCCGCGTGAAGCGTGGCAGTGGCAGCTCGAAGAGCTGTGGGGCTTCGTCGAAGACTCCGGGAAGCGTCGCCGGGCGGAGTACGCCCGACTGGTCGGGGTGGTCGCGCAGATATGGGACCGTAGCGGCCGCGCGAAGGAGGAT
>Ga0068853_100004936_pt1 | contig 10389 bp, 6 predicted proteins | sample KBSCornC32_FD_65655 | JGI IMG/M metagenome (GOLD analysis project Ga0068853, IMG submission 65655) | Corn rhizosphere microbial communities from Kellogg Biological Station, Michigan, USA - KBS Corn C3-2 | ecosystem: Host-associated > Plants > Roots > Rhizosphere > Soil ... | reverse complement strand
ACGAAATGGCGCATGAATCTATATCGAATTGACGGCCTAGGCCCCGATTCTCAAAGACGCTTTATCTGCTGGCAGCCAACATGCGTTCAGAAATCGCGATCCAAACCACGTGCCCGAGCACTTCGGCACTTTGATTTTCACGCGCAAACGTTAGGTGGCTCAAGCGTTAGTCCGATTGACACACACCTCCCTCCTTCGCTAGGATCTGGAGATTACTCCGTAGGGAGGTCTAGTTTTGAGAGACGGGACTTTTTCCCTTTCCATCCTCATCGCCGTCTTCTCCGCGGCGAATCTTTCAGCCGATGTCACCGGCACTATTCTAGGCACGGTGCACGACAGTTCAAACTCGCTGTTGCGGGAGCGCACGTGGCGGCGACGAATATCGAAAAAAACTTCGTGCGAGAAGTCGTCTCCGGATCCGACGGCGGATATCGCTTCCTTGCGCTGCCTCCTGGAAACTACAAAGTAGTCGCAACTGCGCCGGGATTTGATCGGTTCGTCACGACCGGAATCCGCTTACAAGTTAACGATGAGTTGCGCATCGACGTCGCTCTTCAGGTCGGCACTGTCAGAGAAACGGTTAGCGTCGAAGCCAATGCTGTACAAGTCGAAGCGGAAAGCACCCAACTCGGCCAAGTCGTCAACACGAAGCAGATACTTTCACTTCCATTGAACGGCCGCAGCTTCGTCGATCTCCTGGGATTGCAAGCCGGCGTCGCGCCCGTAACATCGGAATCTATTCAGCAAGATCGTCCCGTCTCCGGCATCCTGTCGGCTGGTAATGTTTCAGTGAACGGCCAGCGGGAAACAGCCAACGCGTTTCTCGTCAATGGGGGCGATGTAAGCGAAGGCCGCAACAACGGCGCCGGACTTATCCCGAATCTGGACTCGATTCAAGAATTCCGGCTGATTACCAACAGCTTCGACGCCGAATACGGGAAGTTCAGCGGCAGCGTCATGAACGCGATCACGAAATCGGGCACGAACGGCTTTCACGGCGATGTTTTTGAATTTCTCCGGAACGACAAATTCGACGCTCGCAACTTCTTCGACCCCAGCAAAGCCGAATTGCGCCGCAATCAATTTGGATATGCCTTTGGCGGCCCGTTCATCAAGGACAAGCTTTTCTGGTTTACGGATTATCAGCGTACGCTCCAGGTTCAAGGCGCGGGCACAGGTGTGGTGTCGCTGCCCACTGTAGACCAGCGTGCCGGCCATTTTGATCCCAGCGCGTTCACCGATGCCAACGGCAACCCGACTGTTGTGAATGGAGACTATTGGGCGCAGGTGCTGTCGCAGCGGCTTGGCTATAGTGTGCAAAACGGCGAGCCTTACGGTGGCTGCGCAAGTACGGCCGACTGCGTTTTTCCCGGCGGCACAATTCCGCAGCGCGCTTTTGCCAAACCTGCAGTCGGAATTCTGCCCTATATCCCCTTGCCGAATCTTGGAGTGGATACCTACAGCAATTCGAGCGAAAAGAACGCAGTCCACGACGACAAGATCGGGCAACGAGTGGATTTCATCAACGAAAAGACAGGCAATTGGTATTTCTACTATCACTTTGACGATTCGACCGTTGACAGCGCACTTCCCGCCGCGAGCGTTCCAGGTTTTCCTTCTACTACTCCGACACGCGCGCAAGAAGTTGTCATGAGCAACGTAAAAACCTTCGGGGGGACCCAGGTAAACGAGTTCCGCGTCAGCTTCTTCCGCACGTCGACCACAACCGACCAACCCACTGGGGGCTTCGCCAAGTTGGCGGATCTCAGCTTCGTGACCGGCGCCGGTACATTGGGTATTATTCCTTCTGGTCCGGCGGGCTTTCCGCAGACCGTGCCTCCTATTTACTTCAATAGCTTTTCCATCGGCGTTCCCACGCTGACTACTTTCCAGCCAAACAACACCTGGCTGTTCTCCGATGGCTTCTCGAAAGTCATGGGTAAACACTCCATGAAATTCGGTGGCGAGTCCCGCTATCTGCAGATCAATGAGCGCAACACATGCGCTCCGAACGGAGATTTCACCTTTGACGGCAGCGAAACCGGACTCGACTTCGCCGATTTCCTCATCGGCGCCCCGGTGAGTTACAACCAGTGCAGCCAGCAGTTCCTTGACTCGCGTACCCGCTACGGCGGCCTCTATATCCAGGATGCGTACAAGATAAAGCCGAATTTCACGCTCAATATTAGATTGCGTTGGGAGGTCAGCATGCCCTGGTGGGACACGCAAGGAAAGATAGAGACAATTGTTCCGGGCCTGCAGTCCACCCAATTCCCAACCGCTCCCAAAGGCTGGGTGGTCCCCGGAGACCCCGGTATTCCAAGTACGCTCGCGCCTACTCGATACAACAATTTCGCTCCTCACGTCGGTATCGCCTACTCACCCAATTTCAGCGACGGAATTCTGGGCAAGATTACGGGCGGTCCCGGCAAGACTAGTATTCGAGCGGCGTACGGAATCTATTACACCTCTATTGAGGACCTCAATCTGTTTTATGAAGTGGGAGATGCACCGTTCGGATTGTATTGGGTCAGCCCGCAGTCCGTCATGTTCGATCAACCATTTCAAACCCGCTCCGACGGGTCTTCGCAAGGGCAGCGCTTCCCCTTTACCTTCCCGACTCCGGGCAGTCCCGCCAACAAAACACTCGATTACTCGGTCTATTTACCCCTTTCCGCTTCCCCCGGGTACGACATCCACAACCGTCTGCCATACGCCGAGGACTACAATCTCACCATCCAGCGTGAGCTTTCAAAATCCACAGTATTAACACTCGCGTTTGTATGAACGCAGGGGCACAGGCTGATCTCTCAGTATGCCGCCAATCCCGGGAATGCGGCTCTCTGCATGCAGCTGAACCAACTTGGTGCAACACCTACTTGTGGCCGCAACGGCGAACAGACCACTTATACGCTGCCTGACGGAAGCCAAGTTTTCGGAACCCGCGACCGACTTGGCCCAGCGTTCGGTTCAGGGAACAGCTTTACGTCTAACGTTGCGAACTCGAACTATAATTCGCTTCAGGCCTCAGTCGAGCGCAAGGCCGCCAACGTTACCTTCCTTTTGGCCTATACTTACTCGAAAGGCATAGACAATTCGTCCGGCTTCTGCCAATGGGTAAATTTTAGTAACTACCGACTAACCCGTGCCTTATCGTCGTACGATCTGACTCATAATTTTGTCGCCAGTTACAACTGGGCCGTTCCGTTCGACCATTTGTTCTCCGGTGCCCCCAAGCAACTTACTCAAGGTTGGCAGTTCATCGGAATCAGCCGCTTCTCTTCGGGATTCCCCATCTCCCTTAGCCAGAATGGCGATTACTCACTAGTTGGTGAGGGCTCGACCGATACGCCAAACGTTGTCGGCCAAGTGCGCACCCAGGATCCGCGTAATCCTGGACCAAACGGCCCCAACACGTATTTCCTTCCCGATGCATTCGATTCGCAGGACTTGGGCCGCTTCGGCACGGCAAACCGCCGATTCTTCCACGGACCCGGCATCCTAAACACGGATTTCGCGGTTTTGAAGAGCACGAAGTTCACTGAAACAATGGCTCTCGAGTTTCGCGTCGAGTTCTTCAACATCTTCAACCATGCGCAGTTCAAAAATCCGAGTGGTAACTTCAGCAGCAGCAATTTCGGGATTGTCACTTCCGCGCGTGATCCCCGCATCGGCCAGCTCAGTATGAAATTCCTCTGGTGATCCGGAGTGCGGGCGTGTTTCGCTGCAATTCTAATTTGCTTAGGATCTCTGCCGCTGGCCGGGCAGAGCGCGGACGCCGATACCCATTACAATCTTGCTCTGGCTCTGAAGTACAAGGGCGATTCCCCATCCGCGATTAAAGAGTTCCGCGAAGCCATCCGGATCAAGCCGGACTGGTCCGCCGCGCACTTCGGACTGGGTGCCGCCTACTTTGATACGGGCGAGGTGACGACCGCAAAATCCGAGCTTCGCCGCGCCATCGAGCTGGATCCGAACAACGCCGCCGCGCGGCGTTATCTTGCGGCAGTGTTGCTAAGCGACAACCAGGCCGCTGAGGCCGTTGCGCAACTGGAAACAGTCGCAAAACTTTCGCCAGGAGATCTGGAAGCGGTGCGCCTGCGCGGGCGCGCCTATCTCGACAATGGCGAGCCAGCGAAAGCTATCCCGATATTCAGAAAATATCTAGCCGTGAAGAAGGCGGATGCCCAAACCCACTATTACCTTGGTATTTCGCTCGGACAAGACGGACAACTTGAGCCAGCGCTTTCTGAGTTCCGCAAATCCGTCGCGCTAGATCCTAACTTCGGTCCTGGCCACGAGAGCATCGGCATAAGTTTACGCCGTCAAGGCGACGCTGCGGGAGCGCTGCGCGAATTTCGCGAAGCTGCGCGCATCATGCCGCGAAATCCGCTCTCGCTCTGCGATCTCGGTCTCGCACTCAAGGAGACGGGCGATCTTCCGAACGCGATCACGGCTCTTCGGCAAGCGCTCGAATTGAAACCGGATCTGGAGAAAGCCCGTTACGCCCTGGGTGTCGCGCTGCACAAGCAGGGGCAAACGGCAGAGGCGGCTGCCGAGATGCGGGATATCCGTCAGATCCACCAATCGCGTGTCGGCTTGGCGCAAAGCAACAAGCTGATTCTCGAGGGTGTAGATCTGCTCAAGCGAAAGGAATTCGAGCAGGCGGCCGCGCGCTTTGAGGAATCGGCCAAGCTGAGTCCGGAATTACCAACCAGTTATTACTACCTCGGGCTTGCCAACGAAAGGCGAGACCCAAATGCCGCTCAGCAAGCGTACCTGAAAGCATTGGCTCTCAAGCCCGATTACGCCGAAGCGCACATGCGGCTCGGCATTCTGTATGCCAGGCAGAACAATACCGAAGCCGCGCTCGGGCAGCTCCACGAAGCAGTGCTCAGCGATCCCGATCTGGCCGAAGCCCACTACAATCTTGCGCTTATGCTTTCCTCTGCCGGAAAAATAGAAGAGGCCGAGAATGAATTGAATGAGGCCGTTTCGATCTCCCCCGATTCTTTCGATGCGCGCATGCTGCTGGGCAACCTTCTGGCGCAACAGAATCACGTCGATCAAGCCGCCGCCGTATACCGCGAAGTAATTCGCCGGTCCCCGGAATCCGCCGAGGCCTATAACAATTTGGGTTTGGTGTTGCTCCAGGCCGGCAAGTTCTCGGAAGCAAAATCAGAATTTGAAGGTGCCATTCGACGCAAGCGGAATTATCCCGCCGCGCACTACAATCGCGGACTCGCGCTTTTGAAGTCCGGGGATTCGGCCGCGGCTCATGCTGAGTTTGAGATAGCCCACCGGCTCGACCCACAAATCCCTTGAATAAATTTATTGATGACCAAGGTCCGACTGGAATGGCCTAAAGCAACTTCCGAGCCTCTCGCTCGTGCGTCCTATGCGGAAAATACCCCCAGAAACTCCGTATGGTCGCTTATACGCCCTGTGGTCCGCAAAGATTCCACTAAGGTCAATCAGGCGGCCTCGCACCGCCAGGAGTACTCGTGATGAAGGCTACCGAGTACTGACTTCGAGACCACCGGGAGCCATCGAAATTTCAAGTCCACGTTCGGAGAGAGGTAGGGTTCTATTCGGCTGATCCGGGATTCCGGGTTGCGGACGACAGGTCCATCAAAAACCGAATGTTTATCGAAGCTGATTCTCTTTGGCGAGGCTTCGCTCCGACGCACCACCACTCAGTTCTTGGAACATTACCACTCTGAACGAAACCATCAAGGGAAAGCTAATCTTCCACTCTTCCCCGCTCCCGGCGAGCACTGAGCGAGTGATCTAGCAACCACACGTTGTCGAGAGCCGTCTGGGCGGATTGCTCAAATACTACTGCTGCGCAGCCTTGAATATTTTGACCATACGGGACCAGCCACGAAATCTCGCTAAGAGTGTCACGGTAGAGTAGGCGCGAGCGCGAAGCTAAAAATGTCGCTGCCGGCCGCGATGGCGACGTATTGATTGCCGTTTACCGAATAACTCATAGGTGACGCGTGCAACGACTGGCCGGTCTGGAAGCGCCAGAGCGGTTTACCGGTTTTCGCATCTACCGCTTCGAAACCTTCCGAATCGTTTCCAAAGAAGACTAGGCCGCTCGCGGTCGTCATGGTGCCGGCCCAGGAATTGCCCTCACCTGCTTGCGGATAGCGCCAGGCGAATTGGCCTGTTTCGGGATTGAACGCGGTCAGAATTTTTTGGCCGCGCTCGCCAGGGATTTTTTTTGCGCCGGTGGCGTAGAACGCTTTGCCTTCGGCGAATTCCTGTGGCTCGAGAAAATACTTCTGGCAGTTTTCAAGAGCCATGAAGTAGAGCAATCGCGTGGCTGGATTGTAGGAAGGCGAAAACCAGTTAGTCGCGCCGGTCATATCGGGACAAACAACCGCTCCTTCTTTCGAGGGCATTACGTTGGTTCGAATCGGGCGGCCGTGTTTATCGATGCCGGTTGCCCAGTTCAACTTCTTGACGAATGGCGTGGCGCTCAGAAACTTGCCGTTCGTGCGGTCTAAAACGTAGACAAAGCCGTTGCGATTGGCCTGGACCAGCAACTGGTGAGGCGTGTCGATGAGCATGGGCGTCTGGGTTGCGTCGTAATCGTAGAGATCATGTGGGGTGAACTGGAAATACCACTTGAGCTTGCCGGTATCGGGATCGAGAGCGAGCACACAATCGGTGTAGAGATCATCGCCGGGGCGCGGCGCGCCGTCGAAATCGGGGGCTGGATTGCCGGTTGTCCAATAGATAGTGTTCAAGTCAGGATCGTAGGCGCCGGGCATCCAAGTGGTAGCGCCGCCGCGCAGATACATGTCTCCGGGCCAACTGGATGAGCCGAACTCGCCCGGCCCTGGGATGGTCCAGAAGCGCCATGCTTCTTTACCAGTGGCAGCGTCGAATGCTGCAAGAAATCCGCGGACGCCGTCGTCGCCTCCGGAGGTTCCGACGAGCACTTTGTCTTTCACTACGAGCGGGACGCTGGTTGCGCCGTAATTTTTGTTTCGCTCGACATAGGGCACATCCCATAACAACTTGCCCGATTGCGCGTCGAGACAGAGGAGATGGGCATTGTCTGTTTCGATATAGAGGCGGGAGCCCCAGATTGCGGCGCCACGGCTGTGGTGGGCGGAGGCGTCGTCGATCAAGCCTTCGGTGATCGGGCGCTTGTAATGCCAGAGTTCGCGACCGGTGCGGGCATCCAAGGCGAACGCGTCGTTGGCGGAGGTTACGAACATGGTTCCGTTCACTACGAGCGGCGTGACTTCGAGGTGATTGGAATTGGGCGAGTGGAAAACCCATTGCGCTCGCAAGGCAGAAATATTGTCGGGAGTGATTTGCTTCAGGCTTGAATAGCGGCGGCCGGTGTAGTCTCCGTTGTAGGACGTCCAGCTTCCCTCGGAGGGCCGTAGGTCTAAGGGAAGTTTCGCCTCAACTGCGAGCCACGCATCTATCGGCTGCAACCGGCGCAGATAGGTAATCAGATTTTGGATTTGCTCAGAGGTTAGCTTTTTGCCGAAAGACGGCATGCCAGAAGACGGAATCCCGTTTTGAATTAACTGCAGAACCTCGCTGTCCGGGCGACCGAGGTTGATAGCGGGAGCGTGCTCGCCGCCCATGCTATCTAGACCGTGACAACCGGCGCACGTCGTTTTGAAGATTTGCGCGGGATCTTGAGCAAAAGCCGCGGCAGCGAGCGGAACGATGAGCCAAAGGCGCATAACGGGTCCGCGCCAATCGTACCAACTAACTCAGGCAGATACTACAGACTCCTTACGCGTTTGAGGCGGTGTCCTCCGCAAAAAGTCCAATCGTGGACTCATGATCATCTGCCCATCCGTACTCTTGATGCAAGCCGCCAAGAATCGATTCGCAATGACCCGTGATGGTGAACGGAACCGGGAAGTCCTAAGGGTTGATCGGAACTCCGGAGGCGGGCGGAGCAGAGAGAAGGCGAATCGCTGAACGCCGAGGGAGTTCGGATAACCCTACTTGAACGAAGCCGTGTCGGAGAGGCTTGTTCTGCGTTTTGAACGGCAGTTGCGGGCTTGCCGGAGAGTACGGAAGACCGGATACGGGGCAGTTTGGGAAGGGTTCAGAGCGTCGACAGCGCTACCGAGAGGGTCAGAATGACCATTGGCTGGGTGCTGAGAAGAATCGGGGCACACATCGAACACGGCTGCCGGGACGTGGCAGCCACAAGCCATCAGAATAGAAAAAGTGCTGCGGGTCATGAGGTGTCTACTGCCGGAGCCATGTTCCGAACGCGGAGCTGAATCGGGCTGAGACGCACAACAGCCACCAGCGTTCCCTTTTGACAGTAGGGGCAGGTCCTTGTTTCTCGAGGTCGAGGTGAAGCCGCGGCCCGGACAGAGGGCGCGCTCGCTAGCGCGGATGAGAGCAACGTGAAGCACAACGGCAGAGCACGCTTTCTTTCCCGGTTGGCTAGATAGCCGAAGTGGCGGATCTTGACGAAGCCGCGTGGGAGCACATGCAGCAGGAAGCGGCGCATGAACTCTAGCGCCGGGAGTGTCATGACCTTCTGCTTGTTGCCGTGCGCTGAATCACGCCAGCGAAAGGCAACCTGGCCGTTTTCGAGACTAAGAAGCCGACCGTTCGCGATGGCGACGCGATGAGTGTAGTGAGCCAGATACTGGATGACATGTCGTGGCCCCGAAAAAGGCTTCTTGACATAGGCAACCCACTCTTTGTACTTGAGCATCAGGGTAAAGCGATCGAATGTCTTTCGATTCTGAAGATGTTCCAGTACTCCTGCGAGCCGAAGCTTGCCCCTTCGAAAGACTCGACGCAGCAGTGCGAGACACTTGCCACGACACTTGGCTCCGAGTGCCTTCACGGGCAGAAAGAACTTGGGATTCCGGCGCGAGATCCAGCGTGTTTGGTCCAGCGAGACACCGCCCGCCGGCACGAGGCAATGGATATGGGGATGAGGAAGCAGTTTCTGATTCCAGGTATGCAGGACGGCGAGAAAGCCGAGGCGTGCACCGAGACGCTTTGGATCCGCGGCAATGGTGAGCAGTGCTTGCGAGACGGCGCGGAAGAAGATGCCGTACACAACTGTCGGGTTCTGCAGTGCAACAGGAATGAGTTCATGCGGCAGTGTAAAAATCACATGCGAGTAAGAAACTGGCAATAACTCTTCGGCGTGTGCGGCCAGCCAGCGGTCGCGCGCCACACTGCCGCACTTCGGGCAATGCCGGTTCAAGCACGAGTTATAGACAAGCGTTTCGCGCTGGCATCCATCGCATGCATACAAGTGAGCGCCGAGCTGCGCGGTTCGACATGCGCCGATATCACGGAGAGTCTGGAGCTGGCGGTAAGACAGCAGGGATCGCCAGCGTTCCAGAAACTCCTGTTCATGTTGACGAAAGACATCGGCGACTTCCAGCCGATGCTCGCTCACCTCTGTCTGTGATCCTCCGAGCGATCGATGGGCTGAATGGTGAGTGCATCGAACGGGCTGGTGACTGACTGAATGAGCCGTGTGGACACACGCAGGTAGCGAGCCGTAGTTCTGATGTCTGCATGACCGAGCAGAACTTGAATGGTGCGCAGGTCGGCTCCGGCATCCAGCAGATGAGTGGCGAAACTATGCCGGAAGACGTGCGGGTGAACATGCTTCTTTATGCCGGCACGACGTCCGGCGTTAGCGCACAAGACGCGCAGGCTCTTGTCTGAGATTGGATTGGGATGATTCTGTCTCGAGGGGAATAGCCAGTCTTTGGGTTTGCGCCACCGCCAGTAGATGCGTAAACGTTCCAGCAGAACCGGCGAGAGACTGAGATCCCGCGGCACTTGCCCTTTGCCGTGCCGAACGTGCAGGACCATCCGTTCCTTGTCGATGTCTTCGGCCTTCAAGAAACGCAATTCGCTCACACGCAGGCCGGTGGCGTAGAGCGTCGCCAGGATCGTCCAGTGTTTCAGATTGCGGGTCGCATCGAGGATTCGGCTAATCTCCTCAGCGCTCAACACGGTCGGCAGCTTCGGGTGGCGTTTCGGCGGCAGAATCTCATCATCAAACCAGTGCTGCTTCAGCACTCGGACGTAGAGAAACCGTAGCGCCGCCCGGCTCACTTGGATGGCAGACCAACTGAGCTTGCGCTGATTTCGCAAATAAAGCAGGTATTCCCGCACATCCTCGGCACTCATCTGCTCTGGGCTCTTGCGGTAGTGAGCTGCAAATCGTTTGACGCCCGATATGTAACTCCGGATCGTCTCTTCGGAGGAGTTGCGTAGCTGCAGCTCTTCCATCATTCGTTGACGTAGTTTTGTCATGGAACGACTTCCTTGGGGTCGTTCCTGCAGGATGCCGAAGCCTCGGCGACATTGCTGCTAGCCACCAATACTGCGCGTTAGCGCTTCGTTCAAGTG